>Ga0208245_1000441_pt1 | contig 34710 bp, 32 predicted proteins | sample RifOxyC1_FD_184035 | JGI IMG/M metagenome (GOLD analysis project Ga0208245, IMG submission 184035) | Soil microbial communities from Rifle, Colorado - Rifle Oxygen_injection C1 (SPAdes) | ecosystem: Environmental > Terrestrial > Deep subsurface > Rock core/Sediment | place: Rifle, Colorado... | reverse complement strand
TCGCCACGACGTTCGGGATCACCGCCGCCGGGGCCGCCAACATCGAAGACGCCGTGATCACCGGGATCACGACGGTCTCGGGGGCCGCCGCGGTCCTGAAGGTCGATCGCTCGACCCTCACGGGGGCGCTCGTCCTGTCCGGTGCGGACGCCCGGGTCCAGGCCGGCGAGACCTCCTTCGGGGACGCCGTCACCCTGACCAACTCGGCGGACCTGTTCGGGGATGACTGCGACATCGCCGGGGCCCTGGACATCGGAGCCGCGTCGATCTGCGACCTGACCAACTCCCGCCCCGCCGGCACCACGACGATCTCGGGGGCGGCGGGCATCCTGAGCAGCCGTCGCGGCGTCTTCACGGGCGCGGTGGACCTCGGGGCCGCGAACGCCGAGTTCCACAGCGTCGGGGATCGCCTCCTGGCGACGCTCGATCTCGGAGGCGGCGGCAACATCGTCGACATGGTCGACACGTTCGTGACGGGGATCACGACCGTGGACGGCGCCGCAGACCAGATGCGGGCCGACGAGTGCCGGTTCACCGGCAACCTCGTGCTGTCCGGGGCCGACGCACAGGTCCGGGCGAGCAAGTCGATCTTCGGGGCCCTCGTGACCCTGACCAACTCGGCCGATCTGTTCCTGGACAGTCGCTGCGAAGTCGTCGGGGCCGTGGACGTCGGGGCCGCGTCGGTCTGCGATCTCGGCAACGCGACCCTCGCCGGGACCGTGACGGTGTCGGGTGCGGCCGGGCTCCTGAAGTCCGCCAAGGCCAACTACGCGGCGGCCGTCGATCTGAACGCCGCCAACGCAGAGCTGGATTCGACCCAGGACGGCTTCGCCACGACCCTGGACGTCGGGGCCGCGGCCTGCCTGGCGCGGCTCCAGGGCTCCCGGATCGTCGGGGCCTTCACGCAGGACGGGGCGGTCGCGCTCGTCGAGGCGGACGGCGTCACGTTCGGCGGGGCCGTGGCGGTCTCGGCCGCGTCGGTCCTCAAGGCCGGTAAGTGCCGGTTCTCGTCCACGATCGACCTCCTGACGGCGGCCGAGGCGTTCCTGACGGACTGCAACGTCGCCGGGATCGTCACGCAGGGCGCCGACACCACGATCCTGCACGGCTCGGGGTGCGTGTTCGTCTCGGCCCTGACGTCTTCGGGCGCGAACGGCGTCACGAAGCTCTCGCAGTGCGAGTTCCCGTCCGCCGCGGCGGCCCGGATCAACCTGACCGGGGCCGGGTGTCGGGTGGACCTTTCCGGCTGCACGATCGCGGCGTCCGGCGCCTTCTCGGCCATCGCGGTCACGACGGGCGAAATCGAGATGCACGGCTGCGACGTGCGGAACAACGACGGGGCCGCCGACGTCCTCGACGCCGGCGCCGGCACGGCCGGTCCGGTCCGGATCTTCGGTAGCAGCCTCGTGAACGCAGGCGGCGGCGGGGTGGCCGATCTGAGCAACGCGGCAACCGCGGCTGACCCTAACATCCTCGACGGCGTCCAGATCGGCGGCGGGGAAGCGGCCTGCGGGGGCGTCCCCTGCATGGTCAAGGGCGTGGTTCGGCTCGGGGCGGCGGCAGATCACGACGCCGACCTCGTGACCGGCACAGCGCTCTTCGGGGCCCCGGGCGAGTTCTTCTCCGGTCCGCTCGCGGCCCCGGGCGTCGCGATGCACGCCGCGTACCCGGGCGGCGGCGCGGTCAACGACATCGTCGGACCCTGGACGCTTCCGCTCCCGCGCCGCACCGTCCAGCTCTCGCTCGTGGTCGGCGGCGATCCGCAGTCCTACACCGTGACCGGGCTCGTGGACGGGAAGATCGCGACCGACGTCATCGGACCGACCGTCGCGGCCGGCACCGTCCAGGGCCGGATCGCCTTCGACGCGATCACCGGGATCACCGGCCCCGACCCGGTCACCGACCTCACGATGGAGACCGGCAACGGCTTCGGGGTCGGCGGTCCGGTGCTGCGTTGGGACGCGCTCGGCTGCGACGGCGCCGTCGAGGCCATGATCGCCGAAGACGAGCCCAGCGGCACGGTTCAGCCGACGACGGTCCCGAACGCCGCTCACCTCTACAACGTCCGCTTCCAGCGGTAAGATCCGCCCGGGGCGCCCGCGGCCCCGGGCCCGGAGGATCCCATGGCCGCCAACCCCAACACCCTCACGTATCAGTCCTTCAGCCGCCACCGAGCCGCCACCGGCGCTCCGGCGGTGGCAGACGGAGCGGTCTCGGCGACGTTCCCGATCCGTCGAGGCGATCTCCTGAACTGCCGCGGCTTCGAGACGATCCTGTGGTATCCGGTCCTCGCGGGCGGCATCGGTCCATCTGTGACGGTCCAGCCCCTCGTGTATGATGAAGACCTCGACGTCTTCGCGGTCCTGGCGAACGTCGGCCCGTTCACGGACGGTCAGCTTCAGGAGTTGACCGTACTGGACCGGAAGATCTTTCTGCGGATCCAGGCGGTCGCCGGCAACCCGACCGATATCACGATCCGCGTTGCCCCGGGGAAGCCGTCCAGAAGCGCGGTCTGACCCCGGCCTTGGGGGGTCCTTATGCCCGCGACCCTGATCAGCTCCAGAGCCCACACCGAAGATCATCTCGCCCTCTTCTGCTCATCGTCCGGGATCCTGGTCGCTGCCGTCGAGGCGGCCTATCAGGTCTGGAACGACACCTCCGGGACTCCGGTCCAGGTGCTCCCGGTGGGCGGCGGAGGCACCTGGCAGACCGTCGCGACCGCATACCGGACCGGGTGCTACGCGGTCGTCGACCCCTTGACGGCGCTTCCCTGGGCCCCCAGCGCGTCGATCGCCCGGGGCCGAGTCGAGTGGCGCTTCAAGATCGCCTCGACCGACCAGTACAGTTATCGGTCCCTGGCCTTCGAGATCGTGGCCGCGCCGACCGCCACCAAGGCGTCCTGTGGAATTGTCTTGATCCAGGACGCCCGCGACGCCGGGGTCACGACCGAGGCGGCATCGGACCGAACCCTGCTGGCGAGGATCCGGCTCTGGCAGGAGTTGATCCAGAGGTATTGCAACCGGGTCTTCGTCCCGTCCTACGAGGCCAGGAAGATCCGGGCCTGCCCGAACGAGCAGATCCTCTACCTGCCCCACAACTGCCCACACCTCGGATCGGTCGCCAGCGAGTCCGACCTGGCCGCGATCGACCTCACCTACGCGGCGGTCGAGGCCAACTCGATCGACCCGGCCGACTTCGGGAATCCACGGGTTCGTCTCAAGAGCCAATCGCAATCGATCTTCGCGCCCTCGACGAACCTCCTGGGGTTCGACCCGGACGGCTACTACGTCGTGACGGGTCTGTGGGGGTTCGTGGACCCGGAGACTCTCTTGGCCCCGGAACCGATCCGAGATGCTCTGCTGCGGTGCCTGTATCTGGACTTCGTCGCGACCGGCGCCCCGACCTTTGGGGCAATCCGGGCCGAAACCACGGACGGCCACTCCGTCACCTACGCCCCGGGGGCGACCCAGATCCCCGGCGGAATGCTGACGCTGCTTCGAGACCCGGCGATTCGGGACCTCCTGGATCTCTACCGGAACCGAATCTGCACGATGTCGGGAGGCTGAGATGCGGCCCAACCTGGTCCATCCGATCTGGGTCACGGTCGACAAGATCGACAAGACCCAGACCGTCTACGACACGGACGCGCGCGAGCCGATCCGGTCGGCCGCTCATCCCGTGACGGTCCGGATCCAAGCCCAGCACCAACCGTCCGGGGCCAGGGCCCTGGAGGTCTTTCCCCAGGGGGCCTCGGACAACGTGACCGGGTACATCCTGGTCCGACGGGCCGACCTGACCCGACTCTCGTGGGAACCGAAACGTGGCGACCGGATCACCCAGATCGGGATTCAGGTCATGTCCAACTACGTCGTCGGGACCCAGCCGGCCGCCCACTACCCGGACCAGTCCGGATACTCGCTCCTGCGGGTCTTCTACGCCGACCGCAATCCCTCGACGACCCCGAGCCCGCTCTCATAAGGAGGCCCCATGGTCTATCAGGTCTACGGGGGGCAACGAGGAGTCCTGTTCAACACCGGGTTCGAGAACCTAATCCGGGACTTCAAAGGATCCGGCGAGACCCAGCGACGGCTCCGGAAGGCGATGTTCGAAGCCACGAGGGAGGCCGCAGAGATCGTCAAGGACGCAGTGATCCGGGAGATCGACCTGGGCCAGTTCGAGAGAGACGCCGCCCTGACGATCGCCCTGAAGGGATTCGACCATCCGCTGATCGAGCGCGGCCGAATGCGAGATGCGATCACCGCCCACCGCCAGGGAGACGGGTTCGTCGTGGGACTCCGGGTCGGGGTCCGGGGTGCCGGAGGTCGGTCATTCTTGGGGATCTACAAGCTCCTCCAGGCCGAGCCGGACTTCCGAATCCGCGTCACGGATCCCATGCGGGTCATGTTCAAGGCGCTCTGGTTGGTCTCGATCGGCAAGAAGCCGGTCTCGGAACTGTGGGGCCGAGCCGCCGTCCTGTACCAGAAGTCCCCAGGGACGAAGTGGAAGCCGCTTGATCCCAGCACAACCGAGATCGTCATCCCGGGCAGGCCGTTCCTCAAGCAAGCCCTGAATGATCCGGCTCTCCGAGAGAAGATCCGGGAAGTCTTTGAGCGGCACTTGCGGATCGCCCTGGACCAAGAAGCTCGTCATCAAGCGGCGCGAGCGACCCCCCGAGCCAGACGGACGAGGTAACAGATGATCTATAGGATCGCCAAAGGATACTTGGTCGACGACGCCACCCGGCGCGGATTCGTTTACGACTACCGATACGTCGATCTGAACCCGGTCAACAACTTGATCTCTCTCAAGAAGGATCAGTTTTCCAGTTACCCGACCACCGCCCAGGTGGTCCGGTTCCCGGCCTTCCGACCAAAGGCGGTCCGGGCCTGGACGTTGATCGGCGCCACCGTGACCGAGCCCCCGGGTCCATTCGGGGCCACGTCGCCCTGCACGGTCCGGTTCCGGGTCGGGAACGGAACCACGGACCTCTACTGGTCCGGAACGGCCTGGATCACGCCCCCCAGCGCGTCCCACTGGAACACCATCGAAGAGATCCAGGCCGGGACGCCTTCGTTCCCGCTGGCCACGAGAGTGATCCAGATCGTGGCTCGGCTCGCAACCACGTCCTCCCGCGTGACCCCGGTCCTGGAAGGCGTCCAGATCATCTGGAATGCCGACGTCACCTCCTACGAGGAGGAGTACCTGATCCGGACGCTCCGACGCGCCATCCAGGCCGGCTCGACCTTCGAAGCCGATCACGTCGTCCAGTGGGCCACGACCGGGACGACGTTCGATCTCGGGGCCTACTTGATTGGGCCGCGCGCGGATGATCCTGCCCAGAACCTCAATCTCCTCAAGGGCGTCGGGGGAATCTATCTCCGGGCCACGGATCCGGAACTCCTGACGTCGAAGCTCTCCGGGTACAACACCGGGACGAGGGTGATCACCGCGACCCAGTCAATCACGGCAGGGACCCAGGTATTGATCCGGACGATCTGCGAGCCCGTGGTGGTCTACGCGACTCACCTCGACTACATCGAGGTCCCGTCCCTGCCGGCGATCTCGATCGGGCCGATCAACCAGATCGGCCAGTTCCGATCCCCGACCCGGGCCTACGCGACCCCGATCACGTCCGGGACCGCCAAGGCCGTCCGGTCCCCCACGCAGGTGACGTGGTCGGCGAACCTCCACGTCATGGCGTCAAGGGTCTTGGACCAGACCCGGGTCATGACGGCGGTCCGTCGTTTTCTGGACCGGACTCCCGTGCTAACGTCGGAAGCGCTGGACGACTCGTTCACGGTTACGATCGAACGGCCGTCCATGACGCCCTTGCAGGACTCAGGAGCCCACATGCAGCGGTCCGACATTCCGATCGTGATTCACGGAACGTCAATGTGGCTCGCGGCCGGAGAGGATCTCTCGGTCGCCCGTGATCTGGACTTCGGCGCTACGCCAATCGTGTAAGGAGGACAGGCGATGTCAGCAACGAGACATTGGGGGCCGTTCCTGGCTCCGGGAGTGGTGGTCGAGGAGAGGGGGGTCACGGGCCAGATCATCCCCGGATCGCTCGGGACGGTCGCGGTGATCGGCCCGTTCGAACGCGGGCAGGTCTCGACCGCCGCGTCCCCGAAGTTCAACGTCTGCGGGAAGCTCGGGGACTTCCGGATCAAGATAGGCGAGCGAGCCCCGAACCCCGAAGACGGCTACGCGGCCCTGATCGCCGAGCACTTCTTCAGTCACGCCGAAGGAGCCGGGGCGCTCCTGGCGATCCGCGTCACGGACGGTCTGGAGAAGCAGGCGGCGGTCACGTTCTACTCCCGCCATTACGGGACCGGGTTCCACTCCCCGAACGCCCAGAAGGGGAACTCGAACCAGATCAAAATCCCGGTCCTGAAGATCCTCGCCAAGAACGGCGGCCAGTGGGGCGGGCGCTACCGGGTGATCCGAGCGGAGGTCGCGGACGTCAACGCCGACATCGCGGCCCTGACCCTCACGACCGGCAAGACCATGCGGGCCAACGAGTGGAAGGGCGCGACCCTCACGCTCGACGGCGTAACGTTCCGGACCTACGAGGTCGTCTCGAACACCACGGCCGGAGTCCTGACCGTCAAGACCGGGTCCAACATGGACGCCGACTTCGGGGCCAGCGTGGATCCCGACTACACCCTGGTCCTGCCGTTCCACACGGTCCCGACCACCGGGACCGACAAGGGCCTGCGGGCCGAGATCATCCCGGCCGACGTGGACGACTCCGGGTACTTCGGGCTCGTGGTGTGGATCGACGACGCCCGGATGAAGACGTACCCGCGGCTCTCGATGGACCCGACGTCCGAATACTACGTCGAGCGGATCATCAACGACGACGAATCGAACGACTGGGTCGAGGCCGAGGATCTCCTGACGGCCGGGACCGTCATGTCCGGGGCCCTCGTCCCGAGCCCCCTGTACGGACAGCTCAACTCCCTGACCGCCACCAAGGCGACGTTCAATCCGATCCAGGTCGTGTCGGTGTCGAGCGCCAGCGTCCGGGTCGTCGGGGTGGTCTGGCCGGCGAGTCCGACCCCAGTCCCGCACCGGCTCACGTTCACCTGGGATGTCGTGGCCCACGAATACGCGGTCGTGGCGTCGGCGATCCGGCACCCCGAGATCGACATCTCGAACCTGCCGGTCTTCGCGGTCGGGGCGGGGGCCCAGTACCACCAGTCCCAGACTCCCGAGAGCGCCTACACGATCGGGCTGGTCGTCGACCACTACGCGGAGCCGGCCGCAAGCTCGACCATCGTGGTCGATGTCCTGCCGATCCCGGACGCGGCCGGCTACGTCGTTCCGGACTCGACGGCGCCGCTCAAGAAGTTCCAGATCACGTCTCGCGACCACAACTCGGTCACGATCAACGCCGGGGACCTCACGACGGTCGGGACGGCTCCGGCCCTCGCGACCGTGACCGGCACGGTCGCGGGCCCCTACGCGATCGTCGCGGGCGTCAACGACGCCTTTGACTTCTCGATCTCGAACCGCGAAGCAATCGTGGCCCCTCCGGCTCCGGTCCTGGCGCCGGGCCCGGCCCGGACGGCCGCTCAGGTCGCCGCAGACATCAACACGGCCTTCGATTCCGTCTACGGGGCCGGGGTCCTGAATCCGGCATCGGTCTACACGGACGCGCTCGGGGCCACCTACGTCCGGCTCACCGGCGTCTGGCACGAAGGCGGCGGCCCCGGCTCGGTCGTGACGATCGCGGCGATCGCCAACGACTGCTACGCGACCCTCGGGGCCGGTGCGGGCGGATTCGTGGCCGGGTCCACCTACGGGACGCCCGGCAAGCTGGCGCTCCTGGAAGTCCAGCAGCCGTGCTGGGGCGGCTACGACGGCGCGGCGCCTCCGGACTCGGCCTACCAGGCGGCCCTCGCGACGGATCGGTTCGGCCCGCTCTACTGGACCCAGGGCGGCGGGTACGGGGCGATCCAGCTCGCGATCCCCGACAAGACCACGACGGCGATCCAGCAGGCCGCCGAGGCAACCGCTGCGGCCCTGAACCTGTTCTTCCACGTCCTGGTCCCGAACACCAACAACACGAGCCAGGCGATCCGCGACTACGTCAACACCACGGTCGGCCGGTCCGACTTCGCGGGCGTGTTCGTCCCGAGCTTCGTGACGATCCTCGACCCCGACAAGACCGCCAAGCAGATCGACGTCCCCAACACCGGCATGGTCATGGGGCGGATCGCGAAGCTCGCCCGGAACTCCCGCCACTACGTGGACCCGGCGGCCGGCATCGACAAGGGGGTCGACTTCCCGCTGATCGTGACGCTCCCGATCGACGAGACCAACTTCGACCTAGAAGTCCTGACCCCGAACGGGATCAACTCGATCGTGAAGCGCCGGGGCCGGTACATCCCGTGGGGGTGCCGGACGATCGGGAACTCCAAGACGTTCCGGTGGCTCACCCACCGGCTCCAGACCAGCCAGATCGAGCACGACCTCCAGGACAACATGGACCTGTTCGTGTTCCGGCTCAACGATCCGTCCCTCTGGGCGGAGCTGTCGGTGATCACGACCGAGTACATGCTGCCGATCTACCGGGCCGGGGCTTTCAAGGGCCGGACCCCATTCGAGGCGTTCCAGATCAAGGCCGACGACGAGAACAACCCGGTGTCCGAGCAGGAGGCCGGGAACGTCCATCTCGATCTCGGGTTCATCATGAAGGACCCGGCCGAGCGGGTCGTGATCGGGGTCTACCCGAATCAGATCGTCGAGACCGCCCAGTAACCAGGGCCTCCCGACGGGCCAGTAAGACACAACGAACAGGAGAGCGGTTCGGTACAGGACCCGAACCGCTCTCTGGGCAGGAGACGGACAGATGGGATTCACTCCATTCAGGAAAGCGATCGAGCCGGATCATGCGGCGATCAACTCCTACGACCTCAAGATCCCCGGGGTCGTGGACCTCACGGCCGTGGAGATCTCGGGGATCAAGGAGGAGCTGGAGACGGTGGTGCTGCCGGACCGCACGGCGGCGTCCGGAGGCGGCATCCCGCCGTTCGATATCACCGTCAAGATCCCCATGCACCACAAGATCGAGTGCGCGACCCTGGACGTGTGGTGGGAGACCTGCAAGGCTCCGGCCCTGCCGGGCTACAAGCGGCCCGCCATGCTGATGATCAACCGGGCATCGTCGATCCCGGGCGCGATCTGGCACCTCTCGGGGGTCTTCGTGAAGGGCCGCGAAGGTCCGGCCCTGGACCAGAAGTCCCCGGGCGATCTGGCCCTCGTGACCTACACGCTGTCGGTGGACGGGATGCTCCGGCTCCCCGGTATGTAAGTCCATTCCGATCCCGTCTTCCTGCCTGCCCAGAAGCCCTAACGGAAAGAGATCATCATGGAGTCCAAGATCGTTCGCTCCACCCTCGTGGAACTGGGCCGCAACCTTCCGTTCGGGATCGAGGCCGGCGGGAAGCGGGATCGGTCCTTCTCGTTCAAGGAGTGGCACTACCGGGACGAGACCTTCGTCGACGAGGCCCGGATGCGGTGCGCCAAAGCAGACCTGAACGACGCCCGCTTCGCGTCCGAGCTGCTGGCCCACTTCGTGACCAAGTGGGGTCCGTTCGACTTCGGGCCCTTGACCCAGGAGGAGCGGATCGTCCGGCTCGAAGCCAGCAAGGTCGGAGACATCCTGACCGCATGGATCTGGCTCCGGATCGACGCGCTCGGGCCCGAGATGCCGATCCGGGTCATCTGCCCGGCCTGCGGATCCGGGATCGAGCGCGTCGGCGATCTCCATGTGGTCGACGTCATGTACCTGCCGCCGGACTGCTCGTCGAAGGAAGCGTCGATCGTCGTCAACCTCCCCAACGGGGTCCCGTGGGTCCACAAGCAGAAAGGCCCGTTCATGGCCCGGAAGGTCCTGCTGGAGCCGGCGGCCTGGATGGGGCTGGCGTCGATCCGGGGAGGGGCCGGGATCGAGGAGCGGATCGGGGCCGGGCTGGCCGCGTCGATCCGAGCCCTCGACGACGAGCCGGTCAGCCTGACCGGACAAGCCCTGGCGTCGCTTCCGAAGCGAGACCTGATGATCCTGACCCACGCGCTCGCCGAGCGAGCCATCGGGCCGATCCTGGAGATCCACGCCGAGTGCGGGGCCGTGCAGGGCAAGAATCCGGACGGCTCCCCCAAGACGTGCCCCCAGGTGGTCCGGCAGCTCCTGACGTGGTCCCACAACCCTTTCTTTATGGAGCTTCCTTCTTCGGTGATCTCCCAGGCTTTCGAGACCGTTGCCGTCAACTCCTGATCCTGGCCGACGCGGTTCCGGGGTTCAGTCTGGATCTCGGGGCCATGTCGCCTCGTGAACGGCACGTGTTCCTGGAAGAGATCCCAAAGAAGCGCGAGGCCGAGCGCATCGCGCTAAAGGAAGCCGCCAAGACTCCCTAGCCGGACCCGCCCTTCCCGGATAGACTGTCCCTGGACCAGACCGGGGGGCCTAGATGGGAATCACTTCCAACCAGATGATCGGGCTCGGGGCGTTCCTCGCCTTCGACGTCGATCCAGCCGTCCGCTCAATGGGGATGGCGTCCGCCAAGATCGTCCAGCTCCGGCACTCCTTCGCGACGCTCGGACACGGGGTCGCCCGGGTCCGACAGGGTGTCGTGGCGGCCGCAACCGGGATGGCCACGGCGGTCGGGGCGATCGGGCTCGCGACCTATGGGTCTTTCAAACAGTTCGCCCAGTTCAACGACTCTTTGATCAAGCTCGGGACCCTCATGGACGAGGGGACCGCCGGGGCCATGAAGCACCGGAGTGCGATCGAAGAGATGTCGTTCACCTACGCGAAGGCCGCCAAGGAAGTCTCGGAGGGCTTCTACCAGGCGATCTCGGCCGGGATCAAAGAGCGAGACGTGTCGCCCTTCATGGACACCGTCAATAAGCTCTCAACGGCCGGCTACGTCGAGTCCCAGGTGGCCTCGAAGGTCCTGGCCTCGACCGTCAATGCCTGGAATCTGGAAGTCTCGAAGGCGGTCGACATCGCGGACGTCTTCTTCGTCGCCAACAAGCGCGGCGCCCTAGACGTCCAAGAGCTATCCCGATACTTCGGGATGGCATCCGCCTCCGCCGCGCAAGCTGGGATCGGCTACGACGAACTGGCCGGAGCCGCGGCAGTCTTGTCCAACACGGGTCTTCGGACCCGCGTCGTCATGACCGGCCTGAACCAGGCGATCATGAACATCGTCAAGCCAACCAAGCAGGCCAAAGAAGTCGCGAAAGAACTTGGGATCTCCTTCGACGTCGATATGCTACGGACCCGCGGACTCGTCGGATCGTTGGAGTACCTGGCCGCGTCGACCCAGAAATACGGACGGCTCAACGAAGAACAGATCGCCACCCTGTTCGGTTCAATCGAGGCGTACCGAGGAATCGTCCCGCTGATCGGCAAGATGCGAGACCAGTACGTGTCGGTCATGGACGACATGGCGAAACGAACCGGGATCACCGAAAAGAAGTTTGCCGAAGCCGCGAAGTCCTACACGTTCAAGATGGGGCAGGTCAAGCAGGTCTTCTTGGCCGGAGCCCGCTCGATCGGCGAAGCCTTCGTGGACGAGTTCGGGCTCGCCGGTGTCCACGTCTACCGGTTCAAGGACGTGATCCAGTCGGTCGGGAAGACCGCCCACTCGATCTTCGGAGGAATCCGGGACATCGTGATCTCGATGGACCTTCCCGGGGCGTTCCGGACCGCCGCCGACGCCTGGCGGTCCCTCACGGGGTGGCTCCAGAGCGAGACCGGCAAGAAGGTCATGCCGGTCGTGGGGCAGATCTTCTTGCTCGGGACAGCCTTCACGGCGGTCCGGATGTTGGCGTTCCCGCTGATCGCGGTGATCTCCGGGATCGGGACAGTCGCGTTCGGAGCCGTCCAGGCCACGGGCGGCTTGATCCAAGCCCTCGGACTCCTGGCCGGCAAGTGGCGCGGCGTCGCGGCAGCCCAGGCCGCGGCCGGAGTGGCCGGAGTCGGGTCACTAGCCGGACCCGGAACGGCCGCCTGGGCGTCCCGAGCCGCAGGAGCCAGATCACTTGATGTAGTGGGTCTCGGGGCCGGCGCGGCGGCGCTTCCTTCCGCATTGCCCCACCCCGGGATCGCCCCGATCGATCCGAGGTACGGGATGGGCCTGCGGGGCCTGTCGCCCGCAGCCCCCCCAGGGGGACGGCTTCTCCGTCCGACCGCGTTTGCGACCCTGTCGACCGGGATCGGGACCGCGACCACGAAGCTCGGTGGATTCCTCAAGAAGATCCCGCTTATCGGGTCCATGAACCCTCTGGTCCTGGCGGTCGCGGCGTCGGTCGGGATGATCGCCACCAACGCCGGAGGAGCCCGAGACGCCCTGGGGCGCGTCATGGGGGCCCTGACGACGGTCGGAAAGGACGGAGTCGAGGCCCTCAGTCCAGTAGGGGCAGCCCTCAAGGGGATCTGGGAAGCCGGCGGAACTGTCTTGGCTGGAGGACTCGACGGGATCGCCAACAACCTCCGGGGGATCTCGGCGCTCGTCGACATGGTGAAGTCCGGATTCTCCGGGATCGGCGACATGCTGGGGCTCACCGGGATCGGGGCCACCGACGCAATCCTGGACGCCCGCGACAAGATCGCTAGATCAGCCGCGCTCCGGATGTTCGGGATCGACGAAGCCGCCGTCGCCCAAGAGGACGCCAGGCGAAAGGCGAACGACCAAGAGCCGTCCGGATGGAAGCGAGCCGGCCGAGCTCTCCTGTCCCCGGGCGGATTGATGGGCGAGATCGCCGACTCCTGGGAGCAGACCAAGAAGTACGACCAGACCGTCGAGACCCTCCGGGGCCACTACCTCCAGATGGCCGACGCGGTCCGGGTGGCTCGCGAGCAAGAAGACTGGCGGCTCAAGGTCGTCCAGCAATTGTACGAGATCCACAACGATACCGTGACTGATCTCAAGTCCCTGGAGGGCGCCGCCAAGATCGGCAGTGACGCCATGCTCGGGCAAGCCCAGACCATGATGATCCTGACGAGAGTCTACGGGGAATTGGGGACGAACGTCGACTACTTCAACGGAGCCCTGAATTCGTCCGCCGACTACTTCCGGACCGGGTACTCGGAACTGTCCAGGTTCGTCCCGGAACTCCTGAAGGCCCAGGCGGCCTTCGAGTATTTCTCGCACCCGTTCGTCTCGCCGTTCAAGACGATCGGCCAGGAGCTTCGGGACACGTTCACTACCTTCGCCCGAATCATGAAGATCGAGGTCATCAACAAGATCCTGCTCGACGGCAATAAGGTCAACCGGGGGCTCGGACGGGCCAAGCTCGAACTGGCCGAGCGGGCCGGCGCCCAGACGACCCCGTGGCAGCGCCGCGTCGTCATGGAGTCCGGCGAGCTGATCACCCGGGTCAACTAGGAGGTCCAGGATGGTTCTGTCCAATCAAGCTAGCCCGGCGAGCCTGAATGACCGCCGGGTCGCGCCGTCCGCGGTGCCCCTGAAAGAGTCAGCCGCCGATACCTCGGGATCGACCCGGTTCGTCACGTACTGGTTCATCCGGCTCGATCCCCCGGAGGTCGGCAAGACCGTCAAGGGCCAACTGCCGATCCTCGACTACCAGCACATGATCGGCACGCGGTTCACCCAGATCGACGTTCCAGGCCGCCAGCACCAGCCGGTCCAGTGGACCGGCGGGCAGCCCGATCAAGTTCGGTTCACCGCTACGTACTTCGCGGCTGGGTCCCAGGTAGATCTGATCCCGACCTACAACGAAGTCGCCGGTATGTGTGACTGTGACCCCCGGCTCGGCAGGCCCCCGCGGTGGCGGTTCACGATCGGCCAGATCGAGTTCGACTGCTTCGTCCAGTCCGTCGGGGAGATGTCGATCCAGCATTTCTGGGCTGACTCCGGGCTGCCTCGGGAGTTGATCTTTCCGATCGTCCTCATGGTGATTCCGCCCGAGGACGACGCCGCGGCCCCGCAGGTCCAGGACCCGACTGCCCGATCGCCCCGCTCGGCAATCCGGATCTTCCGGGAACACGACTCCTACGAGGCGCTGTGCGGGCGCGAGTACCGGAACCCCATGATGGGGATCCTGTGCCTCCAGGACGATCTCGCCGCGTCGACCGAAGAGACCCGGGTCTTCCCGGCCCCCGGAACGGTCGTCCACCTTCCGCGGCCCTCCTACTACGACGGCAAACCGATCTCCCCACAGTCGCACGTCCTGGAGGACTCCGACCAGAACCGGGCCCTCCTGAACGATCTCAATGAAGACCGCGTCGGGGTTATGATCAAGGTCATGCCCCGGGTCGTGAGGGGGTGATCCGTGGCCACGACGTCCCTCGACTCTCCGCACCTGTCCCTGGAAGACCCCTACGCGCCGGTCGCGATCCTGAAGTTTGACGGCGAACCGTTGCCGGACGTGATCCAGAACGCCGTCACTCGGGTCGAGTACGAGGACACGCTCGATAAAGCGTCCATGGTGAAGATCGAGATCCAGGTTGGATCCGACCAGGCGGACCTCGTCGACTCCCCGTTGTTTGATCCCGGCCGCGCTGTGGATGTCTACTTCGGGCTCGGGGCGAGACGGCAGGAGTTCGTCGGGCGGTGCGAACTGGTCCGGCACCGACCCCGGTTCGACGAGTTGATCTCGTTCGAACTGACCGGGTACGACCGATCCTACCTGATGATGCAGGAGGGGGCTCACCTGGACGATCCCCGGTACACCTACGACCGGGTCCAGTCCGGCGGCGGCGATCCTCGAAACCGGGTCTACTCGGCGATGCCGCTGGCGGCACCACTCCGCGGAGAGGTCCGGGTCTTCAACAACCGATCCGTCCCGGCCCCCCGGGGGACGAGGGTCGCGACGGCCGAGATCGGCAACGTCTCGGTCGTCACCGTAAAGATGCCGAAACGTGGTCGGCGCGGACGACCCGCCTCGACCAAGCACGACACCGGGCAGGTCTGGGACGGGACGATCGGCGAGATCGTCTCGACCATCATGGGCCGGTACGGGGTTAGGCCAAACATCGATCCGAAGCTGGAGAACATCAAGCTCGCCCCGTTCGCGCAGCGCAAGGGCGCCCGCGACTATACGGTCCTGACCCAGATCGCCAACGTCTACGGGGCGGTATTCTTCGTCTGGTTCGACCCGGTCCAGAATTCATGGATCGGCACGTTCATGCTGCCGGACTCACTCCGGGAGCATCAGTCCCGTCGGTACAACTTCAAGTATCGGGATGACCGATCCGGAACGATCATCTCGGCCGAGTTCGACTACGGGATCGACGACGGCTCCCTGGAGTATCAGGTCTGGATCTTCAACCGGGCCAAGAAGGATTGGGACCCGATCCTCTCGTCGGACGCTCCGACGCTCTCGACCCGAGCGACGACTCAGGCTCCGATGGTGTTTAGCTCCAGATCGCCATCCCCGACCGAGGTCGACCCGAAGTCCCTGGAGGATCGCCAGCGGCTCAAGATCGAGTTCGGAGGCTACCAGATCGAAGTGCTCCCCACCCGGACTCTCGACAAGGCCGCCGCCAGGGCCTACGCGCTGGCGTGGCTCCGGCGCTACCAGGAGGACTTCCTGATCTGCAATCTCCAGATGGTCTGTTGTCCGGCCCTCCGGGCCGGGCAGGTCCATACCCTGTCTGGATTCCCGGCACGCTTCAACGGCCTGTACTACTTCTCCCAGGTCACCCACTCTTACGACGGCGGCGGGATGCAGACGTCGGTGGTCGCCCGTCGTATCATCGGGGCTCAGGACTGGCAGTCGCCGTTCTGATCGGAGGACTCTATGGCGCGGGTGTTCGAAGCCATTGTCCGGGACGTCGAGGATCCCGAGCAGCGCGGGCGGATCCGGATCGCCAGCACCGAACTGCTCGGCTCGGATCAGGTTTTCCCCCAGTGGGCCGAGCCGAACTTCCCCTACGCGGGCCCCGGGGTCGGGTGGTTCTTCGTCCCGCCTCCGGACTCGATCGTGATCTGCGAGATCGACGTCGACCGCGACCCGAACGGTCTCGACTTCGATGTCCTGGGGGCCCAACTGCGGTGGCGGGCCGCTTCGTACTCGGACTCGTCCGAGATCCCTGAAGACATCCGGGGCAAAGGACTCCAGGGGATCGTGACTCCGGCCGGCGCGATGGTCTTCGACGGTAACGCTTCGAGACTGGTCTTGCGGTTCGCGACGATCTGCCTGGGATCGAAGGACGCCACCGAGGCCGGCGTGCTCGGGACAACCCTCAAGGCGGCCCTGGACGCTCTCGTCGATCTAGTCCAGAACGCGGTCCTGGTAGTCAGCATTCCGGACCTAAACGCCAAGTTCCCTCCGGGGATGTTCGCTCCCTGGCAGGCGTCCTACACGACCAGCAACGCGATCCTGTCCAAGAAAGTCAAACTGGAGTAGCCATGAAGGGCTTCGCGGTTCCGGTTCAGATCGAGCATGGCCGAGTCAGGATCGCTGACACGGCCGAGAAGATGCACGCGGACGTCGTCATGGCGCTTCTGGACGGCGACTCCGACAACCCCTTCAACGAGGACGTCGGGATCGACCCGCCGGTGTGGCGCCTGAACGATCATCCGACGAAGTCGATCGTGAAGCGCCAGATCGCAACCCGGTTCCGGCGCTTCGAGAAAGACCAGCGGGCCCGGCTGGAGAAAGTCGACGTGTCGGACGGGATCGAGGCCGGCACGATGGATATCGCGGTCCAGTACCGAGACCTCGAACTGGACTCGAATGAGTCGGTTCGCCAGACCAGCGGGAGCTAATCGATGCCCGGCACAGCCGTAACGGTCCCGACCTTCAGGTGGCGGGGCAGATACTTCCCGGAGATCTTCCAGTCGCTCCTCGACTACGTTCGGATCAACTTGCCTGAGTTGACCGACGAAGACCCCCACGAACCGATGATCCAACTGCTCCGGGCATTCGCGCTGGCGTCCCACTGGGACGGCCTGCTGGCCGATCACATTGCCCTGGAGAGCCAGTTCGGATCATGTCGGAAGCGCCAGAGCGCCGCCAACGCGCTCGCGTTGATCGGCGAACGGCTCCTCCAGGCGGTCCCGGCAGTCGCGGACGTCGTGTACCGACTGGCCTCGCCCCTGACGGCCAGCCAGGACGTCCTCGAACCCCGGAGCCAGGTCCGGGCCCCAAGGTCCGGATCGCGCGAGCAGATCACCTACGAGACCGCCGACTCGCTCGTCGCCATGACCCGGACCGACCGACCCACGAAGGTCCTGGAATACCGAGCGGCTGGCGGGATCTACACGGACGTAACGGCCAACTTCATCGCGGCAGTCGCGGGAGTGATCTGGGCAGGAGCGCCAGCCGCCGGAGACGCCCTATACCTGGGTCACTCCGAAGTCATGGTCGACGAGATCAACCTGGACTTCGACATGGTGGCGCCGCTCCCGAGCTGCCTGATCTCGACGTCCTACCGGGCCCTCGAATACTACGACAACCACTTCAGCTTGGATCATCCGACGTTCGTCTGGAACCTCGGGGCGACGATCCGATTCAACCTGAACGGATTCCTCGGGACCCTCGATCGACATGGATCGACCGTCAAGGTTCGGTGTAGCACGACCGGGATCGAAGAGACGATCGTGACCACCTGGGCCGGCGGGGTCAACCGGGCCGACACGACTGGATTGCTCGGCCAGGGCGTCCCGTCGACGCTGGCGTCCGACTACACCGTCACGGCCGAGTGGCGAGAAGTCGAGATCTCCAAGGACGAAGTTGAGACCGTCGGGACCCTCCAGCGGCTCAAGCTCGGGTTCACACTCCCCGAGACGCTGCTGCGATCCTGGCCGCTCACGACGATCCAGTCAACTTCGGCCGAGTGGCTCCGGCTCCGGGTGATCAACGTGGACGTCACGTCCCCGACCCTGAAGGGCGGCAACTGGACCCCGAACAAGCAGTATTACCGGACCACCGTCACACAGGGCCGGTCGGTTTCGGACGACCCGAACGGATCCACAACCGGATACGCCGACCAATCCTTCACGACCAGACAGGGCGACGTCATCGAGGGGACCGTCCAGGTTTTCATCGACGAAGGATCCGGGCTCGTCGAGTGGACCGAGGTCGACAACTTTCTGTCGTCGCTCCCGACGTCCCGGGTCTTTCGGATCGCCGGGTACGACATCAACGGGGCCGCGATGATCCGATTCGGCGACGGCCAGACCGGACGAGTCCCGGTCTCCGGAACCGACAACCTCCGGATCGACTACCGGGTCGACGCCGTCGAAGACGGCAACCTCGGGGCCGCGGAGATCAACGAGGTCGTCGGGGGGTCGCGGTGGTTCGCGACCGTCCAGAACCCGCGCCCCGCAACCGGGTGGGCGGAACCGGAAGGGGCCAGCCCGACCGGGCTCGCGCAGATCAAGATCTCGAAGCCGGCCGCATTCCGGGCCAACTCGAAGATCCTCACCACCGACGACGCCCAGACCCTCGTGGAAGCCTGGGCGACCGAGGACGGATCGAAGCCGATCGCCAGAGCCAGTGCAGTTCAGGGCGCAATCCCGAAGGTGATCCTGATCACCGTAGCCGGTCCCGGCGGAGTGGCGGTGCCGGCGTCGATTCTGGCCGATCTGGACCTGTACCTGAACGGGAACCCCCTGACCGGCTACGGGGGCGTCACGGTCGTAAACAACCGCTGCCAGGTCCAGAACTTCACCCCCTACGTGGTCAATATCACGGCGACCGTCAACGTCCGGCTGGTCGGGGGAGAGGTCCCGGATCCGGACGACTTGACGGCGTCGATCACCGCCGCCCTCCAGGACGCCTTGAGCCCCCTGGCGCTCCGCCAAGACGGCACCTACGAGTTCAACGGGGGAGACACGATCTTCCGGTCGAAGTTGGCCACACTGATCATGGACGCCGACCGCGACGCCATCGACGACGTGATCGTTACGGTCCCGGCCGCGAGCCCGACGTTGGGCCAATACGAGTGGCCGGTTCTCGGGACCGTCGCCCTGTCGTTCACGATCTGATCGACGGAGATCAACCATGGCTTTCGGAATCGCATCCGTTACGGCCCTGAGCCGAAACAGGATCGCCGTCGTCTTCACCGACGGGCCTTACGACGCCCCGACCGTCCACGGGCCAGACAAGTGGTCGGTCGCGTTGGTCTCGGCGGCCCTCCCGCAGCCGGTGATCGCGAACGCATTCCTGGCCGGCGACTCCCTGACGGTCTGGCTCGACATCGACAACTTGGTCGATCCGTCGCTTTACCGGGTGACGGCTCTCGCCGCGACTGGAGCCGGGGTCCCGGCAGCCCCGGCCTACATGGACCTCCAGATCGGGGCGATCCCGGAAGAACCGGGGTCGGCCCGGCTCCCCGACGACGTCCTCGGCTGGACCGACTCTCCGGACGTCCCCCCGACCGACCTGTACCGGATGCTCCAGCGCGGGCTCCGGGATCTCGACCTCAAGAACGGCGAAGTCTTGCGGCGATTCCTGGAGGGCCCGCAGGCGATCTGGGACGATCTGGTCCAGGACTTCTGGAAGACGCTCCGGATCAACGACCCCCTCACGGCCCCCGACGACAACCTCCTGATCCTCCGGGAGCTGCTTGGATTCGGGCGCTTCAGCGGAGCCCCGGACCGCTTGGCGATGTCGCTCGGGGAGGCCGATCTCCGAAAGCTCCTGACCGTCGCGGCCCCGTTCTGGGCCCGAAGGGGCCTCCTGGACATGATGGCCGCGACAATCATGGCGTTCAGCCATGGCGTCCGACCGATCTTCCGAGATTGGTTTTACCTGCGATGGATGATCTTGGCGTCGTCGGTCCAGGTCGGGTACGGAGAGTCTCAACCCTACGGGCACCCATGGTGCGAGTACAACCGGATCCTTGACGTCCCGTCCGACCAAGTCGGCGGCGACATGCTGATGAACATCTACGTCCCGGACTTCGGGGGCCTGAACCGCCAAGTGCCGATCTCGATCCTGGAGCTATCCAGGCCCGCCTGGGAACTGTGGCGAGTCTTCTTCTGCGACTTCCTGGACTCCTGCGTGGATGGCTTGAGCCCTCACTGGGAAAGCCGCGGATCCGATCCGCTCCAGTGGATCGAGTCGTCCCGGCGTCTCCGGTTCACCCGCAACTTGACCCGGGCCCGCGCCTCGACCCCGCATTGCTCGGTCTGGACCCGATACAGTTGGTCCGTGGCGATCCGCCGAGCCTACGCGGCCAACGCCGTCGCGTTGCGATTCTACGTCCAGGACGATCTCAACTACTACTCGGTAGTCCTGACCGGCCCGGCCGGGATCATCTCGCTCTACCGGACTGTCGCGGGCGCCACGGTGTTCCTCCAAGGTGAAGCCCGCGCGCCCGTCCTGGACTCGATCATTAGGATCGAAATCGACGACACCGGCGGGATGAACCAGATCCGAATCTACGAAGACGGCGTTCTAATCCTAGAGAACACCGCCGACAACACGTTCCGGTCCGGAACGGTCGAGATCGTGGCTCCCAATCTCGCCAGTTACTACTACTTCGAAGTTCTCTGGACTACCCTGTGGCAGATGCCGGCTAGCGGGGCCCTACTGGGACGTGGCGCTCCGATCGAGTTCGGATCAGGCATCTAGGAGGATCGATGGCAACCACCAACGAATTCATCGTAGTCAACCAGGGTCAGACCCTCGGACTCGTAGAGATCCGAGACAAGATCTTCGGATACCTCCGGACCCTCACCAACCGGGCCCTGGAGTGCTCGTTCGGTCTATCCGGATGGCAGGAGATCGTCTTCATCGACATCACGGTCGCAGACCAGTTCTCACTCGCGGACGTCTCAGGGACCGGGATCACCGGATTCGATAACGGCGGTCACATCCTGGAGCCGGAGGCTCTCGATCGCGACGCAATCACGTTCGAGAACGCCCTCGGGATCGCCTATCACGTCGCCTACGGGTTCGTGGACGTCCCGTCGACCGTCGAACAGATCGCCAACACCGGAGCGTTCCGGTACGTTCGGGACAAAGAAGCGGTCGGGAAGATCGCCCACCCCGACCTGATCGTCGACAACGGTGACGGGACCATGACGGTCACGGTGGACGCCGCCACGGAGGCCGGCGTCACGAACGCCGGCCGCCGAGTGATGATCTTCCTCGATATCCCCGAGACTACCGTGACGGCCTCGGCGATCGAGACCCGCACGGTCGCGTGGGCCGGCGGCTTCAACAAGATCACCACGGCCGGAAGTCTCGGACAGTCAGCGATTTCCCTCAACCCCGCCAACTACTGGATCGTCCTGCTCGGCCCGATCGTCTCGCGCGGCACCGATCTTCGGCTCGACGCGACGCTCGCCTACGTCGGGAACGTCACGGGCGCCGGGGCCGGGAACCCGCCGGTCTCTCAGGACACCTCAGACCAGCACGTCTATCCGCCCAGCGGGCTCGGAGGGTTCTGGAACATCATCGAGATCGACGCCCACGGGAACCTCAAGATCCGAGTTCGGCCGTGCGCGGCCGACGTCAATCAGCGTCAGCTCAGCGTGTCCCGCCAGGGCGCCCCGGCCGACACGGTCTGGTCGGTCGACGAAAACGGCGACATGGAGGTCCGGAGCTTCGGGGCCGGAGTCGCGTCTCCTTCGGTACAATGCTTCGACAGCGACGGCGACGGCGTCCGGCTCATCCAAACGGCTACCGGAGCCGTTCTACAAACCAGCGGCGCCGCGGGCCTCCCCGGAGACATCAAAATCGCCACAACGCCCGGATCGTTCGTCCGGCCCCTGGCGCCGGTCCATGGCGACGCCGCAGGGCTCCGGTTGATCGACGACAACGTCGCGGTCGCCCACCCGGCCGGGATCCAATTGGGCGGCGCGGCCCCGGACGACGCGATCGACTCGTCGGTCCCCCAGAACGTCGTGGGACTGTTCAACCGGGTCTCGAACGTCCAGCGCCACAACACCGGACTCACAAAGGAGTGCGTCCTCGGCGGGGCGCTCCCGTCCGATGGTGGCGGCCTGGACGTCGATCTCACAGAAGGGCATTTCTCGGTCGACGGCTACTATCGGGTCGTAGCCGCCCAGTCCGTGGCGATCCCCGACAACTCAACGAGGTTCCTGTACTGCCGGACGTCAGACATGACGTACCAGTTGTCCAGCACCCTCCCGCTCCTGGCGGTTGCCTACATCCCGATCTGCAAGGTCGTGACCCTGGCGGGGGCGATCTCGTCGATCCAAGATATGCGGATCAAGACCGTCGACATCAACTGGCCGATCTCGATCCCCGTGGGCTGCGTGGACGCCATCGCGGACGCCACCACGCCCGGCCCGGGATGCTGGTTCGCGACCGTTCGGGACGCCGTGAACGTGATCCGGAACTGGACCAACCCCGACGAAGGCGGGGCGCTCTCCTGGATGCCCCGGAGCTTCGAGATCGTCGTGGTCGGCCAAACCGTCGAAACCGCCGAGATCGAGATCGACTTCGACGGAGTTCACATTCGGGGGATCCCGGGCCGTCAGCACTGGGTCGGCGGAGCGCCCCCTACCCACGGGGCCGCGCACGGAATGATCGTCTGGTCCGGCGACCGAGCCCTCTTCCACTTCACTACGTCCAGTTCGCGGCACTCGTTCCAGCATCTGGAGATCGCCTACAACTCCGCCGTCGCGCCAGCGGCCGGCGTTGACCGCAACGTCTTCGAGGTCGACGCTCTCATGACCGTCGACGAAGTCATGATCGACAACGTCCAACAGACCAACTTCAACGAAGCCGCGGACAACTTCGTCTACTGCCTTGGGATCTCGTGGAACTGGACGATCCGAAACTGCTCAGGCGTCACGTTCAACAACGGAATCTCCGTCGCCTTCTTCAAGACCCTCATGATCGACGGATGCAACCTTGCGGCATCCGCGACGCCGCTCGCGAACGGATGCGGGATTCGGCTCAACGCAGCGACGTCCGCGACGGTCCCTCACAGATCGGCCGTGATCCGACACTGCGACGTCACCGATTTCGATCTGTACGGGATCTACTGCGGATCGGCAGCGGACGTCGCCGGGCTCAAGATCGACGGAAACAGGATCTACGACGTCGGAGACACCGGGATCACCCTGGAACGCGCAACCCGCTGCTGCATCTCCAATAACACCGTCTACGCCGGTAAAAACGTCCTGTTCGCCGGGACGGCTAGAGGGATCTGTCTCGGACTTGCGGCCGGAGCCAGCCACAACGTGATCACCGGGAACGAGATCCGGATCAGCGCAGCCAGCGCGGCCGGGACCCAATACGCGCTAGATCTCCCAGCCGGAAGCAACAAAAACGTCGCGACCGGAAACCACTTCAACGGATTCGGATTCAACAACGCCGGGGGCAACAACAAAGTCTCCGAGGTCTTCACGGACTCGAACCTCGACACCGTCACGGTGACGTTCAACATCGACGTTGCCTAAACGAGTCTGGTTGATCTCCGGTAGTAGGGCCCGAAACCACTCTACCGGAGGACCCCATGACGCCCCGAATAGTCTGTATCCACCACACCGACCCGGACGGGTGGTGTTCGGCCGCGATCGTCCGACACCTCTACTGGACCTCGATGGAGGCGATCGACTTCGTCCCGATCCCCGCGGCCTACTCGGATCCGCCCGACAAGTTCCTGAACCAACTTCGGTCGGGCGATCTCGTCTTCGTGGTCGACTTCTCCCTGAAGGTCCAAGGATCCCTGGTCGCCGGCCTGGAGGCGATCCACCAAATCACCGGCCAGGACGTCTGGTGGATCGACCACCACGACAGGATCATCCAGGATTGGCGGGCCGACGAGTGGCGACTGGTCAGCCCCGACGGAACCGATCCGCTCCCGTGGTTCCACCTGACCCTCCGGACCGACTGCTCGGCGTGCCGGCTGACCTGGGAGGTTCTGTTCCCGCTCGCCGCGATCCCCGAAGCGGTCCAGATGATCTCCGACTACGACTCATGGAAGAAGGATCTCTCGTGGTTCGAGACCGAGGCGATCCCGTTCCACACCGCCGTGGCGTCGGGGGAACTCGCCACGGCCTGGACCCCTCCGGACCAGCCCGACTTCGCAGATCTCGACGTCAACCCCGAAAAGAACCAGTTCCCGCACCCATTCTCGCCGGTCTGGCGAGATCTGTTCCATCCGGATCGCGGGCCGGCGCTCGTGAAAGCCGGAGTCCGGATCGGCTCCTCGCTGGTCCGGTTCGAGCGTTCGATCCAGAAGATGGCGGCCAAGCGAGCAATCCGGACCCGGTTCGCCGGCCACGACGCCGTCGTGATCGTGGGGGTCCGGGGATCCAACGCCTTCGGGTCGCTCCCGGACCACGACTCGACCCTGCTGCTGGCGGCCAACCCGGTCCGGACCGCCCCCCAGGATACCCGCTGGGAGATCTCGATCTACTACGAATCCGAAGACCTTCACTGCGGGGACCTGGCGGCCCGACACGGGGGCAGCGGGCACCCCGGGGCCGCTGGGTTCACATGCTCGCTCCAGACCTTCGTGGACCTTCTGGAAGGGCGTCTCGGGTGAGCCACCTCGACACCAATCTGCTCCGGGCGATCACGGGCCGCCGGTGGGTCGTAACCAGCCGCGGCCGCTGGACCTGCTTCGTCGCTGAAGGGTGGCGGATGGTCGCGCTATATAGCCAGACCGACGATCCCGGCGTAACCATGTCGGTCCTCGGGCCCGACGGCACGAAGGTCGGAGTCCGGGCTTCCGATGCCCGGGTCGCCTGGAGTAAACTCCAAACTGCGCTCGCGGTCCTGGCGGACTTGCGGGCCGGATTCAAGGAGGATCTCGATGGAAAAGCGTAAGCCGAAAGCAACGGACTTCGTCCTGACCCCGCCGGAGCCAGCCCGGCCCCCCGAGCCGCTCGATCGGATCGTCGCGGCCGCCATGGCGGCCCACGAGTCCAACCGGGCCTACTGTGCGGCGATCGGAGATCCGATCCAGCCCCACTGGGACGACGCCGACGAGGACACGAGGAAGTCCATGATCGCCGGTGTCTGGGGAGTCCTGCGGGGCAACACCCCCGAGATGAGCCACGCGAGATGGATGGAAGTCCGTCTCGCGGCCGGCTGGACCGTCGGACCCGTCAAGGACGAAGCCAGCCGCCAGCACCCGAACCTGATCCCGTATCGGGACCTCCCGGCGGCGCAGCGCCACAAGGACTGGCTATTCGTCACGGTCGTCAAAGCGATCCTGGACTGCATCGAGGCAGCCTGATCGGGAGGCCAAGATGCTGATGATCCGAGAACTCAAGGCAGGCGATGCCGGCCAGGACGTTCAGGCCCTCCAGCACGCCCTGAACCAGCTCAACGCCGGACTCGTCGAGGACGGGAAGTTCGGGGGCAAGACGTCCGCGGCGGTCGCGAAGTTCCAGACCCATTCGCTCGCGAACATCCTGGACGATCCAGGCCGCAACGAGCCCGGCACCGCCACCAAGTGGGTCCTGAAAGCGCTCGGGATCTGGACCCCGCACTGCTTCGGGATCGACGTCTCGAAGTGGCAGGGCGAGATCGACTGGGACGCCGTGGCCAAGACCCAGTATCGGTTCTGCTACATCAAGGCGACCCAGGGGATCCGGTATCGATCCCCGACCCTGACGGCCCACTACGAGGGAGCCAAGCGGATCGGCATGAAGGTAGGGGTCTACCACTTCGCCGACATGAAGGCCGACCCCGAGGACGAGATCGAGCACTTGCTCGGGACCATCCGGGGCCAGACCCACGACCTCGCGGTCGCCCTGGATGTCGAGGGCGCCCTGCCCCGGACGCCCGCCAAAGCCCGCCGGTGGGTCCTGGAGTGGCTTCATCTGGCTGAGAAGCGGACCAACAAGGTCCCGACCCTCTACACGTCCACGCGGGTCTGCCGGGAGCGGCTGGGATTCGCCCGGGGCGCCCCGACCGCCTACGGGCTGGAACGGTCCCCTCTCTGGCACCCCCGGTATCCCCGGGCCGCGCTTCGGGCCTGGGATCCGGAGATCGCGACCCTTCAGCCGGACCCGGACCCGTTCCCGGAGATCGCGATCTGGCAGTTCAGTGCCTACGGACAAGTCCCTGGGATCCGTGGCAACTGCGACCTGAACCTCATGGCGACCGACCTATTCGGTCTGGACGGAGACTGACGCATGGAAGACCACAAGCTCGATTACACCCTGAGACCGGCCGGCGAGGTAGTCGACCCCGCCCCGAAAGAGGCGGAGCCATTCCTGAAGGAACCGGCCCCGATCAACCCCCTCAACTCGACCGGCTGGCGGGCGTCGGTGCTGCTGATCGTCGGAGCCTTGCTCACGATCCTCGCGACCGCCGCCATCGCGGAGCCGACCAAGACGATCGTCCTGGCGGTCCTGGCGGCCATCGAGATCGGGCTCGGCGGCCACACCGGATACGTCCGGTGGCAGAAGGGGAAGTCCCCGGCCCACCGGGAACCCCGGCTGGACTTCGGGGCTCCCCTGGCCGACATCTATCAGGTCACGGAGTCGGTCCGGAAGGCCCGGAAGCGCGGCGGGGCGGTCGGGCCGCTGGTCTGGATGGTGGCGTTCTCGATCCTGGTCGCCGGATGCGCGATCCCCAAGAGAATCTTCCAGACGATCGCCCACGGCGAGAACATCTCGTGCGAGGCGATCCAGATCTGGGCGATCTGGGACCCCGACCTGGCGCCGCTCCAGAAGGCCGTCGAGATCTGCAACTCCGGGGTCGTGGACCGCGCCACGCGGCTGATCTTCGCGCCGCTCGGGACTCCCGAGACCGACCCGGTGATCATGCTGGACTCGTTCGCCCCCAACTACGGGATCGGAGGCGGCGAAGGCACCGAGACCCCGGCAATCTTGTTCGGGTGCGAGCGGACCGACGAGTCCCGGCTCCCGGGGCTGTGCCATCCCGCCGCGGAGAAGAAGGTCGATCCCGCTCTCGCGCCGCTCTGTAACGCCTACATGACCGGCTGCCCGTCCATCTGACATCGCCCCCGCTCGCCCGCCTAGTCCACTCCCCTTACCTCGTGGTAGTCTAGACTCGGAGTTGCCCCGTAGGTGGTTTCCCTACTCCCGAGAGGTTCTTCATGCTGCCCCAGCAATTCAGCCCTGAGATCGCTACCTCCACGGTCCTGGTCGTCGACGACAACCCGTCCGATCTTGGCCTGATCCGAGTCATCTTGGAGCGCGCCGGGTACGCCGTCATGGTGGCGGACTCACTCCAGAAGATGCGGATCCGGTTGACCCAAGTGATCCCCGAGACAATCGTCCTCGACCTCCGGTTCCCCGATTCCAACCTCGACGACGTCCTGGAAGTGATCTCCGACATGAGTCCAGCCTGCGCGGTCATTGTCGCGTCGAGCGTCTTGACGGATGATCTCGTCGAGGCGGTCGTGAGGGCCGGGGCCGCCGGAGTCGTCCAGAAAATCGAAGACGGGCGGGTCTGGCCGGGCCTCCTGGGGGCCTTGCGGGTGGCGGCAGAGCGCCAGTATCCGCACCGTCCTTTGATCCAAGCCCTGATGCTGATCGGGTTCTGGCGCGGCTACACCGCGGCGATGCGCGATCTGGTCCGGAAAGAGCTGTGCCGATAATGGATCCCGTTTGGGTCTCCATCATTGTCGGGATATCGGGGATCGTCGTGTCGGCACTCGTTGCGGCTGTCGTCGTCCCCCGAGTCACTAACGGGATGACGGCCAACCAACACCGCAACGCCGCGATCGACGCGGCAATTCGGGCCCTTGAGGACCGAGTTCGCGCCGAGATCGACAAAGCTCGGCCGTCCTGCGCGAAGGACCACGCGGAACTCAAGCGGGACCTTCAGGACCGAATGGACATCGTCAGTGGCGCTCTGGACAAGCGATTCGACGACTGGATCCGATCCGTCGATAGTCTCCAAAAAACCATCGAGTCGTACATGCAAAACTCCCCCGCCCCGAAAGGTCGCCGTTCCTCCAACTAGGCGATACTCCGTCAATTCCGCCCCCCGTTGCGCTCCTACGTACCTTTCTGCTAACATCCTCGGTGCGGCAATGAAGCCGCGACGGAGGACCCTCGTCAATGAAGACCGCCCACCTGACCCCGGCCTACGGACGTGACTACCGATCGAAGAAAGAGATCTTGGCCGATCTCGAAGCGGACAAGGATTTCATCTTCCACGACATCTCGTCCCCCTGGGACGGCAGCCCCTGCAACGCCACGAACCTCCGCGAGCACGGTTACTCCGACGTTCAGGTCCGATACCGGCGCAACCTGAACGTCACGGTCCTAAAGCTGCCGGCCAAGCAGCCCGATCCCGAGCCGGCCCCGACCCCGCTCGACACCATGAAAGCGATCCGAGGCAAGGAGCACGATGGCTTCTACGACGACGAACTCGCCGGGCCCGGAGAGAGCCGATGAAGATCAACCGATCCACCGCGACCCGGATGTTCGAATTCCACGGCGGACCCGGAAGCGCGATCTTCCGGGTCGCGAACGGCGGGATGCGGGACCTCGACGTCTCGATCCAGGACGTCCAGGATGCCGCCGCGTCCCTGGACGCCCATCGGCTCGCGTGGCTCCACCATATCGCCGACTACACCGCCGGACCGCGACGCGACCCGATCCGACGGGCAACCGCGATCCAACATCGCGACGATCTGAATCGCTTGCTTCGCGAGATCCGCGGAGCCCTCAAGATCGCCAAGAAGGAGGAGACCCCATGACCCTACCGGCCCACTACGTGCTCGACCCCGAGACCGAGACCCAGGTCCAGGCCCTCATGGACGAACTCGGGATCCCCAGGTGGAAGTTCGTCATGGACCAGACCAACGCCGAACGGCTCCTGGCGGCGGTCAAGTACGCCAAAGAGATCGGCAAGTGGGGGCCCCGGGCCGACCTGCACCTGGACGATCCCGAGCACGAGCAGCACCTGTACGCCGAGTACCCGCAAGGCCACGATCCGATCCCCGAGGGGGCCCTGTCGGATCGGCTCTACCAACTCTCAAACCTGGCCTACGTCGGGTGGGGGCGGCGTGACAGGACCGCGGTCGTCCTGGGGTGGGACTCGTGCCCGCACTCGTTCATCTGGGACAACCTCGATCTCGACACCGGCCTGAAGATCCCGGGCTACCTGTGGGGCGGGCTGATCTTCCACGGGGTCGTCCCGAGCGACGGGATGTCCGACGGCACCTTCTCGGTCAACCTGACCCCGACCACGGGGTGGTCGATCCACACCTGAGACCCGAACACCAAGGAGGACTCGAATGATCACCTCGACGACCCAAACCCCTGACCAGATCGGCGGATGGTACGATCAGTTCTTGATCCGATTCCGGGCCCGGTTCGCGGCACTGACCGGACCGCTGTTCAAAACCGACGCTCAGGACCTCTTTTCGATCTACCTCGGGGCGCTCCCGGAGACCGAGCGTCGGCACTACCGCTGCACGACGTGCCGTCACTTCGTGGAGCGCTTCGGAGACCTCGTGGCGATCGACGATAACGGACGCACGACACCCGCGCTCTGGCCCGACGACGAGGCCGATTGGCACGGCGACGCCTTGCGGGCGGTCCGTCACGTCGTGACCCGTGCCCGCGTGACCGGCGTCCACGTCTGCTCAGAGCGCGTCTGGGGGGCCCCCGAGACCGGCCCGTGGCGCCACATGGCGGTCTTCCCCGAGCACCGCCGCATCTTTGCCGGCTCGATCCTGTCCGCCAACCAGAAAGCGGCCGAACACCACGAAGAGTACGGGATGCTCTGCCGCGCCCTCGCGACCCACGACGCCGATCGGATCCGGATCGCGCTCAAGCTGTTCCGAGACGGCTCGCTCGGGCGCCCAGAACGATTCGAGTCCATTGCGGAATGGATGCTGGCCCTGCACGAGCGCCGCGCCGCTCTGCGCGGTCCGGCCCGCAACAACGTGACGTGGCTCGCGGTCGCGACCGCCCCAGCGGGATTCGCGCACGTCTCGAACACGGTCCTCGGGACGGTGCTGGAAGACATCGGCGCGGGCCTGTCGTTCGGCGCGATCCGGGCGAAGTACAACGAGAAGATGCACCCCCTCCAGTACCAGCGTCCGACGGCGGCCCCGACGAGCGGGGCGATCGCCCGCGCCGAGAAGATCGTCTCCGAGCTGGCGTCCGCGGGGGCACTGCGGCGCCGGTTCATGCGGCCCGACGAGCCCCCCATGATCTGGACGCCGCGCGCCGCCGCGATGCCCGCGCCCCCGACCGGCGTGTTCGGACACCTCGCCCCGAAGGATCCGAGAACGCCCCCGGACGTCGTCGGCAGGCCCATCACGATCACGTGGGAGAAGTTCCGCCGGACCGTGCTTCCGGACGCGATCGAGATGTCCCTCTACGCGGGCCACGACCACATGCAGATCGTGTTCCTCGTGACCGCGGCCGACCCGTCCGCGCCGCCGATCGTCCAGTGGGATCGCCCCGAGCACCGCAACCCCACGACGTGGTACCTGTTCCACAACGGGACGGCGGCGATAGACGCCAACATCTTGGCCTGCACATGGGTCCGGATCTACGGGGTGACTCCGCTCCCGTGCGCCTGGGACTCGGATCGCGCCTCCGCCCACCACGGCGACGGGGCGATCCTCTTGCTGGACGGCGCCCGGGACATGCGAGCCGAACGCGGCAACACCGGCGGCGGGTTCTTCCCGGAGAATCTCCGGTCCGAGTACCGGGAGATCCGCTCGGTCATGGAGGCGCACGCGAAGGGCGCCGCGATCGAGGGAGCCGGCGGCCCGACCGCGTGCGGACTCGATCTCCGCAAGCAGCCGAATCCGTTCCGCCAGCCAGCCCGGGTGCGGGTTCGGACTTCGCTCGGGACGTCCGAGTACATGATCGACCGGTGGGACTGAGGAGGCCAAGATGCGCGCGGTTGGAATGAATTACTGCCGTCAGAAGCCCGGGATCATCCACTACCTGGCCGGCGGCTTCAGAGTAGTCCGGATCGAATGGCTGCTCCGCCATTGGTGGAAGGCCATGGACATCGAGATCGTCCAGGCCCCAATCCCGGGAGCTGGCCTTCTGGTTCTGCGAGCCAAGATCCGGACCCTCCCGATCAACTCGCCGCGGTTCTCTAGGGCGCGACCCGGAACGTTCAGCCGGCAGGTCCGGGAGTTCTCGGCCACCCTGAGAACGAGGGAGGTCGAGTGGATCCTGGACCGCCCGATCTTCCGGGATCGGCTCTGCGCGATCCTCGGGCAATTCCGGAGGATCGAAAAGGGCTTCCGGATCGAGACAACAACCGCGAACGATTCCCAGTAGAGCCGGACCGCGCATAGAGCGCCGTCCCAACGGAGAGGAAGGAGACCGATATGCTGATCCGATTCAAGAACGGTTCGGTGATCGTGCTGGGGAAGGAAGAGATCCGAGAAGTCGAGGTCAACCACGAGGCCCAGACCGTGTACCCGGGCGACGACGGGTACGACGATCTGCCACCCGGCCCCGGCGAGAAGGAGGCCAAGAAGCCCCCCAAGGGCCGGACGGCCAGCTACGCCCACACCTCGAAGACCCGCCAGCGCGAGTCCTGGACCGTAGACGTCACGACCCGCGACGGCCGCTACGACAGCGACAAGATCGAGGTTGCCAAGTTCCAGACCGAGCGAGAAGCCGTCGCCCTGCTGGTCCGGATCGGCGAGGCCATCATCGCAGACGACGCGACCATCGACCTCATGCCGGCCCTCAGGCTCGACGAGGCCGGCAACGTCGTGGTCGATCCGCTCCTGGGGAGCCCCCGGACCTGAGCCGCTCGTAGAAAGCCGATCCGAACAAAAGCCTCGTCCACTCCACCCTCGTGCCGAACTCCTCCTCGGTCTCGCCGGGCTCGCGCTCCACAAACCCCAACCCGGCACGCCGCTTGATCTCTTCGGGGTCGCTCAATCGTCGTCCTCCTCGTCGCCGTCCGAGAAGTCCACGTCGGCGAACTCGCAGGTGTCCAGCTTGACCCGACACATGATCGAGAAGTGCTTCTTCGGACCGAGTCGGTTCTTCCCGACCGTCATGACCAAGTAGGTCCAGCCGTTCCCGAGCGTCGGGGGCTCGGGGGTGTCGTCGTCGTCCCGCCGGGTAGCCGGTTCCTCCAGGCGGATCAACACCGACGCGAGGCGCGGCTTCGCAACCGATCCCGCAGTCGTAACGTCACTGACCTTTCGGTCTTCCGGGACGAAGTCGGTCGAGACCATGACGATCGGCCGCAGGGCCTTGTTCCGGACGATCCGCTTCAAGCCCCGGTAGACCGCGGCGTGTTCGGCATGGAACGAGTCGGACTTCTTCCGGGACGAAAAGTCATTCCCGGAATCCACAACCGCGAAGATCGGCTTGTCGGGGAACTTCGACCGGACTTCCATCAGGACCGGCAAGATGCTCTCGACCGGCTCGCCTTGCGGCATCTCGACGACCTTGATCGGCGTCACGATGTTGATTCGGGCATATGACCGGTGGAAGACCGCCATCTCGTCTTCCGAGAGGCTCCCGGACGCGAACCGTTGCCGGGGGATCCCGGTGATCCTGGCATCAAGGCGCGCCATCCCCTCGTCCTCGGTGTCTTCGGTGAGGATCCAGACCACCACGGCCCCCTGGACGGCCGCGCAGTGGCAGAGATCAGCCGCGAAGGTCGTCTTCCCGACGTTCGTCTTGGCCGTCACGAGGACGAGGTGGCAACCGTTCACGGGGATCCCGCCCCCGAACAACTCGTTCAGACGCTCGACCGGCAGCCGGATCCGCGGACCCGACCCTTTCTGGTAGCGCTTGGCTCGCGCGCCAGCATCCCGAACGAGATCAGCCGGTTCCCGAAGCGAGTCGGAATCCTGAGTCCGACGCGACCCTTCCTCCAGGGCCTCCCGGACCTCATCGATCTTCCCGGCCCGAAGGCCCTTGACGATCCCCGCGGCCGCCCGTCGTCCGGCCGCCATGGTCGCGAACGTCCGGACCTCTTCGAGCGCCGACAAGGGTGCCCGGACATCTCGCTCCATGAGCCGGACCAGCACCTTCGTGACGAAGCCCCGTTCGGCGCTCTCGTACTCCCTGATGATCCGCCTAGCCCAGATCCTCGCCGGCAGAACCTCTCCGGTCTTCTGGAACGATCGCTCTGCTTGCCCCCAGATCCACCCGTAGATCTTGTTCGAGAAGTCGAACCCGTCCAGGACCGGGATCGCTCTCGCCAGAAAGTCCTGATCGACCAAGCAGGCCGCCAAGACATCCCGTTCCATCTCGACGTCGAGACTGTCGCTCATTTGGCCTCTTCGGAGATCGGCGTGGCGAGCTTCGCTTCGAGGATCTTGTCTCCGGGCCCGGCGTTGACCAACGCCTCTTCACGGGATCCGTAGACCGGCAGGGCTCCGATCATCCCGGACTCGGCGTTGGCGATCGAAACCTTCTCCCACCAAGACTCCCGAGGATCCAAGTGGTGAGGAGCCTTGACCTCGACCTCCACGGTCGCGAACATCTTGAGGACGATCCACATCGATCCCTGCTGATCTTTCGTCATCGACATTGCCTCATGTCCTCCCGCCAGTTGAGCCAGTCGAACACGATCGCCTCGGACCGCGGAAGCCACGAGAACCAAACGATCCAAGCGTACTCGCAGGAGTCCGACTTCCCCCACATGAACTGAGGCCGCGGGATCAACTGGAGAACGTAGCCGGGGCGATTCCGGCGCCAGAAGTCCAACCGCTTGATCGACCCGAAGAAGTCCATCCGTTCCAGGAACGCGCAAGCCCGGCATTCCCGGATCGCTTTCTCGATGAACTCCTGGGCCAGCACGAACGGCGGATTAGTCAGGACCACTTCGCCGGTCCAGGGCCGAGTTAGGGCGTCCACCCCAACCTCGACCTCGAAGTCCAGGAAGGCGTCGTAGCCCCGGCCGTGATCCAGCTCGATCCCCCGCATCTCGACCCCCAGGCCCCGGGCCGCCTTGAGGATCGCTCCGTCCCCGCAGCACGGGTCCAGGGTGGGGGTGAACATGGATCTCCCGAAGTATCGGATCAACGCCTCCGTGGCCTCCGGGGGCGTCGCGTAGAAGTCTTGGTCGACCCGGCCACGATCGGCCCGGTTTCGGTTGGTTGAACTCACTGGGTCTCCTTCGCTCGATTCCGGCCCTGTACCTGAAACGCCAGGGGCGCGCTTGGCGCGTCGTCGGGCCCCGCCCCTAGTCCCTCGACGTCCTGAGCCGCCGAAGCGTGCTCCTGAGCTTCTCTAAGCCCTTGGCGGGGGTCTTGGATTCGAAGTCCTTGGTGGCCGGGCGGCCCGGAAGGGCAAGCCGGAATCCGCCATGCTGGTCCAGATACTCCCTGATCTTCGGGATCGCCTGGCGAATCTTCTCCGGCGCAATCCATTCGAGATCGGGCTCCTGGGCCATCTGGGCAACCGCAGCCATCCCGCTCTCGTGCATTTTCGTGATCCCGGCGCAGGTCGCGATCGCATCTTTCAGGACTTCGGGTCTGATCTTCCGGACGCACTCTTCGTAGATAAACTGCTCAACGAGATCGTCTCGGGTCGACAAGTTCTGGACCGGAATGAACTTGAGCGGAGATCGCCCGACGATTAGCGAACGGCGCTCCGGCCGGTGGACCCACTCCATGTACGCTCGCCAGAGACTCCGGGGAACGTCTCGGTCTCGAAGCATGATGGCCAATTGCCGCAGGCGGTGGATCGTTTTTGGGCCAAGCTCCCTTGCGCCCTTCAGGCCGCAGTCTCGCTCTCGCTCGCCTTCCTGGCGCCGGCACGCCAGATAGGCCGACTTGATTGCGTTGATCTCCCCCGGCGTCACTTCCAGCCGCTTGATCCCGGCCACATGCGTCCCCGGCGTGCACTTGAGCCT
>Ga0208245_1000437_pt1 | contig 35150 bp, 41 predicted proteins | sample RifOxyC1_FD_184035 | JGI IMG/M metagenome (GOLD analysis project Ga0208245, IMG submission 184035) | Soil microbial communities from Rifle, Colorado - Rifle Oxygen_injection C1 (SPAdes) | ecosystem: Environmental > Terrestrial > Deep subsurface > Rock core/Sediment | place: Rifle, Colorado... | reverse complement strand
AGCTAGTTTCGCTCATATAAAAAAATACAAATGAGCAAGGCTTATAAATAGTCTAAAAGTCATTTTACATACTTAAAATGAGCAAGACAGAGCTGAATGATTTCAGCTAATCTCACTCATAAAAAGAGAATACAAATGAGTAAGACAGAGCTAAACTCTTGTTTAGCGAGTCTCGCTCATAACAGGGAAATACAAATGAGCAAGAAGAGTAGAGGTATGTTTGCTGGAAAGAAGCTAAAAAAGCGACGTTCTAAATTTAGATGGAATAATAAATATTTTGTAAAGAGAATTCTAAAACTAAAGGAAAAAGTAGATCCATTAGAAGGTGCGCCGCAAGCTAAAGGCATAGTTCTTTCAAAAAGACAGGTAGAAGCTAAGCAGCCAAATTCTGGCATGAGAAAGTGCGTTAGAGTTCAACTTACTAAAAATGGAAAGCAGGTAACTGCTTTTGCCCCAAGAGATAAAGCCATCACATTCATCAATGAACACGATGAAGTTATTGTTCAAGGAATTGGCGGAAAGCAAGGAGGCCCAAAAGGAGATCTTGCTGGAGTTAAATGGGAAGTAATAAAAGTAAATAAACAAGTTCTTAGATCACTTGTAAAAGGAAAGGTAGAGAAGATAATTGGACGTTAAAATGGATAATAATTTAAAATTGTTCGGATTGTGGGATACTAATGTCGGAGTTTTAGATATTGGTTTGAAACCATATATTAATTTGTCATTTATGCAAGTTCCTTATTCTGCCGGCCGAAATATAAAAAAGCAATTCTGGAAATCTAAGAAATCTATTGTCGAAAGATTGATAGGAAAATTAATGATTACTGGACATAAGGGAAAGAAACACTACTGGACATCTGGTATACAGACAGGACAAATTAATACACAATACAAAATTGTCAAAAAAACTTTTGAAATAATTGAAAAGAAAACTCAAAAAAATCCATTAGAAGTTTTTGTGAGAGCACTTGAAAAAGGCTCGCCAACTGAAGGTATTGCTTCGATCGAATATGGTGGAGTACGATATCACAAATCTGCAGATTTGTCGCCGCAAAGAAGAATTGATTTAGCTTTGAGATGGATGACACAAGGCGCTTTCCAAAAGTCAAGAAAAAATAAAAAAAGAATTTGGGATGCACTTGCAGAAGAAATAATCGCAGCATCTGAAGGTGATGCGAAATCTAATACAGTAGCAAAAGGAGTTGAGCTTCAGAGACAAGCTCAAGCAAGTAGATAAATAAAATGGTAAGACTAAAATTAACGATAAAAGATGCAATTTTAGCCGACCACTTTATTCACAGAGGTTCATAAAATGGTTAAAACAAAAAATATACGAATAGTAATTGCAGATTCAAAACTAAAAAGAACTTTCAAGAAAGAACTTGAAGGTGCTGACAAAGATCAATTATACAACAAAAAAATTGGTGACAAATTCAGAGGAGAAGTTGTAGGATTAACTGGATTTGAATTTGAAATAACTGGCGGTTCTGACCACTCAGGTTTCCCAATGGCAAAACAAGTTGAGGCTGCTGGAAGAGTAAAGCTTCTTTTATCAAATGGTTTTGGACATAAAGCTAAAAGGGGCTTTAGAAGTGTAAGACAAAAGAAAGGTGTAGCTGGCAATACAATTAGCGAAAGAACAACTCAAGTCAACTGCAAAATAATAAAATGGGGCAGTATAGATTTGATGGAGCATTTTGGTATAAAACCTAAAGAAGTTAAAGCAGAAGCTGTTGCCGAAGAAATAAAAACAACCGCCTAAAGTCCCCAAGTTTTGTGAGTTTTACGTTTTATTTCTGCAATTTCTTTCATCAATTTGATTTCGTCTGTACTTAGTAATTCTTTTTTATCTTTAATCGCCCTAAAGTTTGATTCACTCATAGCACTGAATAGCACTTCTTTCTCGTGTATTTGTCTTCCCACTATAACATTAGAAATTGCTACAGCTGCCTCCTGTCCGGTTTTTAGTTCTTTTACTTTTGCACCTTCAAGCTCAATGGATTTTATTTCTCCGAATTCGTGGCCTTCCGAATCCATAAGTTTTCCGCCAGTTTTTAATTTGCCAGTAAGCATAACTATTCCGACTATCGCCGGCTTGGAAATCCTGAAAGTATGATTTGGCAAAATCCTAAATTTAGCCGGCCAGTTAAGACTCTCAACTGTTTTCAAATGCTTCGCCTGTTTTTTACTCATTACTAATTCTTCATAATCATCAATCAAATGATAAATTACATTTTTGGAAATAACAATTATTTTTTCTTTATCAGCTAATTCTGCAGCATCTGAATCTAATTTAACGTTGAATGCTAAAATTGCGGTGTGTATTTCATCGCGCTCACGGGATGCAATAGCTTCCATAATATCTTTTTTATTTATATCACCAATTTCAGCTTTCAAAATAGGAAATTGTTTCTTCCTTAAAATTTCTGCGATAGCTTCAAGACTGCCAAGAGTATCTGTTTTCAAAATAGCACCGGAATTCTGCGTTTCAATGTGGCTGCTCTCTAATTCAGCAGTAATAAAATTGACAGCAAGCTCTTCTTCTTCGTCGGTTCTCGCGCTTTGCAGCGGCGAACCCGCTACTGATTTGTCCAAATCGTGCGCAACTATTCTTACACCCGTAGCAGCACTGACTTCCTGTAAATGCGTCCATTTGTCTCTGGAAGCTACTCTTATTTCAGCTAATGGTGCGGGTTTTAACAGCGCTTTAATTTTTGTACGAATGATTTCGCGTTTTCCGCCTAGAACTAATGTATCGTTTACCTTAAGCGTTCCGTCATATATTATAGCATCGGCCGTTACGCCCAGCCCTTGAACTTCTTTTATTTCTAAAATAGAGCCTTTTGCAACTCCAGTTAGTTCCGTTCTTAAGTTTTCTTCCAAAAATTTTTGACTTAAACCAGTTAACAGTGCAAGAAGTTCTGGCAGCCCCTCACCTGTTTTAGCAGATACAGGAACAATAGAAATAGTTTTTCTGTAGTCATCAACTTTATTATATAAATGAGAATTAAAACCCTGTTCAGACATCTGCCCCATTAAGTTATAAAATAATTTGTCAAAATAATCTTTGACATCCTGAGTTTGCATTTCATAATTTTTAATAAATACTTTATCATGCATTTTCCAGTTTCGTACTAAATCAATTTTATTCGCTGCAACTACGAATGGCACTTTGAACGTTTTCAAAATATCTATAGCTTCTTTAGTTTGGGGCTGTACGCCTTGAGTAATATCAATTACAACTATTGCTAAATCAGCTACACTTCCGCCTCTCTTTCTTAGATTAGTAAACGCTTCGTGACCCGGAGTATCTATAAATAAAAGTCCAGGAATAGTAAATTTGAGTTTGAATTTCTCTAATAAATCACCACAGATTTTTTGAAGTGTGCTGAGGGGAACTTCAGTAGCGCCAATGTGCTGTGTTATTCTGCCAGCTTCTTTATCAGCAACGGTAGTGCCTCTAATGTAATCAAGTACCGAAGTCTTGCCGTGGTCTACGTGACCTAAAACCGTTATAATTGGTTGGCGTAGCATAGTAGAACTCTAAAGTCTGGTTTTTTAAAACCTCGCTCTTATTGTTTTAGAATTTCAGCTAAACCAGATATTTATTTCGTGCTTTGCTTCGTCAACTGTTCCGGAAGCGTGAATAATATTCTTAACAGAGCGCTGTTCTTTATCGGCAAGATCATAAGAGTCAGTTGAAAAATCTCCACGAATGGTGCCAGGACCAGAGGATTTTGGTTCTGTTGCTCCGACTAATTTTCTTACAACTGAAACTGCGTGATTACCCCTCAAAACCATTGCAACAACTTTTCCAGAACTTAAACTTTGTTTTAACCAAGATTGAACTCTTTTAGCAATTTCCAAATCTGTCTCCGTCATTTTGATGCCTTTAGAAGCCATTGCTTCTCTTGTTTTGGAAGCCAAATTTTTAACCCAATCATCAGTAAGAACATAATGTCTCTCAAGTAATTCTTCTGTCGGATTAATAGTTTTAATATCGACTAAGTCTAAACCCGCTTTCTCAAATCTAGAAATTATTTCTCCAGTAAGCTTTTTTTCTACACCATCAGGTTTTATCAAAACGAGCGTATGTTCCATAAATTAATGGAAAATCTCAGTTTTAAAAATGTAACTAATTATATAAATACTATAAGCCTAAAAATTGGTGGCTATGCGCAATCTTAAGGACTATAATAACAGAAAGGAGGAATTGGAAGAGTATATCACCAATTACGAAGAATGGCGCAAGAATTTTTACGAACTGAAATTCCGAAATCCATCTAAATATAAAGATTATATTACTCAGCACGTAGGTGACAAATCGGTTAGAGAGTGGATAAAACAAAGAGAAATTAAAATAAATGATTTTAAAGAAGAACTTGAAAATATTAAAGAAGAAATAAAAAGGTTTGATTATGTCCAGCCATTAATAATTATAGCCATTATTGTCGCCGTAGTAATTCTTATAGGAACTATAGCTATAACAACTCCAACTGGTTTTGCGGTCTCAACAAGAAATGTAGCTGATGAAGTTTTCATTAATGTTCCTGCTGATGAAGAAATAATAGTAGAACATTTAGTTTTTAACAGCGGATTAAAATCGTGCAGCAATTTAGATGTATCTGTAGATGGACGACAAGTAGATTATTCAGTAGTACACGCGAATTACGATGATGATGGATGCAAAGAAGCTTATTTAGTATTTAATAACGTTAATTATAATATTAAAAATTCGAGATATAGGGTGAGTTCATATGAAGTTTAACATACATTATTCCGAGGAGAGTTTTGAAAGGTATATGTCTAGACGGACAATACCGCGCATAATAACCAAAACTGAGAATATAGTTTTACTAGCTATTATGCGTCTTAAAATTAATACCGATAAGATATCGCAGTTTACAGTTAAGTTTAGACACGGCAGAGTAGAAGGTTACTCTAATTTATTTAGATATCCTAGAACTAAAGAAGTTGAATTGACACTAAATTTACATTTTATTGAAAAATCCAGCAAAAAAGCAGTTGAAAATATAATCTATCACGAGCTCGGACATTTACGCGATATGCTTGATCCGAGATATAACTATAAGCCGACTCAGATTGACAAAATGTCAGAAGAAGCATTCAAAAAATTTGTAACTATTTGGAATATTAATATAGATTCGAGACTCAATAATAAGGGGCTGCCATCAGCTGTACGTGGTAGAAAAGAAGACATAAGATATTTTCACATACCTCACGAAATGGTAAAAAAAATCTGGAATAAATTTGTAAATTTCTCTGAAATGGTAGAATTAGCTAGAAAATTATAAATACGCAAATTCGTCTCTTTATATCTTAATGGCTACTAAATTAAAGAGAAGCTTAGGTCTATTTGAAACTACACTTTATGGCGTAGGTGTTGTATTAGGCGCAGGTGTTTATGTTTTGATAGGAAAGGCCGCAGGCTTGGCAGGCAATTCACTTTGGGCCGCTTTTGCAATTGGCGCATTTATCGCAACCTTTACAGGATTAAGTTATGCTGAATTAAGTTCAATGTTTCAAAAAGCAAGTGGAGAACATTATTATGCTCAAAAGGCATTCAATAATCACATAGCTTTCTTAGTTGGCTGGCTAATAGTTATCGGTGGAATTATAGCTTCGGCAACCGTAGCTTTGGGTTTTGCAGGATATTTCAATGCGTTATTTAACACACCTATAATTTTAACAGCAATTGCATCAATATTAATTTTAACAATTATTAATTTTTGGGGAATAAAAGAAGCAACTTGGTTCGGTATTATTGCTACAATTATAGAATTAGTTGGACTTCTTATAATTATAGCACTTGGTTTTACTTTTTTTGGCGATGTAAATATTTTGGAATTACCGCCAACAGGTTTTCGGGGTTTAATTTCAGGGGCAGCATTAATTTTCTTTGCATTTTTAGGATTTGAAGGCGTAGTTAGACTTAGCGAAGAAACAAAAAACCCTAAAAAAGTAATTCCTAAAGCGCTAATATTATCAATTATAATAACAACAATAATTTATATCTTGGTAGCTATATCTGCAGTTAGCGTATTGGGCTGGGAAAGATTGGCTATGAGTAATGCACCTTTAGCTGATGTCGCAGCAGCAGCTTTTGGCTCTAAAGCATTTTTTCTTTTATCCGTAATGGCTTTATTCGCAACATTAAGTACAGTTTTATTTACTCTTATATCGACTTCGAGAATGATTTATGGTATGGCGAGCGATGGTGCTCTGCCAGCTATTTGCAAGCAAGTTCACAAAGCTACAAAAACTCCTTGGATGGCAGTTACAATTGTCGGATTGCTGTCAGTTGGATTTATTTTACTAGGAGATATAGTTAAAGTAGCATCTTTGACAGATTTTGCTTTATTTGGTACTTTTGCAATTGTAAATCTAAGTTTAATAGCGCTAAGATATAAAGATAAAAAAATAAAACGTGGTTTTAAATCGCCTATAAATGTGGGGAATTTTCCAGTTTTGGCAGCTTTGGGCGCTGCAGCAAGTATATTTATGATATTGCAGTTTGAATATTATATTATATTAGGAGGAATAGTTATTACCCTGGCTGGTTTTGGTATTTATTATTTAGTTAACTTTGGTAAAACAAAGAAAATTAATCCAAAACATAACTATAATATTCATAGGATACATCACTTAAAGGTAAAATGATAAAGCAAAATCTAATTAGAAAATACAGATTTGCTGATCATTTTAATCATATGAGGTTCATAAGATGATAAAGCAAAATCTAATTAGAAAATACAGATTTGCTGATCATTTTAATCATATGAGGTTCACAAAATGATAAAGCAAAATCTAATTATAAAATACAGATTTGCTAATCATTTTAATCATATGAGGTTCATAAAATGAAATTTGAAAATTTAATGGCAACGATTTTGTATGTGATATTACTCATAGTAATCGTAGCTGTAGTTGCCCAACATTTGGTAAGAGCACCTGCAACAACAGATATATCGCAGCCCGAAAGGGAATTTGAAATTAAATTTCCACAGCAAGAAATACAAGTGGAACAAGAATTTTATCCTGCGCCTAAAGATAAACCAGATTACATTAAAGGTTTTATAATAGACCCTTATGAACGCCCAGATTACAAAAAAGATATAGCAGTCGCTAAGAATGCAAGTGCAAATTTAATAGTTATAACATTACATTTAGAACTAGGTGCAAATCAGACTCCGGAAATTCCAAATGAGTTATATTTCGACTGGAAAACATACGCTATCGATATAGTTAATGAGGCTCATAAGAATGGCTTACACACAGAACTTAGAACTATTAGTGTTCCGGGAACGAGATTAGCGCCTTTGTCCGATTATGATAATCATATTTCAAAGAGCAAGAAATTATTTACTGAACTAGCAAAATTTGCAGATGAATACCAGTTTTATCAATTTACACTTTATGAGCAAATAGACAGCGAATTTAATTTTGGTGCGTATAAAACTTCTGAAATAAATAGAGCTATAGAAAATATAACTATAGAATCTATTAAGCCATACTATGGTGGAAGAATTGGTGCGGGATTTACGCACGAGAAATTTGTAAAGAATAGAGATTATTACGAAGTGGGAGATTTAGATTATATTTTAGTTAGTGTTTATCCAGCCACAGATACTTTGCCAAGCTATCATCCATTAATTAAAGATTACATAGAACGGGCGCGGTTGGTTGCATCTGCTTTTGGTGTAAAGGATATAATTCTTGGTGATTTTGGAGTAAATACCGACCCTTCGCCGCCACACTATACGTCTTTGAAAGTAACACAGCAAATAGAAAGTGAGTTTTATCAGGAAGTTTTTGATAGATATGAAAATGAAGTTGAAGGAATAACTATTCGTTATAGTACTGAAATGTACGGAATAAAAGACCATTCTGCTTTGGAAGTTGTTTCAGAAAATTTTAATCAATGAAATTAATTGTTATTTGCAATAAAAATACAGCAAGCGTTAATATTGGAAAAGCTTTGAAAAGTAATTATGCTGAGCTACCAGAGTCCGCTACTATACTAGAATTAGATGCAAATGTTTTGGATTTGGACAAATATAAGAAAAAGTTTGACGGGCTTAAGCCCGAAATAATAATAGTATTATCAAGCCACGCATCAAAAGCAAATGTAGATTCATTTAGTATCCATCCAACTGGAAATTTTGATACGAATGATTTAGGAGGAAATAAAAAAGAACTTTCAATCGCTCCGGCATTGTATCTTCGTACTGGTTTAATAGACATACATAAGCACGCAAAAAGACGCGGATGTATGGAATATCAAATTACAATTGAAGCTACACACCACAGTCCTACTTTTAATCATCCAATAATTTTTGTTGAAATAGGTTCAAATAAAAACGCTTGGAATGACAAACTCGCTGCAGATGTTTTGGCAGATGTAGTTTATGATTTAATTGCAAAAACTGCCAGAGCGAAAGGTATTAGCGCAATTGGTTTAGGAGGTAATCATTACTCGCCAAAATTTCAAAAAATGATTGAAACACAAAACTATGCATTTGGACATATATGTCCAAAACATAAACTCGATAGTTTAGATGATAAAATGATATTAGAAATGATTAGCAAAACTATTCCAAAGCCCGAGCAGGCCGTTTTAGACTGGAAAGGTATGAACAGCTCTCAAAGAAAAAAGATAATAGATATGTTAGAGCGGAATGGAATCAATTGGGTGCGGACTTAATGCTTCATTTATAGCATCTTGTAAAGCAGATTTATCTAATAATCCATCTCTTATAAGTCTTTTACCTTTTTTTGTTAAATTTATAATTTTTTCACTCTCAGATAATATTTCTATTAAACCTGTTTCTTCTAACCGACCTAACATTGAACGTATAAGCTCATTCGTGGGATAACTATTGTTATCTTCCAAATCATCATCAAAATAATCTTCAAATCCAAATTCACTAAAATTGCTGTATCTGAAAGTAGCAGAAGCGTAATATAATGCTAAATGAAGTTCAGAAAAATACGCTGCTCCTTTTTTATGCATATAACTAAGAATAAATTTTTGAGTTACTCGTTCCTGATTTGCTACGTATAATCTAGTATCTCTAGATAGACTTAAGAGCATCTGTTTTTATTGTACGATTTAGTTTTAAACTTTGTTTTTTAGTAGCTTAACATATAAAAACCCAGAATTGTAGTCTATAATAGCTATATGACGAAACTAAAAAATAAAAAATTGAACAAGTTTTTGGAAAAAGCAGAGGATATTATAGATGTATTGATATTTCCAGCTACATTACTTTTAGCTTTTTTAATAATAGGACAATTTTTTCTTAATTTGGAAGATTATGAACCTTATGCGACCATAGCTGATTACTTTATTATTTCTTTATTTGTGGTTGATTTAGGATTCAAATGGCGCCATACCCATAATTTGAAAAAGTTTTTCAAATATTACTGGCTTGATATATTAGCAGTATTTCCGTTTTACTTATTGACAAGAACATATCTTGGATTTGCCCAATTTATAGGCGGAGCAGATGTACAGGAAGTCTTTCATACGATTGCCGGCCTGCGCGAAAGTCAGATAATTAAAGAGATTAAATTTCTAAGAACATTACGTGGTATAAAATTAGGGCAAAGAGTAATTAGACTTATAGCTTTAAGATTTAGAACAACGCACAACAAAATGTTAAGACGTTATGCAGCTAAGCAAAGAAAATATTTAAGAAAAAGATCTAAGCGCCAGTAAAATCATCAACTGATATTTGTAAATTCTCGCCTTCTTTCAAAATACCTTTCGCTTTTAGATATTCATTTGCGAATATCCAGAAAATAAGTCCGAGAGATTTTGCACCTTTATTGTTGCATGGAACTACTATGTCAATATTTTCAGTAGTGTTATTAGAATCACAAAGTCCGATTATTGGAATACCTATATTTAATCCATCTTTGACAGCATTTTTATCTGGAAATGGATCTACGACTAACATAATTTTTGGTTCAAAGAATGTATCTAAATTTGGATTTGTTATTGTACCAGCAGGATATCGTCCAGCGAAAACGTGCTTTACTCCTGTCGCTTTTGCAAAGGCTTTAACAGGTGCCCAGCCATTTTCTCGTCTTGAAATTACAACAATATTCTGAGTATCGTATTTTGCCAATTTTTCAGCAGCAGCTTTTAATCCATCATTTATCTTTTCTATATCGAGAACACATAAGCCATTTGGACTTATTTTGTAAATATATTTAGCCATATGTTTTGTTCTGAATTTTGTTCCTATATGTATGCCCGAAGAAATTAATTGGTCTAATGGTACTAAGGTTTGTTTTATATCTGTCTGCATTTGTTCCATCAGTCTTCCTCGATTTTAACTGGCTGCGGTCTTTTGATATTTATAGGCAATACCCCTGCTCTCAATTCTTCTTTCGCGATTGTTACTGTATTATATATGTCCTTAGGTCTTTTTATCAAAAGTGGTGCGCCCATAGAAATTTGCAAAGCTCTTGCACCTATAATTCGAGCAATCTCATATTTAGTAAATTTTTCCATATTCTTAACTTTATCCTTGGTTTAAAAGGCTTACTTTGAAGGAATAAGCTTCCGTAGTTTTTTACCTAATTCGACAGCTTTTTCCGTAAGTTCAATTACTTCTTCGGCTGTTAATGGTCCAGAACCGCCTTTTTGCATAGCAGATGCTGTTCCATCTTCAATTGTTGCTATCGATAGCCTCGCATCAACTTCTTTTTCTTCACGCATTGTTGCATCAACAAAAAGATTGCCGCTTAATTTTCCAAAAGTTGTAAGTACTGGTATTTTTTGAACCGGAAGTTTTGTTTTTGTTAGTTCTTTATGCAAAACTTTTTCTTCATCTTCGTCGTATTTTGGCAGCAATGTTGTTTTGAGAGCAGCTATTGCACCAAGGGCTCCTGCATCAAGTAAATTACCATCATCATTTATCGGATAAATATCTATAAAAACCATCCAAACTTTTTCTTTTGGTTTAATGCAAAGTTTATCTAAATCTATAGCGTGACATTCACGAATGCCTCTGTCAATTACTCTTGAGAGTTCAATAGAATCTTTACTTGGCGGACCAAATTCAAAACTTGGACTTGCTAATGGAAGTAATTCTGCATTTACCATTAAAACTCCGCTTTCGGGTGAATCTGGAAAAGGTACGCCAACGTCTAATTTAACTCCAACAAGAACTTCTGTCTTTCCTATTAGAACTCTTGCCGAACCGTTAGCCCGCGCTATAATACCAGTTTCTATTTTTATATCCCTGTAATCGAAAGGTTTTCTTCCATCCTCGCGTTTTCCTTTCGCGAGCAATTCTGTCATATATGGTTTTAACATTGCCATCTCAAATTCCTCTCCAATGATGACCAGCTAAACGCTGGCGTTTAAGCGCTGACATTTTATTCAGTCTCCTGTTGAGTTTCAGTTGCATATTTTTTTTGCAAAGCTTTTTTCTGTATCTCGTATATTTCTTCGCAGGCTTTTATACTCATATCTATTAGTTTCTTTGATTCAGCTTTTGTAAGAATACCATCCATTTGCAATAAAGTTATTTCTTTTGTTCGTGGAAGAATTGCAATTGGCATATCTACTTCGCCAAAATTATCTTCCGGCTCGAACAAATCTAACATAAGCGTTCCATCTGCTTTTCCAGATGCGATTGAACAGACCAAATCTCTCATTTCTATTCCAGCATCAGCAAGTGCAACAGAAGCTGCATTTATTGCTGCAGTTCTTGTTCCCGCATTTGCATTTATAATCTCCATAATTACTGTTATCTCCATACCCGCATATCTTTCCATAAATATTGCTGGTGCCAACGCATCTGCAATTACTTTTGAAATTTCAGTACTTCTTCGATTTGGTCCTGGTCTGACTCTTTCTGATGTAGAAAATGATGCCATTCCGTAAACGCAATTTAGAAATGCCTGTTCTGTATCCAAATTTCTTCTTGGTAGAACTTCTTTTGGACCATATACAGAACATATAACTTTAGTTCCTCCTAAGGTAACTATAGCTGAACCGTCTGCATTTGGTATTACGCCAACTTCTATTTCCATTTCTCGCATTTCGTTTGCTTTTCTACCATCAAGTCTTTTTCCATTGACGATAAGTTTTTCTGGTGCGCCTACTTTACTACCCATTAGTTCTTCTCCTCTAACATGGCTTTGACTTTTTCAGTTAAGCCAGAAAGATGACTTTCTTTTTCAATTAATTTGATTGCTTTCGCAACTTTCGCTTCTTTTTCAGCGTCTCCTTTTATCCACGCCAAGCCGTTTTGTCCGATTAATATTTCACAGCCCGATAGGTCTTTTAATGTCTTTATCATAGAACCTTGCTTTCCAATTATTCTCGGAATTTTTGTAGGTCCAACTTTTATGATATTTCCACCAAGCAGTTTTCTGTATGGGCGTCTTTTTGCCGACAAAGAAATGTATCCAGATTCACTTATATCTGTTATTTCTCCGAATACATAATCTCCTATTTTGAAATAGTCAGCAAGTTTGCTGTTTTTCAAATCAACATAATTCATAGAAATTTCTCCGACATTTAAGTCGATTTTGTATGGGCTGTCTATTTCTAAATTCCACCCAAATTTACCAAAGCCATTTATTTTTGCTATAATTACGTCGCCTCTTTTTGGCGAGTATTTTCCTGCTAATGGTATTACTTTTATTACTCTGCCTTTTACAGATATTAATCCGATCGTGGCCGCGTATATATTTTCGCCGTCTCGGAATGCTCGTCCTGAAGGCAAATATTCAAGCCCCTCTGCTAAAAGAGCGCCAGGAACTACTATATCTTTGTCTTTTATGTGTATTTTTTCTCCCATTTATTTTTCCTCTTCAATTATAACTTCACCAGAAGTAAGTCCATTAGCAAGATTAAAAAAATCAATTTTTAATCCCGCGGAAATTTGAACTTTTATTTCAACAGAACCATCGTTGTTCCATTTTTCGCTGGTAAATTTGTATTTTCCTTTTAATGCTGAATATGCGCTACCTGCATATTTGGCTGGAATTGTGATTATAAGCTTTACCTTTTCTAAACTTATTGGAAGTATAGCTCTTAAGCTTTCAATTATTCCATCTAGCTGCTCTTCTACAGATTTGTAAGCATCAATTTGAACTTTAGCCTGCTGCATCGCATTTTCTATTCTAATTCTTGGATGTGGTAATTTTGTTTTTGGATCTGCAGCGTTTACTTGAATATAATCAATTATTTTAGATTTTTTCGCATCAAACATCTGCTTTCTTTGTTCTTGTGTGAGGGAAAGTTCGCCTTTCCTTAAAATTATTGTTGCGACTTCTTTTTCATTATCTGTGCCAAGCCATTTTTTCATATCTGTATGAGCTGCAAGCTCTCCTCTCTTTGCATCTGAAAATATTTTTGGCGTTTCGAGAATATCTTTTAAATCCAAATCTTTTCCCGCTCTAAACTTAAGAGCTAAATCAGAATCTTTTAATACTATTTCAAAAATAACACCACCTTTTTTAATTTTAGCGATAGCTATTGGTTCTGTTCTTGGTCTATCCATACCTTGCGGTCTATAAGCCATTTATTTTAATTCGATCTTTTGGGCTTTGCTGTTCGCAGATACAGCCATAGCTTCTAATCTCTCAAGTGAAAATTCTTTTCCAAGAATCTCCTTGAAAATTTCAAGTGCTAGTTTCTGAGCATCTTCTGCATTCATATTTTGTTTCCATTTTTTTTCCAAAATCACGTTTGCTTCTGGAGCTCCACCACCAATTGCTTTGGCATAGTATTGAGTGTATATTCCGGATGGGTCTGTTTCAAACAAACGTATTCCGGTTTTGTCCATTCCGCCAAAAAGGAAACTTACACCAAAAGGTCTTATTCCTCCATATTGAGTATACTGTTGTTCTATATCTGAAATATATTTGACAATGTCTTCGACTGCAGGCAGTTCTCCGTATGTTAATTTATATTGCTGTGCGAAAACTCGTGAACGTTTGATTATAACCCTCGCATCATTCATATATCCTGAGAAAGATGAAATTATGTGTTCATCTATTTCAGAAATCTTTTTTACTGATTCTGCAACTAATAATTTTTCATTTAATCTTCGGTCTGACATCAAAAGAATTCCATCTTTGTAAACTATACCGAGCGTTAATACGCCAAGACTTACAGCTTTCTTTGCATATTCTACCTGCAGCAGTCTTCCATCTGGACTGAATACTGTAATTGCGCGGTCATATCCCATCGCTTGTTGCGGCAATAAATTACTCATTTTTATCTCCTTTTAGTTTGTCAACAGCACCAGATACTTTTATTGAAGATATCGTTGCTTTTTTACCTTCTATATCTTTAACCAACGTAAGTGCAGCAATTGTGTCATCGACATATTTGTGTCCTGTCCGGACTATCGCGTGTTTTCCATCCCACGTATCCGACAATAATTGTACTCCTGCGCGAGCCATATTTAACTCACCGAGAAATTTTAGACCAGCCTGAATGACTGCTCTTTCTAAATCACCTTTCTCGACTCTTTGAGTAGAGTCGACTTTTATCCTTATATAACGTTTTCGCTCTTTAGAAGAAGGCTGTATTTTGGCCATTACGTTAGATTATGAGGTCATCTATTTAAAAATCTACTCTATAGGTGTCGCATATAAATCTTCTAATATATCGTTTATGCCTTCCAAAGCAAATTTATCATTTCTTATACCTTCTACAGAACCATTAATTTTTTCGGCAATTTCTATTCTTGAAATGTACTTTGTTTGATGTAATTCTAATAGAGCGATCAAATCGCTTTTGTTAAAATCAGCTGGTAGCTTTACTTTTTCAAATGGTTTAAATTCTATTGTAACTTCATAGCCCTTAATAATAGCCCTGCCACGCGCTTGCATATCGCTGCTATCAAAAATCTTGTATTCATCATTATCTTTGTGTTTGCTTATTTGTATTGTCATAAGTTAGTTAAAAACTTAAGGTTAAAAACCTAATTGATAAAAACCCAATCTGAACTAGTTTAGATGGACCCAGCGAAACTTCGTTGCCTGGAATTTATATTTTATAGACCAAGTCCCGCGCTCTTGCAGGTTTATTTGTTTTCATACCTATATTATCGCCACGTTTTGCAGTTTTTATCGTGGTATGTTCTATTTGCATCGATTTTATAGGCTGCTTGAAATTTGTTTTTGGTCCTTCTATAGAGATTGTATCTCCTACACTTATTGGTTTTTTCACATCAATTACCGCAACAGAAATGTTATCGAAGAAATGTGTAATAGTTCCAACTAAATTTTTGCTTCCTGCATGAGCTTTGAAAGGCTTCTTGCCAGATTTCTTTGTCGCTTTTCGTTTAATGCTCTTCTTGACAACTTTCCTTCTGGAAGTTGATTTCCGTGCCACTTTTCGCTTAGTTTTGCGTTTAACCATAATTTACCTCATAATTAACGTGCATAGGTAGAATAAATAATTTACTATTAGATTTTATTTAAGTTTAAGCTTCAGCTTTTACTTTTGCGCTTCTGGTCCACTTCAATCTCTTCGGGTTTCGTTTGATTTTTAGCATATATTTCTCGCACTTGCGCGAATGGAACCAAAGAATTTTGCCGGTGTTTTGTATTAGCATTATTCCGCTTGCTCTATCAAATTCTTTATTGCAGTAAGAACATTTTGGCATTATCTCTTCCTGCCCTTAAGAGGACTTGCTTCAATTTCAGTTTCATTAAGCATTAATATATCACCAATTTTTAACGGACCTAAAACATTTCGTCTGATTATTTTTCCGTTATCTCTTCCCGCAAGCACTTTAACTCGTGCCTGTTTTCCGCCTTCTCGTGTTCCCATAGAACCAACTATTTCCATAACACGTGCTGGATATGGTCCAGTTTGTTCTTGAATACTTTCTTTTTCCTTTTGTTTAACGTCTTTGGCCATGATTAGAATTATTGAGCTGTAACTTCTTCTGCAGTTTTAGCTGCTTCTACTTTTACAGAATCTTTTTTCTCTCCTGTAATATTTGAAATTTCAACAACGATTTGATTAAGTCTTTTTTCATCTCCAGATTTAGTAATTGCTATGGCGCTTGTTGCTACTGGCAATCCGGCAGCTGCACCTAATTCAGATTTTGACGGAACAAAAACATAAGGGATTTTTTTCTCAGAACATAGTAAAGGTATATGCATTATAATTTCCGGCGGACTCACATCACCTGCGATAATAACTAATTTAGCTTCTGCTCTCTCAATAGATTTAGTAGCTTCGTTAGTTCCTTTACGGATTTTGCCGTCCGTTCTGGCATCCTGAATAAGTGCGAGAATTTTGTCGCTTAATTCCTTAGGTACGTCGAATTTTCCCTGCATTTTTAATTATCCTCTCTAGTATAGCGATGGTAATCATCGGATATAAAAACCTTAAAAGTTGCATTTAAAAACATATCGAAAGGGAGTAAAGTTATAAAGCGATAGTCTTAGCCAAAAAGACGGAGAATTACTATAGATATGGGTAAAGCCGATGATAAAAAATTGACTATATTTTTGTCAATAAAAGATATAGAGCTACAGCATAGACTTTTGAGACAGCAAATTTACAAATTATCTGTACCTTATTTAATATACGGAGAGCAAGTTTGCGGTACGCGTATGTTAGATGAACATTTAGAATATAACTTTGCTCTTGGAAGTAAAGAAGCGCACAATGCTATGGTGGATAGCATAATTACGATACAGACTTTATACTATATTAGACCAAAATTACAAGAATTAATAGATACCAAACGACAGATGGAAAAAAAGTATCCGCATCTTGTCCAATTAGAAAAATCAGACTTGGAAGACGCTATGCGTGAAGAAACGCAAAAGTAAGTTTATTTGTTTCTTTTTTATCAAGAGTTACAAATCCAAATCTTTCGAATTGTATTGTTTTGCCTAATTTTAATTTTTTAAGATGTAACTCGCCCAAACCTTTTACAATTTTGCCGTTTGGCATAAGAACTTCCGTTCTAATATTGTTACTTGGAAGCCATTGAATTTTTTGTACGTTCTTATTTTCTTCGCTCGTAAAATCAGCATTTGTTTTTAAGTTTACATTATACAAATGCATTAGCCTTACTTCTGTATTTTTGTATTTTTCCAAATCGTTTTTTGGAATGTAAAGAGTTTTTGTTACATTAATTAATCTTGTTCGCTCTTTATTCGGATGTAATTTAGCTTTAACATTTCTTATTTTAGGTGCATTTCTGACAAATATTTTTACAGGTTCTGGAATAAACCAATATCTATCTGCAGATTTGTCAATTATAGCTCTGTTATATGAATTCAAATTCTCAAAGAATTCTTCAAGTGAAACAGTTTTATCATTTTCATTAATTCCCATATCAGTTACAAATTTTGCAAGCGCCTGTGGTTTATATCCGCGTCTCTTTAACGCTCTAAGAAATGGAAGTCTGACATCATTCCATCCGGAATATTTCTTTTTTTGTATGGCTTTTCTCGTTTCAGTTGTACTTACGTTAAAATCTTTGAAATTTATTCTGCCGACAAATAATGCAACCGGAATGTTCCAGCCCAGATATTTTTGTATTATTTCCTGTTTCTTGGCATTATCTCTATGATCCTTTCCTCTAATAGAATGGGTAATACCTAGCTCGTGATCATCAACCGCAACTGCTAAATTCATTAACGGCCAAACTCTATATTTTCTGCCGACTTTAGGATGAACTGAATTATTAATTCTAAGAATTGCGAAATCTCGCATAGCTGGATTCTTGTCAGACATATTTGTTTTTAATCTAACAATAGCTTGTCCTTGTTTTATCTTTCCACTGAGCATTTCTTTCCAGAATTTTAACTGCGTTTTTCCGTTAACATTTCTTTCGGGACAGCCAACACCTTCTGCAACTAATTTCTGCCATTTGTTTGGACTGCAGAAACATACGTAAGCGTGCTCTCTCGTTAGAAGTTCTTTAGCCCATTTGTAATATTTATTCATTCTTGAGGACTGCACGATAACTTTTGATACGCGGTTATTTGTCGCCCATTTCGCATCTTCGGGAATCATTTTGTAAGCGTCTATTTGAATATTTTCAGGATTTGTATCCTCTATTCTTAGAATAAATTTACCGCCATATTTTTTTGCGTATTCTGCATTCAAATTCATAACATAAATGTGTCCGATATGCAAAGGTCCCGATGGCGACGGCGCAAATCTTGTAATTACTTTGCCGCGTACTGTATTTTGTATTTCAGGAAGAGTTTTTTCGCGTACAACTGGTTTATCAAAAAAGTCATTATAAATTTCTCTTAATTCAGTTTCTTGTTCGGGAACATTTAATTTTTCTATATCTTTTATAGTTTTGTTAATTAATGGCAGTAATAAATGAATATGTAATTTTAGGTGAGGTCTTTCATTTAAGATCTTACCAAGAATAGCTCCAGTTTGGGCTTTTCCTTCGTGTAGATATGCATTAGCGAGAGAGAATTTTCTAATATCTAATTCAAGGTTTTTCTCTTTTGAAAGTACCATTAACTTTAATATACTATGCTGCTTTTAAACATTAGTGATACTATGAAAATTGGAAAGATTTTAGCTGTTCTAGTAGCAGCGATGTTTTTGTTAGGTATTGGCACAGATGGAATAAGCGCACATACTGATGTTGTATTAGATGAACATACAGAAGTTGAACTAAGCGCACATACCGATGTTGCATTAGATGCTGAATTGCCAGAATCAGCGGTTAATCCAGACAGTGCTTTATACAATCTTGATTTGGCTGTAGAAAACTTGCAGTTGTCTTTAGCAGGAAATGAAGAAGCTAAAGATAAATTAAGATTAAAATTCACAAAAGAGCGTCTTTCAGAAATACGAAAAATGGTAGCAAAAGAACGGTTTGATGCTGCCGAACGGGCAAGAGACGAACATAAAAAGCATTTTGAAATTATTAGAGAAAGAATTAATGCAAAAAAATCAGATAATCCTGAAACTGAATTTGAGAGCGATATAGCTCTTGAAGCAGAAATACAAGATCAAGAAAATATTGTTCTGGATTTAGACAGCGAAATACGCGCTAAATATAGAGATAGCTTAACTGATGAACGGAAAGAAAGATTAGATAAGATTCTTGATGCATTATCCGAAGATTCAGGCAAAACACGTGAAGAAGCAGCTAAGAAAATCTTGCTAACGAGAGCTAAGATAAAAGAACGCACAAGCAAAACCGATGAAGAGATAGACGAACTGCGCAACAAGATTGAAGACAGAAAAGAAATAGCAAAAGATAGAATGGATAAAGTTGAACAGCGAGTTGAGCGGGTTAGCAATTTCCTAGAACAAGTGAAAGAAAAAGCACAAACACTGAAAGATAAAGGTCTCGAGTCAGAGAAAGCTAATAGAGCAATTCTTAATGCAGAGAAACATTTAGCCGAAGCTAAAGCTGCATTGGAAGCCAAGAAATATGGCGAAGCTTACGGACAAGCAACTGCAGCTGGAAGGATTGCAATTGAAGCAAATAAATTGCTAAATGTGCTTGAAAACAGAAGTGACAAAAAAGCTGAAATAGATGATGCAGACGAAAAAGAAGATGAGCAAGTAGATGAGAACGAGACTGAAGAAGTAGATAATGCAGAAGAAAAAGAAGACAGCGAATCTGAATCAGATGTTGAAACAGAAGTCGATGCAGAAGTTACGACAGGATATTAGGATATATAGTTTTATTTCTGGTTAAGAATTTTTAATTCATTATATAGTTTTTAGATATCGTTTTAATTCGGAGCTTATTTCTGGATCTCTTAATCCAATATCTATATTTGCCGTTAACCAAGAAGCCGGACTTCCTAAATCTAATCTTCGTCCTCGTATTTCATAAGCATACATAGATTCAATTTTTAATAGAAGTTTCATTGCATCTGTTAATTGTAATTCACCATTTTTTCCAGGTCGTGTTTCTTTTAGGCAGCCAAAAATAGCTGGAGTTAAAATATAGCGGCCTATTATTCCTAAATTAGACGGCGCTAATTTAGCTTCTGGTTTTTCTACTAAATCATTTATACAATATATTCTTTCGCGCAACTTTGATACGCCAGGATCAACTACACCATAAGAAGATATGCGATCTCTTCCAATATGTTCTACTGCAATTACCGACAAATCGTATTTTTCATTAATATTTATTAACTGCTTAGTTGCTGGTATCTCGGATAAGATTACATCATCTCCAAGAAGCAATGCAAATGGTTCATTTCCCACCCACTTTTCTGCATAAGATAATGCATCACCCAATCCATTTTGTCTTATTTGTTTTGTATAATCAATTTTTATTTCTGAAAGTCTCTCGAGAGATTTTATCGCTTTTTCATCTCCCTTTCTTTTGAGAGCTTCTATAATATATTCAGGAGTCCTATCGAAATAATTTGCTATAGCATCTTTTCCAGAACTCGTTATTATGTATATTGATTCTATTCCGCTGGCTATCGCTTCTTCTACAACATAATGAATTGTTGGCTTATTCAAAAGAGGCAGCATTTCCTTGGGCTGCGTTTTTGTGTAAGGTAGAAATCTTGTTCCCAATCCAGCCGCAGGTATTACAGCTTTTTTTATTTTAGTCATATATCGTCCCGTTCAGTAAGGTATATAAAATAAAGTGATTAGTCTTATGTTTGATTAGAATCCTGTTCTTGTATTTCGGGTGCATCTTCAACTACATTATCTTTTATACCTGTAATATCTTTGGTAAGATTAATTAAAAATAATTGGTCTTTACCTTGATTAGTACCATCATAAGCTGGCTGGCTATTTATATCGCTGATTTTATTATAATAGAAAATATATAACATATCTTGCCCTTTTGATATATAAATCATAAGAGGATCATTTGCATTAGTTATCTTTCTTACGCCAACTAGGCCTACATCGGCATAAATAAGAATAGTTTCTGTTCTCCAGCTGCCAGTGCTTATGTACTCTCTTAATTGAATTTCTTTAAATGTTTCTGGATCATCAATATGTTTCGCCCAAATCCGCACAACTTCTTCGCTGTCTTGTTTCTTAAATTCCCAGAAAGCAGCATCTGTAACACCTTCAAGTAAAATATTTTTTCTAATATCTGTAGGCATATCAGATACTTGTTTATTTACTATTATAAGTTCCCAGTCTTTCAAATATTTAGTAGGACTAAATCGGTTATAGAGTGCATTTGGACCAGGATCAGTTGAATCAGTAAACGGCAAAGTACATCCGCTTATTAATACGATACTAATTAATAAGAATGGCAATAAATAAAATTTCATTTTATTGTGATTCGAGAATTTGTTTGAATACAACATATGGCTGTGCTCCAACCACGAGTTGATAGCCGTCTTTATCATTTCCAATTAAGAAACTTGGAGTACCAGATACGCCAACAACATTTCCATCGGCTATGTCTTTATTTATTCTTCCGTCGTGCTTATTTGATTCGTAACACGTGTCAAAAGCTGCTACATCTAATTTAAGATCTTGCGCCCATTGACTAAATATTCCTGGTGTTGCCAAAGAAGCCTGGTTTGTAAATATTGTATTATGATATTCCCAGAATTTTCCTTGATCTGCAGCGCATTCAGAAGCTCTTGCTGCAGGCATAGCTTGAGGATGAAAACCTAATGGATATTGTCTATACATTAATTTTGCTTTGCCTGTAGCAATCCAATCTGATTGTATGCTTGGTAAGGTATCGGTGTAAAATCGATTGCAGAATGGGCATTCGAAATCTGAAAATTCTATTATAGTAATAGGAGCATCTGTATTTCCTTTAGTATGTGCATCGGTCGGAGCTGTAACTTTTAATTTTTGAACGCCATTATCATCTTGAAAATCTAATGTAGAACCGCTTGTGCCAGTTATTCCACTTAAAACTCCAGTAACAGCTAAAGTTCCAATTAATGAGACCGCTAATACTACAGATACTATCATCCATATAGTGCTTTTGGAAAGAGTAAATGTAATTTTTTTATCTTGTCCGGTGCTGTCTGTCATATCGGCGCTGTCTGTCATATAAAAAGGACATAATATAGCTTTATAATTATTTCTATACTACTGCAATAGAAACTAATAAATAGGTGCACATAGACCTTATTTTATGAATAAGAATTTACTTTTATCTTTAATATTAGTTGCAGTTGTAGTAATTTCTGGCTGCGCCTATTTTGGCTCAGATGATACAGCGACCTTACCTCAAGACAAAGATAAAAAAGAAGAGAAGACTGAAATAAAAACAACTTGTGGCGATGATAATCTGTGTACTAAAGATATCTTTAATGAGTTAACAGGCAGCTGTGAATATGAAACTATAGCGAATTGTTGCGGCAATGATAAATGCGAAGATGGAGAAAGATGCGAGCCAGGATCGATACAAACAGCTTGTATAGACGACTGCGGAAGGTTATGTCCAGCATATTTAATAGCCCATATAACTGAAGACGCGGAAGCGACTGAAGAAAATACATTCGTCTGCGGCGTTGAAGAAGGCTGCACAAAAGTAGAGGATAATAAGTTTAAAATAACTAAAAGCGGAGCAAGAGTTACTACTAAAATATCAAATATCGGAGAAACGTCATCTGATACTATAACTTCTATTTTGCTTTGCAAAACCGACATTACATCTGTAAGAGATGGAGAAGAAATAGAAGGCGTAACATTTAAGGATTATTTTACTGATGACGATACGAAAAATACATTTAGCAATGTAAATCCATTACAATCTGCCAGCGATAATTTTGTGTTTTACAATTTGAAATTTACCGCAGATACTATTCCAAATGTAGACATTATTTGTGACGTAGTTATAACTTCAGATGAGTTTGAAAATAAGCAAAGTATAGAGCTTATGTTTGTAAGTCCTTAATCTTGCCGAAATACAGAACTTTATCGAATTCCGGCACCGCATATGCTTCAAAATCCTTTACGTCTTTTAGGAACGGCGAGAGAAGTCTGTCTGATATAATATTTGTTCCTTCTGTAACAAGATTAAAGCTCGGCAGAACGATAATTGTTTTGTCCTTCCATTTGCCTGTAATAAAAGCCTTGACTTTCTCTGTTGTAACGCCATCAGATAAACTGATAGCTGGATGTTCGTGACCAATTATTATAACTTCTTGTTTAACGTCTTTTTCTGGCAGAATATCGCCGTGCATCATTAATTTATTTTTTATTTTGTAAGTCTTTTTTATTGTCAAACCTTTTCTTTTTACAATTGACGGCAAAAGCGGATCGTGATTGCCTTTCAAAAGAATTATTTTATTTGTATATTCGTTAAATAAATTCAAAATTGCATTTACATCGCGCCATTCCTGCCTGTTGATAGTACCAAATTCGTGCTTCAAATCTCCCGTAATTACAATAGCGTTTAATTTCCCATTAATTTTCTCAAATATTTTTTTGAGGCGTTCTTCGGTATCTTTGAATTGATATCTCGGAATTAATACTCCGCTTCGCGCCATAGCTTCTTCGTAACCAAGATGAAAATCACTAAATACGAGAATTTTTTCTTTCTCTAAATACAAGCCCAAATCAATTATACTTAGTCCGGGATACATAGAAAACCCGCAGGTTTTCGGGACTAGAAAATCCTTTGATTTTTTTGGTATAGAAAACCCGCAGGTTTTCGGGACTAGAAAATCCGTTGATTTTCTTGGAAGTTGTTGCATATTCTTAACGAGTTCTCCTAGGAATATTAGCAAACTGGTTTGCTGTATGTTGTTTCTGTCCTATTTTCGCGAGCGTCATTTGATGTATACGTTTGATAAACTCGAGGCGGTCTTCCATTTTTATTATATCTGAGAATCCTCTAGCTATCAGATTCAATGCAAATGGGCTAGGTATTTTTGTTTCTATTTCTTTTACATACGTTTTGCCAGTTCTAATTTGCTGCAAAATTGCATTAGAATTTTTTATATCCATTAAATCTTCAAGAACTTCTCTTCGTGCCTCTTTTAGTATAGGAAAATCGTTTGAAATTCGTTTAGCTGCATTGATTAGTATTTGAGACGAAACCTGTTGCCTGCCAACTGCTTTTCTGTGACCTTTATAATTTCTTAAAATCATTAAACTTCTGCCGGCACAGTGTCTGAACCTTCTTTTTAGTATATCTGTTTTATCTACTGCTAATTCCATAAGTTTTTGCAAATTTTCCTTCTTTAATTGTTCAATTCCTTCTGCAGCGCTAAGTTTTTGCGTGCTTTGTAAATAGAAATTGTGATCTGTTATAGATACCATTATGTTAGTATGATATATTTTAGAATAAACGTAAGCTAAACTTCGTGACAAAACATCATTTACTCTTCTGCCGAAACAACTATGGAATATTAAGTAATGCTTGCCTTCGAAATGCAAATTTTCCGCTATAATTCTGTCTGCAGTTGGTATTTCTGCATAATTAAACTGCTCTTCAAAATAATTATAAATAGCGTCCGCTGTAGAGCCTTCAACATAAAGATAACTTTTAATGAACTCTAAAATTTCATCTCTTGATTTGTATTTGCTAAACATTTCTCCTACTAATTTTCTGAATTTTTGAATAGACATAGCTAATTCATAATTCAAAGGCAGCATATCTGAAAACCAGCTCGGAATTGTCGGCACTTTGCCAGGTGCAGCAACGACTTGTGCTACCATACCTCTGCTAAAATTATATTGATACGTATTTCCGCCTAATACAAAAACATCACCACGTCTCATTCTGTAAAGAAAATCTTCATCGATTTTTCCAATAGGCTGTTCTCCAACTTTTACAATTACGTGACTCTCATCTGGAATTGTTCCAATATTTGTTGCATATAAAACTCTCGCTAGTTTTCCTCTTTTACCTATATTTCCAGTTTCTACATCGTGCCAGATCTTTGCATAAACGTGTCTAAGTTCTAATTCAGCATAGTCGCCAGTAAGATATTTTATGACATTCAAGAAATCATCTTTCGAAAGATTGCGATAAGAATAACATCGTTTTATAGTAGCATAAATATTTTCTATGTGATCTACTTGCTCAATTGCCATACCATATATGTGCTGCGCTAGGACGTCCAGGCAATTTTCCGGAATGTAAATATTATCTATTTGCTTTTCAATTGCGTTTTTTAGAATTAAAGCATCTTCCAATAAATCATCTCTATCTAAAACTAAAAATCTGCCTTTGATACTATCGTGCAATTTGTGTCCGCTTCTGCCGATTCTTTGAAGACCGCGCGAAACAGATTTAGGACTTCCCAATAAAATAACTAAATCAATGTAACCAATATCTATACCAAGCTCAAGAGAGGTGGAGCAAACAACGCATTTCAGCTCTCCATTCTTTAATCTCTCTTCTGTTTTTAGCCTGCTTTCTTTAGAAAGTGAACTGTGATGCGCTTCTATGTTAGAAGTATAATCTTTCGGATAGCGTTCTTTCAAATTATGGACTACTCTTTCTGTTGCAGCTCTCGTATTCGTAAAAATCAAAGTTGTTTTATGTTCTTGAATTAATTCGTGAAGCATTCTGTAAGTAGTTTTATCTAATCTGTCTTGCGTTACATTAACTAAATCGTCGACAGGACATAAAACTTTCAGATCTAATTTTTTATCGAACTGCGCATTTACAATTATGCAGTCACGCTCTTTGCCGTCGTTATTTATTCCAACCAAATATTTTGCAACGTCGTCAAGAGGAGCAACTGTTGCAGATAAACCAATTCGCGTAAATACGCCGGCTAAATTCTGTAATCTTTCAATTGAAAGCGCTAGATGTGTTCCTCTTTTATTTGATGCTAATGCGTGAATTTCATCAATAATAGTCCATTTAACATCTTTCAAAAGTGCTCTGAATTTCGGAGCAACCAACATAAGTGCAAGACTTTCCGGAGTGGTAACCATAATATGAGGTGCTTTTGTAAGCATCTTTGTTCTTTCATAAGCGGTTGTATCACCTGTTCTTAGAGCGACTCTTATGCCAAAATTTTGTTCTGCTAATTCTGCCATTTCTTTTAGCGGCTCAAGGAGATTTTTTTCTACATCATTTGCTAAAGCTTTTAGCGGAGAAATATAAATGCAATAAACTTTATCTTCCAGTTCACCTTTTTCAGAGAGGTTTATGAGCTCGTTTAGAATAGATAAAAAAGCAGTAAGAGTTTTACCGCTGCCAGTAGGAGCAGAAACTAAAATATTATTTCTGTTATGAATCTCTTTTACTGCAAATGTCTGCGGCGGCGAGAAATTCTTGAATTTCTTTTTGAACCAATCTCGAGTAACGGGATTAAGTAAGTCGTATATTTCTTCATCTGTATCTGGTTTCGTCTTGTAGTTTATCATTTGAATGCGAGGCAGACGTTTAGGCGCTGGACACTTTTAAGGCTTCGCTATAGAACTCTGTTATAGTATTACTTATGGAACTCAAAGAAAATCTTATGAGATTTTCAATATCTTTCCTATCGGCTCAAGAACATCTACTAATGCATCTGCTACACCAGATTTCAAATCTGCTGGATGCAACTTTCCAGATATGTATGCCTGTTCAAGTTCGTCATAATTTGAGAACTGCAAATTTCCACCGAATTTATCTGGACGTACGATTTTGAAAAAGCCAGTTAGATTTGGAAATACAATTAATTGCGCTATTTGCATTACTGGATTATCTTTTATAATTTTTATAGGACAATGTGCACCTTTGATAGCATTTCTTATTTCTGCAGGAGAATCTATAACCGAAATCATTGAGCCTTGGACAGATGAGCTCATTTTTCCAGCACCTTTAAGACTTGAAATTAAAGGAGTATGAATTGCAACAATAGGTTTGTAATTTATTAACGAAAGTGTTTCTCTGGCGAGCATCTGGACTTTTCTTTGCTCCATTCCACCCAAACCAACATCTACTTTGAGAGCTTTCATATCGGCTGTTTGCATTACTGGATAAATCATCTGTGAAATTGTTGCGTTATCTATGTCTCTTGCTATTTCAGTCATACTTCTTAATCCTCGTTTTAACGTAGTCTGTAATGAGATATCTAAAACGTCATTCCAGTAATTTTTATCATATTGGAAACTTGAACCTTTTACAAATTCAGCATTTAGTCCAATTGCTTTGATAGCTTTCTCCCAGATTTTACATTGCTCATTAATAAATTTCCAGTCGCCTTTTTTGTTCAAATAAGCGTGCACGTCTGCCAGTAATATTTTAACTTTGAAACCAGCTTCCTGCAAGTCTTTTAGTTTTGTAATTGTAACCATATGTCCGAGATGCAAAGGACCGCTTGGTTCATAACCGCAATAAACAACAGGTGCTTTTTTCTTTCGTAAATCTTCAAGCTCACTTTCCTTGATTATTTCAACTGTATTGCGTTTAATTAATTCAAGTTTATTCATGTATAAGGTTTATATTCTATCAATTATAAAAGCTTTTTATGCGACTGCAAGTTTATTTGGCAAGAAGCGGCTATGGCTCAAGGCGAAAATGCGAAGATCTAATCAGAGAAGGCAGAGTCAGGGTAAATAGTTTTGTTGCTACTTTGGGAATGAAAGTTACCGAAAATGATAAAGTAGAACTTGATGGGCATATAGTTTCAAAAACTGATAAGAAAATTTATGTTATGCTAAATAAACCCCGTGATTATTTAGTATCCAAAGGCGACGAGAGAGGACGAAAAACTGTTTTTGATTTACTCACTATGGATGATGATATTAAAAAAAGTCTATTTAGTGTCGGCAGATTAGATTTTGATACAACTGGTTTATTATTATTTACAAATGACGGCTTGTTCGCACATAAACTTGCACATCCGAGAGGAGATATAGAAAAAACTTATGTCGCAAAAATAAGAGGAATTATTAATCGTCCAGCTATGGCGAAACTTCGCAGAGGTTTAAGAGTGCCAATAAAATTCGGACATAGAGTTGGAAATTATAAAACAATGCCAGCAAAAGTCAGATTAATGAATAAAGGTAAAAGTTTTTCTATGCTCGAAATTGTAATAAAAGAGGGAAAGAAACGGCAGATACGACAAATGCTCAAAACAGTCGGCTTTCCAGTTATAAGTTTGCAGAGAATACAAATAGCTAATCTTAGTTTAGGCAGATTAGAGCTCGGCAAGTGGCGCTATTTGAAGGAGTTTGATTTATCACAGCTTGGCTTTTCTTAAAAATTATTCAATTAAAGTGATTAGCAAAACTCACATCTTCTATCGTTGAGTTTTGATTTATCACAGCTTGGCTTTTCTTAAAAAGTCTAAATCCTGGCTGAATAATTGTCTTATATCTGAAATGTCTTCTTTTATCATAAATAATCTGCTTACACCAATGCCCCAAGCTAATACAGGTACATCTATACCAAGCGGTTTTGTAACTTCCGGTCGTAAAATGCCAGCTCCAAAAATTTCTACCCATTTATTTAATTTAGGATGCCAGACGTGTGCTTCTACACTAGGTTCTGTAAATGGGAAATAGCTTGGCTTAAATTTTATTTTATCTGAATTAGTAAACTTTTTTGCGAATTGCTCTAGTAAACCAAGGAGATTTTGGAAATTTACATTTTCTCCGATAATAAGACCTTCACACTGGTCAAATTCTGCTAAATGTGTTGCATCAATTTTTTCTGGCCGGAAAACTCGGCTAATTGCGAAATATGCTCCAGGATTTTTTACATCTTTGCTTGCAATTGTTCTTGCAGATAAAGCAGTCCCTTGTGATCTGAGGATTAATCTGCCAGAAGCTTTTTCATTATAATCATATCTCCATCCAGTACTTCCGGATTTTCCTCCAGTTTCGTGCGTACTCTTTACATTTTTGATTAATTGTTCGCTGTCATCAAGATTGCCGTACTTTGGCTCTTTAACGAAAAATACATCGTGTATTCCTCTTGCCGGATGATCTTGGGGCATATATAAAGCATCATTATTCCAAAATTCTGCTTCTACTAATGGACCAGACATTTCTTGAAATCCGAGACTAACTAATTCTTTTTTTACTTCATCCAGGAAAGCTCGATAAACTTGTTTTTTTCCACCATAAATTTTAGGTGTCGGAGCTTCAACATCATAACGCCTAAATGAATGTTTCTCCCAGTCGCGTATTTTCTCAGGAGTAAGCTGTCCAATTCTAGATTCAGATGGCACTGCAGATATTATCCTCTTTGCTAATTCGGTAGCAGCAAACGTTCTAATCTTTTTCTCTGTTAGTTTTGCTAAAGTTCTTTTGTTCAAATTTTCAAATATAGTTTTTTCGTTTGCTTTTAGCGAGCGTTCTTCAACTTCTATATTGGAAAGTTTTTTGAGCAAACTTTCTTCAGGCGTTTCCTGACTAAGAAGTTTAGCTCCATATTCAGTAATAGTAATTTTTCCATTTTCAAATTCAGCAAAATTATTCGCTTTGCAATAACCAAGCGCGACAGTAAATTCCTGTTTATCTAATCTCGCGTCTTTTACAATTTCATCAATATATTTTGGAGAGTTTTTGATCGCTTCTAGCAATCTTTTCTCAGGAAGTTTTTGTTTGATATATTTCTGTCCTAATTCAGTAAGAGAAACATATCTATAAGTTTTTTCTTCGACCGTAACTAAATCTTTATTTTGAAGCCACAAGCCAGCTCTCGAAACAGCACTCTCCTGAAGCATAGATTTATTTGCGATATCTTCGATTGTAGCCGAGCCTTTAGTTAGAACTTTTAATACTACTATCTCAGCATCCTGTAATGTTTCAGCTATTTTCTTGACGTCTGTCATAATCAAATATTATTTAAGTCCAAGTTATAAAATTAACTTATGTATAGAATATAAAAATACATTAGATAAAATGATAAGTGAATTTAAACCTCTTTAATCTTACCTTCTAATATATCTTTTATACCTTTAGTAATATCTTCGAGTAACTCTGTATCTATTTTCTTTAGTTTTTTTAATTCGCTATATTCTTTTTTAGATATTGTAATGCTTTGTGAAGCCATAAGTATATGTATGTAGTGTAGTATTAAATGGTTTAGTGGGCCCGGGGAGATTTGAACTTCCGACCTCTGCCTTTCTAATTTCTACAGACACCTTAGGAAATCTTTTCTTTGGGTGCCTGGGCGCCTTTCTTTTTACGAAAAGAAAGGATGCCATATCAGAGCAGCGCTCTACCAGGCTAAGCTACGGACCCTATGGTTTAATTTTATTGAGACGTTTTTAAGTTTAGCGTATGGACTGAGTGGGATTTGAACCCACGGCCTCTTCGTTGCGAACGAAGCGTTCTACCGGACTGAACTATCAGCCCACAGAAGCATTAAATAATTACCATTTTAAAGGCTATTTATAGTGGTAGACAAAATTATATTTCTCGGTACGGGCGGAGGTAGAATTATCTTAGCGACGCAGCTTGTTGCAACAGGAGGATTTATTATACAAACCGAGGGCAAACAAATATGGGTAGATCCTGGTCCTGGAGCAGTTGCGAGAGCAAAACAATTTGGAGTTAAAGCAAGTAAAACTGATATAATTTTTGTTTCGCATCATCATTTAGATCACTCTAATGATTTGAATGCAGTCATAGATGCAATGACGCTTGGCGGTATACAAAAACGCGGAATATTGATTTCAACTCCAACTACAATAGATGGAACTGGCGACGATGGCCCTATTTTATTAAAAGCTTATAGAAATTTCTTGAATGAAACGCGTATTTTAAAAACTGGCGAATCGGTGCAAATAGACAATTTAAAATTTATAGCAACACCTGCAGAGCACGATATTGAATACTGCAATGGATTGAAACTCGAAACGCCGAAATTTACTTTGTCTTATGTTGGAAATACAGCTCCTATTATAGATAAACTCATAGAAGCGCATTCTAATTCAGATATACTAATAATGGATGTCTTAAAACCAGGGAAAGAGAAGTGGAAAACTCATTTTTGCACTCAGGATGCAATAAATTTAACAAGTAAAATCAAGCCGAAATTAGCCATAATAACTCATTTTGGAGCTAAAATGCTTCGCCAGAAGCCAGTTTATGAAGCAAGAGAAATACAAAGACAAACCAATATACGCACATTAGCGGCTCAGGATGGTATGCATATAGACCTTGCCGAATTCAAATCTACTCAAAAAACACTCGCCTAAATTCTTAAAAATCAGTAGATTGTGATAAATGTATGTTAGCACAACGACCAGATTTTAAACACATAGAAAAACACTGGCAGGATTACTGGCTTAAGGAGAAAATTTACAAATTCGATAAAGCGTCTAAGAAAAAAGTTTATTCTATCGATTCTCCACCGCCAACTCTTTCTGCTAAAAGTACGCATATCGGGCACGCAATGAGTTATACTCAATTTGATTTTATTGGACGTTACAAACGATTAAGTGGCTACAATGTTTTTTTGCCAATGGGAATTGATGATAATGGTTTGCCAACAGAAAGATATGTCGAGAAGAAATTGAACATTAATTCCAGATATATGCCTCGTGACGAGTTCAATAAAATAGTTATGAAAGAACTTCCAGAAGCAAGAGAGAAGATGAAAGAAATCTTCATCAAGCTGGGAGAAAGTTACGATTGGGATCTTGAATATCATACAATTTCAAAAGATTCGCAAAAAGCTGCGCAATTATCTTTTTTAGATTTGTACAAAAAAGATTTACTTAGCCGGAGAGAAGAGCCAACAATGTGGTGTCCTAAATGCGGAACTGCAACTGCACAGGCAGATATTGAGCCTGTTGAAAGAGAAACAAAACTGAACTACATTGATTTTGAAGTCAAAGGCAAGGGGACATTACAAATTGCAACTACAAGACCGGAATTAATGCCAGCGTGCGTTGGTATTTTTGTAAATCCACGGGATAAACGATATAAGAAATTTGTCGGCAAGAAAGCTATTGTGCCATTATTTGACAGGGAAGTTCCAATAATGAAAGATGAAAAAGCAGACCCGCAGTTTGGAACTGGCGCGGTTATGATTTGTACTTTTGGTGATATTACGGATATTGGCTGGTGGAAAAAGCATAAACTACCATTACGAATAGTAATTGATGAACACGGCAAACTAAATAAAAATGCAGGCAATTATGCCGGATTAAAACTTGCGGAAGCGAGAGAAAAAATAATTCAAGATTTAAGTCAGAAATTAATTCAGCAGCAGAAAATAATTCAACACGTTGGTACGTGCTGGAGGTGCGCAACACCAATTGAGTTTATTGTTACAAAACAATGGATGATTAAATTATTATCAAAAAGACAAGATTTTTTGAAGAGAGCTAAGCAAATTAACTGGATTCCAAAATTCTATAAAGAAAGATATGACCAATGGGTTAAAAATTTAGATTGGGATTGGATTATTTCAAGGCAAAGACATTTCGGAGTTCCATTGCCAGTTTGGTACGACAAAAAAGGTAATGTTGTTTTGCCTAAAGAAAGTGAGCTGCCCGTCGAACCTTTAACTTATACGCCAAAAGGATACGAAAAAGATGAATTAACTCCGGAAACGGATGTTCTTGATACCTGGATGACCTCTTCCTTAACGCCTGAATTCGCATTGGGTTGGGGTAGTAGATACAATTTAATGAAACATTTCCCTATGGACTTAAGACCACAGGCTCACGATATAATTAGAACGTGGGCATTTTATACGATTGTAAAAGCACACTATCATTTCAATAAAATTCCTTGGAGAAATATAATGATTTCCGGACATTTACTTGATTCAAAAGGAAGAAAAATGTCTAAATCTCTGGGTAATGTAATAGAACCAGATGAAATCTTAGATAAATATGGTGCAGATGCTTGGAGATATTTTGTTTCTACTGTAGATATTGGTTCTGATTTGAGTTTCCAGGAAAAAGAAATACTAAGAGGACAAAAATTAGTTACAAAACTTTGGAATGTTGCGAGATTTGCAGAAGGTAAAATCAAAAAAAGCAAAACATCTAATTATTTTGTAGATAAGTGGATTTTAAATAACCTGCATAAATGTATAATCGAGTATAAGAAAAACTTTGATAATTATGATCCAATAAATGCGAGAAGAGCATTAGAGCAATTCTTTTGGCACGATTTTTGCGATTATTATCTTGAAATGGCGAAGCCAAGATTATACGGAAGTAACAAAAAAACTAAAACAGAAGCAGAAAGTACATTATACGAATGTTTGTTAACAATTTTGCGAATGTGGGCTCCATTTATACCGCACGTAACTGAAGAAATCTATCAGGAATTGTTCAAGAAATTTGAAAAAATTAAATCTGTACATATTACTGAATTTTCAAGTAATACCAAACTCTACTCTAAAGAAGAGAGTTTAGGAAGTACAGTAAAAGATATCGTAAGCGAAATACGAAAATGGAAATCTGAGAAAAATATGAGTATGGGCGCAGAAGTAGATAAATTAATAGTTATGCACCCTAAAATTTCTATTAAAGAGGCAACAAAACTTCAAAAAGAAGTCATGGCTATAATGCGAATTAAAAACTTAAATCTTAAATCCGGAAAGCTAAGAATATTGTAGCAGTGCGTTTAAAAACGTCATTCTTTATTGATTAATATGGTAAATCAAGATGATAAAATTGACAAAAGAGCAAAATTGAAATTGCGCAAGATAGTCAGAGATCTCTCAAAAAAGCGTGCGCGACACACCGAATTCATATCTGTTTACATACCTGCTGGCTATAATATTCAAGGAATTATTGATCAGATATCCGGCGAACTTGGAACGTCTAGGAATATTAAAACAACGAGTACAAGAAAGAATGTAACTGGAGCACTTGAAAAAATTCTTCAAACATTAAGACTCTACAAGAAAACGCCTGAGCGCGGACTTGCACTTTTTTCCGGAAATGTTTCTGAGAGAGAAGGACAAATGGATTTTAGAATTTGGGAAATTGAACCGCCCGAAGAAATCAGATTAAAAATGTACAAATGTGACCAAGTTTTTTATCTTGAACCTCTTACAGAACAGCTTGAAAATAAAGTAGTTTATGGACTTTTAGTTTTAGATAGACGCGAAGCAAATTTAGCTTTTTTAAAAGGTAAACATATTGTTCCTATTATGCGATTAGATTCAATGGTGCCTGGAAAATTTAGAGTTGGAGGCCAAAGTGCTCAAAGATTCGCTAGAACTATTGAAGGTATGGCAAAAGACTGGTACAAAAAAGTCGGTGATAGAGCAACCGAAAATTTTAATCCGCATCAAATATCTGGTCTGATAGTTGGCGGTCCAGGACCAACAAAAGAAGATTTTGTAAATGGAGATTTTCTTTCTACTGATTTGAAAAAGAAGATATTAGCGGTTAAGAATATTGGATATACAGATGAATATGGATTAAAAGAATTAGTTGAAAGATCAGAAGATGTTCTAAAAGAATCGGAAGCAATGATAGAAAAAAAAGTTATGGAAAAATTATTGACTATGCTTGCAACAAGAAAAGAAATGATTGCAAAAGGCGAACAAAAGGTACGTGAAGCACTTGCAGCAGGAGCGGTAAGCGAATTAATTATATCTGAAAATATAAGCGATGATGTATTTGATGAGCTTACGGATAAAGCTTACGAGACTGGAGCGGATGTTATTATAGTTACTAATAAAACTCAAGAAGGAAAACAAATAGAATCATTAGGAAACGTTGCTGCTATTTTACGTTATGCTCTTGCCTAGAGTATAAATGAGCAAAAGCTTATAAAGAAATATTCTAGGTTCTAGCTATGGACATTAAACGAGATGATGTTACTAAAAGTTCTATACGGGAAGGCAAATATATTATGATCGAAGGCAGACCTTTCGAAATAGTTGGTGCTGATTGGAGTGCTCCAGGAAAACACGGCCACGCAAAATGTAGAATCACAGCTATGGATTTATTGACTGGGAGCAAAAAACAAATAGTTTATGCCGCTCACGATAAAATTGATTGCCCAATAATTGAAAGGCAAGTTGCACAAGTTCTTTCTGTAACGCAAAGCAAAGCACAAGTAATGAATATGGAAACTTTTGAAACTTTTGATATAGCGATACCCGAAGACTTAAAAGCACAAATTAAAGAAGGTTCAGAGTTGGTTTACTGGGATATTCTCGGTACTAAAGTAATAAAACAAGTAAGGAGCAATTAAAACAAATGGTAAAAATTCCGGAAGCTATCGCACGATTATTTGGAAGAAAATGGGTTTGCCGAAGATGCAAAACTGTAATCAGAGGCGATTCCCAAAAAATCAGAGC
>Ga0208245_1000431_pt1 | contig 35381 bp, 29 predicted proteins | sample RifOxyC1_FD_184035 | JGI IMG/M metagenome (GOLD analysis project Ga0208245, IMG submission 184035) | Soil microbial communities from Rifle, Colorado - Rifle Oxygen_injection C1 (SPAdes) | ecosystem: Environmental > Terrestrial > Deep subsurface > Rock core/Sediment | place: Rifle, Colorado... | reverse complement strand
TGATAATCGGAATTCGGGAGTAGTGGAGCCCGCGCATCGCGTCCAGCGCGGCTTTGAGCGTGGTGTTGACGGGCAGGGTGCGGGTCTGGTTGAGGGGCGTGAAAACGTCAGCGACGGTGGTGTCGTCCAAGTCGAAGACGTTTTTTATCAGTTCGAGTTCGCTTTGGTGGACCGCGCCTTCGCGATGTCCTTCCTCGACCATCAGAAGAAAATCAGATTCTTTGAGAATGGATTCGGAGTGCGCCCCCGCGGACTCCGGGATCTCGTGCCCGTTACCTGACCAGCGGCCGATCAGCGAGACGACTCCTTTGACCAGGAAGCGGATAGGTTTGAACGCGTCGTAGATCACCGTGAGCGGCCCGATCGCGAGGGTTGCGATGAGCTGGTTCGCGCGCGCGGCGACCACTTTGGGAGTGACCTCGCAAAGAAAAAGAATGACGGGGGCGGTGGCGAGGAGTCCGAACAGAGTGTCGACCGCCCAGGGCGGGATGTTTCCGGTCGAGCCGATTTCCGCTTTTCTGAAGTTCGAAACCGAATTCGCGACGATGCTCGAAAGGGAGATGTTCACGATCTCGTTCATGACGAGAATCGTGATCAGTAGCCCTCCGGGATCACCCAATAGCCGCTTGATTTTGCGATGGCCCGTCCGCAGACGCTCCTTCATCGAGCGGAGCTGAAAACGGGAGAGGCTGAACAGGGCTATTTCAGATGCTGAAAGGTACGCTGATACCGAAACCAGCAGGATGCAGATCAGGAGCTCAAGCGAAGTCACAGAACTGAGATGTCTCCAAAACCGTCCGGAAAGTCAATGCTCAGGCGACCTTGTCGTAATCGGGCGCCTTTTTGCGTGTCGGCCTTTGAGGAGCTGAGGAGGAGCGCTTGTTCAGGGTTCCTCCCACTATCTTCTGCGTGAGAACGACACTCAGGACGTCATCGATCGTCTTCACCGGAACGAAGGTCAGGTTCGCCCGGTACTCTTCCGGGATATCCTCGAGGTCCTTCTTGTTCTTCTCCGGAATGATGATCGTCTTGATTCCGTGGCGCATCGCTGCGAGCGCTTTTTCCTTCAAGCCGCCGATCGGCAGAACGCGTCCGGTGAGTGTGATCTCGCCGGTCATCGCCACGTCCTTGCGGATCGGAATCCCGGTCAGCCGTGAGATCATGGCTGCCGCCATCGTGATACCCGCGGAGGGGCCGTCTTTGGGCACGCCACCGGACGGGAAGTGGATGTGGATGTCGGTTTCGGCGAAGACGTTTTCGTCGATTCCGAAATCCTTCGCCCGCCATCGGATCAAGCCGAGGGCTGCCTGGCCGGATTCTTTCATGACGTCACCGAGATGCCCGGTGAGAATCATGCCGCCTTTGCCCTTCATGGTCGTCGTTTCGACGTATAGAATCTCGCCGCCGACCGATGTCCAGGCAAGACCGGTGGCTATGCCGATCTCATCGTGCTCCTGCTCGTCTTCACGGGTGAAGACGGCGGGGCCGAGAAATTTGTGGACCAGTTCCTGCGTGATGGAGGTCTTTTCGCTTTTGCCTTCCGCCACGAGGCGCGCGGTCTTGCGGCAAACGTTCGCGATATTGCGCTCCAGATTGCGGAGCCCCGCTTCACGCGTGTACTGCGAGACGATCGCGCCGATCGATTCGTCGGTGAACTCGATGTGCGTGTCCTTGATCCCGTTTTCCGCCTGCTGTTTCGGAATCAGATATTTCCTCGCGATGAAGAATTTTTCCTCTTCCGTGTATCCCGCGAGTTGAATGACTTCCATTCGGTCACGCAGGGCGGACGGAATCGTGTCCAGCATGTTGCAGGTCGTGATAAACATCACGTTCGAAAGATCGAACGGGACATTCAGGTAGTGATCACGGAAGGAATTGTTCTGCTCCGGATCGAGCACTTCGAGCAACGCCGCCGAGGGATCGCCCCTGAAGTCGCTGCCGAGTTTATCGATTTCATCGAGGACGAAAACCGGGTTGTTCGTTCCGACCTGTTTCAGGCCCTGAACGATGCGTCCGGGGAGCGCGCCGACATAGGTGCGGCGGTGCCCGCGGATTTCGGCTTCGTCCTTGACGCCGCCGAGCGAGATTCTGACGAATTCCCTGCCAAGTGCCCGCGCAATCGAGCGTCCGAGAGACGTCTTGCCGACGCCCGGGGGGCCTGAGAAGCAGAGGATGGGGCCCTTCATCTTGTCTTTGAGCTTGCGGACTGCAAGATACTCAAGAATGCGTTCCTTGATCTTCTGAAGGTTGTAGTGATCTTCATCGAGGATCTGCTTCGCGCGAGCAAGGTCGAGATTGTCGACGGTATGCTTGCTCCAGGGGGTCTCGATCAGCCAGTCGATATAGGTTCGAAGCATGGAGGCCTCGGAAGCATCCGGGTGCATGCGTTCGAGCCTGCCGAGCTGTTTCAGGGCTTCTTGCTCAACTTCCTGGGGCATTTTGCAGGCCGCGATTTTGTCCTTCAGCTCGGTGATTTCCTCGCCTTTGGTATCAGTATCGCCGAGCTCGTTCTTGATCGCCCGAATTTGTTCGCGAAGGAAGTACTCTTTCTGAGTCTTTGTCATTTCATCCTTGGCTTGCGAACGGATTTTCGCTTGGATGGCCAGGACTTCGATTTCTTTTCCGAGGATCTCGTGAATCTTCTTCAGACGTTCGGCTGCATCATGAGTTTCCAGGATACCCTGCGCGTCGGAGACCTTGAGCCCGAGATTTGAAGCGACAAGATCGGCAAGCCGGCCCGGATCGGTGATGTCATCGAGCACCATAATGATGTCGGGCGAAAGGGGCTTTCCGAGAGCGATCACTTTTTCGAGCTGATCCCGGACATTCCTCATCATCGCTTCGGCTTCGGATCCGATTTCGGATTGGGGTTCGGTGATTCGATCGATTTTGACTTCAAAATGTGATTGGGTTTGCGTGAATTCCCTGATCGTGGCTTTCGCGAGCCCCTGCGTGAGGATTTTGATGCGGCCATCAGGAAGCTTGCGCATCCTCATGATCATCGCCACGGTTCCGGTTTTATAAATCCCTTCCGGAGACGGATGTTCATCACTGATGTCTTTTTGCGAGGCCAGAAGAATCAGTCTGTCGGAGCGGGAGAGTGCTTCTTCGACGCTCTTGATCGAAGTATCACGTCCGACGAACAACGGGATGATCATGTATGGAAATACAACGATGTCTCTAACGGGCAACATGGGAAGTGTCTCTGGGATCTCCACTTGCTCGCCGTCGTAGTTAGTTACCATTCCCAGCCTCCTAAGGCATGATTGGGTACATTTGTGTGAATCACTGCTTCCATGTAATGGTTCGGCCGGACAATGGAGTGGCTTTAGATTTTTGTTTCGGAAAGCCAACTATTCATGAATTAACCAGAATCTGTTAATAGTAGCGGAGTTTTTTTGTATATTTTTTTCTGTGATTTTCTTCAGAAAAGTGGCCGGAGGGGGGCTGAAAGCGCGAAGGCGCTGACAAGCATGAATAGCCTGCCAACGCCTTCTGGAAAGCTGGTAAAAGCCTAAAAATTAGGCGTAAATTTTTTCGCGGTGCTCCTGTTTCTCTTTGCAGGCGATGCAAAGAGTGGAAACGGGGCGTGCCTCGAGCCGACGCGGCTCGATGGGTTCCTCGCATTCCTCACAGGTGCCGAACGTGCCATCGTCCATCCGTTCCAAGGCTTCGTCGATCTTTGCGAGGAGTTGACGCTCGCGGTCGCGGAGCTTGAATACGAGGTTCTGGTTGATTTCGCTGGCGGCGAGATCGGTCTCGTCCGGCAGATCGTCCGTCGAGAGCGAAATCTCGTTCTGAAGCGCGTTTTTCGAATTATTCAGGATCCGCTGCTTATCCTCTAATAGCAACTTACGAAACTTGCTTAGAGTTTTTGCATCCATGGCTCTTCTCCCCCCTTGGTCCCCATTTTGGGGTCCCGGTTGGCCCTTGTGGCCACCAGAAGCTCCAGTTCAGGTGCTTCTGGCTTTGGGCCTCTTTCCGGCGTTTCCTACCCATCACTCTCGGAAACGCCAATTGGATCACTTGCCACCTGACTCTCTATCTTAACGCTATCCTATGCGTTGACAACGAGTTTTATAAGGTTTTCTAAGGAAGATCAATTTAAAAGATCTTCAAACCTATATTTCATTCGTTAGGGACTACGATCGATGGACTTCCTAGGCGGCACTTCCTTAACCAAACTTATCGGGAACGGATGACTAAAACTTGAGGAGGAAGATCGGTCACTCACGTTGATAAAAGCTTAGTCACTCCTTTGTCCAAAGTTTCGACAGTCAGTTCGTGAACGCCAGCGGATTGACTTGACGGCAAAACTCCAATTCCCGTAAACCGAAAGAGACATGAAAAAATCGGAGGCTCCGGTCGGAGTCATTATTTTGGCGGCGGGCCTGGGCAAGCGCATGCATTCACCCTTGCCTAAGGTTTTACATGAAATCGGCGGGCAACCACTTTTGTGTCACCTGCTGGATCGCGTCAATGAAGTTCTTCCGAAGTCCTCGATCGCAATCGTCGTTGGACATCAACGCGAAACCGTTGAGGCTTCGATTCGTTCGCGCCCTGAATATGCGGCGCTGGATCTTACCTTCGTTCACCAGCCGGAGCAGAAGGGAACGGGCCACGCCGCCCGTTGCGCGATGGATTCTTCCTGGGGCGAACAGATCCTGCGCAAGAAAGGTGCTGTTCTCATTCTTCCGGGAGATCTTCCGCTCGTTCCGGGATCGTTGATTCAGCAGATCGCGGCTCCCCTGAGAAGAGCTGAAGTCCTCAGGCTTCTCACGAGTGAGCTTCCCGATCCGACCGGCTATGGGCGAGTGGTCAGACGAGGGAAGAAAGGCGGCGTTCTTCGAATCGTCGAGGAGAAGGACGCGACTCCCCGGGAGAAGACAATTTCTGAGGTGGCCGCTTCGATTTATTTGTTCCAGGCGGCTTTTCTCAGATTCGCGCTTCAGCGGCTGTCGAATCAGAATGCCCAGGGTGAATACTACCTGACGGATCTTATTGCCCAGGCCTCTCGCACCCGCAAAAAACACGATATTTTGGTTTGGACTCATCCGGAAGATCTGCGAGGCGTGAATGACCCCTGGGAATTGGCCATCGCGGGAAGAATTCTCAATGAGAGGATCGTTCGTGAATGGGCGCGTAGGGGCGCGAAATTCGTGGATCCGTTGACCACCTGGATTGACGTTGGCGTGACCCTCGGGGCCGAAGCGGTCATCAGTCCGGGCGTGATTCTTTCTGGGAAGACGCGGATCGGGGCCCGCGCGACGCTCGGGCCGAATGTCGTTCTGAAGGACGTCACGGTAGGTGAGGGCGCGAACGTCAAAACCGGCACGACGGCCGAATCCTCCGAAATCGGGGAGCGCGCCCAGATCGGACCGTACGCGCACCTCCGGCCTGAATCGGCCGTGGGAATCGCCGCAAAGATCGGCAATTTCGTCGAGCTGAAGAAGACCAGCATCGGGGATAACTCAAGTGTCGCCCATCTTTCATACCTTGGAGACGCTCAGGTCGGGAGAAACGTGAACATCGGCTGCGGCTTTGTCACCTGCAATTTTGACGGCCGGATCATTGACGGTCAGAGAAAGCACAGGACGGTGATTGAAGATGACGTATTCCTGGGTTCCGATTGCCAAGCCGTGGCTCCGGTTCGAATCGGGCGGGGCGCTTACGTCGCTTCGGGGTCCACGATCACCGAGGACGTCGAGGCAGAATCGCTCGCGATCGCCCGGACCCGGCAGGTCAACAAACCGGGATACGCGCGCAAGCTGAAGGAGAAGTGAGCCGATGTGCGGAATCGTAGGATATGTCGGGAAACGTCCGGCCGTGGAGATTCTTCTCGCCGGGCTGAAACGCCTGGAATACCGGGGATACGACTCCGCCGGGGTTGCGTTCTTTCGCGAAGAAAAGATCGAGATACACAAGTCCGAAGGAAAACTCGAGAACGTGGAAAAGCTCCTGAACGGCCGCGCACCGGCGTATCAGGACGTCTGTTGCGGGATCGGGCATACCCGTTGGGCCACACACGGGAAGCCGACCACCCAGAATGCCCATCCCCATCGCACCGGACACGTCGTTCTCGTTCACAACGGGATCATTGAAAATTATCAGGAGATAAAACGCGAGATCATCAGCAAGGGTTATCGGCCGGAATCGGAAACCGATAGCGAACTGTTCGGGTTTCTCGTCCTTGAACAAATGGATCGCGGAGCTTCGCTCATGGAAGCGGTCCGACAGAGCTTTGCCAGGCTGCAGGGGGCCTGCAGCGTCGTCATCATGTCCGAACGCGAGCCGAACGTGGTGATCGGAGTCAGGAACGGTTCACCCCTGGTCGCGGCGGCGGACCCCGCGGGCGGCACTATTCTCGCGAGCGATGCGCAACCACTCCTGCAATTCACGCGCGATGTTGTGTTCCTGGAGCACGGGGACATCGTTCTAGGGACTGAAAAAGGGCTGCGGTTTTTTGAACTCGAAACCGGCAAACCGGTCGCGCGCGCTTCCTCCCGGCTGGACTGGTCTGTCGAAAAACTCGATAAACAGGGCTTTCCGCATTACATGCTGAAAGAAATTTATGAACAACCGACAGCGCTCATGGACACGCTGAACGGGTTCCTCGATCGGGCGAGGACCGATTCATTCCCTCTTGCGGCGTCACAGCCGGGCGTCGCATTGCTCGAGAAAGCCCGGGAAATCACGTTGGTGGCCTGCGGGAGTTCCTGGCATGCCGCAAGCCTCGGAAAGTACTGGCTCGAAAAATGGGCGCGGGTGCCGGTTACCGTGGAGCTCGCCAGTGAATATCGTTATCGCGATCCGGTCCTGGGAGCCAATGCCCTGTTGATCGGTATCTCTCAATCAGGAGAAACGGCTGACACTTTGGCCGTGATTCGAGAGGCTCGCAAGCAGGGAATCCCGACGATCGGGATCACGAACGTCCGGGGCAGCACCCTTTCGAGAGAGGCTGATGCGACTTTTTTCACCTTCGCGGGCCCCGAAATCGGTGTGGCGGCGACGAAGACCTTTCTCGCGCAGATGCTCGGATTGCTCATTTTTTCCGGCTTTCTGAGCCTGAAGCGCGACGGCTGGCACGCAGGCTCGCTTGTCAGCTTGGATTCAGTTTCGAGGCTCTTTGAGGATATGATCCGGATCCCGCATCTCCTTTCCGATTTTTTGGGGAACGGTTCTTCGGCTACAGGGCTTGCGGGAGTGATTCGCAAGATCGCGGCCGAGCTCGCTTCGGCGAAAGGTTTTTTCTTCATCGGCAGGGGGTATTCATTCCCGGTGGCGCTCGAAGGGGCGCTCAAACTGAAGGAGATCGCCTACGTGCATGCGGAGGGGTATGCCGCGGGAGAACTCAAGCATGGGCCGATCGCCATGATCGATCGGGAGATGGTTGTCGTTGTGCTCGCTCCGCGCGATCAGTGGCGTGACAAGACGGTTTCGAACCTTCAGGAAGTGAAGGCGCGCGGCGCGATAATCCTGGGGATCGGAAACGCTTCGGACGAAGAACTGATCGGACTCTGCGATCACTGGATCGAATTGCCTTCGGTCAAGGTGGATGAAAGCCTCGTTCCGTTTTTTCTCACTCCCGTCATTCAGCTGCTCAGCTATGAACTTGCGCTTTTGCACGGGACCGATGTCGACAAACCCCGTAATCTGGCCAAGAGCGTAACCGTTGAATGAGGAGAGATTGAGATGATCGGCCCTATCGTCATCGGATTTCTGGCAGCCGCGTTCGTGGCTCTTCCGGCAAGATTTGGCGGATTCCTGGAGTCGAGCTTTCCCGGGTTCGTTCTCACTGCGCCCGTTTTCGTTCTGGCGGTCACCGGGATTGCGATGCTGCTGCAGCGGTTTGTCCTCGATCAGCGACCCGGGACGCGTTCCTATGACGGCTTGGCGGATCTTTTTATTCACATTCATTCGATTGCCAACCCCGATTCGGCATTGCGTTGGGCGATTCGTGGTTTTAACTCCCTCTTGCTTTCATTTTTCGGCGGAACCGTGGGCCCAGAGGGGGCAGCCACCGAGTTCGCGCATTCTTTCGCTCTCAAGACCCGCTCGCGTTCCTCAAGCCGGTTCGAACAGCGTCGAAGGAGCGATGCGGCCGCGGCGCTGAGCGCCGGTATTTCGGCCGCCTTCGGGTCGCCCTTCGCCGCGATGCTCGTATCGATCGAGCTCGGGATCGGCGGACCGCTCATTCCCGCGGCTGTAGCCGCTCTCGCCGCCTTTGTCGGCGTGAAGTACGTTTTTCCATCAGGCGCGCTTGCCCCCTCGGGGTTCGTGAATCTTGGCGCTATCCTGAACGGATCACCGCTGAGCTGGGTGCAATGGGCCGGGGTTCTTGTCATTGCCGCGACGGCGGGTATCGCGGGCGCGGTGCTGACCCGCTTCATTCGATATGTTCAGGACAATCTGCTGGAGCTTTTTCAGACCCAGGCGTGGATGCGGACTCTGACCGCGGGAGTTCTTTTGTTTTTCCTGATCCTCATTTATCGGCCCGGGCACACGTTTCCCCTTCTGGGACTCGAAAGGGTTCTCTGGGGACATCTTCCGGCCGGAGAACTCGGCGTTCTCTTTTTCACTCAATGTTTTGGCCTCGCGCTGGTGCTTGCCGGTTTCGGGACGGTCGGCCTCTTCTGGCCGCTCTTCGTCATTGGCGGCATTTTTGGCGTTGGCGTCGACCAGTGGCTTTTTCAGGGGATTCCTTCTTTCGGCGCCATCGCCGGCCTTGCGGGGAGCGCGGCCTTCTGGGGCGCGATGCTCGGAGCGCCGCTCGCGGCGGCAGTTCTGATTTTCGAGATCACGAGCAGCATTCCGGCGTTTTTGATCGCGATTGTCGCGGCTTACCTTGCCCGGTTTGTCGTCCGCTTTCTCAAGACCCCGCCGCTCATTGACCGGGACCTTGAAGCGCGCGGGATGGCTTTGATCGATGGACGGTCCGCCTCCATTCTTGATTCCATATTGATTCGGGATGCGATGATGACCGACTACGAAACGGTTCACGAGCACGAACCGGTATCGGAAATCTATTCCCGGTTGCTGAAGTCCCGTTATCCGTTCCTGCCGGTCGTGACCGCGCAGGGTGTTTACAAAGGATTGTTGACCGTGGACATGGTTCAGGAGGCTTGGCATGCGCAAGAAGCAGCGGTTCTGAAGAACTCCGCGAAATCGTCGCTTGTTCGGCTGCTTGAGGCCAAGGATTTGCTTTATCGCTCCGGTTTCAAAGCTCCCGTGGCAAAGGTCAGCGATCGGCTGTCGAAAACCTCGGGCCTGTTCGAGGACACTCCATGTATCCCGGTTCTGGCCGAAGACGGGCACATCGCTGGTTTGCTTTTCGTTTACAATGTGCGACTCGCTTATGATCGGGAAGTGGCTCGCCGGTCGTTGAGCGTCGAAAACCGGGAGCTTTGATTTTCACCGATAATACGACTGCGAAAGGTGTAAAGCATTACTCATGAACTCTTCTTCGGCCTCTTATCTTTCTGCCCTCAACGACAAGCAGCGTGAGGCGGCGCTTACCACGGAGGGGCCGCTGATCGTTTTGGCGGGAGCCGGTTCCGGGAAGACGAAGATGCTGACTTCCCGGATTTGCTATTTGATCGAACATTGCCATGTGCCGCCCTACCGCGTACTCGCGGTGACCTTCACGAACAAGGCAGCCGGCGAAATGCGTGAACGGGTCGAGCGTATGCTTAATCAGGCGGCCAAGGAAGGGCATGGGGCTTTTCTCGGTAACCCGGAGATCGGGACATTTCATTCAGTGTGCGTGAGGCTTCTCCGTCGTGAGCTGGATCGGACGCCTTTCACGAAATCTTTCGTGATCTACGATGATTCTGATCAGCTCAGCCTGATTAAAGGCGCGCTGAACAAGCTGAATATCGACGAGAAGGCGTTTAACCCGAAGGCCGTTCAGGGGGCCATCAACCGCGCGAAGTGTGACGCGCTGGAACCCGCCGAAATGGAACCGGCTCCGCATGATATTTTCGCTCGTCAGGTAAAACGGATTTACGAAGTTTACCAAAAGGATCTCATTGCCAATAACGCCCTGGATTTTGGCGAGATCATCTGCATGACGTATCGGATACTCAGGGATAATCCGGATCTCAGGCAGAAATACCAGCAGCGCTTCCAGTACATCCATGTCGATGAATATCAGGACACGAATCGCGCCCAGTACCTGCTGCTCTCGATGCTCGCGGGAAAGAGAAACGGCGGCCATCAGAATATCTGCGTCGTCGGGGACGAGGACCAGTCCATTTACAAATGGCGTGGAGCCGACATTCGCAACATTCTTGACTTCGAATCGGATTACCCCGGTGCGCATATCGTGAAGCTCGAGCAGAACTACCGTTCCACGAAAACGATCATCAAAGCGGCCAGTCAGGTCATCCGCAACAACACGACCCGCAAGGACAAGACTCTGTGGACTGACAACGAAGACGGGCTGCCGATCGTGCGGGCGCAGGTCCCGGACGAGAGGGCCGAAGCCGAACTCGTCGTGAGGGAGATCAAGCTGCAGGCTCAGAATGAAGGTCGCGCGTACGGCGACTTTTCGGTTTTTTACCGTACGAACGCCCAGAGCCGGCAATTCGAGGATGTGTTGCGGCGTGAAAAGATCCCGTACCAGGTCGTGGGCGGCCTCAGGTTTTATGACCGCAAGGAAATCAAAGATATTCTTTCCTATTTCAAGGTCATTCTGAATCCCTCTGACTCGGTGAATCTTCGCAGGATCATCAACGTGCCCGCGCGCGGAATCGGCAAGACGACGCTGGAGAAAATTGACGAGCTTCACCTTAAGCTCCAAAGCGAACAGCAGGTTCAGCCGCAGCTTGCCTTAAGCGGCGCTTCGGGAGCTGCGGAGATCAGTTACTGGGATGCGCTTGTGCACGCCTCGCGCGAGCCATCGATCACCTCGAGTGGGACTGCGCGAAAGCTCGCTCAATTTGTCACCTTGGTCGAGCGATTTCGCGCCGAGCAGCCGAATCTTCTGCTTTCCGAGCTCTATCATCTGATTCTTGATGAGACGGGCTATGTGCGCGAACTTCGCAAGGAGGGCACCGAAGAAGCGATGGCGCGCGTCGAGAATTTGGAGGAGTTCGATACGATTCTCCTCGAGTTCGAGGAATCGAATTACGACAATCTCGAGACGCCGTCCGAGACCGCGCCTCTCGATCACAGCGCCAAAAAAGGACAGCTTCTGGCCGTTTTCATCGAGCAGTCCTCGCTTGTTTCCGAGGCCGATAACATTGATTCCCTGGCCAGTTCAGTCAAGCTCATGACGCTTCATTCCTCGAAAGGGCTTGAATTTCCGGTGGTTTTCCTGGTCGGCATGGAAGAGGGGCTTTTCCCTTCCATCAAGCCCTGGGAGGAATCGCTGGAGGAGGACGTCGAGGAGGAGCGCCGGCTTTGCTACGTGGGGATGACTCGTGCGCGCGAGCGGCTCTTTTTGATGAACGTCGTCGTTCGTCGGCTCTGGGGCAACGTCAATTACCAGGATCCCTCCCGGTTTTTTTCCGAAATGCCTGATTCGCTGGTCCAGTTCAAGGATCTTGCCCAGGTGCAAGTCAGCGCTCAAGGCATGCAGCGGCAGTATGGCAGGAGCTGGGTGGATACGGGTGGACGGACGACACAGACGAATGTTTCCGCGAGAGGGCCGGAGGTAATTTCGCGTCCGAGCTTTACCACTACGGGACAATTGCCCCCGACCGTCGTTGGGCGGCACCTGAATCATCCCGAGTACGGGCGCGGTACGGTTGTGCTGTCAGAAGGGTTCGGGGACGATCAGAAAGTCACGGTTGAATTTGCCGGGCGGCAACGAAGAAAATTTCTATTCCGATACGTAAATGGCTATTTGGGGTGATGGGGCTATGGCCGATTCGAAAGTGGAAGCGCAAAAACTTGATGAGACTTTGACCCGTCGGGTTGCCGATCTCGCCCGGCTGGAGCTTTCGGAGGACGAAGTCAGGACGTTTACTTCGCAGCTTCGTGACGTGATCGGGTACGTCGAGCAGCTTCAAGAAATTGACGTATCCGGAGTCGAGCCCCTTACGCATCCGCTTGAGCCCGGCGACTCCGCGCTTCGCGAGGATCGGGTCGAAGTCTTCGAAATGGTTCTTACCTCCGGGGCGGATTCGCTCAACGAGGGCTATAAAGTCCCTCAGATTCTCTGAGGATCTCATGGACGCCGACAAGCTTGAAACGATTCGAGCCATTCACGACAGTTTTGATAAAAAGCAAACCTCCGTTGTCGAGGTGACGCGTTATTTTCTTGATTCCATAAAAAAGAACGGCGGGAAAAGCGGGCTGAACGCCTTCTTGACCGTTTGCGAAAATCGGGTGCTCGCGAAGGCGGAAGCCGCGGATCAGATCCTGAGCGCGGAGGGTAAAGTGCCTCGCGATCGCTTGCCGTTGTTCGGAATCCCTCTTGGGATCAAAGACAACCTGACGATGGACGGTGTTCGCACGACTTGCGGGTCGAAGATGCTGGATAACTACGTGGCTCCTTACACCGCGACTTGCGTGCAGCGTCTCGAGTCCGCGGGGGCGCTCTGCCTCGGCAAGCTGAATATGGACGAGTTCGCGATGGGCGGTTCGAATGAGAACTCGGCCTATGGCCCCGTTCAGCATCCGACGCAACCCGAACGCGTACCCGGCGGGTCCAGTGGTGGCTCGGCCGCCGCCGTTCGGGCCGGCCTTTGTGTCGCCGCTCTCGGGACTGACACGGGCGGATCGATCAGGCTTCCGGCAAGCTATTGCGGAATCGTGGGCCTCAAGCCCACCTATGGCCGCGTGAGCCGTTACGGGCTCGTGGCCTTCGCGTCATCTTTGGATCAAGTCGGACCGATGGCCCGGACAGTGGAGGACGCGGCGATTCTGCTCGACGTGATGAGCGGACATGATCCGAGGGATTCGACTTCCGCGACGGTTTCAAAGGGCGCGTACCGAGAGGCTTTGGGGAAAGCTCCCGAAACCCAGGCGGAATGGAGTGGGATCAGGATCGGCGTTCCGAAAGAGTATTTCGTCGGCGGCCTTTCGGCTGAAGTTCAAAAATCCATTCAGAGCTCTCTGCGCTGGTTCGAGTCGAAGGGCGCGCGCGTGATTCCGATATCACTCCCGCATACAGAATACGCCGTGGCCGTTTATTACCTCATCGCCGTGAGCGAGGCTTCAAGCAATCTCGCGAGATTCGACGGGATCCGATATGGCGTGCGGCCGGCTGAAGCCGAAAACGCCGATGACCTCGCCGCGTTTTACAGAAAGGTTCGCGGTCATTTCGGTCCTGAAGTGAAGCGAAGGATCATTCTCGGAACGTTCGCGCTTTCAAGCGGCTATTCGGAGGCTTACTACCGACGCGCTTGCCAGGTCCGGCGTTTGATAAAGCAGGATTTCGTTACCGCTTTTGAAAAGGTTGATTTCATTGCCGGGCCGGTTTCCCCGACCACGGCTTTCAAAATCGGCGAGCGGATCAGTGATCCGCTCCAGATGTACCTGAATGACATATTCACGATCCCCGCGAATTTGGCGGGCCTCCCCGCGATCAGTATCCCCTCCGGAACCGAAGCGCCGGATTCACTGCCGATCGGATTTCATCTGATCGCGCCGCCTTTTCAGGAAGAACGTCTTCTTTCGCTCGCGCACGCCTTCGAGAAGCGGGGAGCGGCCCGATGAACATGACGAGCATTCAGAATGATTTTGAAGCCGTGATCGGACTTGAAGTCCATGCCCAACTCGCGACGGATTCGAAAATTTTCTGTGGTTGTCGCGCGCGGCTCCTTGGAGGGCACGGAGGGGAGTCTGTCGCCGATGTCGCCGTGAACTTGAACACGTGCCCGGTCTGCAGCGGTCACCCGGGCGCGCTTCCCGTGTTGAACCGCAAAGCGGTTGAATTCGCGATCATGGCGGGGCTCGCCACGCATTGCCGGATCAATCCTCGAAGCGTGTTCGCCCGTAAGAGCTATTTTTATCCGGATCTTCCAAAAGGCTATCAGATCAGCCAGTATGATCAGCCGATCTGTGAGGCCGGGTGGCTCGAGATCAGTACATCCGCTACTCCCAAGAAGATCAGGATCGACCGCATCCACATGGAAGAGGACGCGGGGAAGAACATCCATCTTTCCGGTTTTTCAGTCGTGAATCTGAATCGCGCGGGCGTACCCTTGATTGAAATCGTGAGTGCTCCTGATATGAGGACCGCCGAAGAAGCCGGCGCCTATCTTCGGGCACTTCACGGCGTCGTCACTTATCTCGGTATTTGCGACGGGAATATGCAGGAGGGAAACTTTCGGTGTGACGCGAATGTGAGCGTCATGCCGAAAGGGGCGAAGGAATTCGGGACGCGAGCGGAGATCAAGAACGTCAATTCGTTTCGATTCATCGAAAAGGCCATCGAGTTTGAGATCCGTCGCCAGATCGAAGTGCTTCGTGCGGGGGGGAGGGTCGTTCAGGAGACTCGCGGCTACGATTCCGCGAGAAACGTGACCGTAAGCCTGCGCACAAAAGAGGAAGCACAAGATTACCGGTACTTTCCTGACCCTGACCTCATTCCGCTCCGGATCGAAGATTCCTGGGTCGTTTCGATCCAGTCCATGATTCCCGAGCTCCCGGCTCAAAAATTTGCGCGTTTCATCTCCGAATTCGGCTTGTCCCAATATGATGCCGACGTTTTGATCGCTTCTAAGACGGTCGCCGAGTTTTACGAAGAGTGTGTCGGAATTTTGAGAGTCGCCTATCCCGACCCCTTCGATCTTCGCGCGGCGTCCAAAGCTGCCGCGAATTGGACGACGGGTGAGTTGATGCGGCTTTTGAATGAAGAAGGACGGGAGCTTTCGGCTTCGAAGATCAGGTCGGAGCATATCGCTGATCTGGTTCGCCTCACGCAAAGCAGGGTGGTTTCGAGCACTGGAGCCAAGCAGGCGCTTGGAGTCGCATGGAAAACGGGAGAGTCCATCGAAACGATCGTCGAGCGCGAAGGTCTCCGGCAGGTCAGCGACACCGGGGCGCTGGAGGTTTCCATAGACAAGATCATTGCGGGATTCCCGGCCCAAGTGGCAGAATACAAGGCCGGAAAAGAGAAGATCATCGGCTTCTTAGTGGGGCAGGTGATGAAGCAATCCGGCGGAAAAGCGAATCCGTCACTTGTCCAGGAATTGTTGAAAAAGAAACTGTCGTAGGAGAATAGCGTGAAAAAAACCATCAAGTATATCGCCGTGGTTCTTGCAGGACTGTTGGCGTTATTTGTTGTCGCGGCGCTTGTGATCCCTTTCGTGGTGAACGTGGATAAATTCCGGCCGCAGATCGTGCAAAAGGCGAACGAAAACATCAACGGGACCCTTGAACTCGGTAAGCTGTCGCTTTCCCTTTGGGGACAGGTCCGGATCGATGTGGCCGGACTTTCAGTTCAGGATCAAGCCGGTAGAAAGCTTCTTTCGGTGAAGGATGCTTATTTTCATCTGCCGTTCGCCTCGATTCTGGGCGGCGCGCCGGTTCTGACGTTCAAAATGCAGCGACCCGTGATCAACGTCCTTAAAGACAAGAATGGAAAAATCAATCTGCTGTCCTTGGTGAAATCCGGCCCCGAAGCCGGCACTCCAGCCACGTCGGCCGCGGATAAGCCGGCACCAGCCCTGACGGCGCCTTCCGCGCATGATCCCGGACTGACCCTCCCGGCAATCGCCACGCGGGCGCGTCTCGGGGTTGAACTCAGGAACGCGCTGCTCACATATGGCGATGAGGTGACGCACCTCTCGACTCAGGTCAAGGATCTCAACCTGATTGCGCGCGATATCTCGCTCTCCCGGCCGATGAAGCTTGAAGTTTGGGCCGATCTCGATTCGAGAATGGGAGAGCCGGCGGCAAAAGCCATCGTGGTGAAGGGACCGGTGAAGTTGACCGGGCAGGCCCAGCCGAAGATGACGCCGGGGGGGCGTTTCGAGCAGCTTGCCATGACCGCTCAGATTGACCTGAATTCGCTTGAGATCAAGGTCCCGGAGCTCTTTGAGAAAACCAAGGATACCGAGGCGAACGCTGATCTTGCGCTTAAAGCTTCTGAAAACGAGGTCTCGGTCGATCATTTCAATGCCCGTTTCTTCAACGCGGAATTCAAGTCTTCCGGGACTATTTCGAATTTCTCGACGGCCGCCGGCCAGTCTTTCGCGCCCGTTGTGATCTTCAATATGAGATCGAATGATATCGAGCTGAAGCCTTGGGTTAAGCTGATTCCGATGCTCAAGGATTTTGAACTCGGGGGTATTGTACGGCTCGAGGCGAACGCGAAAGGTCCGGCTGAAAAGCTGGGTTATCGGGCCAGGATCTCCGCGACCGGCGTAACGGCGAAGGCTCCGAAGCTGAAGGCGCGTCCGCGAGTCGACGGCGTCATCAACATTATCACCGATCAGGTCGAGAGCATGAACCTGACGATGAAGGCTCCGGGAAATGACCTGAGTATACGAGGCAAGGTCCTGTCCTTCGCCAAACCTCGCGTCGACCTCGAGGTGACCTCGCCGGGGATGGATCTGGATCAGTTGGTGGAATTTCCTGCTCCGGGCAAGAAGGATCAGGGCGCTCCCGCGGCTCCGGCTTCGCCCGTCGGAACTGAAGAACCGGCGAAAAGGGCCAAGGCACCGGGCGCTTCCTCGGATTTTGATGCCCTGCTCGCGCCGGTTCGTGAGAACAAAATCCTTCGCGCGACCGTTGCCAACGTGAACGTGAATATCAGGTCGGTGAAGGCTTATGACATCAAAATGACCGAGCTTGCCGGTAAACTCTTTTTTCGCGATCTGAATGCCGGTATTGAACAGTTCTCGATGAAGCTCTGGAACGGCTCGATCAAGGCGAGCGGAGCCGCCGCCCTCGCGTCGAGAGTGCCGACCTATAAGTTCGGCGCGCAGATCCTCGGGCTTGATCTTTCACAGGCGGTCGCTTCGCAATTCCGCCTATTTAAAAACACACTTCTTGGGACGGCCAATTTCGACATGACCGGGGAGGGGCAGAGCTTCAACCCCGAGCCGGCAATCTCGAACCTGAAGGCCAAAGGGAGCATGAGGGTTGAAAAAGCCACGTTTGCGACGATCGATATCGGGAAAATGGTTTCGGAGGCGCTCACGAAATCGATTGAAAAGATCGCCGACAAGGTCCCGGCGGTGAAGAATCAGCTTTCCGGGAAGAAGTTCGGATTGCCGAGCGGTCAATCGCGCTATGATGTGATTTCGTCAAATTTTACGGTTGCGGGCGGCAAGTTCGCGGCTCCGAATTTCATCGCCAAAGCGGCTCCGAACCAGGGCATTGATCTGAAGGGAAATGTTTTGATCGGGATGAAGGATTACTCACTTCAAACGAACTGGGAACTGGTGGATACGTACAACCTGACCGGTGCAAAGGATCTTGCGGTGGAACAGGCCGGCGTCAAAGTCGAGCACATTCTCGCCGAAGGTAATCAGCCGGTGCGATTTCCGGTACATGTGGGTTGCCAGATTTTCGCCCCCTGCTACTCTTATACGGAGGTCCCGGAATTTCTGGCGAAGGTGGCGGTTGGAAACATGAGTGCCGCGGCACAAGGCAAGGCCAAAGCCGAATTGAAGAAAAAAGCGGATAGCTTGATCCAGAAGGCGCCGCCCGCGGTGCAAAAACGGCTTGAGGATTTTGGGAAGAAATTGTTCCGATAAGAAAGGGAATGCGTGTATGAAACTGAGAGTGGCTTTTGTTTCGATGATGCTGGTTCTGCCGGTTCTTTCAGGGTGCTCGGGTGAGAAAGTTAAAAACCAGGCTAAAGAAAGCGCCGCGAAATATTGGCAGGAAAAGGCTTACCCCGGGAAGAGCTTTGATGTTCAGGTGATTGAAGCAGAAAAGGCGGACGGCGGAATGTACCGGGTTAAAGGTATTGTCGACGGCGAAACCCGCGTAGGGATGTTCAATCCTGACACCGAGAACTTCTCGGAAGGCTACTATTCGCTCGCGGCTGAACGGAACAAGCGCATTGCCGAGCTGGAGCAGGAATCGAAATATTGGAAAGAAAAAGCCGAAAATTTCGAAAAAGAGAACTATAAACTCAAGGTTCAGCTGGGCGTACTGAAGGGCAAGTCCAAAAAGGTCTCGGCTGAAGTCGAAGAAGACGATGACGCCTCGGATTCCGTTAGCCCGGATGAGGCCAAGAAGCCCGATCAGAAGAAGTGATTCGCGCTTCCATCGATCTTGGCACGAATACCTGCCTTCTCCTCCTGGCGGACTGGGCTCGATCCGAGCCCGAGCCGCGGCGGGTTCTTGCCGACCTTTGTACGATAGTCCGGCTGGGGCAGGGAGTTGACCGCAACCGGCTTCTCCTGCCCGAAGCGATGGAACGAACGCTTGCCTGCCTCAGGCAATACGCCGAGGAAATCGCGGCGCTCGGGGCAGATCCGCGTGAGGCGGTCTGCGTGGCCACCAGCCAGGCGCGGGATGCGGCAAATGGGGCTGAGTTCTTCGCCAGGGTCGAAAACGAAACCGGCTTCCGGTTCAAGATCATCTCCGGAGATGAGGAAGCGCGTCTTACCTTTCTCGGCGGACTCCTGCCGGGAATGACCTCAGAAAATACGGCTCTGATCGATATCGGGGGAGGGAGCACGGAGCTGATCGCGCAAAGCGGCAACAAGATATCCGGCAAAAGCATCGATATCGGCTCGGTTCGGTTTACTGAAAGGTTTTTTCAGTCCGATCCCGTGACGGATCAGGAGTTCTGGGCCTGTCAGGCGGGCATCGATGAAAAATTAGCTGAACTTCTCCCCTGGCGAGAGCGACTTCCCTCGAACAGTCGCCTTCTGGCCGTCGCGGGAACGGCGACGACCTTGGCCTCCGCTTATCTGCAGTTGGACCACTTCGATGCGGGACGGATCGACCAGACGGTGCTCACGCGTGGGGATATTCACCGCCTCGTTGAGGAACTGAAATGGCGCAAGGTCGTCGAGCGCGCCGGGTTACCGGGAATCGAGCCGGGCAGGGCTGATATCATTCTTGCAGGAGCTCTGATTCTCTGGCGAGTGCTCGAACGGCTCGGCTTCCCTGAGGTCAGAGTAAGTACTCGCGGACTCCGATACGGAGCGCTTAAAGGCTATTGAGGTCTTCGCGCAACGTCCTGGCGAGTTCCGCGTCCCGCGCCGCGAGTCGTCTGAGCAGCGATTCACGAAAACTCGGATCGGCGATTCTCAGCATTTCGAGCACCTGTTTGAAACCATCGATTTGAATCTGGCCGTCTTTGCCCGGGTTCGTAGAATTCTGCGCCCCTGTTCTCGGTTTATTCGTACTTGCGCTCATGCGTGAGAAACCTCCTTGTTCTTTTTCGCGTTTTTTCGGGCCCTCTCTTGGAGGTTCTCCGTGGAAGCCTGAAGTTGCTTTCTCAGGGAATCGATTTGTTCTTCTGAGGTTTTTTTATAGTCAGCGATGCGCTGCTGCTGAGCCGATTTGACTTTTTCGAGCAATTCCTCGGATTGATGCTTTTCGGTCGTGACGCGCTCATCTGATTTCAAACGGATTTGCTGCAGGCGCGCCTCGAGAGCCTCAGCTTCGCGGGAGATCTGGATATCGTAATCCCTGCGCATCTGCTCGAGCTGTTCAGCCTGGTTCTGGACGAGGCGTGACACCTCATCGCTATGTGCCTCTTCGAGTTCTTTGACCTGAAGGTCGTTCCGGTGCTGCAGCTGGTTCCGGTAATTCCGCAGCCTGAGATCCTCGGTCATGATGCTTGACACTTCGGATGGCATTCCCTTGCCCTCTCCTGACTGATTATGCGCGTTCGATGAAGCAGAAGCAAACCGGCAGTTTTTGCCGATCGCAGGTTGAAACCCGAGTAAAAAGCTGCTACTTTTTTTGAGTTGGGGGTCGACGATGCGTGAGATGACAGTTCCTCGAAGTGCCGGGTATCCCAAACCAAAGGCGAATTCAGCTGAGATCAAGTTGTTGGGTCAGCGGATCGCGTTGAAGTGTTCGGAATCGGATCCCGAACTGGTCGATGAAACCGTTCAACTCGTATCCATGCTGCTGAGAAACGCGGAATTGCGTTCGAAGGGAGTGGCCGCGCATCAGATTGCGATCCTGGCTCTTCTGGATCTTGCGGGTGAATACGTCAAGGCAAAGCGCCGCACGACCGCCTATAAACGCCAGATGGATCAGAAATCGCAGGAACTGCTCAAGCTGTTCGAAGCGGAAACCTAGCTGTTATGAGGGTGCTTTATTTCGGGGACGTGTTCGCCAGTCCAGGGCGCGCGGCAGTTCGATTCGCCCTTGCCCGGCTCGTGCCCGAACATCAGGTCGATTTTGTCGTCGTTAATGGCGAGAATTGCGCTCATGGAAACGGGATACTTCCCGAAATGGCCCAAGATCTTCTCGACAACGGCGTTGATGTAATCACGACGGGGAATCACGTCTGGGATCAGAAGCAGATTATTCCCTACATGGCCACGACGACTCGCTTGATCCGACCGGCCAATTATCCCGATATTCCCGCTTTCAAAACTCCCGGGCGCGGCTCGACCGTAGTCGAAGCCAGAGCCAAACCGGGCCTGAAGCTGGGCGTGATTCAAGTGATGGGACGGGTGTTCATGGATTCGCTCGATTGCCCATTCCGGGTCGCGGAGGATGAGGCCTCAAAGCTCGAAGCGCTCGGAATCGAATGTATTCTCGTGGATATTCATGCCGAAGCCAGTTCTGAAAAACAAGCATTCGCGCATTATATGGACGGAAAGGTGAGCGCCGTCATCGGCAGCCATTCCCATGTTCAGACGGCGGACGAACGGATCCTCCCGGGGGGGACGGCGGCGATCACGGATGCCGGGATGTGCGGTTGCTTTGATTCCGTCATTGGCGTCAAAAAGGAAATCTCGATTCAACGCTTTCTGACGAAAAGACCGTTCCGGTGGGAGCCAGCCGAGGGCGCGGGTGGTTACTGCGCGGTTCTCGTCGAAATCGAGGAGAATACCGGGAAAGCGGTCTCGATTCAGCGTTTTCGGGAAACGGCGGTCGTCTGAACCAGGGCTTGGCGGCAGGGCGGGATCGTCGTACCATGATTAAAAAAGGTGGCGGGGAATGCAGGCTGGAACGAGACTCGACCTCTTAAGAACCTTTATCGATTTCATCGGGACCGATATTCAGCGGGAGCGTCAGGACGTGAACAAACGGATGTTCAGCGTGCTCCTGTGGTGCTTTGTGATGCCCGCGCTCCTGTCGATCACGCTCATTCTTTTGATCAGATTCGGCGTGATTCCGCGCGCTGCTCGTCTTTCGCTGGATTGGATCATTCTTTTGTTCCCGGTTTCCTATTCACTTTATGTTCTGAGTTCGGAGGTTCTCGTCCAGATCCCGATGACAGTACGACGGGGGGGGGTCGTGACCACGCTCGGCCAGTCGGTTAAAGAAGGTGTCTGGCGAGAGCGGGTCTGCGAAGCGATGAAACGCACGATACATGCGGGTCCCGAGGATTGGAAATGGCTGGTCTTGAGTTTTAAAATGGATCTTAAGAAAATGCGCTACCGGACGGGCTATTTGACGGCACTTGCCGGGGCGGTTTTTTACCTTTTGCTCCAGGGGATTGATCTGGTTGGCGAGGACGAGAGTCAGGTGACCTGGATCAAACATCCCCTGGGAGGCTGGATTGAGTCGTCCAGCAACGATTTCTCGCAATTCGTCGGTCTGGGGCTGTTTCTGGTTCTCTTTTATCTTTCGGGGATGCAGACCTTTCACTCGTTGATGCGGTATTTGAATTGCGCGGAATTGGTCATGAACGAGCAGTTCTCATCGCGGCCTGAAGACGAAACCTGAATCAGTGTGAGTGCTTCCCGCAGCAGCTGTCGGCGGAGTGGCGCTCTTTCGCGCAGGCCCCCGCGCAAACGCTGAAGGGTTCAAATTTCCAGGAACGCTCGACCTGGTTGATGATCGTGAGGGCTTCGTGCACGTGCTTGAACGTCTGATATCCGACGTATTCGCCCGTCGTGTGGTCGAGCATGAAAGCGACAAAGGTTCCCGGCTTTTCGGGGTGTTCTGAAACTCCGGCGACCAATTCGTTGTCGACCAGATAACCTTTTGAATAGTTCTCGAAGTTGAGTGATACGGCCATAGACGGGGCAACCTAGCAGAGTTTATTACCCGATTCCAGCGGCTAACTTCGACGTTGCTAAATCCTGAACTTTCCAATAAAACCTGGATGCGTGGGGCCGTAGCTCAACTGGTAGAGCGGTAGCTTTGCAAGCTACAGGTCGTCGGTTCGATCCCGATCGGCTCCACCAAATTCCCCCTCTTAAAGCTGTCCGCTACTTTTGACTGTGGCATGAGCAGATTCCGACGCATAATCACTCAATGAGCCATATCATCCGAAAAAACGAACGCGGCCTGAATCTGATTGAAGTCATGGTCGCGGCAGCTGTGGTTGCAATCGTGATGCTTGGCTTTACCCAGATGATCACTTATCAACAAAGAGAAACCAGAGCATTGTCTGAAAAACTGGCTGTTCTGGATTTTCAGGGGCTCATGGCAAAGGTGCTTGCGAGCGGGACTGTTTGCGGGTTCAATCTGACCGACACCGCGATTCCTGCAAATCCCGGGAATCCCCAGAAATTCATCGACGCACTTCCTTCTCCGATTTCACTTGCTCGGCTTTATTCCAGTACGAGCGGAAGCCCCCCGCCCATTCTGGCTTCGGTGGGTTCACCTTTCAATCAAACCATGAGTGTCCAAAGCATAAGCATCGATAACATTTCAAAAATCGCGCAGAAACAATACACGGCGCAGTTGCAGGTCAATTTTTCAGGCGGGGTGCGGGCCATTCGCCCTGCAGCCCTATCCATTGTTCTTCAAACGGATGGCGGGGGCGCAAATCCAGGACAGGAGACGATTACCGATTGCTCGCTCTCGACCACGGCCCCGAGTAGTACATTGATTTTTCAGCGCCGCATGTTTGATGGGGATACAGTCGGAGCCGCGGGCTCAACGGTTAACATCTTTTCCGGAAGCTATGGGGGCATGAATATTTCTCAATGCATCGCCCAGGTTGCCTACTCCCCGGTGGCGGACGCCGCCTCATTTCCCGCGTATACCGCTGGGGCGGAAAGCTCGTTTAATCCCGGAGCTGCAAGCGACGCTTATAATCCCACGACTCCCTACGTCTGGGGGATGAGGGCCGCCGGTGGACAACACAATTCGATTGCGAATCAATTTAATTGGATCTTCAGGGCCAAGAGAGATTCGGCAAATAATCGTTTCATCGTTGAGGCAGGGATCGTTGTATTGGCCGCATGGGGGAATAGCGGAGTGATTAACATGCCCAAGAAGTTTAGAACGTTTGGCGACATTCTCATCGTCTGCACGCAATGAAGGTTTGTTCATCACAGCCGCGGTATCCGATCAGATGATCATCGAGTTCTGACCACGAGTGCCAACCCTTCAGGCGGCTTTCTTCAGCGGGATAATGTTTTCATCCGGTTTTGTTGCTTCATCCTCGGATCGCTCGTCGCCTTTCACTTGCATGATCTCGCGGAGCGCCTGGAGTAGGTCGATTCGCGTGACGAGAAACTCCATTCCGTATCCTCCGGCCATGCGGTCCGCATCTTTTTCATGATGCCAGCGCGGGGTGCAGGGAATGCGAAAGGTCTTGTGACTGAAGTTGAAGATGATTTCGTGATACGGCGCGGGGGCGAGCCTTTCGTCTGTCTGAAAGAAGAAGCCTCCTTCGGAAAGGTCACTGATCACGCCAAAGATCGCCCGGTGCTCGTGAAGGAGAACGGCCTGAACCTGGGTTGGATAGCGAAAGGAGCGGGAGATATCCACGTCCTTAAGGTATGGAACCGTCCCGATGTCGAAATGCAGCTTCCAGGCGCTCGCGACCAAAGAGAGTTCCTCGGGCGAGCAGTTCTTGAACACCTCTGTTTTTTCGACAAAGAAGTACTTCAGGAGTTCGGGTGTCATAATGGGATCAAGAACGCAGGTGTGCTTGCGCTTTGGAAACTGCATCGCAGGGCTTTCATGCAGGAATATGAAATTGTAAAGATTGTACTCGGGCTCGACGTCCTTGTAGGCGAATTTCATGAAACCTTCGATTGGGGCGCATTCGCCTGAAATATGCGTCGCGAGCGCGCCATTCGCGAAGTCGTACTTGACGATTTCGCCATTCCGCTGAAAGCTGAAAAGCCCCGCATAAAAATCAAAAGCACGCGGATGAATCGTCGCGCACATCATCGTGCAATTCATGTATCGCGTGATGTAGAAATACATGAATTTCATCAGCGAGAGACTGACTTCATGGTTTCCGCGATTTCCGGGACTGACCGCGAGAGCGGAAAGTTCACAGAGGTGGAAGCCCTTTTTCCGGTAGAAATCATTTTGTTCTTTGAAAACCTTGTCGGAGGGGAAGCCGATCGGAGAATCTTTGATGATCCCAATCGTCCCGATGATGCGATTGCCTTCTTTGCAGATGACGGTCGTGGTGTAGGGGAGGGACTGATAGACATTACATCTCATCTGATTCGGGTGAGGGTCCATGAGGCCGGTTCTCAGATAGGAGTCGTACAGCAGCCGATAGGCGCCTTCGAGTTCCTCTTTCGTCTCGGCGATTTTGAATATATAGCGATTACTTTGGCGGCTCAAATCGATTGAGCGTCGAATGAGGTGTTGCCGGATTCCTGGGGTCAGCCGATTCCAAATAAAATGAGGAGGTCTCACATGAACTCTATCGGTAGAATTCGTGAATAACTTGAGAAAAATGATCGGGAATCGCTGAAAATCCTTAATTATTACTGTCCTTTTAATGAAAATCATTAAGGCCTGGAATTTCCGGAAAGCACCACATGTTCTTTGTAGCGCGATACCCGTAGCAGCGTGAAACACGCTGGAGCGGCAGCCCGCGTGGACAGCACGCCTCGGCAGTAGCTCATGGCTGACAATCGAGATGGGCAAGCTGACTTTGGTGAGGTCGATGCCCCGTTGAGTCGCACACGACGAGTGTGGCTGGCGTGCTTGCTCTTGGTAGCATAGTTCTTTAGAATTGATGCATGCCGGATTATCAGGACGCCTTGCTTTTGGAAGCCCGTAACGTGTCGAAACGGTACAAGTTCGGCGAACTCGACCTTGTGGCACTGAGTGCAATCGATCTGACCATCAAACAAGGTGAATTCGTGGCCTTGGCCGGACCTTCGGGCAGCGGCAAGACGACTCTCCTGAATCTTTTCGGAGGGATTGACCAGCCAACGGGGGGCTCCATCTGGTTCGAAGGAACTGATATCGGCAAGCTCCATGAGCACGAGCTGGCCGAGCTTCGGGCTGCCAAGCTCGGCTTTATTTTTCAAACCTTCAATCTGATCCCCGTATTGAACGCAGTTGAGAACGTCGAATACCCGCTGCTGCTGAACGGCTTGAATGCCGAAAAGAAACGTCAACTCGCCGAGGAAGCCCTGGCCAAAGTCGGCCTCGAGAAATTCTACAAGCATCGCCCGAGTCAGATGAGCGGTGGGCAGCGGCAACGGCTCGCCATCGCGCGTGCGATGGTGAAAAAGCCCAAAGTCGTTCTCGCCGACGAACCCACGGCGAATCTGGACCGCAAGACCGGCGCCGAGATACTCGATTTGATGCGTGATCTCAATGAGCGAGAGCGAGTCACCTTCGTTGTTTCGAGTCACGACCCGTCCGTGCTCGCGAAAATGAAACGGGTTTTCCACCTTCGCGACGGGCGTGAGGATACGGGTGTTTAGGATCGGGGAGCGAAAATGCAGCTAAAAGTCTCGTTTCGGAACGTCTTCCGCAACAAGCGGCGCACGGCCCTGAGTATCGGGATGATCGCGGGCGGCTTCAGCGCGATGATTCTATTTTATGGATTCGTGAACCGTATGATGAACGAACTGCAATGGGTCGCCATCAATTCGCAATACGGGCACCTGCAGATCGCGTCCGAGCAGTATTGGGAACGCTCGGGAGAGACGCCGAGAGACTCGCTCGTCAAGAAGGGTGACGCGGTCATGAAGCTGCTCCGAGGCCATCCGGAAGTGACGAATGTCGCCGGGAGGATCTCCTTCCCGGCTTTGATCAGCTCGGGGGAGTATTCGACGACCGCGATGGGGTTGAGCTTCGATGTCGAGGCAGAGCCGAAGCGCGTTCAGGGGTTTCAGATCATCTCGGGCTCATCGCTTTCGCCGGATAAGCCGTTCCAGATCATGGTGGGGCATCTGCTCGCAAAGCGCCTCCGCGTGAAACCAGGCGATACGATCAATATTCTCGGCTATACTTATGACAACGTCATCAATGCGCTTGAGTTGGAAATTTCGGGTTTGTTCGCGACCGGAGTGAACGAGGTGGATGATACCTCTTTTGCCGTGCCGCTTTCGACGGCGCAGAAGCTTCTCGATACGGATCAGGTGGAGATCATCGTCGTCGGACTCAGGGCGGATGAGCTGGTCGATTCGACGAGGGAGAGTCTCCGGCGAGAACTCACCGCGCTCGATCCCGAACTCAAAGTTCAGCGCTGGCTCGACCTCGCCAAGCTTTATCGCGAGGTTCTGGACTACTACAAGGTTCAGAACCGGTTTGTGGAACTCATTATCACCTCGCTTGTTCTGCTTGGGATTCTGAACGTCATCGGGATGGCGATCTATGAACGGACCGGGGAGATCGGGACCATTCGGGCGCTTGGCTTCACAAGAGCGCAGGTAATGGGGCAGTTCCTGCTGGAAGGGATTATTCTCGGCGTCTTCGGTGTTATCGCCGGAATCGCGCTCTCATTTCTTCTGACTTGGATCGTGAACTGGTTGAAAATTCCGTTGACCGTGCCGGGCGCGAGCACCGTGCTTCTGATTCGGGTAGATCTGAGTTTCAAAGCCTACCAGATGGCGACGGCTTTGATTGTGGTGACTTCGATCATTGCTGCCGCGATTCCGTCATTCAGGGCTTCGAAGATACCGATCGTGGATGCTTTGAAACATAACATTTAGGAGAGTGAATGCGTTCTTTGATTGCCATGGGTTTGCTGATCGGGCTGAGTGCGAGTCTTGCCTTCGGTGCCGACCCGAGTCCTCTTCAAATCGTGCAGAAAGCCGACCTGGCCCGTGGACCCGGGGGGGCATATTCGGTCATTGCGAAAGTTCTCGATTATTCCAAGGGAAAGTTACGCACGGAGACAGCCTATCGCGTTTATGTGAAGGGCAACGAGCTCTGTCTGGTCGAAACGATCGAGCCGGTGAGGCTAAGGGGACGAAAACTTCTGATGAACGGGAATGACCTCTGGTTCTTTCTTCCGACGATCAAGCGGCCGACTCGCGTCAGTCTCCAGCAGCGATTGACCGGCGAGGTGTCGAACGGCGACATCGCACGTACCAACTTTGCCGCAGATTACAATGTGCGTATCCTCGGGACTGAAAAGATCCAGGGCACGGACTCCTACCGGCTTGAACTCAAGGCCAAGAGCAAGAACGTGACCTATGATCGCCTGGAGTACTGGGTTTCGAAGACGGACCTGAAGCCCCTGCGCGCGACCTTTTTTGCGCTTTCGGGAAAGCCTCTCAAAAACGCGACTTACTCTGATTTCAAGCCGAGCCTTGGTCGCCCCGTGATGACTCGGACGGTGATCACCGACTACACGCAGCCGCTAAAGAGGTCTGAGCTGGTCTACGGGCAGTTCCGGCGAGAGAAGTTGGATGACAGTTTCTTTAATAAAGATTCGATCACTGAGTAAGCTTTTTTTAGTGCTGGCGGTGACAGCACTGCTTCCGTGCGCCGCGTGGGCTGCGAAGGTCGTCCGTTCGAGCACGGAGCTGAATCTCGACGCGCGCTACGGGCGTCCGTTCGACGGGCACGAGAGCCTGGACCTGCACCGCTACGATCTTCAAATCGGGACCGTAGAGCAACGGGGGGAGTATCTCTTCAAGGGGGATGTGCGATTGAGGGCTGATGCTGTTCATCCCATTCCGGCTCAGGCGCACAATTCGGGTGAAGTCACGATCCGCGATTTCTATGTTCAATACAAATCCATGCCCTGGCTCGTGCAGGTGGGCAACCAGCAGGCCGTCTGGGGAGAGACGTTCGGGTTTTATTACGCTGACATCGTTAACCCGAAGGACTACCGGGATTTCGGACTCATGGATCTCGAATATCAGCGGATTCCGGTACCGATGCTCAACATCAAACATGTCAGGAAGAGCGGTGCTTTTCAATTTCTGCTGATTCCGCAGCCAAGGTTCAACAAATTGCCTGCTCCGGGCAGTGACTTTTACCCGGCGTTGGGCACGATTCCGTTGAGTTCGATTTCCATCGCCGATGATAACCCCTTGCCGTTCGCGGTGAAGAACATGGATGTGGGCTTTCGTTTCACGTCCCAGATCAAAGGCTATGATCTGTCCTGGTTTTACCTGAATTATCTGGATCGGATGCCGTACTATACGATGGCACTTCAGCTCAATCCGTTCGCTGTTCGGCTGACGCCGTTTCATAAACGAATTCATAGTCTCGGATTCACGGGTACGGCTGATCTTTCCACTTTTCTCGTACGTTGGGAAACCGTCTGGACTCCGAGCAGGACTTTCAGCGCTTTTTTGAATAACTCCTATGTCAACGCTGAAGCAGGCGAATTGACTTACGTCTTGGGCGCGGACTACACCCGTCTCGGGAACTGGGCTTCCGGTCTTCAGTTCTCGCAAACGCTTCATGGGGCTGGCTTTCCGGAAGGAGGGCTTTCGGCGAAGACACAGACTTTATTGGCTCTTCATGCAACAGGTCCTGTCTGGGGTCAGCAGACTCTCGAAACGACTTTGAGTTACATGTTTTCCGACGGAGGGTGGATCGGGCAACTAAAGTATTGGCTGCCGCAATCCAAAGTGCTTGAGATCGGTCTCGGGGCTGATTTTCTTCAAGGTTCGGCAGCAAGCGCATTCGGCCAGTATTCGAGGGCGAGCAGAGCGATTGCGCAGGTTCGAATCCGGTTGTCGAATTGAATGTTGCCGTGCAGGAATCGCTGGGCTTATTCGGGCGAGTAGATGGCGATAACATTTGAATAGATCGCCGCGCCGTCCGAACCTCCAAACACGATCATTCGTCGATCCGTGCTGCCGGTAAAGACTCCCGCGGTTCCGAAGGACCTCGTAGGGGCGCCGACGGTGGTCATCGCGCTCCACACGTTTCCATTCTGGAGAATCGATCCAGTGCCGGAATCGGTCATACCTCCCCAGAAGATCGCGCCCGTTCCGTTCCAGAACGCAAGAGGCAGTCTGCGGGCGTCGGGAGGGGGTGGGGCGGCGATGCTTGTGCTCGTCCAGGAGTCACCCGCCATTCCCACGGGAGGTGCATAGTATCCGCCGGAGTTCGTCGTCACAATGCCCGCTTCCAGTCCGGTCGGATCGATTGCGCCACCCCAGATGAGCATCTCTGTTCCGGTCCAAACAGCGGCGTGCTGGAACCTTGCCGAGGGCGAGCTTGCAAGCGAAGTCGTGATCCAGCTCGAAGTCTGCGGGTCAAAGATTCCACCCGTATCTGTTTCAGCCCCGATCTGACAGGAGGTCCCGGCGTTCTTCGCGCCGCAGCCTCCCCAGATCAGCATTTTCGCTCCCGTCCAGACGGCGGAATGTCCATAGCGCGCGGAGGGCGTCTGACCGAGGCCGTCGTTGATGAGACTCCAGCTGCCGTTCGCGCCGGTTGCCGGATCGAAAACGTATCCGAGCCCCGCCGCAATGACGGCTCCCGCGTTCGCGCCGCCCCAGATGATCATCTTTCTTCGAACATCGTCCCAAATCGCGGCATGTCCGTAACGTGCTTCGGGCGCGCCGAGGAGGGGAAGCGCGGTCCAGGTATTTGAATTCGGATCGTACATCGCGCCCGAGTTCAAAGCGGTTCCGGTCTCATCAACTCCTCCGAAGACAATCATCACAGGGGTCGGGAGATTGCCCGCCCAAACGGCCGTGTGTCGGCTTCTTGCCGTGGGTGCTGCCGCATTGCTGAGTGCCGTCCAGGAATTCAGTGTCGGATGATAGCGTGCGCCATTGCCGAACGCGTTTGCGGCATTCTGGCCGCCCCAGACGATCATTTCAGAACCGGTCCAGACGGCTGAATGAAAGGCGCGTCCCTCCAGGGCTGTCACGGCCCCCGGATTCCATCCGGCCTGTGAGGTTCCCTGAACGGCGCGTGTGCTCTGGGCTGCCGCAAGGCCGTTGTCGTAGTCGAGAGTGATCACATCGTTGAAAACTCCGGCTGCCGATGGATTGAAGTCGACGATAAACGTGCAGTTCGCGCTTGCCGCGAGAGTGTTGGAACATGTTCCACCCAGGCCCGGAAAAGCGCCGGCGTGAAACGTGAACGGAGCGAGCAGGGCGTTGCCCGCGAGCTCGCGGATATTGGTGACTTCGGAGCCGCCCGAATTGGTCAGTGTGAAGGTTTTCTGCGTCGTCGTGTTTTTCGCCCGGATGCCGAAGTCGTAAGCCGGCCCGTTCGAAATCGAGAGCTCACCTTCGGTGTTGCCTTTCAGCGTGAAATTCGTATCGCGCAGGACCGCGCCGTTATTGAAGCGCAACGCGAATCTTTCTGAAAAGTTGCCGCAAGCCGTGGGATGAAAAACGAGAACGACGGTGCAGCTGGCGTCGCTTTCGAGAGTGGCACCGCAGGTTCCGCCGGTTCCCGGGTATACGCCGTCTTTGAACGAAAATGGGGTCCCCAGCGGATAGTCGACGGAAGACTGAATGGCGCTCGCGGTGACGATACCGGTGTTCCTGATTGTGAGGGTCCGCTCGGACGTTCCGTTCTTCGCGAGAAATCCGAAGTCGTGGATCGGACCACCATCCAGTTCAAGTTCGGCGCCCGTTGTTCCCATGCACGCTATTTCGAGCGGAAATACCATGACGCCGTTGATGTAGGTCATTTTGATGAAGCCCGTTTTCGAGCCGTTGGATTTTGGCTCATAGGCAATGACGATGGTGCAGGTCGCGCCCGGCGCGAGGGTTTCGATACAGGTTCCGCCGGTTCCCGGAAAGACACCGCCGAGGAAGGTGAACGACGTATTCGGGTCCGTGGGTGCAACGCCTTGGATGCTGGACGCAGGGTAGGGACCTGTGTTGATCACGGTGAGAGTCAAGGGGGTGGAGGAGAGGACGGGTTTTAACCCGAAGTTGAACGCAAGGCCTTCCTGGATCTCGAGGATGGCGACGCGATCAGGAACGGCCGAAAAATCCAAGGAGCCTGAGGCTGGCTCTTCCTTGTAGCACCCCGAACCCAAAACTCCGCCCAGGCTCATGACGAGCAAATAGAATGCGAGTTGTTGCAATCGTTCAACAAGACGTACCGCTGGCATTACTTCAATTTTCCTATGGTTGATGAATTTAGTCCAGAAATGGGTAGGCGTTTCTGTGAGTTTTCTTGATTTAGAATAATCCAAATAAAACAAGGCTGTACAACAGGTTCCAGGACCTTTGGGCTGAAGGAGAGCGTCTTCCTAGAGCTTCAGGATGTAAACTTACCTCTTGACGCGCTGCACTAGTTTGCCTATTTTGCATTCCGCTGAACCTGGACAGCTCAAGAGAGAATCGCCTGGCTTCAGCCTTAGAAAGGAATGTTTATGAAAGTGTCTTTCGTCGCACTTACGATCTTCGCGCTCTCATCTTCTGCTTTCGCTCTGACTCCCAATAGTGAAATCGCGGGCAAGCAATACATCAGCTCCGATGAGACATGTACGGTCGCGATTGATCGGAATGAATACTGGAAGGTCGATTGCGATCACCTCAAAGATCAGTATCGTCAACCGGTTCTCACCGGACAGGGCTTTGATGTTGTTAACTGTTACCAAGAAATCACTTGTGAAGCCATCGTCTTTAAAACCCGGTCCGGCAGACCTCTTCAAGCGTTTATTTTAAAAGATGCTCAATTCCCTGGAGGCCTGGGTCTCGGGCTTGTCTACGGATCACCCGCCGACGGAGATGTTGAAATACTCCTTCAGTACTGATTCGTGAATTCGCTATTCACCGTGGCGCTCTGCTCGCGCGTGGACGTTTAAAAACTCAGCCCGACAACGAGTCCGAGTGCGTGCATTCCGAGGGTTCCGTAGCCGCCTTCGATACAGAGCCGCAGGCCCGCGTTCGGGATGCGAAATGAAACCCCCGTAAACAAGAAGACCTCGCTCGCGCTCGTAGCTGCCGAGGACATGGTCTGCTTTTCCTCAAGAACGTTCATCGAGACCGGAATCTGAATTTGTCCGGAGGTCATCTCGAGCGCCATACCGAAGTACGGCTCGGCAAAATCGAGCCTCCTCGAAGCAAGAAGCTGTGGAGTCAAGGTCCTTGTCGCGAGTTTGAGACTGCCTTGGCCGATCTCGACCCCGCCCACCTTGATCGGAATTCCGCTGATCGCGAACCGCGACATGTCCAGCTTCGTTTCCGAGTATCCGAATCGAAAGGCCCAGGTCAGGCCCTCCTCTGGCTCGACCAATACAAATTTCAGGTCGACCCCCCAGATATAATTCCCACTGTAATATAGACCGGAAGCGCCGAAATCGACGGTCTTGCCCATTCCCTTGTGAAAATGCAGTTTGGTCATCGGCAAGGATCCGCTGGTCAGCCCCGCACCTCCCATTCCGGCTTCTGAAAGGGCAGGGGCGAATCCCTCCGGCAAGTGGACCAAGGTGGCTTCTATTCCGAGATCGAGTCCCGTATTTCCGAGAGGCGCGGCGCCTTGATAAGAACGGTGATTGGTGAGGATCCCGAGGGTTTTGATAATTTCCTTCACGGCCGACGGAGGCAGAACCTGATTCAGGTCAAAGGTCGGGAGATCCAGAATCTCCGCATGGGCGGCGGTGGCGAACGTCAGCGCGCCGATGAAGGCGAAGGCTCTGAGCGCGGACCTGGATCTCATTTCTCCAGTGTAACATCGTCGGAGAGACAGGCCATAAGCAGCTTTTGCCTAGTTTTGCTCAGAGCTCCCATTTGGATTTTTGCCGGAAAATTTGTTCCGTTTAGGCTAGACTTGCATCATGGTTCTATTATCGGGCAGGGAAATCCAGCAGCCATCAGGCTTTCCGGGGTTGCCGCAGGATTGGGTTGCCGAAGGCGAACATTTCAAGGCGAGCAATGGTACGGTATCGCTTTTCGCGATCAACTTTCATCGCGCTGTTTCAGGACCACGTGTTCTGGTTGTTTTTCACGGAATGGGCGAATACGGGGGACGCTACGCTCATTTGCCGCATTTCCTGAAGGAGCAGGTGGATTCCGTTTACTGCCCTGATTTGCGAGGGCACGGGCGCTCCGAAGGAATTCGCGGGCACATCGATCGCTTTGACAGTTTTTCTGAAGATGGTGCCGCGATTATTCGCCGGCTCGACGGGCGACTGAAGGAACAATTCGGCAAATCAGAGATCCACGTTCTCGGGCACAGCCTAGGGGGCCACATTGTGCTGCGCACTTTGTTCCTGAATCCCGAATTGCCGATCCGCTCAGCGACGGTCTCGGCTCCGTTTCTCGGTATCAAAAGTCAAATTCCCGCCGCAAAGAAGGCGGCGGTTTTCTTGCTCGCCAAGCTGGCGAAAGCGGTACCCCTTGCGACGGATTTGGATGCTGACGGGTTGTCACGCGATCCTGCCGTTGTGAAGCTCTATAAAGAAGATCCGCTGAATCATGACAAGATGACTCCGGGCTTCTTTTTCGAATTGCTTGCCGCGTTCGGCGATACGCTCTCCAGAACGGACGGCATTCGGGTTCCGATTCAGTTCCTGATCCCGATGGCGGATCGAATCGTCGAAGAAGAAAAGGCGATCGCGTTCTTTGACGTATTGAAACAATCAGATAAGCGATTGAGAAGCTATCCGGATTTTTTTCATGAGCCGATGAATGAAATCGGCAAAGAACGGGTTCTCGCGGATATCCTTTCCTGGATTCAGAGCCACTAAACCTTCGGCGCCGCGAAGCCTTGCTGCGCGATTCAGTGGTCCCGATGGCCGAGTGTTCGACTCGGTTATCGTTCTTGTTTCAACTAGCGATATCGAGTTTTCAGCCAGAACTCCGATAAATCAATGATCCCTATGAAAAAGATCGTGGTCATTGCAAACAGAACAGCCGGGCGGGGCAGAGCTATCGTGGCAATCCAGGAAGCGAAGCGCACGCTCTGGGGCTGGCCACTCGAATTCATCTGCCCGGAATCCCGCGACCACCTGCAACGAGTCTGTCGTGATCTCGATCCTGAAGTTTACGAAGCCGCGGTCGTGATCGGAGGCGATGGGACGATGAATCAGGCGCTCCGGGGCATGGCGAATGGGCAAGTGCCGCTCTTTGCCTATCCCGGCGGTACCGCGAATGACTTCGCGGGCGAACTCGGGATGACCGGACATTGGGAGCAGGTTCAGCGGCTGCTCGACAAACGGATCATCGAACCCATTGATCTGATCATGGCGAACGGAATCCCCTTCGCCACGGTTGCGGGGATCGGCGTCGGTTCGATCCTTACGGCTGAGCTGAATGAGCAACGCCAGAAGTCGGTCCTTTTTCGCGAAGGCCTGAAACGGTTACGTTCCGAACTCTATACGGTCTTGAGCGCGAAAACGGTGCTTTTCCGGCGCGATTACCTTTATCATCTCCACATCAGGTCGAATGTTTTCGACGAGAAAATCAAAACAGCGGCTGTGTTTGTCTGCAATCAGAACAAACTGGCCGGGAATCTCAGGGTTGCCCAGTTCAGCGAACACAATGACCAGATGTTCAGTGTCTTGATCATTCCAGGTCATCGGATTGACGAGCTCATCGGCTCATTGCTGAAACTCAAGTTCGGCAAGCTTGCAAAGGGCGACTTCATTTCGTTTTCAACCCAGAGCCTGACGATCCGCGATCTTCAGGGCCGTCCGTTCGCGGTCTTTGGGGACGGTGAGACCTTGATCGAGGACACCGCGGTCGAGTTCAAAATCCGTCCAAAGGGGATTCAGGTTTACAAGGAGCGGCGGAAGAACGGCACGAGGATCGGGAAACCATGAAAATTCTGCTGACCGGCGCGACCGGATTCCTTGGCAAGCACCTTCTCGAGATTTTGCTCAACGATGAGCGGATTTCTTCCATCGACATTGTTTCGCGCCGGAAGCGAACGCATCCTTCGGCCAAGGCGAAAACGATTTCAATCGATCTCTCAGACCCGTCAAGCGTCAACGACCTCACCGATGATTTCAATGCGGTGATTCATCTGGCCGGTCTTTACGATTTCAGGGAATCACTTTCGAACGATTACAGCCAGAACGTTTTGCCGACCCTGAATCTCGTGGAAAAGCTCAAGGAGTGGAACAAGAAACGAAGTGTTCCTCTCTATTTCGCCTCCAGTTACGGTGTCGGATTCGGCATACGCGCTGGCGTGGCCGAGGAACCTTTAATCGAACTTCCTTCGAAGCGCGTCCCTTATGCTTATACGAAGGCGATCGCTGAACGCGCCATTACGGACGCCAA
>Ga0208245_1000412_pt1 | contig 36938 bp, 50 predicted proteins | sample RifOxyC1_FD_184035 | JGI IMG/M metagenome (GOLD analysis project Ga0208245, IMG submission 184035) | Soil microbial communities from Rifle, Colorado - Rifle Oxygen_injection C1 (SPAdes) | ecosystem: Environmental > Terrestrial > Deep subsurface > Rock core/Sediment | place: Rifle, Colorado... | reverse complement strand
ACACGGCGCAAAGACGTGCGCGATGGGTGCTCTGCGCTCTATGATGTTAGCGAGAATAGATTCAGTGCGGCTTTTCTCCCCGATGAGCGCAGGCCAATCTTCGTGAGAGTCGTACACGAGAGGCACACTCAGTTTTCGAGCAGCGCGAGACCCTGCCGTAAGCGTATACACGTCATGACAGATTACCAGGTCGGGTTTCCCAAGGACCGTCCACAGCGCCAAAGCCTTTGAACCTTGATTGTGGTACATGATGCGCTTGAAAACTTTCCGCATCGGCGGAACAGTAGACATGTACGCCCAGTGCAACATCGACAAGTTCTGCATCTCGACTTCATGGCCCGCTCGCTGCAATGCATCCTGCTCGCGCAGTGCACGAAGGTTTGGCTTCTCTGTCGGGTCCCCCGGCGGAATGAGGATTGCGACTTTCATGAGTGGCCAGCCGCATACCCAACGAGTCTAGCCCAGTCCAAGACGAACGCGGCCATCAGGGCGAAAGGAACCTCGCTGAGCAGTCTTTCGTCAGCGATGACCTTGCGAGCGCGGAATCCGAGCCAAGTCCCGAGAGTGAGTAGCGCCAACGGCGAAGTAACGACAGCCAGAGCGCCGACTGTCAAGTAAACCAGTCCTGTCATCAGGTACTGGCCCTTGGCGATTCCAGCCTTTCTGTCCGTCTTGGCAAACTGGAAGTAGACCTTGGCCGCTCCACGCAGCGTCAGTGTTGCCGGACGCCATACAACCACCGCGTCTGGTTCAACGAAGACCCAGTGTGAATGGTCTACCATCCGCCGAACGAACTCACTATCCTCTGAAGTGTCGAGTTCGGGGTCGAACATGCCGATGTCATCGAACACAGGAGCATCGACCGCCATGTTCAGCGCGGAGATTCTCGTTTCGTCGAACTGCTCGGGCGAGTATTGCGTCAACAGGCCCATCGCGTCTTCTCGGGCGCTCCGAGTATCGAGCATCCATGAGCCGCCTACCGCATCTGCGAGACGGTCTTCAATGGGCTTCACGAGGATTTCAAGCCAATATGTCAAGGGCTCACAGACGTTCGTAAGCACAACGATTTCGGCACCCACTCGGCGCGCGTGCTGGATTCCGAGGTTCCTTCCCATCGAACGATTGCCATCCACGTAATCGATTTCTGTCTTCAGAGTTGTCAGAGCCGCCCAGTCCAAGATGATTTGCGTCGTCTTGTCACTAGAATCTGCGACCGTCAGAACCAGAAGGTCGGGCTTGCGTTTTTGGGACTCGATGGCTCGCAAAAACTTCAAAACGTCGGCTTCCTCATTCTTCACAGTGACGACGACCGCTACACGCACGTCAGAGGTAAAGCACTAGCGGTATTTAAAGGTTGATGCGCCTGCTTTTCTCCCTCAGCGCAATCTTCAGGGGCAGGGATTCCCCTTTGGGACCGTGTTCGGCCTACGTGACGCTTCCGTTGTCCTGCAAGATGCAGGTGATGGTCACGCCACCGACGTTGTACACCAGACTGACCTGCGTACCTGCCGCAGTGTCGTCGAGCACAGCGTCGCTCACGTCCATGTCAACGGAGATGTCCTCAAGGTCGCCCGTGGTTGCCGTGAACGTCGCCGATGCACCCGACTGGATGACATCGCCGTCACCAGCATCTTCCGTGTACGTCACTGCAAACCTCGAAAGGTCTGCGGTGTAGTTCGCAATCGGAGTCATGATGCCACCGACAAGCACCTCTCCAACGCTCACGATGGAGACTTCTCCATACCAAATGCTGGTCGTGAGACCAGTATTCTGATTGAGCGTCCGAAGGTTCAAGTCCACGTCACCGACATCATCGATGTCAGCGTCCGAGAGGGAGTAGGTCACCGTGTGCAGGTCCGCCGAGATGAGTTCGCTCGCCTCTGCGCGGTCCGTGTCACTGGTGTCCAGGATGGTCACCTTGAACAGTCCCGCTGCCGCAGGCGGTGCTTCGCCCGGAACCGCAGTCAGAAGCCCGAAGGCCCCGAACGCGGCCAAGCCGAAGAACGCACCAGCGACCCCGCCGACCGCGAGGTACTTCTTCATCTTTGCGTCCTTCATGAACGCCGCAGTGAAGATGAGTACGAGACCGGAAACGATGACAATCCATTCCCCAATTCCTAATGCCATATTGTTTTTCAACCTCCTCTGGGGTAGCGCCCAGAACGCTTCAAGAGTGAAGATGGAAGTGGAGTATATAAAGACATGTGAACGCCAATGGAGATATGAAGATGCCCTTAAACGGCTTCTACCAGGCTCAGGGTCAGCACCACGCCGCCGACCTTCATCCGAATGTCAAGCGTATCCGGAGTAGCGGCATCATTCGTGGCTTCGGGGTTCATCCGAAGGTCGATGTTCAAGTTCTCGCTCGCGCCCGTCTTCCAGTCGCGGGATTCGGCTCGGTCACCAAACTGCGAAAGTGTCGGTGCACCGGCTTCGGCCAACGAATAGGTCACGTCCCACCGTGTGTTCAGGTCTGTCTGATTCACGATGAATTGATGAGCGCCCGCCAACACGGTGAAATCTACAGATGTGAGTTCAACGCCGAAAGCCCAGACTTCATCCGCACCACCGAGGTTCACGTTGGTCACGCGCAGGTCAAGGTTTGCGTCGCCGAGACCGTCCATGTCGTTATCGTTCATGGTGTAGGTCAGTTCACGACCTGTACCGGAGATGATTTCTTGCAGTTCGCTGCGGTCGATGCTCGACGTGCTGAGGAACTGAACTTGGAAGAGTGAGTCCGCGCGAGGCTCGGGGCCTGGGTCAATGTCAATCCATCCTGCTCGGTCCGCTATGTAGACTCCACCAAGCAGAGCCAGCATGACCAAAGCAAGCGCGATGATTTTCGTCGCCATCAACCTCTAGGAAGCGCGTGGCCTATTTAAAGGTGTGGTGCCACCTATGTCGGCCCGATGAATGAGACCTGTCCGCGACGACGCCGCTTCTTCTTGTGGGCCTTCCGTTTCTGCTTACCTTCGCCCGGACGCGCCCGATAGTATTCCTTGACCGTGACGTAGCCGCTCATTGCTTTCAGCAAAGGTTCTTAAGGGGAATCGCCTTATAAACGTTCGTATGAGCATTGACCCGCGCGAACGACAGCGCATCCTAGAAATTGCACGCGAGGTTCGAAGGCACGTTCGCAAAGCGTCAGGAGTACACTGTTCGCCTGATGGGCTTTGCGGAGAAGCATCGCTCGCGCTTTCTGTTCGTCTGACCCGCGCACAGATTCCGCACGAAATATGGGGAGGACTGTGGAAGGGACCGATTTCTGTGGAAGGAGAGGCTTGGAACGTGGAACAGGAAGCCGGATGGGCCGACCCGCATCTGTTGCACGGCGCGCATCGTCAACATACATGGATTGTCTTTCCTCAGCACGATGGTGCCGTTCTCGATGTGACCGCAGACCAGTTCCACAAAGTTCCCGGCATTTGGTTTCCTGCTAGAGAAGAGTGGTATGAACGGAACGAAAAGTTCGACCCGAAAGACATCTTCGAAGCGGCAACTATGGGAACCTCGTTCATCGTGAAGAAAGATGACGACGAAGGCGAATCGCGGCACATCGGCGACCCCATCATTCCGTTGTCCGGTCCGCGCTTCCGCCGACCGCCAAAAGGTCTGAAAGTCCGCGTGCGCGAGCACCTGAAGCACCCGCCGCGCTCCTGTTTGTGCCACAAGTCGAAAGCCGTGGACCGAGCGCGTAGGTCGTTGGTTCGGAGGTTGAAGTAATGCCGCTTCGACTAAGATACATACAGAATGATGGAAGTCTGGTCGGCACCGCGTACAGAGATGGTACGCACTATGCTGTAACGCAACACCGTTGGCTTCCGCGTTCAGACTTGGAAACGTCGCACTACAAATTGTATCTTGTACATACTGAGCGAGATAACAAATTACGTCCGAGTGATGTGTTAGACCAAATTGGCGAACTCATATTCCGTCTTCATGGCCAAGAAGACGGCAGAAAAGTCGCGGCGGTGTCCTGGTCCGAAATCGATGTGAACTTTCGAGGAACGGGTCTAGGTAAGATTTTCTACAAGATGGCCATCAACGACCTCTTAGAACGGGGATTTGTCGTGCAGTCCGATACGGCGCGAAGCCCAGAGGCTCAGCGTCTGTGGAAATCGTTATCCAAAGAAGCACCAGAGCGGGTGATAGACCCAGCGCCAGACTACGATTTCACATACCATAGGTTTAAAGTTCGGCGATTCTTAAGACGACCAGAGGTTCGAGTGCGACGACACCGGAGGTTGAAATGACGCAGGTTCGAGTACAACAGCACGTCCGCAGGCGCGCTCGGCTACCGAAAACTGCAAAGCCAAAAATCCCGGCCTTCCATACTATCACAGCGGACGTGCCGTTCGGGGAACTTCTCGCCAAGCGAGAGCGCGAACAAACGCTTTGTGAAAGCGAAGGAAAACTCTTCGGGGTCGATGAGTTGCTCGGGGATGACGAGTACGTGTTTCTGTCGGTTGGCAAGCCTATGACAGAATACATCGCTCCGCCAGCGACGTGTTTCTTGTTTGATGCAGAAGAACTTGTGCGACGCGGGGCTCTCGTTCGGCTCGGCGACATCTTTTTAACGGACGCATATGATGACTTCCATCGCGCTGTCCAAAGCGCCCAACAGTCGCTCTTAACAGAATATTTTGTCCTAAGAAACCCGAAGAACCTTGGACCGATACCGAAAGGTGCGGCAGTCAGGAATCGCCGTCTCGAAGAACTAGAAAGTGTTCTAGGAAACGAGTTTGAAGTCCTGGAACTCGATACCACCGAAATGAGCAAAGACCAACTCAAAACGCTCATTCGTTTGAATCACTCAGTCGCTGTGACATTCCGTGCCCTTGAAAAGGAACGCGACCAGGACACTCTTCGCGGCGCTGCCGCCTTAGAAGCCCTTCGAAAAAATACCCCACAACAGAGGCTTGAAATCCTAGTGCCAAAACGCCTGTCACTTTTCTTGGCTCGTAAAGTCGGACGAAAAGAGGAGTTCTGATGGTCCGCCAAACCACAGTAGCCGGTCCAATCCAACGCGGAATGGGCGTCCGCCTACATACAGAAATGGGGGAAGCCGGGGAAGCCATCATTGCCAAGATTTCCGGAGGCGAAGTGCTCGGTCGCGGGTCACTCGGCGGATGGCACGGTGCTCCCCCAGTGGACATCATCGACCACGACAACAAACTGGGCTATCAGGTCAAGGTGCTTACGGACCCATTACACCGCGTGGCATTCAGCGGTGCGCACAAAAACGTAAAGGGCACGCGCATCGGTGGCCGTCCGCAGTACGTTGGTACGCCTGACGACAAGATTCAAGACATCCGAGCGTGGCTCGAACGGCAGAGTCTGGAAGGCATCCTCGTTGTCATCGTGCTCGACGAAGACGCAAACCGTGCAACGGTACATGTCAAGCGCGGCGTCTCGAATCTGAGCATCCGTGAAATGACTCCGGTTGGCGTCATCAACAACGACACCGGCACGTTCCACGTTCCGAAATTCCTTCGTGGTGGTATCGAGCAGGAAATTCTGCCATGGCCCGAACATGTCGAGGGCTTGCCGCGCCTGCCGAACATCCCTGAGTTCCTGCGTTCGAGCACGAGCGGCGAAGTCGTGCCGGAGATTGTGGGCGTAAAGCCGCTGTTCCGCAGGCCGCCAGTGCGCGTGCGTCAGCATCGGAGGCGTGCGTAATGAGGCGATTTTATCACGGGACAGACTCTATCAATATGCAGGAGATACGTAGGCATGGAGGGCTTTGCGTGCCGCGAGTCATTGGTAAAATGTGCGACCGAAACGACCCCGCATGTGACTCGGATGCCATCTACGTTACTACAGATTTTCGAGAAGCCGCTTCGTTTGCCCGTATGGCAACCCGTGACGAGAACAGCCCGAGTGTAGTATTTGAGATACTGGAGTCGGATTTGCCAGAGGGTACAATGATAGTGCCAGACGATTACATTGGCGGACCGGAGAAGAATGCGTACAGAATAAAAGGAGCATCCTGTGTCCTTCCCAGCAGGTTTACCATCATTCGAGAGGAATCTCGCGCTGAACTCAAGGAGCATCGGTGGGAAAGGTTTGTTCCAGTACGAGAGAGCGCACGACCTAGTAGATTACACAGACACGTCCAACGAAAGCCAGTGCGTGTACATGGCCACCGGAGGCGAGCACAGTGAAATGGCGAGTTGAGGGAAACGTACTTCCTCCCCGAACAGTAAGAGACGTGTTTCCAGACGTTGACAAGATGCCAATCGCTAAGGCTCTTGCGGAATGGGGAATCGATGTAGGAGACCACGGCGTTGAAATGCATTTGAGTGGAAGTACAGCAGCCTCGGTTGAACCGACAGGAACGCTGTTCATCGACCCGTTTGCGATAGTCCACAACTATCCTACCGACGAGGACAAATACCTCTTACTTTCGCACGAACTTTCTCACTTCTTGCACATGGTTGAAAACAGAACCGACGAGCGAGTTTTCGAGATGGCGCGCAAGGGTGTGAAGACTCCTAAAATGTGGATAAGCCTCGAACACGAACGGGATGCCATGCGATGGATGGCTAGGCAGGCGAAAGTGATGGGCTGGTCCGAGAAGAGATTCGTTGGGTTTGTAACTGCATCAGTCAATCGAGAACTCGAAGACGATTTCAGGAGCATAACGCGCTCCGTGTACAGTGGAAAGTTCCCCGAAGAACGCGGAGTCCGGCCCATGTTCCGAAGACCGCCTGGCGTGCGCGTGCGAGCATACCGGAGGAGACAAACATGACTGAAGAGGAACGAATCGTATCGGCACTGCGCAAAGGTTGGGTGACTCCGTATGGTAACGTCATCGACTTCCAGGGCGAACACCACATGGAATGGCTGAAACGGAACTTCCCGGAAATTCCGTATCACGAGTCAACTCGTCACGGTTGGATTCGACTCACCCGTCGCGGACAGGCGCTCGACATCGAGGGCACCCCGGAGATGATAGACCGCTACAAGGTAGAAATCCTCATCTGGGCGGGGCGCGGCGTGCACTGGGTCAACATCGACCCTACGCCGATGAAGCCGCCTATCGGGTCGTCGCTCGACACCTTCGTCGAGCAGGATGTTGGCGAGATGATGGTCAGGACTCGCATGACCGGCGGAACCGTATTCAGACGTAGACCTGAAGTAAGAGTGCGGGCGCATCGGAGGCGAACGTGACCCGCTACGCGGTAGACCTTGACGGCGTGCTCGCGCAGACAGTCGAGGCCTCACTGGAAGAGTTCAACCGCCAGTACGGGACGAACTACGACAAGTGGTTCGTGACTCGTTGGGACTGGTACGAACTCTTTCCCGAAATCCAGAACCTGCCCAAGAGCAAGCGCAAGGACATCATGTTTCGAACGATGAGCAAGGTGTGGAACGAAGGTCGCGTGAGACCCGAGCCAGGTGCGGCAGAGTTCATGCGGGAACTCGGCAAGCGCGCTCGCGTCGATGTCGTGACAGGCCGCAGCGGTGACGTGTCGGATGAGACCTTGGCAACGTGGCTTGCCGAGCACGACATCCGCTATGACAACCTCGTTCGCGCGAAAGGCGACAAGATGTTCGCCGGAAACTATGACGTGTACGTAGACGACAATCCCGGAATTGCAGAAGATGTTCAGAAGTTCCCGCGTCGAAAGGTGTTCCTCTATGACCAGCCTTGGAACTGGAACCTCGACGTACCGGCCACGAAGAATGTCAAGCGCATCCACCGACTTGAAGAAGCCGTTCCACCACGGTTCAAACAGGAGACTCTCTTCCGGCGTCCTGGCGTGCGCGTGCGGTCGCACGTAAGGCGTGCCTAACCTTTAAATAGCGCTAACGCCTAAGAACTGTCGTGACAAGTTCTCGAACGAAGCGCCTGTATCGCATAATGGCTCTCAAGCATATGGAAGACTGCGAAGTAGACCCGGCAGTTCGAAGTCTTCTGCACCCAAAGAAAGACGTGGATGCCTACAACGCGATTGCGGCTGCCATCAGCAAGATGCGACAAGACTTCGAGCCTCTCAAGAAGCAACGCTGGGGCAAAAAGGGCAAGTTCGACGAGACTGAGGTTATCATCCTGTCGGACCTTCACTTCGGAAAGAAGGTTGTCATCGAAGGAGAAGTCACGTTCGACAAGGACATCGCCGCGTCGCGCTTCAAGGCCATCATGTCTGGGATGCGACATCTGAACGAGTCGTACATTCGCCCGAACCACTCCATCGATGAGTTGGTCATCATCCTGCTCGGCGACATCGTAGACGGCGAACTGATTTACCTGGGACAACCGTACAATCAAGACATGCCGTTGCTCGAACAACTGATGTTTTCGGCAGCACTCATCAAGAAGGAACTCCTCGACCCCGCGTCACAGATGTTCGGGTCGGTGCGTGTGATTTCCGTTCCTGGCAACCACGGCGAAATCCGGAACGACCGTGGCGAGCATATGATGCATCCCAAGACCAACTTCGACACGATTCTGGCACTCATGCTTCAAATGGGTTCGCAGAACCTGAAGAACGTGACCTTCGACATCGCTACGACGACCATGCACACGGCGATGATTCGCAACTGGAAGTTCCTGATGGCACACAAACTCCCTGCACCACAGGCCGGAAGTCCGGGCCGTGCTCGTTATGGTGGATATTTCGAGCGGTTCCGGTTCGATGCTGTTCTGCGTGGACACTTCCATGTGCCGGACCTGGGGTACTACAACACGAAGCCGGTAATCATGAACGGCTCGTTGCCCGGAACCGATGACTACGCAATCGAACTGTCCTTCAACACAGTTCCGACGCAGGTGATGTTCACCGTCAGCGACAAGCGACCAGTGGCTCTCTTCTGGCAAGTCGATGTCGGAAGTCGGACGAAGGAAGCCGAGATGCGCTCAGCGCTTTCCTAGATTGGAATTCCCATCGCCGACGTGTATACAACGATTGCCGCCATAATGCCAAACGCCGTCAGGGCAATCAAGAGGAATAGCCGTTTCAGTAACCTTTTCGAGTCCGGGTCCCCACGGTACTTTGCTGCTTGAACAGTGAATGCGGCGAGCAGCATCAGCCCTATGAGTAACAGCAGGATTGGAAACCAATCGTTGACGAACTCGCTGAAGATACACTGAGTCCCGCGAGCATTCACGTTGATGAGCATAACCTCGACGGCTCCTGACCTGTACTGAACTCGTACCGTCACCGTGTAAAGGCCTTCCTTCTCATAGACATGACCTACAGAACCTTTGGTCGTCTGCTCCTGCTTTCCGTCGCCAAAGTTCCAGACGTACAAGATGGCGAGCGCTGCCTGCGAACGTGTGTCTTCGATGGTGATGTTCGAACATTGAACAGCGGCCTTCTGGTCCCGGTACAAATATTTTCGTCCGAAGTCGCGGTCAAACGAATCCGGGTATTCTACGTCGAACGAATTGTCGAACGTTCCGTAGCCGCCGACGACTGGCGTGGTCGAGCCGCCGGTTCCACCGGGTGTTGGTTCTGTGGTCTGAAAGACGTTGTAAACTACGTGCTGCAAATGCTCTGTAGCGCCACAGCAGTCGGCATCATGAGTCCATGACATGGTTACCGAATTTGCGCCGGGTTCTGTGCTCACCGCGATACAAGTAAGAATGCCTGCCCCGCTCGCGCGAAGCGTTTGACCTGCACCCTGGGTGATTGCAGTAGGACAGGACTGTGCGCCGACTCTGCCATGTAGTACATCATAGACTAGTGCGCCAGTGACAGATGCTACGGTCGCTGAAATTCCATTGGCGTTAACGCTGCTTTGGGTCGTCGGTCCTGATGCTCTGGCGAAAGGAACTCCCTGATGAACGCCCGTAAACGCAACTACCGTACAAAAGGCGTTCGTGGGCACTGTCGAAGCGGTCCAACTGACGAAGCCTGCCATAACTCTTGGTGCAAGCAAAGTCCAAATCTCCAGTCTCTTCGTCTCATAGTTGGCTTCGAGTTGCTGGGTGAAGAGTTGACCGAACCCAGCGCCTTCTGGTTCTCCATCTGGAACCCATTCTACAGCGGTTACCTCTCTTGTTCCATCAACGTGAGGGTCGGAGTCGGCAATGTCAATGGCGAAAATCATCAGCCTGTCAACCCCGGTAATGGTGAAACCGCCGTTGTCGCCTCCGTTAGTACACTGAACGCCATCGGTGTTCGTGACCGCGACAACCGCGTGCGATGCTTGCGCGGGAGGAACGAAAAGCACTCCCGACAACACGAGCAGAAGCGCGATGCCTAAGCCAGCGTAACGTCTCATCAACCTTCACCAACGCGCAATCCGCACTTAAATGTTTGCATTCTCATCGTCGTCTCTTGCCGTGTCGCCGGAATCGCAGCCGTGAGAGACCAAGAGCCAGTGCCGCAATCGACACTCCATACACAATTGCTCTAGCGACCACATCTTGTAAGGATGGCGGCGGCAAACCATCGTCAGTAACTTCGACAGACTTGAATGTTAGTTGAACGGCTTCGAGAATCGGAGACGCCGTGCCCGACCCCGCAAGAGTGACACGCACGGTCACGGAAGATGGAGAAGATGAAAGCGTTACCGGAATCGTCTTTGATGTTCCAGAAATGATGTTGGTGTCATCTGAGAAGAGCGTGGTTCCAGCAGAATTCAAGACCGCGACGGAATCGATGTACTCAGTCGAGGTTAGTCCAGAAAGCGTGAGCAAGACTTGGGACAACTTTCCCGACGCGCTGACTGTAGACGTTGACCAGTAACCGCTCGTTCGATAAGGGGTTGTCATCACGTTGTTTGCCTCAAGAAAACTGTCCAGCGTGACTGTGTACACGCCGGTCGTGACTGCGTTCGTATCCAGAAGTGCGTGGGGCCAAGTGCCCGTTGCTACAGCCGCAAGAGTCACTTGCTCATCCTGAGTCCAGTCTGAACCGTTCGTGCTGTAGTAACTGGTGAACACGTTTCCGACCCTTGTGATACGAAGCCAAAACCCAGAGGGATTGCACACCCCGTTTTCTGTACCTACTTGTGTCCAGACGCCGGAGACGGCCTTCCACGTTTTCAGCGCTTCGTTGACCCCGGCGAAACACATGACTGACAACCCATCCGTGGTCGTGAACGGTGTGCCGTTCTCTGAGCATTTGTCAGGGTTGTCCAAAACGCACATGCCGAAAAACCCAATTCCGTTGTTTGCGTCATCCGTGACCACGAATTTCATCCTGATGTCAAAGTCGCCGGTCATCTTGGACCTGCTGTTGATTTGACACGCCCTCCTTCCAGTCCCCGCTCCAGTTTCATCCCAGGTGAGGGTGAGAACTCCATCCGCAATGCTCGTTGTACAAGAGGCAGTCCCGTCACCGTATTCCTGAAAATGCCACTTGAACGTTTCGGGTCTGGTCTTCGTCGTCGTGAACTCGTCCCTCTGACGATTGGTGAGTCGAACCCCGCCGCTCGCCACATCGGAGGAATCCGTATTAGACTCCACTCCCCAGTTTCCGCTACCGACCGCCGAATTGTAGACCAGTCCGTTAGTTCCCCATCCGTAAATCTTGAGACGGACTTTCGCGTCTGTACCACTGACATCACTGCCGAACTCGTGGAAGATGAACTTCATCTCTGAGATTCCATTCAAGACAGCGAACGGAAAGTTCACCGGCTCGCCCGACTCCGTTTCGCTCATGATTGTAGACCGTTGCGTCCAAGTTGTGCCGTCCCACGTCCATCGCTCTACGTCACCGCTGTATTCGCAGTCGTCGAGACATCCGTGGTTCAGACCTGAAGTTGTGATGAGAGCCTCGATGTCCGTTGCTGAGTTCACAATGAAATCTGAGCGGTCCACACCGTTGTCTACCGTGACAAGTTCGACAGGAACTGTCCACGCGCCTGAGACGTAACTGACAAACTTCACCTTCATGTTATGGTTCGCGCCGACATCGGTTCCTTCGTTGAAGGTCATGTACAGATTCCCGTTTTTCACATGCGCTTTCGGCTGACCAGTCGCTTCCGTAGACGAGTATCCCTTGCAGGAGTTCTCTGCCTCCGTTGTACTGATGGAGACTCCCAATGATGTTCCGTCCAACCCAAAGAGGGTCTCTGTAGAAAGGTCGAAGTAGCAAGCATAGATGTTCCTTAGCCCAGTGCCAGATATGAACCTTGTCCACGCCCAATAGACTCTGGTGCCTTCCTGTGTCCAGCCACCGAGGTACTGTCCATTCAGACCATCAGGAAGTATCATATCGGCTTCTGCGGTCCAAGTCGCTCCTCGGTCGCTACTCTTTCGCCAGACCTGAGGTCCGCCGAACGCGCCCCCGCTACGGTAGAAGAAATACAAGAACCCGTTGTACGTAACGAGGTTGGGATAAGTCGCACCAGCGTCAGGGTCTGGCAGAGCCGTCCATGATGATATGCTGTTAGGAAGCGTCGAGCGAACTGCTTTTTGGGCGCTAGAATGTGAGCCGTAGAAGACGTAAATGTAACCATCAACATCAATGGCCATCGCAGGCGCACCGTGTCCGTCTCCGGCGTCGGGATTGGTAGAGGCTACAGCAACCTCAGTCGCCCAAAGACTGGTCGTGTGGTCGTAATAGATGATGTGCGGAAGCCAGTCTTTGGTTCCCTGCCACACGATGTAGGTGCGTTGCGTCGCCGAATCGTAGATGGCTGGCGGAACAGAACTGTGCTGATAGGTTGGTTGGTCGATTCCGTTGTCAACCCCGTAGTTCGTTCCTGGGTCGCCCTTGTTTCCGCCATCGAAGTCAGCCGTGCTGGTGTAGACGAAAGTGGTCTCTCCGGAAGCATTCTGAATCGGCAGCAGAACGACGAAAAGAAGCAGCACGAGCAATACCGGCTTGGCCTTCACCGGAAAGCACTCACCGTTTTTCGACTTGCTTTCGGAGTTTCGCAACCTCTTGCATGAGGACGGCTTCGACGTGGCTCTTCATCCATTGCTCGAACTCCGAATCGGCCTTGGAAATGTTCTTTTTGGCCCAGAGCACTACGCCGAGAGAGAAGAGAACGGAGAAGCCTCCTAGCGCGAGCGCGATGTTCGCCTTCCCGTCCAGATTCTTGATGAGGTTGTCCAGGTTTTGCTGGATTCGGTAGATGGCTAGATAGATTTCAGCGATGTCCTGCGTTGTGACCCTCTTCTGAATGAGGAACTGCTTCGTGATGGAAATCCCCGTCGCGTAGGTCACGGTGACGTTGTACTCGCCTTCTTGGGCGGGCGTCCATCCGTACAGATACGTGCCAAGTTCGTTCAACAGCGTGTCCCTTCCGCCGACAATGTTCTGAGCCGAGTCAGTAATCCGAATGTTGAAAGACACGGTTGGTGTACCCGTGACGTTAAAGAGCACTGGCTCTCCGGGTTGGAATCCGGAAGCGCTGCTGATAAGCACATCGTCCTGAGCCCGAACGCCGCCCGGCACAAGGAACAGGAGAATGACAAGCGGCAGAACTGCGACTCTACTCAACGTCTTCATCACTGACATCAGGAACCTCCGGAGAAGCCTCTTCCTCTTTCTCTTCGGCCAAAGCCTTGTCGATTTCTTCCAGCCTCTGACGGCTGATTGGCTTGAACAGGTTTCCGAAAAGGCGACGAAGAATCGAACGCGAGTTGTACCAGTCGGGGAAGTTCTTCGTCATGTACTCACGAAGCGCGTCGTCCAGTTTCTCGAACGCTGGGTCGTACTCTCCGCCGATGGGCTGGCGGAAGAGACGAATAGTGCTGTACCCTGAAACGATGTGCGCCAGAATGTCCATGAGTTCCCCGAGCGCCAAGTTGTTCTCAGCAGCGAAGGCACGCAGAATCATGTTCGTGCGCCGTTTCACACCACTGGCGTATACGACTGACTCCTTAGGCATCAGAGGTCAAGAAGGGTCATGCCTATTTAAAGGTACGCTGCTCTAGCCGAACAGGAGAGCCGCGTTGTACGCGAGATGAAAGCCCCACACGATACCAATGCCAGCAAACGTTCGCGTGGAAAGGTAGATGAAGCCGAAGGCGAGTCCCATGATGAACGCGACGCCGAAAGCCACGAAGTTGAGCCCGGCGATACTGTACGCTGCCAAGTGGAAGATGGAGAACATCGCGGATGACAGCAGAATCCCTACGCCGACTCGACTCTTGCCGACTTCAAGTAGGAAGCCTCGGAACATAGTCTCTTCCGAGTAGGTGATGACGAAAGCCTGGAAAATGAGGGTCGGTATGATTCCGCCAATCGGGAACCCGGAATCGTACTTGGCTCCCGCGAACAGGAGTTTGAACAGGAAAAACCCGCCAGCGAACGAGCCACCGAACCACAAGAGCACCTTCCATGCTGGGAGTTGGACCGGACCGATGAAGGACATGATGAGCGCGGGCAACAAGAACATGGCGTAGATGAGAGTAACGGTCTCCCAGTGGTCCCACTGTTCGGGGAAGAAGAGCGGACCTTGAATCAAGAAGAACATGATGAGGATGTAACCCACGACAGGAAGAGCCAAACGCTGGACATTCGGCGAAAACAGTTGCTCCCCGAGGCCCAATGCTTTGTCACCCGCAGACATGTTCTTCACCACGGGCGAACGTCTTATAAAGGTTGCTAGAGGGCTATCGGGTGACCGCTAAAACGGCGAAAAGACGAGACAAGGCCCAAAAAGCCACACGGCGCGCGCAGGCGACGCGCTGGACGCATTCTCTTGATTTAGAGGACCCAGAAAGCGGTCGAAAGCCCGCACGCGCGCCAGGCGCGTCTCTAGTCGTTTTCTGACCGTAGGTACTCGATGGCCCGCTTCTCTTCACCGAGTTCGCGTTGAATGCCCCGAAGGGCCTTTGGCCTGCTCTCCTTCTTTTGCCAATCCTTCAGGAACGCGATTGTCTCTTTGTGTGCATTGACTTCGTTGCGCTTGGTAATGGCCTTCTCGCCGCCCTTGGCGATGTCCCGAGCATGTAATGACTCGTGGAAGATGGTCGTCGCCGCTCCTACTTCGTCTTCAACGTCCCGAGGCTCCAAATTGATGACGCTACATGCGTTTCGGCGGAAGCCCAGGCGCGAGTTCTCCATGACCTGTGAGTCCTCTTCGGTGGCCTGGACCCAGCATGCGTCCTTGAGGTTCTTGTCGGCCTTGAGACGGCGCAGTTGCCGGAACGCGCCCTCAATCGTCTTCTTGGGCGTCTTCGGATACCGGCGCACGTACCTTCGGACGAGAATCTTCTGTGTCGTCATCATCGGCCCCCTCCTTAGGCATAAGTGATTTGAGTGGTGGCAAGCCAACTGTCATCGGCAGACATTTGACTCGGCGAACGCTAGAACGAACACGAACGCGCTGCGGCGTCATGTGAACACCGTGTCGTTCTCTTGCATTTCGAGAACCGCCAATCGAACAAGGCGCTTGTCTGCGTCGGTCAATCGCTCGTCGGCCATAGCGGCATCCAGGAACGGAAGCCAGTCCTCCCGCGCAGACATTGACAACAGGATGGCGAGTATGTGAGCGTCGATAATCTCGCGGTCTTTCATGCTGAACGACACAGCGTGAATGGTTCTGAGAGTCTTGTCTGGCGTGAGAAGTTCGGCCCTTTTGCGTGCTTCTGCTGGGTGCGTCATGAACTCCCGAGGGGCTCTCATCGTTGGTTCTGGGGCTCTTCGACGAACATGACGACGGACGCGCGTGGGCATCAGTATCCGAACCCCTGGCGTATCGCCGGAACCAGACCGGGGATGCCGATGTACCAGAGCACTACGCCGCCCACGACGAAGAGCGCCAAAATCCATCCCTTCTTCCCCGCCCTCGGAAGGATGAAGAGCGCGACGAGCACGAGGATTGCAGGCAGGATGTACGGAGCGATGATGCCGACGATGGCTTCTCCGACCTTACAGCCAATGTCGAAGGGGTCGCAAGCCGTTTACTTCACCATCCCAAGTGGCTCGGGCGGCTCGCACGGACACCCTCCACCGCCGCCACCGCCGCCACCACCGCCGGTGGCCACGACCGAGATGCCCATCGTGTAGACAATCGTGAAGGAATCGCTACCAAGCAGCGTGCCGTCGTCGGCGAGAACGTCGAGGGTGACGTGAGAGATGAACTTCAACGCATACCCGATGTCCGCAGGAATGTTGTCAAAGAACTCCTGCCCGATGTTCTGCGTAAAGAGTGAAGACGACGTGTACTTCGGTACGGCGACTGTCACAGATTCTCCGGCGCTAGAACGAAGTATGCTCTTAGTAGACTCAACGAAGAGCAGTGTTTCTGCGCGAGCCGTGATTCTAGCAGCAACACTTGCGGTGCCGAGCGAACTGCGGAACGAGAAGGAGGCGACCGTCTTACCTTCGTATTTCGCTGCTTGCAACTGGTCCAGAATAGACTCCTGCGTAACTACTTTTTGTGTCCCGTCCGCGAAGTTGATGTAGATGATGGTGTAGTACACGCCAACCTTCAGAACCGGGTCACACGCATCGCCCTTCCCATCTCCATCTGAATCTTTCTGGTCAGGATTGGCGACTGCTTGACAGTTATCCGAGTCATCGGGCACTCCGTCCTTGTCGAAGTCTGCGGCGGGGTCGGGGTCTGGCGGAGGGTCTTCATACTCGGGTGGAACCGGCGGGCAATTCGCTTCATCATCCACGTATGTCCCATCCCAACAGAGAAAGATTTCCACGTCACCAGTGTCTTTCGCCGGGAAAGCGAGCGTGAACGCAAGGACAACGCTTACGATGACAAGCACAGCGGCAAGGATTTTCAGTCTCAAAGCCATCGCCTACACCCCGGCAAGACGCGCAAGCGCGACCACCACTGCGATTGCGACTCCGAGCAAGAGAAGAATCCGACGCCGCTTGAACGCGCCAACTACAACCAGCACTCCCGCAAACCCGACACCCACGATTGCCAACAGGAGAGAAACGTTGAAAGGAACCGAAGGTGTCTCCCCAACTTTTCCGTCATCCACAATGCCGGTTTTCACAGTGATACTCTGCGTGACTTCCTTGGTGTTTCCCTGCGCGTCAGTCACAGTCATCGTGACTGCATAAAAACCGGAAGCCGCATAGGTGTGCTCGACACTACGCACTCCGCCAATCTGCTCGCCGTCGCCAAACTTCCACTGGAACACGTAACCGCCTTCGCCGCCGTATGCCGAGCCGACGAAGTTGACAACGAGATTGACACTAGACCACTCGAACCCCACACGAAGTGGTGGTTGCAGTTCGCCAGGCGGAGGCTTGGCTTTCACGACGATAGTTTCTGAATCAGTGACTTCTTGACCGGCTTCGTCGTGTACCGTTGCAAGCATGTTGTAAACCCCAGCAACATCAAAGGTATGCGCGCCCTGCGGACTCGTAGAAGGCTCAGAGCCATCTGCGAAATCGACACTGTACAGGTAGTTCCCGCCAGTACCGCCAGTCGCAACAACGCTGTACGTGATTGTGAGATAGGTCGCGCCCACAGACAGGTCAGCGCTGAGTGGCGGTGCCTCAGAAATCAGATTAATCGTTCGGACGAAGACAGTCGATGGGCGGTTCGGCATCGAGAGCGTCACGAGATACGCTCCCGGTTCAGCGTATGTGTGTGTGATGCTAGGCTCGCTCGTGATTACGTTGAAGCCGACAGACTGGTCACCGAAGTTCCACTCGAATGTGAATGGCGGAATCCCGTAATAGGGAGAGCAGGTCTCGTCATCAAGGCGAACGACTTCGAATATCACTTCTGTGCTACTGTTCGCCGTGTAAATAAACCCGCACTCAGGCTGTGCAAATGTCAGCAACCCGCCGCCCAACAGCCCCGCTGACAGGACAACAAGAAGAAGGACCGCAAGAACGCCGCGCTTCATCAGAGTGCCCCTGTCATGCTCAGGTAACCGAGAAGTACCAGAATCAACCCGATTGCGATTCCGGCAAACCGCATTAGCACTGGCAGCGGAACAAGAATTCCGACAAGGATGAGCATGACACCCACGGCGACGAAGACAAGCCACAGCCAGGAAGTGCTGCCAGGAGGCGGTTCGTTGTCCCAGTCGCTGTCAAGCACCACAAGGGTTCGCCGGTCCACGCCGCTCGTGCGTTCACCATCGAATGCCGTAACCTCGACCTGGATGTCAATGCTTTCGTCGGCGATGGCAAACGTGAATGAACCGGCAGTGCGCTCATCTAAGACTCGCGTTCCCTGTCGAACGATGAAGTGGTAATCCTCGATTGCGTTTCCAGTCAAGGTGTTGGGCGCGCTGAGGGCAGTCAGAGTGATAGACTGTCCTTGGCGATAGGGCGGACCAGGGCTCACGGTGACTACGGGCTTGCCAGGAGCAAGGTTACTGTCGTCGATGGTCACGAACGTCTTCGCTTGCTGAAGATTCACGGCGTTGTACAACTTCACATTGTACTCGTTGTATTCACCAATGGTGAACCACGAAGCGGTCACCCTGACCACTACCGTGCCCTCAGTGAAGTCTGCAAGTGTCCTGTCAGTCCAACCGGAAGGCCCGCTCCCGTCCGTAGCGCTATCGGGGTCGGTATCTCGATTTCGCACCATCAGAGTCCAACCACACGGATTCAGGGCGGAAGGGTCCACGGACTTCGCGCACGCAGCACCCACATCGTAGTGGATGCGAAGGTCTTGGCCAACCTCCACGAGACTGTCTGCGTTCTGGATGTCGATGACAGCCCATCCGGGATTCAGAGCAGCGCGGTCGATGGCCATGAGGTTCCATTTGCTGTACAGGATGTTGTCGAACTTCCCATAGAATTCAACTAGAAGTTCGCCGTAGAAGGAACCTTTCACGGTCGTCTGCGACGGGGGCGCGATTTTCTGGTTCGGACACGAGATGTCGCTTGTGGGGATGCTGGCCTGTTCCTTCAACATGACGTAACCGTCATGGTTCGGAATCCTGCCTACGTTGTCCAGGACAATGTTCTCAGGAACGAAGGTGTGCTCCGGAGGATACGTGCCTTGTGCGGGCTTGAACCAGAAGCGGTAGAGCAGCCCCGACCAACGAGTGCACGCCACTCCGCTGTACTTAAACATCTCTCCGGCAGCAATGATTTTGTCGCTATGCCCGTTCCCGTTGAATCCTGACACGTAAGCGGGCGCGTCAAAGAGTTCGTTGTCGGCCCAAGTGCCACGACCTTCCCAGGAAGAATCCATGTAAAACCTTATCGTCGTCGTGTTCACGGTCACACCAGAAATGGTTAGCGCCGCCCCGAACCCGCCTACAAGCAAGATGAACAATAGCGCTACTGCGAGTGTTCTCTTCATCGACAGATGAAAAGGGAGAGCGCTATTTAAAGGCTTCCTGCGGCCTATCGCAGCCCGTCGAAAACACCCACGAACTTCTTCGCCTGCGTTCTCCAGTTCCAGACGCCGTTCTTGCAAGCGTCGTAGGCGTTCTTCCCCAGCCGAACCAGGTCGTCCCCGTCCAAGAGCACCCGCACGCCTTCCGAGAAGGCATCTTGGTCGTACATCGTCGTAATCCCCATTTGCAAATTCGTCACGATATTGCCGTTCGCCGTACCGAGCGGCGCGATAACCGCGCGCCCGATGCTCATGGCGTCGAAGACCTTGTTCGCCAGCGCGATGCGGTTGTTCTTGTTGGCCGGGTCCACCATTGACAGAACGATGTCCGACTCTCGCATCACGGCCTCAGTCTTCTCAATCGCGTCGCCCAGGAACTGAACGTTGGGAGGCATGTTCCCAGCCCTGAGCCAATCGTAGAGACTGTGCGCGGTCCGAGGCCCGGTAATCACAAGTCGTCCGTCGATTCCACGCATGGCCTCTACCATCTCTTTGATGAATCGGCTCTTGTGAAGTGTACCGAGATAGCAGAGTTGACGCTGGCCTGGAGGGGGGACGAACTCCGGCTGCGGGTCTCGACAGTTCGCAACCAACGTGATTGGGTCATCGATGCCGATGCCGTCCTTCGGGGCTTGCGTGTCGAGCCAGTCAACTATTCCGGGATTGCTGGCGATGATGGCGTCAGCGCACATGAAGAGCCGCTGCTCGCGTTTGACGGCTGCATTGAAGACGAAACGCGGCACGTCGTCCTCAATCATCCACGGGTAAACCTCATGAACGTCATACACCAGTTTGCAGTCCGTTTCCTTCTGAACCTTCACGCCAGCCGCGAGAGCGTCCAAGTCCCGAGCCACCATGATGTCGGGCTCCAACTTCCTTGCCCATCGCGCTCCGATTGTACTGAACCATGCAATTCCACGGAGCCCGTAGTACGGGGAAGACACGGAGCGAACGTCGTAGCCCGCGTCGAGGAGTGCCTTCCTTTCCAGCATCGAGTTCACTTCGTTTGCGGCGCGTGCAGGCAGTAGTTGGACAACCCTCATCGGAAACGTCTACGCGAGAACAGTATTTGAACATAGCGCACAGCGAACCTTTAAATACGGCACCCGCATTGATGACTGACGATGGAATCTGTTCGAGTCCGCCAGTACGTTCGTCGTCGCTTGTCAAAGGCTAAGCGTACTGAGGGCATGATTAGGTCCGCTCAGTCGCCGCGAACCCCCAAGCACCTGCGAGAAGGACTTCGAAAGCATCTTGAAGAGCAGGGCATCGATTGGCGCGTGCACAAGAAAAAGGTCGGCAAGCGGCGATAGACATGAGACTGGTCCGCGTCCGGAAATACGTTCGTGCCGCTCCGCTTTTCAAGGTTGAAAGGGACAAGCCGATGTTGTGGAAGCCGTCATCCCCAGGCGATAGGCCTCCACAAAGATTGACACCAGCCCCTTCAGAACCGTCAAGACCCTACAGAATCTTCCCGCAGCCTGTCAAGAAGACCAAGGCCGAAAAGGAACTTGAAATGAAGGTGAAGTTGGCCGAGTTGAAGCAGTTGGAGCAACGGGAACTCCGCGAGACCAAGGCCCAAGAAGCCGAACTTGAGAAGCAGAAGAAGGTCGAAGTCCGTGAAGCCGGTGCTGCTGAGCGCGAAGCCAGTGTTGCCGAAGTCGAACTCAAAAAACAGAAAGCAGAACTCGGGCAACTTCAAGACGCGCTTTCCCAGAAGAAACAGAAACTTCGTGTTCTTCCCATCGGAACCGCCGAACAGCGTCGAACACGAGCCGAGGTACAACTCATTGAGTCCCAAGCGCGTGTAGCCAAGAAATCTCTTGGTGGGCTACGTCAGCAAGCGAAGCGCGAGAAGGAAGAGGCCAGGATAGCAGCGGCGCAGGCCAAGCAGGCAGAAGTCGCAACCAAATCGGCCAAGGAAGATTTGAAACTCAAGAGGCTTGAAATCAAAGAAAGGTCGTTGCAGACGAAGGAGCGAATCCGCGCTCAGAAGGAACGACTTCGGCTACAGTCCGAGAAGTTGCGGAAGGCGCGCAAGAAAGACCGACGCAAACTTTTCAGTTAGAGTCTGGTCCATCGCCCGTACATCGCAAATGTCTGAGCCATGCGTTCGCTTTTCTTGTACGCCAGGTTCGGCGATGTGAAGGCGTGCGCATACTCGTGCACAATCGTGTCGATGAACTCGCTGAGAAATCGCTCGAACGAGTTCTTATGCCACCTGCGGGCTTCGCGCTTACTCGTAAGCCAGTTGCGCTTGACGTTGACAGAGATTTGGATTCGCCTGCCGTGCCAGCCGTCGCACGCACCGGACCACCATCTAGGGTTGTTGAGAGTCCAGTCTACCACAATTCGCTTCAGGCAAACCCCAGCCGGTCGAGAGCCTTCTTGACTCCTTCAAAAAGGTCCGCCATGTTGGAGGAGTGAATGGTCAGGTCGAAAGGCCAGTTGTCCAGTTCGATTTCGCTTGGGTGGACCTTTTGCTCCGGCGTCAGGCCGTTGTCATAGGGGACCCTTACACCTGTGTTGTATTCTGTGTATCGCTCTATGCGCCAGATTTCGCCACCCAAGAACTTGATTGCTCGGGCTTCATTCGTGAACCTTGTGTCAGGAACAAACACGATTTTTGTTCCCGGCGACTCTGCCGCGATTGCGACTACCTTGCGCATTGCCGCCTTGACCCAGTAGTCAGGGTCTTCCTTTCGTTTGTCCATTCCAAGGTCTTGAAGAATCGTCCTTCCCTTCTCGTCCTTCTTCCCGTCCCATCCGCGCTCCCGAGCCATCTCTTTGAGCGCAGTGGCAAACGACACCTGCCGTACTTCAACTTCCGTGTCGCCGTGTTGCATCAGAATCTGCGCGAGTTGCACAACGGAACCCTTACCACCGCGCGCTTTGCCGGAGAGTCCGATGATTATCATGCGCCAAACCTCGCCAAAATCTCACGCACTTCAAGCCAGTCCGAAGCACGGAAAATGTTACGCCCTACCTCGACCTTACGATTCCATGGACGGTCGTAGATGACGAGGCGCTTGGACGGATGCCGCCGAATGACATCAGCGAGTTGCGGATTGTCGTCCACGAACACGTCGTACCCAAGTCGCGCCTTCGCATCGCCGCCACCACGACCTATGGGACGAACTCGAAGGTCGAGTCCATGCATGAATAACCATGCCCGAATGGAGTCATGTCCTCTTTTCTCGTTGCGAGTCACGATGTCTACCTTGTGTCCTTTGCGAACAAGTTCCTTGACGACCGGAAATGCGTATGGGTCTACTGGAGGCATCGCCCGCCGCAGGTAAGTCGAATCGTACAGGTCGTGAATTTGCCAAAACGCATCTTCTGTAATCTGATTGCGGTGGAAGAAATCCCACTCAAGTTCCTCAAACTTAATGGCTGTCCCGAGTTTCCAGTTCATCAGCGATAGAAGAATAGCCGTCTGGTCGGCAACCGTGTCGTCGAAGTCAATGGCTATCCTCATTCCGATGGAACCTCGCTGATGTCATTGTAAACTTTCAATCCAAGCGCTTGTGCTTCGGCAAGTTCCGCTCGGGTGCCGGGAGACATTTCCCAGTTAGGAGTCAAAAGTATGGCGTCGCATGCGCGCAGCCATTCCATGCTGTACGCTTTAATCATCTTCTCCGTGATTCGTGGACGATGCTGTGCACTGTTCACGATGAAGAACATGAAATCGAGCGCTGGACAAAACGGAACATGCCCGCGATGAAGAACTTCCATGGCATAGTTCACCTGCACTGCAATATTCTCAAGGTACTCGATTGCGAATGCAATTTCGCCCTTCGTATTGCGGCTGAGCAGACCGGCTACGTAGATTCTCATTCGTATACGTCTCCATTTTCGACACATTTCGAGTCCTCATAGGAATGCACGACGCGCCGCTGAAATTCGTCCTTGGCCTGTTCGAGCGCACCAACGATGTCGTTGAACGTCGCGTAGGACTTGCCCTTGAGTCTCAAGTAGCGCAAGACAAGTCTGGTAAGCACGAAGTTTAACTCGCCCGCTGTTGTGGGCGTCTCGCCAAGAACCTCGATTGCCGACCTGCGCACCTTCGGAATGTACGGCATCACTTGCCCCCATACACGAACGCTTGCGCCGCGAGCACCGACCACAGTACGCCGCTAATGATTGTCGTAGCCCCGGTGAACGTCAGCCCCAGCATCATGAACATCGAACCCATCGACAACAGGCCCGAAGCAGTCATCACCGTGGACTGCTTGCTCCATCCGCGCCTGTTGCGCGCGTTCTCGATGATTCCAGGGACCAGCGCGATGCTGAACGCGATTGAGATGGACGAAAGCGCGGTGTCGAACGACAAGACCCCGAGCACAGCCGACGAAAGCATGAGCACAGGGAACGCCCCACCCGCCAAAAGAGATAGTCGGCTCATTCTCCGTTCCTCCTTCGGGCTTCAAGTTTCTTGCGCTCGATTTCAACCTTCTCTCTCTCAAGCGAGAGCAGACTTTCATAGTAAACTTGCATCTTGGTCGAACGGTCTTTTTCAATGGAAATTCGCTTGACGTGATACCACGCCGCTGTGACCGCACCAATAGCCACGAAGCATCCGACGATGGCTGTGATGATGGCTGTCAGTTCGGCTGGCGTCATCGACCTTTCCTCTTCGGTTTCTTCTCTTGTCTCTTCTGCTTCTCTTGTTCCTCTGCCTCTTTGCTCAGCCAAACCGCCAAGGGTTTCTTTTTCTTGTAGCAAGCATCAGCATTTTTGAAGAGCAGCGCAGCAAAAAGACCTGCCGGATGGTCGTACCTCTTTCTGAACTTAACCATGGCAGCCTGCGGGGTCTCGCCCTTTGCATACTCCTCGCTCGTGTCGCTGAAAAAGGGAGCCGCAAAACTGTTGGCCACAACGAAGTATTCAGGCATGACTCTTCTAGTCCTTCGCGCTATTTAAGGGTTCGGCGGGCGCGTCGCCATACATGAGCCACAATGAAAACAGAAAGGTACTCACAAGAACAAGACCGACGAACGCTGGTATCCACTGGGTGTCACCGATGTACAGAATAATCTGATGCGGCGGCACAGACGAACGCCACGTAGCGAGGTAAATCAGCGGCCACGCCAGGCCCGCAAGAAACGTCCCCAAAAACAGCCACAAGCCCGTCTCGTGTCTTCGCGTCACGAGTCTTCTAAGCCCTCAGCGCTATTTAAAGGTTCGGAGGCACCGAAAAAAGCCCCGACCGCGCCCCCGGCAAATCCTAGAGCAAAGTCATCCGCAGTATCGAAGGCGTAGTACAGGGGGTCCGAGAGACCGAGGCGTCCCGGCTGAGCGAACATGTTCGGGTCCAGAAAAGCAAGTGACACGACTTCAGCAATTTCCCAGGCCACCATGATGAGAATCATCTTGGGAAAAGTCCAGCGCCATCCATAGACCTGCGTGAACGTTGCTGTCAGCGCAAGCGATACCGTGAAATGTACCAATGAATCCAACTGAGCAAGCGCGGCGTACTGTACAGACGTGAAGTGAAAGTCTAGTCCTATGAGAGTATGATTGACAACAACGAGCCAAAGGGCCATTACAAGATACGCGACAATCGGCCACCAGTTACTGCGCATGATTTTCGACATGCTCACCCTACGTAGGCGCTTCCTAACGTTTGATACGGCTCGTGGACGAGCAACTCGATGTAGTCGCCGTCCTGAGGAACGTAAGCACCATAAGCGTTGCTGCGCACAGTAGACGTGTAGTTTCTGTTCGCCGGGTCAACAAGTGGTCCACGGTGGATAAGCATCTCAAAGTTGTTCGTTCGGTAGGCAGCCACTCCGTTTGAAGCGAAGTAGATGGGCCTGTTCGGAAGGGACGAGTTCGTCGAGTAGAGCCACGAGCCCCACACGTCGAAGAAGTCCGCGAGCGTATTCTGGTGCGTGTTGGGCGGGTGCGAATGAATCAGCGTGTAGTACAAACTTCGAGAGCCGGGTCGGTCATCGTGGGTATGGAACGGCCACGCACAGCCCCCTCCTGGACTCTCGCCGAAGTTTATCGGTATCTTCAGGAACGAGACGTTCAACTCTCCGTGACGCTCTCCGACCTGGATGTAGATGCCAAAGTGCTTGTCCACGCCCCTTCCTGTAAAACACTGCGTCCAGTCGTAAGGCGGCGCGTTGCTCACGCCCCAATAGACGAGCCCGAAGATGAGACCGGCGGCGACGAAAACGCCGACGATAGTTCGGTCGCGTTTCTTGTGACGCTCGCGCTCTGCGCGAAGGCGTGCATGTTCCTGGTGCCGTCGCTTCTTGGATGACATGGCTAGAACGGAAGCGGCTCGGGAATGTAGTTGGGGGTGAAAACGTGCATTGTCGTGAGCCCTCCGCTCGATGTTATGGAGAACAACTCTTCGCTGTCGGTATTCGCATAGTCCACAAGGTTGATGACCAGAAGGAACATGAGGGATTGATTGCGGCGCATTGGGAAGGAAAGACCGAACTCATCGCCAGTGGGATTGGAAACCACAGCAGTCTGTCCGTTAAAGTCGTAGAAGGCGCTCTGAACGAAAACGGTCGTTCGCGGAACGCCGTCGATGTCCACGCTGTGATTGCCAGACTTCACGCTGAACTGAACGTCGCGCTCTGCGAAAGCGTTGTCAGTCCTTTTCAGCGTGATTGCGATGGTGATGGCTGGAACAGGAACCCACTCGGCTGTGTAGTAGAAGTGACCGCCTACAGTCTGTGTAAGCGTCGCGTTCTGGACATACTCAACCTTGATTTCTGACTGCGTTGGAAACTGAACTGGTGTCCAACCTCCGCCGCTTCCCGCGCCGCCGATGAGCAGAATGGCAACGATGGCAACAGCCAGACCCGCATTGATGTAGCCAATCTTTCGTGCGAGCGAGCGCTTCTTGCCGCCAAGTGCCACCGTCTGCGCATCCACGCCGTGTTTCTTCCTCCATTCCTCAGCGTAGAACCAGCGCCACACCGGCTTGTAGTCCGGTCGCTCGGCGAGTTTCCCCCAGTAGAGGGCTTCTGAATCGGTGATGAGAGTCCCGTGCGCCTTGCGCTTCATCCAGATGACGTGACGCAACCACTTTGCTATCCGACGAACTACGAACTTGACAAGCATCGTAATCAGCATCGAAAGCATCATCAGTTCGATGAGCGCGTCTACATGCCACTCGCCGTGTATGGTATCACCACCTTTCGTCGTGACTGTTTCTCACGCCACGCCGAAATCTCTTCGCTCGAATCCGAAGCGCCACCCTTCAAAAGCGTTTCAATCACGTTCACGTCACCGCGAATCAGGTCGAAGTAGCCAAGAATACTGTCTGCTCCGAGAATCTTACATGGGTACTTCTCGTTGGTCAGAGTGTGCTCATAGTTTTCGAGTGGAACTATCACATACTTCATCCCGTTCTTCGCTGCGCCAGTCACTTTGTCTGGAACCCCGCCGATAGACCCGACTCGAATGTTCTTCGGGTTCTTCGGGTCAGGAACGAGTTCGATAGTTCCGGTGACGCCCACGTCTTGTCGGATTGACACCGGCTTACGATGTCCCTTTGCGTGCTCATTCTCTCCGCGTTCGTTCCTTGGACACTCCCCAGCGTGGGGTGGAGGAAGTCGTGGGTCCCCAAGAATTGACATGAGCGCGAGGGTCATCGTCACACCCGCACTCGGCCCCTCGACGAAATTTTCTTTGCCACCATGTTGAGCAAATGAGATATGCGTGTAGCGGTCCATCGCGGGGTCGATACCGTACATCTTGAAGATGGCCGTGCGAACATGCAGAATGGAATCCTGCACCCAACTTTGCTGGTCCTTGAGAACGCCCGTCACGAAGAACGTTTCCCTCTTTGGCTCGCCGTCCTTCTTTGGAAGGCACACTGCAACAACCGGAAACGCTGTCCCCGCACTACGGCCTTCGTGTGGGTTGCCGACAACGGCAAGCCCGTTCACCATTCCCTCTTCCGTGCCTTCGCTGCGGATGAGTTTGAAGGCGCGTCGGTTCTCCTGCGACTCTTCGAGGGCCTGTTGCTCGATTGGTGAGCAGAACTCTCGAATGGCTTGGTCCACATCTTCGCCAGTGATGACCTGCTCGCCGCCGCGCTCAAGAACGAGTTCGTAGGATTTCAAAATGACCTTGATTGCGTAACGCCACATCGTGCGCAGTCGCTTGTTGTTGTCGGCGCGACTTCGCATGTGCTCGATGATGCGTCGGATTCCGTCCTTATGCATCGGCAGAAGTCCGAACCGATAGATTTCGTCGGTGATGACCTGCGCGACCTTCATCTCGTTGATAGGCGTCGCGTCCATATGCGTGTCGAAGTAGATGATGTCACCGTAGTTGAACCTGTCGCGGAACGCCGTGACGGTGTTGAAGACAGAGTGCGGGTCGAACAGCACGTCCATGTTTCCGGCAGCAAGCAGCATGAAGTTCGCCGGAACGGGGTCCTGTGTGGCGATGGACATGTTGGATGTGGATTCCGTGTTACCGAGACCGCCACCAGCACGAGACCGGATTGGCGCTTCGCCGTCCTCTAGTACAGTGAGCAGTTCGATGGCAAGGTGATGTTGAAGATTCTTGATTTCGTCCATGAACACGAGTTTGTCGCTGCCCTTGTGAATGTCTCCTGAGACGACTCGGCGGTGCAGAGGCGTGCTCATGCCAGGAGTGTTGCCCAAGGCGTTCCAGTCGATGCTGCCCATCAGAGACGAGGAGTTCGCAACGGTTGCGTTGATAACAAGTTTGCGCCCCGGCCCATTGTTCACGATGAGATGCGGCACATCGAGGAGCGCGGTCTGGTTGAAACTGAAGAGGTTCTGCCCGCCCCACATGACCATGATGAACATCGGGAAGACGAGAAGCGGAACGCCGATGATGAACCACGCAAGCCACGCGCTGGTGTAGGAAAACCACGCGGCCACAATTCCGACTTGCATGGTAACGACGCCCAAGATGAACAGGCCCGTACCGAGCAACGCGCCGCCCATCACAATCGCAATCATCAAGAATGTGAAAATGAGTTGCTGCTTCTCCTTCTTCTCGCGAAGCGCAGTCCGTTCTGCCTGCTCCACGACTCTCTGGCCGACGCCAGCAGGGACCTGTCGGATGAGCGGGCGGTTTTCATCCACTTTGTTCTTGATGGTGAGCACGTCAGTCAATTCGATGCCGTTGTCCGCGTAAAGCACTTCCATCTCTTCGGCAAGAATCTTGATGAGCAGCGACTTTCCTGTACCTGGTTCAGAAATGAAAAGTACGTAAGGTCCAGGCTGCTCCTTAAGCATTCCCGATGGGTCAATGCCCTGCTTCATCATCTGCTGACGCTTCTTCAGTTTCTCGACCCAGCGCCGGACTTCCAGCATCGTGCGACGTTCCGCCTTCTCCTGGCCCACGAGCCAGTCACGGAACTTGATGGGCACCTTGATGTCATTCGTGGTGTCCATCAGCATCCAAAAGTCATCGATGTGCTGGTACACCCAAGGTTTGCCATACGTCTTCCATGTCGGCTTCCCGCACGAGATGCAGGTGGCAAGATGAGGCATGTCGTCGGCGAATCCCGCCACGCCAGACGCCTTGCACTTCGTATTGAGACACTGGTAACGGATGTAGAAATCCCCGCTCATGTCGAATTTGACGAGACGCTCTTGCATCTCCTTCTCGATACGTTCAGAAGTAAGCGCGATTGGGTCGCGCTCGACAGGCCTTTCTAGCCTCTGGAACAGCGGCATCGCTCTTACGCAACCTCAGGTGCACGTTGTCGCTTCTCGGGCGGCGGTGGCGGAGGCAACACGGCTTCTCTGGCTTTCGCAACAGTTTCCTTGGCTTCCTTGAGCGCATCAAGATGAGCAGTAATCATGTCAGCAGCAAGCGACGCGAGTTTCGATGTCGTCGTGATGAACGACCCAAGCGTGTCAAGCCGCTTGTTTTGCTCGATGCCTCCCTGAAGAAGCATCTGAAGCATCATACCCTGGGCTTTGACTGCTTGTTTGAGTTCATCGATTTCCTTGAGCAGTTCTTCATCAAGCGCCATGGTCCTCACACCTCTTTACGCTCTCGCCAGCGCTAAGAACCGTTGTCCCGCACTCTTCGCATTTCACGAAGAAAGCAAGCAGCACGTCGGCGTCGTCATCTTCCACGCACACAGAAGGTGTATAGACTATTTAAGGGGTTCGTGTGTCATCGGTGGCATGTGGGACCACCCGGCTACAGGTCGGCGACAGTTCAGGCAGACGCTCGACCCCGTTCCGGGGATGCCGAGCGGAAGGAGTTCGAAGAACCTGTATCCACAGTGAGGGCAAAGTAGAATGGCCTGAGGCGGATTGCCCTCAATGAGAATCTTCATGCGCGGCCACGAGTTTTAGTTTCAGGATAAACGTCTTCGCCCGGTAGAACCGTCCACTCCCTGTCGCGGGCCGTCTTTTCGAGACGAGCGATAGAAGCGTCGAGTTCCTTAAGAAGCGCGGCGCGCGCGTTCAACGAGTCGGTTTGGAGCAACATTCGCACAGCCTTAAGAACTGGGATGTGTTGGGTCACGATGGTCAGGAGTTCCTTTTCGTAGAGCCGCGAAATGAGGAACGGATTCCGCGTGGTCCCGACGAGCGCCTGCGCCCCCCAGAACTTCAGCACACGGTCGAGAACGAATCCAAGAGACAAGAAGACGGTAGCGACCCCTCCGAGAAGAAGCAGCAGCATGACCAAGTAACTGATTCCCCACCCTGCCAGAAACGGACTGAGCAGAAGCGTGAACACGCCCGCGAATGTCAGAGCGCTGAGGAAGATTCCAATCATCTGTTGGGACATGGCCCATCGGTAAAGGAGTGTTGCGAGCACGACCTTCGCGCGGTGCTCCTTCATTTGTGTTCACCTATGTCCATGACGATACATGTATCCTGCCGCGCGCAGTCTTCTGCGTACAGCCATAGACATTTCTTTCGAGACCGTTTCCAGGAACTGAAGCAAAAGTCTAAACTCATCATCGAGGAGATTGCCTTTCATTATGTTGCATGAAAGACATGTGTACTGTAGATTACTCAGACTGTCATTTCCGCCGCGCGACTTGGGGATTATGTGGTCAAGACTAATTTCCAGTGGAGGTACAATCTGTTTACAATATGGACATGTTATCGTCTTAGAAATCGTTTTGATAACTCGTGCGACCGACATAATTTTGTGGCCGTACTTCTTGTAGGCGACAACCAAAATTCTAGACTTCCATTTCAAAGGACTTCGCTTCTTAAGATTACGCCTGCTCTTTCTCTGCCTTTTCAGCACACAGCGACGACATCTATAGTTACGCCTCTTCATGTCTGACGCAGAAAACTCCGATGGGCCGACATGAGTTTTACAGTCCTTGCAGTTAAAGCCGTTTTTCAATCGTTGAGCGGCAACCATTTTCCGTTTCAAAATGGCGGCCTTTAGCCCGGCATTGATGAGTCTGCGCGTCACTTCGGGCGCTCCCAGTAGACAATCGTGTCTACTGTGTAGATGCGAAAGACCTTGTAGAACGGAATCGTCGAGTCGCCGCTATCGAAGTCGCGCTTTCCGATTCTAGTGATGCTCGCCCCCAAGATTTCCTTAACGCCGCTCACTCGGTCTGCTACCATGAGACGATAGTCCTCTAGTCTCCCTGTCCATCGAAGTTTGTTCAGTGTGTCGCGCACGCGCGGATACTTCAATGTTGCCATACGGTCGGCACCCCGTTGAAGTACGCAAGAGCGATGTCGCGCGTTTTGTTCTCGACCGTTTTTCGCGCCGTCTTGAAATCGAACTTGCTAACGTTCTCCCTATGAACGAAGTCCCAGAGTTCCTCAACGAAGGCGTCGTGGTAGACTCTCCCAAGCACCTGCGGCATATCGCGGATGACGAGTTTGCGACCAAGCGAGTCTTCGAGCGAGTGAATGGTTTTCATGATGAAATCGTAGGTCACCACGCGCGCCGCGAATTTGATTTCCGGCGGGTCATCGTTCGTCGCGCCCATCGCGGCTTTCATCTTATCCTTGAAGTCTGCACTCACGATTTTGCCCCAGGTCATGCGACCCCATTTGTTGCTGAAGCCAAAGTTCTTGACTACGATTCCCTCTTTCTGCTGCGCACCGAATTCGTCCGGCCCCTTTGAGAGTTCGACCAGCGCTTCGACTGAAGGGTTGTTAAGTGTGGTTAACATCGGCACGTAGTGAACCCTGCGCTCCTCGGCGAGCGGAATCCACTTGCCAGTAGGAACGTACACGCCAGTTGTCCGCTCCTGCACATCGAAGACGTAAAAATGCCCGTACTTTTCCTTGGCGTAGACCATGCTGTGCTGAATGAGCCACTCGCCGCGCAGGATGTATCCCCAGACCGCAAGCGTCTGAATTCCGCCGTGCGCGCGCACGTAGTCCACTGCATCTACAAACCTATGCTCGGTCTCAGGCTTGCCGTCTGGTCCAATCTTGATGTTGCCCTTCTTGTCCTTCTTCGGGAACTCGACGAACGCGCCGTTGCGGTACACCACGTTGTTGCGCGATGCGATGACAAGACCAATAGGCTCGTCGTACCACGCGACAGTCAGGTTGGTCCCGTCAATCTTGTTCTGGATGACGCACTCACCATCGAGCAGCCCTTCAACTTCCTCGTTACCCAAACGTTCAATGTGTTGGTAGCGCGTCAAGCCGACTTCCGGCAAAAGCGCAGCACGACGCTGCTCCGCAAGTCGCTCTTCATAGACAGAAGATGGCATGGGTCTCACTCTCGCTTCGGAAGGCCGAAAACGGCAAGAGCCGCGACGAAAGCCGTTGCGCTGATAAGAAGCGACGGGAGAATGTCCATGTCAAGAAGAACCCGAGGCACGATGTAAACGCCGAGACCGAACCACCAGTAGAGAATCACTCGCCGATAAACGCGATTTCGCTGCTCGCGCGGCGTGAGAGGATTCTTCGCTGCCTCACGCTCGCGGCGTTCTTGAGCGTGCTTCTTGCGCTCCTTGTTCTTAGTCTCCGCCGTCTTCATCGGGGTCACCAAACATAGACTCAATTTCCTCTTGAGTCAGTGCGTCGAGTTCGCCTGTATCGTCGGCAGGAGGCGGAGGAACTTCTTCCTCTTCCTTCTTTCGAAGGATGGGTTTGACGAGCGGAATTGAAGTCGGCAGGTTCTTGAATTCATCAAAGAGCAGAATCTTTTCATCGCGCATGTGGTTGTAGTCCCCATGCTTTTTACCCCACACCAACACGCCCCACGCCGACGCGAAACCGAAAGTTAACATGAAGACCAACGCGGACGAAAAGAGCGCGGATACCCCGAGGAGCAGGGCAGAAGTCATGATGATGGCGACCCCGAGTAGATAGGATACCACTCCAAGAATTTTGACAATGTTCAGCGACTCGCCGAAGCGGGCGAGCGAAACAGACCGACGTTTGAGAACACGACGTGACGTTTCATCGGCCTTCTGGCCGTATCGAACGCCAATGGAAGGCAATCGAGCACGCTCTTGTTGAACATCTTCGGCCAAGCCCCAGTCATCGTAGTTCTCGTCTTCGTAGTTCTCGTCTTCGTCGGCTTCGTCAAAGGTCAGCGCGTCAACTTCCTCTTGAGTTAGAGTAACCCCACGTCCGAGAATGTCGCCAGTTGTTGGGTCAACCCTGCTGCCCTCCAGCGATTTTCGACTGGCTTCGAGTTGCTCTTCAGTGATTTCCGGCTTCTCGGCCTTGGAGATTTCCTCGCGAACGCGCTCGACGACGCTCTGAAGAGCGATGGCTCGCTTCTCGGAAGTCTCAGCACGCTCGACCATGCCCTTGAGCATGAGAGACGCTGCGCCCAACTCCGTCTTGAGCGCGGAGAGTTCCCCTTGAAGTTCGAGAATCTTGCTGCCCGCAGCCTTGGCCGACTCGACACCCCGGTCGCGCATCTCCTCAGCCTTGGAGACTGCCATGTGCAAATCGAAGATTGCTACTCGTGCGCGGTCGCGTTCCTTCAGAAGCGCAGTCAGTTTCTTGGCGAACTCTTCAGACTCGGATTCGGACATCAAACACTTCTAGGCGACAGCGCTATTTAAAGGTTGGGTGAACTAGAAATTGTCCGGGTCGTTGTTTGGTCGCGGGTGACCCAGAGTCCCGCGCCGTGGACGACTCGAACCGCCCGAATCACCGGACCGTCCGCCACGCTGCGCCTGGTGGGGTTGCGCGGACCACTCACGCGCCCTACAGGGTCACTCCCTTGCAGGGTTTCGCGTGCCGCGCCGGGAATTTTCAGGACAGGAGCGACCCGTCCCGCCCAAGGCGCTACCTTGGGTGTTATGGCCACTGCAAGAGTCCTTGCGGAGTCTCGCTGGCGAAAAGTATACGCATTGGCGCTATTTAAAGGTTCGGTGCGAGCAAGGCCGCTGCCCCAATGCTCGTACTCTCGTCTCCAGGTCCGGGGTTCGAAGGCACGAAGAACCCTTCAACGCCCGGCAGAACTCTGATGCGCTCGTTCGCCCTCGTGTTCAAAAACACGCCACCGGCGGCAGTAATTCTTCCGAGGCCCGTCTGTTCCATCGCACGAGACACCCATTCCACCATGAGTTCTTCGGTCAGTCGTTGAAGGCCGACTGCGATGTCCAATGGCCTGTAGTCCCGAAGGTCACGGAGTGCCAGATTTCTCACTCCATGAATCGAACCTGAGAAGTTCTTCTTGAAGCGAAGACCATCGAGACCGATGTACGAGTTGAGCACATCATAGGCAGCAAGCGCGCCAGTGGAGATGTACGACTTGAGCATCGCGTATGAGTTCGGTACGCTGGTCATCACTTGGTACGGCTGCATCCTAATCAACTCCGCGACAATGCCGTAGATGTAACCGAGTGAGTTCTCGCTGGTTGTTTTTGAGATACAACGGAGAGCGCCATCATCGCCCACGTTGACCGTGGCACAGAAGCCGTCTCCGGCACCGTCAAGCGAGAGCGCGAGCACGTTGTCGCGCCAGGGCGATGAGTAGTAGGCCGACGCAACGTGCGCTGGGTGATGTTCTACGAAGCGCACCTTGCCGTCGAACCCGAGCGAGCGGACTTGCGCTACGCGCTTCGGGTTAAACCACTTATCCAGCGGCGCGAACACTTTCGGTGCCCTGGACCGCAGCAGAGGCAGGTGGTCGAAAAATAGCGGGCCACTCCCTTGAAACACAGTGGCCAGGCGTACCTCGTCGATGTCACCGATAGTCAGGTCCGCGAGCCGCAAAACTTCGGGGATACTCTGAAATGGGAAGCCTGTTCCTCCGGCAGTGACATGATGTACCTTTTTGTCCATTATCGCGGCGCTTGCGCCATGTCCGTCGTTTATGCCAAGAATACGACTTTTCATGGCGACATCACTTTCGCTTGTTGAGCAAGAAATCGCCGAGGACGAGATGCTTCAGGTCCGACCGAACAAACATGCTCAGTGCTTCCTTCGCGCCGTGGATGATTGGTTCGCCTGTGATGTTCGCCGACGTGTTCAGCAGTCCGCCTCGACCAGTCTCACGTTCATAGATGTCCAAAATTCGAAATGCGCCAGGATTCCACGATTCGCGCAAGACCTGCGGACGAAGCGTCTTGTCTGCCTGATGCATTGCGGCTACCAAGTCGTTGTGCGCGAGCAGCGTGGAGTCGAATGCCTCAATCATGTATGGAGAGTACGCGGGCTTGATGAGATAATCCTGCATCCTATCCTCTTTGATGACAGGCGCGAACGGAAGCCAGAAGTCCCGTGACTTGATGGTCGCATTGATTCTGCCTACGTTGCGTAGGTCGCTCGCGTCGCATATGATGCTTCGGTTGAGCAGCGCACGAGCACCGAATTCCATGGGACCGCGAACGCGCGCAACGATTTCGCCCTTCAGAATCAGGTCGGCAGCAAGGTCATCGACATGAGATGAATGTTCGTAGTCCCAATCAAAGTCCATACTCTTCAACTCTTCAAGTGTCGCGCCGCGTGCCATTGCTTCCGCATCACGAACCATGACATCCGCTTGCCACTCTGACATTAGAACTTCCTCAATCTCTTTTTCGGTCGGCTCGTCACCCAGGTACAATGGGCCGAGTGGCTCGATGCGCGGCTCCTGACCGACTTCAAGCATGCGCTGCGCGTACACCCACATTGCCGCGCCGATGCTGGTAGACTCGTCCCCGCTCGACGGCATTGGAAAGAGACCTTCCACTTCCGGCATCTCGCGGATAGCCTTGTTGGCCTTGACGTTCATGAATGAGCCTCCACCGACGGCGACCTTTCGGATTCCCGTTTTCCGAACAGCAGCCCGAACCCATGCGGTCATCAGGTTCTCGAAGTGCGTCTGAAGACCCCACGCCATGTTGTCGAAGCGATGGCTTCGAAGGTCGCGATGCATGTGTGAGGCAATGTACAGAAGCGGCTCCCGCGTGCCGCGCTGAAACGAGAGCCCATCAGGAGTCAAACCGATGTAACTCTCGAAGACCTTCTGCGCCACCTGCCCGTACTCTGCCTTCGCGTAAGGCGCAAGTCCCATCACCTTGTACTCGTGTTCGTGCGACTTCATCCCCATGTGCCGGGTGAGAAATGCGTAGACGTAGCCAATCGAATCGTGGTGGTGCGTTGCTGCGATGCGTCCGATTTTTCCATCCACGCACGCGCTCACGGTGGCACTCAGGTCATCGCCCGCCGCGTCGCTCGTCATCATCAGCACCGGCTCGTTCTTGGGCCATGGCGAACCGTAGTACGCGCAAGCGCCGTGAGCCGTGTGGTGGTCCACCCAAGTAATGGGTCCTGCGTACCCGAGCCCGCGAAGAATCTTGCTTCGGATTTCGTTACGCTTTCGCTCCCGCTCGGCGAACATTCCGGGCAGAGCGCGTTTCAGGTCCGGAAGAAGTTTGTAGTACACGGCATGCAGCGGCGTGTACGGCGTGTGGGATGGAGACGTGAAACGAATGACAGAGAGTCGGGTAAACGGCGTTTCGCGGTCGTAGGTAACCTTTCCGAACTCTATCTTGGGACGCCCGTAGTAAATCATGAACTGTGAACCGTAGGCTACCTCATCGATGTCAGTGATGTTCAGTCCCGCCAGTTGCAGCACGCGCTTCAGCGCGTTGATTGGGAAGCCCGCCTCGTTCTTGTAGTTGGTCATGCGTTCTTCTTGGATGACGAAGCGAAGTTTGCCATCGTCGAGAAGACAAACCGACGCGCACCACGAATCGTTGATGCCGAGAATTTTCACAGCCAGTTTCTCCTCAGCAACAACCACATTTCAAGCCGCGAAGGCCAGAACACCAGATACAACCGCCATAGTTCGAACCGAACGCGCAGAGAAATCTTCACCCTAACACCGCCCACAGAATCAGAACAACAGAAGCGAGAAACGCGATGTCAAAGATTTCTAGCCAGAGAAGAATCTCTCTTCGGGTCATTCCATTTTCTCCTTCCTCAGTTGATTCGACTTCGAGACCCACTCATACAGTTCTGGCGTCATAAGCGGCTTGAGCAGTTCGATGTTGGGAATCAGACAGTGGCCTCCGATGATACCCCCGAACATGATGGGGACGAGCCCGCGCTCTCCGTCGTACACTGCGCGCTTCTCGAAGAACCATTCCTTCAGTGCGCTCAGGACTTCGTTCTTCGGCACGCCGCCACGAACCTCAGGCCTGTCCGCCTGTCGCTCGATTTCTTGCCACAGAACGATGCGGTAGGCGTACTCAAAGGTCTCAAGGAGTTTGAACCACTCAAGAGCCTCGATGCTCGGGGCGAGGCGCATGCTGATTCCGCACGCCTGAAAGTGTGAGAGGACTTCATTCGAATCGTCCGTCGTCGCAATCCATTTCGGGAACTCGAATG
>Ga0208245_1000405_pt1 | contig 37261 bp, 56 predicted proteins | sample RifOxyC1_FD_184035 | JGI IMG/M metagenome (GOLD analysis project Ga0208245, IMG submission 184035) | Soil microbial communities from Rifle, Colorado - Rifle Oxygen_injection C1 (SPAdes) | ecosystem: Environmental > Terrestrial > Deep subsurface > Rock core/Sediment | place: Rifle, Colorado... | reverse complement strand
TGGCTTCGGAAAGGTCGGTTTCGGAAAGGTTGGAATTGGAAAGGTCGGAATTGGAAAGGTTGGCTTCGGAAAGGTCGGTTTCGGAAAGGTCGGCTTTGGAAAGGTTGGCTTTATGTTGTTCCACAAACTTCACAAAAGATTCTGCTTCGCCTTTAAACATTACTTCATTTGTAAATCTTTTTTTAATTTGGTATTTCATATATTTTATTTATTACTTTCCCCTATTGCCCCCCAATCTGTTTTGCATCTCAAATTAGGGGATAGGGCATTAAAATACTTGCTAATGTTTGCAAGACATATTTATAATTGAAGTTCCTGAAGGGTAGGGCGGGCAAGTTTGATTGCTAACTTGTTTGCCCGTAGAACTTATTTCCATAAACCCTTGCAATCTTTTCCGCCCCTTTAGAAACTCCAATTTTCAATGTGCCTTACTCTTGGCGACAACCCTGTATGGATTATCTATGAAAGTGTTTGTGGGTGGTTTGCAGATTTTTAATCCACTTGCTCCCTTACCCTTTCGTAATTGGAGTATATACCTTGTTCGTTTGTTCGTCAAGTAATTATGTGGATAACTTTTCTTCTGTTTTAACCTTTAATAGTATTGCCTTTTTTCGGCTTTCCCAAGATTTCTGCCCTAATTTCTTAAAATGTTCACTTATTTCTTTAGGTATTTTTTTAGTTTTCATATTTTTTAAATCATATCTCCATAAAGAAAGTATATATCAAACGAACGAAGATGTCAAGCAACCCCCCTTCTAAAAGTCTATCCCTAAAAAGTTATATCTTTTAATTTAACAATTTTATTTATATCTAATGAGCTTTCACGGAACATCAGTGCGGGGTTTATATTTATAATATAGCAAATTCTTCCCGTAAAGTCAATAAAAAGTTATTCACATTAGTTATTGACTAAATAACTAAAAAGATTTAGTATAATGGTATGCCTGACCCAAAACAATTCAAAACCCATAAAGAATATCTTTTGTGGTATAAAAATTATCGGGAACGAAATGCTGAAAAGTTAAGAGAATATAATCGCAGGTATAATAAAGAATGGCGAAGAAGTTTTGGTTACCATAATGAGAGAAATTCAAAAACAAAATATCCTAAAAAAAACAAAGCTAGAAGATTACTTCAGTATGCGGTAAAAATAGGTGTCATAAAGAGACAAAAATGCGAAACCTGTGGAAAAGAAAATGCCCAAGCACATCATTTTGATTATAACCAACCATTAAGAGTAAACTGGTTCTGCCCACTATGCCACACCGATATACATAAATCAAGATAGTTTTTCAGGGTTGGGTTTTCCACAGGGCATATTGTTGCAATTTTTCTTTTAATCTTATATGATGGAGGTATGGTTGAAAGGAAAATAAACAATTGCATATTTTCACGCCCTTGCTTTTTGAGCAATGGTATGGTAGTGTTTAATTGTTTCTTTCAGCCAGAAACCAGACGCTTCGCTTTTAATTAAGTGGGGCGTTTTGCGTTTATAACTGACGGGAATGGTGGGCGAAATCCGAGCCACTCCGTTGGAAGCCACTTAATTCGGAGAAGGACAGAAACTTCAACCTCATCGGTAGTCGGCATAATGTCCATCGTTTGATACTTTACATAGAATTGTTTTTGAGTATCAAGGAGTCGGGTGTTCTGGGTAGTGATAAAGGCAATTTTGCCCAATTATTAGGAACATTACAGAAAAACAAAAATGTGTGCCGAGATTAAAACGGAGTTTCACCATTTATATTTACTAGCTTAATTCTATGGCTAGGAGCATTTCTTTACCTTTCGGTGATGAGGTGAAGGGAGATACATAACACTATGACTAATATACAAGAATTATTAAGTAAGTATAGAGAAGGAAATTATAACGAACAAGATCGGGAAGAAAAATTGCCGATTTCCGAACGACACGAACTTGTAAAAAAATTTGCGGACAAAATCAACGCCAACAGAATACGAGATAATATGAAACCTTTACAAAATGCTTATTTGAATAAAAAAATGGCGGATGCTGGTCTTAAAAGTAATTTTGACTTATATTGGTTTTATAAGTATTGCGATGAAACTAAAAATTTTGACAAAACTTGGTGGTTTGCATTAAATCCTAAAAATGCTACAATTAAGAAATGATACTGAAATGTAAAATCTGTAGTAGTAGTTATCAGAGAACGAAATCGGCCACGGAATATCGTCATATTTTGATTTTATACTTGACTTCCCCTTTCAAAGAAACAACTAAATGAATTATATCATATTCTACATTAAAAGTTATCCCCCTGTTAATGGAGTTGTCCACAGAAATGCTTGACTTCTAGTATAGTATGATATAGAATAGGGGTATGGAATTAAAGAAACACTATAAGTCAGTTTTTGAAAATGAACAGGAACTTTTGAAAGCTCTTATTGATATTCATTTAGGCGGAAAAGATATTGAGTGCGACCCGATGTATTTCAAGGGAAAATTTTATAAAGACGGAGTAAATAGACCAAAATATATTTGTGATATAAATCCACAAGTCCCAGAATGCATTAAAGGTGATGCTTTTGAAGTTGCAAAAACATTTAATTTTCAATATGGAACACTTAATTCTATCATACTTGACCCACCTTTCCTATTTGGTATTCACGGAAAAACAAAAGAGTATTATTCATCGCAAACACATACAATTTTTTCAAACTTCAATGAACTTTATAATACATATTTTTGTATATTACTTGAAGCAAAATCGTGTCTTAAAAAAGGTGGCGTAATTATATTCAAATGCCAAGATTATACTGATAGTAAAACTACAATGACACATTGTATGGTATATGAATTAGCAGAAAAATTAAAATTATATGCAAAAGATTTGGCGATACTCGTAAAACCAAACAAAATTACTAACCCTAATTTAACCCAAAGACATTTAAGAAAAATACACACTTATTTTTGGGTATTTATAAAACAATGAAACCAAAACCAAACAAAAGATACGACTATCTCGGCTTTGAAGAAAAAATCGTCCAAGAGTTCAAAAAAAAGAAACCAATAGGTATGACAAATACTGAATACCTAGTTTCCCTCCTTAAAAGTAGTTAATAAATAAAATGAAAATATACAAAACACAAAAAGAAATAGAAGCAGATATTAAAGATGATGTTTTAGTAGTAGATGGAGATGTAAAGTTTGAAGTGTCGTTTAGTATTAGTGCTTCATTAAAAATCGCTGGGGACATTAACGCTTGGGACATTAACGCTTGGGACATTAACGCTTGGGACATTAACGCTTGGGACATTAACGCTTGGGACATTAACGCTTGGGACATTAACGCTAGGAACATTAACGCTTGGGACATTAACGCTAGGGACATTTTATATTACGCCTTTTGTGGAGTTTATAATTCAATCAAATGTCTATCTATTAAAGCAAAACGAGAAAAACACAACGAACCAATTTGCCTTAATGGGAAACTTGAAATAAAAGACAAAAGTAAAAGAAGAATTTATTAAAAGTAGTTAATAATATGAGAACAAAAAAAGAATTAAATAGTAAAGAATTTAGAGAAGATATGATGCCTCTTTATCATCTTTTAGTTAGCCGAAAAATTCCCTGTAAAATGCAGTTGCACACTGGGGCGAAAAATGAAGAAGTAAAAAAGCTGATTGGTTACTTTCCTACGGGAACACATCAGATTTTAATTGAAATGGATGGAACTACCTACTCGGTTATTCGTGGAATGGCAAGTTTCGGCAATTATGAAATTATGAATATCGGCAAGGGCAAAAAATTTGCCGAACCTGAAAGATTTGAAACACCTGAAGAATTATTGGAAGCATTATCAACCAAATAGTTAATAATATGAAAGAAGTAAAAACTCAAAAACGATATAAATGTGATTTTTGTAAAAGGCGTTCTACTAAAAGCTCTATGGAAGCTCACGAGAAAATATGCTATAGAAACCCTAAAAGATTTTGCGAACTTTGTAAGAATAAAGGAGTTGTTAGAGAATACATCAATGATGACGGAAGTTTATACGTAGACGAACCTTGTATTTATTGCTCAAAGTTTGACCCAAAAATGAAAGCAGAAATAGAAGCACGAGAGAAAAAAGAAATTCCGCCTATAATGGAAATTATAAATAAAGAAATAATACCTTTTTAGTCGTAGTTAATAATATGAGAGAAAGAAAAGAAATAGAAGAAGAAGTAAGAAAGGACTCCATAGATGAGGAGAGGTTTACTGAACTAACACTTAATTATTATACAAGAACAACGATAGAATTATTACTAGACATTAGAGATTTATTAGATAAAAAGATAAAAAGTAGTTAATAATATGTTATGAAAATAACACACAACGATAAAGAAATAACATTTACCTTTGACCGCTTTCAACAGCGTTATAATCCTTACATGGAAGATGAAGACCAGAAATTACTAGGGAAATATCCTACATTTACAGGACTTATCGTGCGACATAAAAAGAATGGTGATTATGAAGAATTTGGTTTTGCTAATACGATAGATATGGATTACAAAGGAAAGGCCGACCAAGTAGGGAATTTTGTAGTAATGTGGCACGGCGAAGAAAACACTTTTAGAGAAATGTGTAAAATTTTAGAAATAGGAATACACGAAATTGAATGTTAGATATATGTTATGAAAGAAACATTTACAATTAACGCAATGATGGAAGATGATATGTTTAAGTCCCTTGAAAAGTGGGGATTTATGGGAGCTTTAGAAAATGGCAATTTGAAATGTGCTTGTGGCGAAACTATTACGAAAGAAAATTTAACCGCAATGAAACCGATAGACAAAAAGATACACTTTTATTGTAGCATAATTTGTTTATATGAAAGAAGAAGACTTAACTAATTTAGAAGAAATATACAATCAATTAACTTCCTATAAATGCGGAAAACATTTAAAAGTTCGGCAGAAACTTTATGAAGAAATTAAAAGAGTAAGAAAATTATTAGGGTATAAGAAAATGAAAATTAACTAACCCTATGTTATGATTAAAGAAATGAAGGTAAATATATGAAAATACAAATTACATTGGAAGACGAAGACCATGATTATTTAATTGCCGTACTTGAAAGGTATCTTGAGAAACTTACCGATGGTGGAAAAATAAGAAAAGTCGCCAAACTTATAGAAAAATTAGATAATGATTATAAGGAAGTAAATTAGCAACCCCCTATTCTAACTTTACTCTTTTAGAAGTGAAAACAAAAACCACCAATTAAAGTGATTCTTTTAGTGTCCTTGATAAAATGTGGACGGGGTTAATGTTTCCCGTAAAGATGGAGTGGATTTTAGAGTTTATTTTTGAAAACTTTGGACTCGCCTATCGTCCATCATAATCGGCTACCTACCCACTAAAGGTTTATTGCCGTAAATAGGAGAATATAAAATCTCAATGCATATCAACTTTATATCCTTTATTCCTATTGGCTGGTTCTACAGCCACTTTTTGAGGTAATTATTGATGTTAATCATTCCACCTTACTATCTTCCCAAGGCCCACCCTGGATCAATATAGTTTATCCTCCCTCAAGGATTTTTCACTCACCACACTTTATCAAGGAAGCTCCCTCTAAACATAGCGGATTACAAATTAAAAGTCAAACAAAAACCACCCTCGGAAGGATGGTCTTTGGTGGCAAAGAAAAAACCGCAAGTAGGTTATACTACAAATTGAAAAGGGAGCGATGTTTGGTCGCTCCCTGCCCTTACGGGACTTAATGAATTGTCTGTTTGTGAGAGGACTCAACGGCAAACCATTGGGCGAGGACGGATGCTTCGTGAATCATCACTAGCAATTCGTCTTCGGTCGCTTTGCGGATTTCTTCCTCCCTTCCGATGCAAAGCATTCCTCGTTTGGTCTCCACAAAAGCCATTCCGCCTTTCAAGAAGACATCCACGATTTACCTCCTATCGAAGAACTATTCTACTAATTATACTCTTGTGATGGCGTTATTTTGAAATAAATAGCAAGCAATCCCAATATCCCATCAACAAAAGGCAATAAACTTACTGGAATTGAATCGTGTATTCCCGACACTCCATTCACTACAAACAATACAATCAATGTCCAAACAGTGCGACTTGTAAAAATCTGTTTTATTTTATTCATTTTATTTTTGTTAAGTTTATAAACATCATCAATGGCGACCTCATTGAAATCAATTTCTTCATACACTCTTTTATTTTGTGATGCCCAGTTTTGCCGCATTATAATAATTTCACTAAAGTTTTTAATTCATCTATCCGTTTAAGTATAACATCTTTGCTATTTACTGGGTTCATTCTTTTCAACACTTCGGTTCGGACGGCATTCACGTCTTCTTTATACGAAGCAATATCGTTATGACTGAGTATATAGTCGTTTTTGAAGCCAAAATGGCTTAAAAGGGCTTGTAGCCCCTTATACTGCCATTCTGTAACGCTATACTCGCTTGGTTCTACCACGCCATCTCTGTCAATATCATATCCTGTGGCTAACTCAATTCCTATAAGATACTGGTTGGGATTTTTATAAGTTCCATCTAAATTTTTAAGAGCTATTTTTTTAAATCGTTCTGTGGGGTTGAATATGTTACCCGCGTGCCACGCCACATCTTTGTCTTTAACGAGTTGGATAATTTCTCCTTCGTTTCTGCCGATTACATAATGAACCGAAGTTCTGTTGGGGCGATTGCCGTTTTTTAACCAAGAAATTGCACCTGAATAGTTACCAAGCGTAAAATGAAGCACGCATCCTATCTTTTTTAACAATCCTATAGAATAATTAGGACTTTTATCAAATTTTATCTCCATTTTTTTTTGTTTCCATTATTCTTTTAATTCTATAAGTTTATCTAATTTTTTTTCAACACGATTAAGAGATTCTTTTAATTCTAAATATCTGTTATTTTCTCTTTCTTCCACCACTTGGACTTTTGTGTCTATCATATTTACTCTTGAGCTGGCGGTCGCCCAGGCGCCCAAAGCCGAAGCAATGATAGTTGAGCTTGCTATCAATATCGTGGTTAGTATTGAAATTTGACCCATTTGTCCTTTGTTTTTCATATTATTTTTGTCTGCCGAAGGGTAGTTATCCACATTTGCTTGACTTTTTATCTTTACTTTTTTCTTTTAAGGTGGTAATATATATTACATTATGGATTGGATTATAGCATTTATAGTTTTTGCATTTTTTGCAGTCGGAAATTTGGTATATTTCTTTCTTTTTATGGGGCGGGAGTACGACCAAGATTAGACCCTTTTGCCGTCTGCTGAATAATAATCTTTTGTAAAGCGTCTTTGACTGCTGGTGAAGCGGATTCTATTGCTTTCATAAATGCCGTTCTTTGTACTGAAGTTTGTTTTGCCAAAAGACTAGCAATCCTTGTTTTTACAGCTGTGCTTCCAATAACTTTATCTAGTCCAGCAGCAGACAGGCCAACTAGAATTGATGGAATTGCAGATCCACCAGTAGAAATAGCAGTAATGAGAGCTGCAGTTATGCCAGCCGTCCTCGGCCCAAATCCTATTAAATTTTGCCTTTGAATTATTTCATTTCTATATTTTGTGGCAATTTGGGCTGAAGTTAGGTCAGCATATTTTTCATTAAGTTGAGCAACACCCGGTACTGCCCGATTGATTTTTTCTTTTACTTTTCCATATAATTGCTTTAGAGCTTTATTGACCATTCCATCATCTGAGGCGTTTCCTGTGAATTTCGTCAAATCACCTATCAATTTTTTAATTTCTAGTGCTTCATTTGGGCTGATACCACTTAATTTTCGTGTCATTGTTATTTCACCTTCGGCATTTACTACTTCACCAAGAATATCAGATTTCAAAGATTCAAGTCTTGAAATAAGTGTGGCATTTGTGCGAGGAGCCTTATTAGCGACACTGATAGCATCATCCAATGGTGCTGTAAAACCTGACAAATTAACCTTTTTAGAACTAGTGGAAAGTTTTGAGCCTATTTTTTCACCAATTGATTGTCTACGCTCTGTTATTCTATCAAGCAAATCATCCATATTGTTTGCTACAATTCCTTCTTCCGCAACCGCTCTGCCTGGATTTTTTCCATAACTAAAATCTTTCTTGAGAGGCTTTATTAAACTATTCACAATTCTCGGCGCGCCCGATCGCACACTTTTTGAAACGGCATCTTTAGCAATACCGGCTACTGGAAGCGCCCCGCCTATTACCGTGCCAAGTCCCGGCTTAAATGCTTCTGCGCCTTCGCCAGATTGCAAACCTGCCGCAACATCAAATAAATAACCTTGACCAACTCCCGCGCCAATTTTGCCGAGCGGTTTTGCAACTTTGGCCGATGCTCCGAATGTCCTAGCGATTACAGATGCGCCTTTCGCCACTTTTGATACAGGAATACCGAAAGCAACCGTTTCAAAGCCACGCCCAATATCTTTCACGACATCAGACCCGCTTTTAGGCACAGGCGCGACAAATCCACCTAGCTTTTCCTTACTAAATTTGTCTAATGTTTCTTGTGAAACACCCCCAAGAGCCGCAACTGCTTGGAATGGCCGGGCAACAATTGTGGCAGGAGCAGAAACAAGACTTTTCACGAATCCACCAAATCCACCCTGTTTTCGCTCCTCTATAGCTTGTATTTCTTCCTGCGAAAGCGGCTGAAGTTTAGACAAGTAATTAGGCACAGATTTTTTACTCTGTGTTATATCTATTGGTGGTTGTAATTTATCTAAATACGACATAAATTTATTCAATATATTCTACCGTGTTTCCATCATTGACAGCTTCAAAAATATCTTGTCCGTTTAATTCACCTTGCCCTATAACCTTTCCGTTTGTATCTTTCACAATCACTTTAGTTTCTAATCCATTATTGGTTTGCAAAACACCCCTAGCTTTTAATAATGCTTCTTTCATTTGCGATTCATTTGTTAATCTACTTAAAGAAGACGATGCCTCTGCCAGTATTCTGCCTTCGTAGTCTGAGACCTGACCTTGACCTTTTATAAGTCCACGAATACCGAGTTTAAGTATTCCAGTTAATTGATTATATTCCGCCACCGCCGCTCTATCTCCCAAAAATGGAATAGAACCAGTTTGAATTGCGCCAGAAATTGCTTTATATCTATCGCCACTTAAAAGACTATTTATGTTTCCAATAGCTAGGGATGATTGTTGCTGTGTCGCTTGTTGTTTTTCTGTCTTTGCGATTTCCGCAGTTTCTTGCGCTTGCGATAGTGGTTTTGGCACGTTCGCTTTTTGTTGTTCTAGGGCGTATTCAATCCCAAATTGCCTTTTATCTTCTTCAAATTTATCTTGAGCGAGTGATTGTTGTTCATTAAATCGTCTTGCGCTTTCCGCTTCCGCTCTGGCTGTTGTGGCAGTCCCCCTCTCCGTCTCTAATTGCTTATCAATTCTTGAAAGGGCGAATTTACTAGCTTCCAACGAAGCCGTCCTGGCGGCCTGCAGTCTGGCTAGCTTCGCTTCAAGTGGTTGGGCTAGGTTAAGCGCGCGCTGTTCTGTGGAGCGCAATTGGCCAGTGATAAATTCCATCGGAATCACTTTGTCTTTGATGGCTTGGTATCCTTTGTTAGTGGATTCAATCAAGCGGTCAAGATCACCTTGCGTTGAGAGTTCTTCGGGGCTGATATTCAAGCTTCTTTCATAGGCGCTCTGCGCCAATTCTAGGGCTTTTGTGGATTCAGGGGATATAGTGGGCGCTGGGGGTGCAGAATCGCCACCTCGGTCATCCTGTGGCGTTTCACCGCCTATCCTCAGGCCTGTGTTGCGGTCGAATAGGGCGCCTGGGGGGTTTATGAGCAGACCTTGGGCATCTCTGTCGTCTTTTACTTCAGGAACGGCCATGGGCGTGAATGTTGGTGAAGTTGGAGTCACTTTTGGCGCAGTTGGCGTAACCGCAGGTTTTGGTGCCAGCGGACCCACTTGACCAGTTCCTGTCATGCTTGTGGGAGTTGCAAAAGAAGGAACAGATGGAGGAGCACCCGTTGGAGTCGGATAGAGTGGAGTTACAGGTTTCTTTTTACCAAAAGCCTGGCTAAAATCTGATTTTAATTTTGAAAATGCTTGTGCAAATGGGTTCATAATTTTATTGTCAAATTTGGGTTTACGATGGAGTCGACTTCTCCATCATCTATAACCATACTTAAATCGTTAAAGCCATACGATGTGAATAAATCGGACACTCCTTCGTCTAATAATGCTTTGAATCCGTTCGCCCTTTCATCTTTTTCCTTCGCCCAGTATCGATACGCTCCGTAGATTTCAGGCAAGTCGTGGAACGCTTCGGGCAAGAGTGGCATCTGTCCGATTGTGTATGAAGCCGCCGCGCCAGTGGTTAGCGACCTTCCGCCATATGGCCGGTCAAGATAGAGAACTGTGGTGCTTTCAACTGCCGCAATGCGATACCATTCTCCATCGCCCGAAGAAGCAGCCGTGTTGGAATGCGTTACTCTTAACCATCTTCCGACCATCGGAGTTGTCCAAGCTGGGGATGTTGCACCGGTTACTTTTACGCTTCCATTGGTGATTATATCTATGTTGCCGGTAGTATAGTCTGCGATATTCAAATCAGGAACTCTTATTTTTGTATTGAGTTCAATGATATTTCCGCTTGTCGCAGGTCTTGGCCAGAGAGCGAACTTTCCGTCCCGCACAAACCATTTTGTGGGAATATCCGATGTGTAATCCGTGTAATGCAATTTGTCCCATTCCTTTTTACTTGGCGAAGGGTCGGGAGTGTATAGTGTATCGCTGACATCCACCGAAACGCTTTCCACTAAATCAACATCGTAAGGCAAGAGTTGGAATTCGTCTTTGACTTCAACCGTATGCGTTCCTGTGCCAGTGTCGGTTATATCAACGGCAGTCCCGGCAAATGCGTTGGCAAGAGAAGTGGCAACCTTGAACGTTGTGGCGCTTTGAAAAATGAGATAGTAGTCTGTGTCTGTTGAAAGTCCAGCAGGCAAAGTGTCGGTGGTTGTAAATCGCACTTTGGTTCCGGTGAAAGTTAGAATAGTATCCGTTGCGGTGCAGATGTCTGTTGTCGCCGCCGTAAAAACAGAGTCGGGATCGTATGTTGTCATCGTTCGCGGACGATGTAAAAACGGCCAATCGGCTTTGGCTAGGATTTTTCGGTGGAAGTCGTTCATAATTTGGTCACCAAAAGAAAGATTAGCCGTTGCGGTATTTTTAGTGTCTATGCCAAATAAATTTCTAAGTTCAGTGAATGATTTCATTTTATTTTTCTTCTATCATTACCTTCTAATAAATTCTTGTCCTTGAATTTTTCTTGTTGGGTTAGGGCTTTATACCAAGCTATTTGCTTTTTCGTCATTCGCAGTTCAGAAATTCCTATCTTGGAAGCAATAGAGCCGGCAATGGATTTTTCCATATGCTCCAAATCGCGGAAATCGCAATCGGTTACATCCAGTATTTTTTCTTTTCTAAAGTATTGCATATTATTCTATAAACTTTTTAATGACAATAATTCTCCAAGTGCCTGATGTCAAATTGACTGTTGCCGCGCCCTCGTTTTGGATTCGTATTTCCACCGTGTCTTGCGCTTGGACATATCCCGTAACCGTAATGTCTTGCAAGTCATAAGGTGCGGACACTAAAACAAAGTCGCCCAGATTCACTCCCTCAATCGTGACTGATTGTGTTTCACCTGCGCCATCTACTAGACTGCCGGGGTCTATCGTGGTCTCCGTGTATGTAATCGTGCCAAGGTCTTTGAAAAGAACTTTCTGCACATCCAATCCAGTATGCAAGTGTTGCTTGTATTTGCTTTCCAAATCAGTTAAACGTTTCGTCAATCCATCTATTATTTTTTTTGTTTCTGTATCCATTATATCATTTTACTATACGAACCTCTATTAATGGGACAAAAGATGGATTAGAGTTCGTAGAGGTCAGTATTGCTCGTATCTGTATCCATTCTACATTTTCAAAGTCGGCATCTTCCGACGCGGAAATATCTCCAGCGGTGCTGTGAGTAAATATCGTCGTAAAGCTATCATTAAGATTGCTTCTCTGTTGAAGCTCTACCGACTCACCACTCACCAGTGGCTTGCCGAGTTTGAATTCAATATGCCCGATTGTTCGCTGATTTCTATTCGTTCCAAAAGGAATAATGTCGGAGTCAATTATCGTTTCACCGCCTGAATATGGGTTGCTTGAACCCTTGTCTATGCCGTATGTTGAAGTTGAACTCTCCCAACCTAGGTATAATCCGATTCCTGCTGGAGTTTCAGAAAGAACATTTTCAGCAATTAACGAAACTTCTCCGTCAGTGCCGTGCGATGCTTCAAGAATGTGACGAAATGAGTTAGATAAAAAATCGATTGCCCAGACACCATCCATGTCGCCAATAGCCGTTGCATCATTTTCAGTCGCTGTAATTGAAAAGTATAGTTGATTTCTATCGGCTGTGGCGTAATTAATTGTTAGATATGGATTTATTTTACCAGTTATATGGTCTGGTATTTTTCTAAACAATTCAACTGTTGAACCATTTGTATAATAAATATTACCCCGATTTCCGGCAAATATGTAAACACCATTATTGACCGAAACAATATGTTGTATGTTTCTTTCAGGCAATAAAATAGGAAAATAAAAACTGGAACTAATTCTATCCCATGGATATAATTTTCCGTTATTGCCACCCACTATTAAATTAGTACCCAATTCGCTGATTATCATATTAGCGTTGGCTTCCGCCACTGGTAAATCCAAAGCGTTAACATTGTTTGTAAAGCTTGTTGAATCATCAAGATCTAAAGTGTCGCCGGCAGTTTCCGAAATTGAACCAATGGTTTGAGCATTATTGAAATAATACAATATATCGTCTTCGCCAACTAAAACACTTCTTTTGGTTTTCCCGGTGTTAGCTATGGAGTTAGGGGTTGTCCAACCATATGACCAACCACCTTCCACCGAATCTACATAAGCAGAATCAGGGTCAGCCGTTTCCATTACAAATCCAATTCCATCAACGGCGGCAGCTCTAAAAACAAGTAAATGCTGTTTGAATGTAATTATGGCTCGTCCAGCGCTTCCTGTTAAAGTATCATTTCCAAGATATATTAAATTATCGGTAAGTGTTCCACCTGTGTTGTCTAGCCACCAAGCTCTGCCGTTATCATCAAGAATAAAGAAATATTTACGAGACAAACCGGCACCTTGCCCAAAAGTCCAATCAACTGGTTTCCCGAGAGTGTAAGAAGATATAGTTCCGCTTCCTGCGAGTGTTACATTTACCAAAAGACTACCTTGACGCGCGGGATTTTTATAGAGTTTGAAAGTATTGCCCGATAAATCGCCTACCCAGTAGACACGACCGGTTGCTAGTCCTGTGCCATCAACGAGGGTATTAAGAACGACAGCCATTCCATTATACCAGCCAGTCGTTGAGGAAACTGTCAGGATGTCGGTTGTTTCTACTGTAAAAGCAACTGCGGATACTGTGGGCGGTTTTGTCAAGGCGGTTGTTTTTAGAGCCACGCCTACTTCACCGGGAACGGACAGGTCTACATTTTTAAGACCAGAAATTCCAGCATAAGGAGAACTGGCAATCCCTTGTTCCCAACCATCTATCACTATGTCATTGTTTTCGTATCGATAGCTCATTGTATGTTTGTTAAGGGGGGTTAAATATCCATTGTGTAATAAGTAAGGTGCAGTTCGATAGTTGAATTTCCATCAGCAAAATTAGCCCCACCTGCAGTAGAAACAGTCACGCTTGTGTTTGCCGCCATTGTAGTATTGATTACAGCATAATATGTTCGCACAAAGTCAGCTGCTCCATTTATAACTGCCGCCACAGGACCAGTAAGCATTGTTGTCCCAGCAGTTCCTTGCCTTATTTGAAGTGTCCCCCCGCCTGTAAACTGAGCCGAATTATAATTCATACTAACGGTTAATTGATTGACCATAATAATCTTATTTGCACCAGGGGCGGCAATTAGTTCAATGGGGGAACCTCCCATCGCAATTATGTCTGCGGCAGATAGTGAGCGAGTAACTGTGGTATAAGACCCTCCCCCAGCCGCCGCCTGAAATGTCGGAGCTGCACCTGCACCATTAGAGGTAAGGACTTGACCTGAAGTTCCGATTGCAATCTGTCCGATAGAAGTTGTTGTTGCCGCATAAGGAATTAAGTATTGAGTCCAAGAAGATAAACCTGTTCCACCATCTGCAAAAGCTACATCTGTTCCACCTGCTACATAAATGTTTTTACCTTCAATACTCGCCACCCCAGCACTTACTCTAGCGATTGTTGTGTCGGAGGCGTGTCCAAGTTCTATACTTCCTACTCCTAAAGCAGTTACTGTGGAAGCAGTAAGACCTGCTATTGGAAGCCCTGTGGCATTTGTCAGCGTGGCAGATGATGGAGTGCCTAAAGCTCCGCCAGAAACAAGATTTCCTGAAGCTGTGCCAGTTAATGCTCCCACAAAAGTCGTGGAAGTTATTGAAGTCGCTCCTGCAATAACTCCAGCATCTAAAGTAATTGTTCCATCAAAAGTTATAGCCTGCCCAGCAGTAGGGTTTATTGCTAAAGTGGAAGCTCCAGCGGAAGAGATTGTATTTCCATTGATTGTAATATCATCAACTGTAAGTGTTGTGAGGGTTCCAAGAGAGGTTATAGCCGCTTGAGCCGCACCTGTTACTGTGGCGGCAGTCCCTGAAACATTACCAGTTATATTTCCAGTAAGTCCTCCAGTAGCCGTAGCCGTTCCAAGAGCAATCGTTCCTCCAGCAAAAGTAAGAGTTTCAGCACTATGGGTCAAAGTTAAATCAGCAGTTGAGGGTGCGGAGTTCCAAGTAATTACTGCTCCACTTCCAAGGAATAAATCAGACCAAGCGATAGCGGAAGTTCCAAGAGCATCGATGTTATCGGTGTCTGAAACTAGGGTGGTGTTTATGGCAACCGAAGCCAAGTTTGAAAGTGCTGGTAAAGCGTTGCCTGAAGCTATTCCTGTCAAGGCTCCTGCGAAAGTTACGGAAGTTAGCGTGTCAGTAGTTGCGTCATAAGTTAAAGCCGCATCGCCTTCTAAAGTTCCATCTCCAGTCCAGACACCGACTTGATTATTTACTGGCGTGCCTACTTTTGAAACATCTCCCGAACCTGCAGGCGTTGCCCAAGTCAATACCCCATCTCCAGCCACATCTTTAAGGAAAGTTCCTGCTCCTCCGACTGTTGGAGGTAGGGAGTAGGTGATATCTGCCGCTTGAGCTACCGCCTTAAAAGCGGTGTAATTTGTGCCTGAACCTGATGGCTCTAATAATCGAAATTCTGCGGCAACAGTTCCACCTCCAAGGATTAGATTTCCTGCCGAGGTAAGTCTCATCTTCTCGGTTGCTGTTTCCGATACTGCGGTGGCGAAAACTAAATCCGCTGTATTTACTGTGGTGGAAAAAGTTGCGTCTGCTTCACTCCATATACTGCCGGCGACGAGAATAGCGTCAAAGCCATCGCTTTCTAAAGGAGCATTGAAGTTAATTTGTCCGAGTTTGTCTCCGTCTACTACCGTCAGTTCCTTAGTGGCAAGGTAAAGAACTCCGGGAGCTCCTGCCACACCTTGCACATCAAGTAAACCCTGCGGCACCGTCGTCCCGATGCCGACGTTGCCGGCATTTAAAATGGTCATCGCTTCCGTAGCGCCGTTGTTGCCCACCAGAAAATGCATATCGGCACCGGTTGCTCCCACACCGGAAGTGGTTTGAAGCGTTAAGTCGGAAGTTGTGGCAGTCCCACCGATTAGCTTACTTACAAGAACATTCCAGGTGGTCAATACAGGTCGTAATGCAGTACCTGTGAAAATCCATAGACTAGAACTTTGTGCATATGCGATTCCCGACAATGAAAGAAATAATCCAATTGCTATTAAAAATTTAAATAATTTAGTTTTCATATCAATTTTCGAAATAATAAGTTACTCCCTCTCCACTGACCGACGCGTCAATGTATAAAAGATTTGTGTTAGTAATAAAAAATTGTTGTGATTGAGTGGCAAATAATAATACTCCCCTAGCAGTTACATCTAAAGCCGCTACCACATTTACATCTCCAACAGCAATTATTCCCGTGTTGTCTGGCAAGGCGGTAACTATTACGCGCTTGCAGGCATTAGACGCTAACTGTTCTTCAGAACCGGCAGTTGTAACTAAATCAATGACTGTTCCGACAGCGCCATGACCATCTTCTTCTACAACAGCATCCACGAGCAGACGATGAGTCGTTGGATCTCCCCATAAAACTACATCCGCATCATCTGAGGCATTGCTTTTTACCTGCATTGAAGGGACACTATTCGCTGTTCTCTCTGTGGCCATTGTTTTATAGGGTTATTTTTATATTATGCTTTTTTCTGGCTTCTTCTATCGCTCGACCAAGAGTGCGATATCTATCCGCTATTTGCCTATCGTGTTCAGTCTGTTCTTTTTCTTTTTTATCCAAAGATTTCTTAAAGTTTTCATTAACCCGACGAGCATTTTCTATCTCTATTTCACGATATGAAGTGCTTTTGTTTAGTTTATGGATTTCTGCGTGAAATTTCACCCATTCTGCACTTAATTTTTCGGTGGATTCTTTAAGCCTTTTTTCTTCCGCAAGGGCGAGGTTGTGTTTCCTTTCGGACTCAGCATCTCTTTGTAAAATATCTTGTTCTTTATCAACCAAATCTTCAACCCTTTTTGAAAAGTCCTCCTTTGTCTCAGAAAGTGATAATCTCAATTCCTGCGTTTCGGATATCATCCTTTTGGCATCTTCAAGTTTCTTTTCCGCTTTTTTCTGTATTTCATCAATAGGTTTTAACGCTTCTAATTTTCGGACTTCGAGTTCTTCTATATCAAGCAAGAGCAATGACTTTCTAACTCCCAATTCAGTCTCAGTTTCAGGCACAGCTTCCGCTTCTCTGGCTCTTTTTAGCGAGAGAAAGCGAGCCGACTCTTTTGTCTCAAAATCTCGCAACTGATTTAACCGCTTATTTATAATTATTTCCGCCTCGTTCAGTTTAGCAACTCTTTTGATGCGGTCTTGGGTAGACTGCTTCGTTTCCTCCTTCACTTTTTCCGCCTCTAAGAGTTTCATAAATTAAGCGGCAACTATATTTGCATTGCTACTCAATGGACGCCATAAACAATAGTGGTTTATCGTTCCATCGGTTACATCAGCAACGCCAATTGTCTCAATGATGTCTGCGCCGCCTGTCAAGATAAATGCTCCTGGAAGAGCCTGTGTTTCGTCAGGGGAAGCGTCTATCCATACCATGTTTGCATCTATATCCGTTGCCGTTGTTTGAGCAACAAGTCCAGCGGTAGCACTAGCGACTCCTATTTCAAGAGTAGTTGCGCCCACAAGAGATTCGGAACACACGCCAAACACATGCACAATAACATCGCCCGTTACTGTGAAAAGAGTGATAGTTTCACTTGCGTTGCCTAAACCAGCGGTGCCGTCATATACAATTGATTTAGATATAATGAGACCATCAGTAGTAATTGGCACGCTATTTGCATCTCGGAAAAATGATGCTTCAATTATAGCCATATTTATTTTTTAGATTAAATTTTTAATCTTCTTCCTTGTCGACTGGCTCCTTTGGTTTGCCTTCAAAGGAAGATTCATCATCTTCGTCAAAGTCGGGTGGTAAGATTACTTGCAGTTCTTTAGGGTTTTGTTCTCCAGTTTTTTTCTTACTGGACAACTCTTTTGTCTTGTTTCTATTCAACACATCAATCTCTGTGTCAAGATCACTTTTCTTTTCAGGGGTTTTATCTTCATCGGGCGTGTATGCCTTATTGAAGAGTTCCATATACAATGGCACCTCTTCGGGTTTCTTGGGCGATGTCATTTTCTCGCCGTCTTTGTAAATCGGCTGACCGTTTTTATTTGTCCTCAATAATTCGCGGTTCGTGAGAGTACCGGCGTAGTGTCGGGCAAGATAGTCGGGCACATAGAGGGATTGACCAGGTTTGAATATCCTACCCTTACCATCCCAATACCCTGTAAATTCTTCGTCTGTCCAATTAGTGAACAATGCGGTTTTTGACATAAATTTTTTATGCAAGGCGGGAATCACTTGCTTTTAATCCCGAAGCCATCCAGCGAATGGCGTTATTTATTAAGCGCTGGGGTGTTCCTCGCCTTATCGCTGTGCTAATCCATTGTTCTTTGCTACAGATACACACAACTGAATATATAAATCTTTACTCATTATTCCTTTCAATTTATTGCATGACCAGCATGCAGAAACAATGTTTGTAATACAATAACCAATCTTGTTATTAACCCTATCTAGACCAAGTTTCGTTTTTGAACCACAGTAGAAACATTTTACGCTAGAAGAAAATAAAATTTCACTAAATTGGTTAAGGGATAACTCAAATTTGTATCCTCTTTCTTTAGCGCTCCTTTTATATTTACCATATCTAGACTTTGGAGTAAGTCTATATCGTCTACTGTATTCTCTGGTTTTCTCTTTATTTCTTATCTTCCAATTCCTGTTTATTTCACTAACTTTTTCTTTGTTTTTCTTTCTGTACTTTCTTGCATATTCTCTTTGGTAACAACGATACTTTTCAGCGTTTTTTTTCCTATAAGTATTATTATACAACCTTTCTTTATCGAGATTGTTTTTGCGCCACTTACGCTTATACTTATTTATTTTACTTCTATCAGTTGTATATGTCATGAGGTAATTATACCTCATTCTGTTTCAAAGAACAATGGATTAGCACTAGAGTAAAGCGAGGAGTTTTCTTAACTTAAAGTTAAGTAGACGAGCGCGTACTCCGCTGAAATACCCGTCGCCATGTGGTAACCAATGATGTTGGTTGCCGCAATAGCCGGAGCCACAGAGCCGGAAGTTCCACCTGAAAGTGAACCGACTGCCTTACCTGCTACTCCTGTTCCTGTAAAGAGAACCGAGCATGCGCCTCTTGTCTGAATCCAACCATACTCATTTGCCGTAATAATGTGAGTGGCTACCCCTGCGATATTCGCAGTTGGCGTGCCTGGCTCTATTACAAGGCCAGAATATGGATGCGCTACCCAGATAACCCTTGAAGAAGTAGTCAAAGCTACCTGAATTGGGTCTTCCAAATTCATGGTAACCACAGCGGCTGTTGCCGCTAAGTGACCCTTGATTCTGTAAGTATATCCCTCTCCTGGAGTAACTGCGACCGATAGATAACCGCCGGCAAACTCATCTGCCGTAACTGTAAGAGTAGCTGTGGTAACGACCGCAGTATCGTCAATAGCCGCCGCCGCTACCGCATGACCGCCCGAAGGCTGGTCGTTGGTAGCATCAAGGGCTTTACCTTGATAAACTTTCCCAGCAACTGTGGCTGTGGTTCCTATTTTGGAATAACGGAATCCTCTTCCATCATTGGTTTCCATATAGGTGCCAAGGACATGAAGCTGGTCTGCGGACGAGTCTAATACGCCTTGCGCGGCGATTTGAGCGAATCCTGATAATGAAGTGGTCATAGATTTTTGAAATTAAAATTATAATAATACTCGACCTCTAGGTAATGTTATTTACTCCAATACCCAAGAATGTCTTTGGATTGGTATCTTCGCCTTGACTAACATGCCACATAAAGTTTGACGCGGTTGCTTCCCAATCATCAAACCCGACGCACATATTTTGACCTGTCATCAGAATGTCGGCTGTTCCTGTTTGCGCTGAAATATCAAATACTGCGTTCACCTTTGCGGTGTGGTTAGTGTAGAAAGCGTAGAAGAAGCAATCTTTGAATTCTGTCCATCGGTCAAGACCTGAAGTCCCTGTTGATAGAACATGGAGTTGTGTTTCATTGGTATCAGCGTGCATTACGAACCGACAATTATCAAAGACATTGCGTTTTGAACCACCTTCCATTTCTAACGAAGCATTGGCGCCTGCGCGAGTCATCGTATCAGCGCCGAATGTGCATCCGCCGAAGTAATTTTCCTCAGCGCCATTCAAGTTGAGCGCGCGCCAAGGCGTGGAATCGGCAGAGGTGGCATTGGATGTTCCCTTGAAATCAACTCCCTGAAAGGAATTGTAATCTCCGCTGACTGATACTGTTTCGTCAATATCAGCTGAACTGGTGAAAGTTAGTGTCTTAAACAGACATCCGTTTTCACTAATTATAATCGAACCGCCTGTCGAGAACCCAATACCAGCTCGAGAGTTCTGCGCTGTTGGAGCGGCGCTACCCACAAGGTGAGTAAAGCGCTTGTCCCACGCAATCGCAGTGGTCTCGGCTGTTCGACCGGTGCCGCCAGTAGGCACGATAAGAACCACATCATGTTGACTACCAGTTGTATGGTCTTCGGCTTCGGCGACTGTTTTGAAAGCGTCTTCAAGTGAAGAACCTCCACCATCATCGTCTCCACCGCTCGGGTCAACATAAAATATATTGCCGACATACGGAAGACCAATCAATCCCGCAATATCCTGCGGATAGATTTTTGCTCCGTATTTCAAAGCTGGAACATAATCTCTAAGTTTTGAACTCATATTGTTTTTGTAATTTAACCCTCTCCCGTTACTCGGGGTCAAGGGGAAACTTGGTATAGACTAAATACCAGTGATTCCTGTTAATTTTCCGCTCCTCTTCGGATTGGTCGTAATAAACTGTCCCCCGAAGTAGATGTGTCCGACTTGAGCGGCCGCATTGGATGGAATTATCCAATCAGACCAACTAAATCCGAGACCGACAGGAGCATCGTAATCGTTTCCTTCAATCTGCGACTTGTAGCTCACTGGACTTGCTCCTTTGTATGGAAGAGCATACCAGTCAACGAAATTCTCGTTGAGGGCGATGAATGCGCCAGAGGTGCATTTCTCGTCCATAATCACTGGGCGGCCAGCATAATCAAGCGCTGTGAAACCGGTTGAACCGAATAATCCACCTTTCATTTTACTTGCTTCTTTGTTGATTCTCTCTTGCGGGCGAAGCAATTGCCCATAGAGGTTAAAGACTGTTTCAGTCGTAAATACCGCAGTCGGCTTTTGAGCGCCTGAGGTTACAGCCGCGAACAGGGTATCTATCTTTGCAAGGGTAAGAGTGCCGCCTGATGCAGTAACCGTTGACTTAAGAGTCGTATAAGTTGCCCGTGAAAGTCCGCCAAGTGTTGCAACGGAATCCCCGTTGTCAACCAAAGCCGCAAGACCTAGTGGGTCTTTTGAGCCGTTGCCAGTTCCATCACCGTAAAAAATATCGCCAAGGTTATCAGCCATATCTTCCGAATCGGACTGGATTGTGAGTCTCATTAAATCAAGCACTTTGTCCTCGGTGTCAGCTACTGAAAGCTCATCACCGGGCAAAGCAACTGTAATTTGGTAGAAACTCGGAGTGTACTCAAGAAACTGGCGGTTATCAGTCGCGGCGGTTGAAAACGTATCAAAGCCACGGAATGATTGACCGGTAGTATTCTTGGACACCTTGATAGGAGCGCGAAGCACCCTACCGCTCCACTTTTTTGCTCCGCGAACTATTCGCTGGAACAAAACATTGGAGTCTAGAATCTGATCAACCACATAAGGCAAGTATTTCTCCTTGACTGTGGTTTGGATTCTCTGTCCATAAAGTTCAGTCAATTTATTGTAAGATTATCAAGGGCTACTTTTTAGATAGTCAATGACAATTTTTAATTAAGTGAATAATGTTTTAGAGTGAACCCCAGCTCTTTCCTTTGAAGTCTGCGCTGGTTTTCACATTTGAAACTTTCGTTTCAGCTGTCTTTTCAGAGGTTGTGGCGGCGGCGATCTTTTTCTTTTCCTCGGTAGAATCGTTTTTGACATTGGTTACACCGGCTTTCATTAGTTTGAAGGCCGCTTTGTAGTTCCAACGCCCTTTACTATCTACAAGATCGTTGTCCATCGTGAACTTGAGGAGCTTGTTGCGATCAACTTTTCCTTCGGGATTTAATTCCTTATCGGATTCAAGGGCTTTTACCTCATCATTGAAGTAACCAGTCGCCTCATCGATTGCCTTCTGCTGTTTTTCCGCCTTTTCCTCTAGCCGTTTGATAGCGTTATTCTCCGCTTGGGTAAGTCGAGCGTCTTCGTGGGCTTTGTATTGCGCCCATGCTTTTGCATCGCCTCCGAACCATTCAGGGACATCGGCATCGGCTAGATCCTCCCGCTTCTTTTCGAACCTAGTCTCTATATCCTTGCGGATAGTGTCAATTTCTTGAACGTGTCGAATTTCTTGTTCGTTGAAGCGCTTAGTCCAATCATTCTCCCGTTCTTTCCAGCGAGGATGATCTGCTAAGTTTTCACTATCTTTTTTATTTTCCGTCTGATTTTTATCCTGTTCAGACGATTCATCAGTCGAGTTAGTGTCGGTTGTTTCCGTTGACGACTCGGTGGAGTTGTCCTTCTCCTTGGAATTGTCTAGATTTTCATCTGACTTTTCCTGCGTCTGTGTATTTTCTGTCATTATATTATATTTTCAATTAAACTGCTAATATGTGGATAACTAAACTTTTGGTTTGGGTCTTTTTTTTACATGCTCAGGGAGATTTTTAATACTCAAAGTTTTTTTCTCAAACTCTCGCGCAATTTCGGGGTGATGGACCCACATATAACCCCTTTGCGATTTGGATTGCCATGGCATATATTTACCCACCCTTTACGGGAACTTCTCTTAACATCGACCTTTTGTTTTCGCTTCGGATTATTTCTTTTTCAATATCTATGGCGCCCTTGCGTTCCGTAGCCAGTCGGTCTGCATCTTTTTTAGCTTGGTCTTCTTCTTGTATTCCTTGCTGTTCTGCTTGCGCCGCTTGTTGTTGCATAGCGATAACTTCTTGCACTAATGGGTTGTCTTTGAATAGTAGTTGAGGGGCCTTTGCTTCTAACCAAACATTAGCGGCCACTTCTTTGGCGTTCGGCCATTCCAGACGCTCATAGAGGTCTATGTTGGATATGCGATTCAGTGAGGCAAGCTCTAACGCTTGGTTGGCGATTGAAGTGCTGTCTTTTGGCAATAGGGAACCTTCTTTAACAGAAACAATAACTTTGGGCGGTATTGCGCCTTCGATGAATTGAAAATCTTTATCATAGACATAGAGCAGTTGCAAATACCAGTTATACCAATCGTCAGCCCATTGCTCTAGGTATTCGGTAACACCGCCACCGATGCGGTCAGTGTCAAGACCTCGGCTCATTATCTTGCCCCGGACTGTTTCCTCGCCTTTTAGCCCAGCTTGAGATGAACCGCTTACGCCAAAAATATCTCTCATTCGCATTCTAATGTCATTTCGGTCGTTAAATACATCGGCTGGAAGTCCGACAGGGTTGTATTGGTCAATCGCTTCGCGCGGGGCGCCGTCGGGAATACAGACAACACCGCCTTTGCGTAGCGCTCGGGTAACACCAGTCGCTTGCTCTTTTGTAAGTCCCGCTCGGGCGAGAGAGACGACAAGACCGCCATTCATTCTGTCGGCGTTTTTGTCTATTTGTTTATCTCTTTTATTTATCCTGTCTTGATTGGCGAGGTTTTGACCGATGAGAGATGTTTTATCCATTGGTTGGTCGCCTAGATTAAAGACTGACAGGAACGAGTATGGCATTTTTGGCACATTGAAATGGTTGATGCCTTTTGTTTCAACTGGTTCAGCCGTTGCATTGCCATAGTCGTCAACTGAAACGCCTTCGGAAGCAAGGTCGGTTACTTCGGGTATCTCTGTCTTGTCATAGTTCCAATGCGGATTTTTCTTTTTGAGAAGTATTGTTGATTCAAATTTCCAACACATGTATGTCGGAGTCCACCATTCCACAAATTGGATTTCAGTCGCTAGGTCGTCTTTTACTTTTTCTTTCAGTTTGGTAATTGCTTCGCCATTGCCTTTTTTTACAATCTTGCCTGTCTCAGGGTCTAGTTCGTCTTCTTGCTGTCCGATGGTGTTTAAGATTTTACTTGCTTCAAGTTTTCGGTATTCGCCTATTCGATTGCCGGTGTAGCCATCCTCGTCAATGGTTGCGCTAGGGTCAAGAATCATTTTCTTTGGGCGAACGATGCGATTGGTTGGTATGTCGTTATCCAAGTCCCAGCCGAACTTTGAAACACCGAGCTGATAAATAGCCCAGTGTCGCGCGCCTTTCTTTAGTTTCAAGCGTATTTTATTTTTGTCCGCTAGGTCGGCAAGACGATTCTTTACTTTCTCAACGAATTTTTCTTTTACAGGGTCGGATATTTCTGTGGCGTCTAGTGTGATAAGAGGGTCAGGGTTGCGTCTGGTTGCTTGGGGTAGAAATGTCTCAAGGGATTCAAAGACGAGGTTGTCCACCATCGCTCTTTGTTTATCAACTCTCGGGCCTTCAAATTGTTTTCCGAGCCAGTATTTTTCGTTTTCTTCTATTTGTCTTTCCCATTCTGATTTTACCGGCGAATCTTTCCAGTCTTTTTCCCACTTGTCCGCCAATTTGACTATGTCCTCATCGGACATATTGAGCGTTAGCTCCGGGAGTTTTTCAGAGACGATGCCTTCTTTATTTTCAGAATCTAAAGACTTGGAGATTTTATTTATTCCATCTCCAAGAGAACTATAACCTGCTGTGTTTGGGTCATACATTATTATCAGTATAATCTTTTTTCAGTTTGTCAACAAGAGATGTGGATAACTACCACCCCCTTTTACCTCCCCTTTTACCTTATTATCTTAAACTTCTAAAAAAACTTTCTTGTCTCTCGGATTCAATCCATTCCGAGCTTTTATATTTCTCTTCAAAATAAACAGCATTGCACTTTTTACAGAAATCCCATTGTTTATAATAAAATGTTTTATTTCTTGGTGGTGTAGTTCTTTTTCTTATAACACAATTACCATTACATTTTGGACAAATTCTTCCTAAACCTATTTCTATTTTTTTATTCCAAGCTACTTTGCTCATTTTATTTTTTCTTTAATAATTCTAATAAAAACATATTCCAAGAAAGTCCCGACTTCTTTCTTTTGTCTTTTAACCTTTTCCAAGTTTTGTCGTCTATTCTTAAACATTTATTTGTATAATGTTTGTCTCTCATAATTGTAATGCTATTGCATATGCTAAAACCCAACTCCCAAGCCGTTTTCCACTCCGAGTTCAAGTTAATTAAGATACTGTCCTTGATTGAAGTATTACCCCTTGTATTCCCTTTAATTAAAAGGAATTAAGAGAAAGTATTAAAATAAAAAGAGCAAAACTGGAAACTTGAACTGCGGAGACTTGAATCCGTATTGCTTACTTTCCCCATACATTTAAAGTCCTATGGTATCTAGTAAAAAGATTTGGGCGACTGTGAACACAAAAATCGCCTTCCTAATAAAAGGTCGGCGACTTCTGGTTCTGGTTAAAAGAACAGTTATACACTAACATATCTGCGGAAATTCCGCAAGGTAGAAAACATACAATTGTTCTTTTTCTTTTAACCATATCCACATCATATTCTCTATAAAATAAAAGTCAAGCAAATGTGGATAACTAATCTATTGGCGAGCGGGCAATATCACTTCTTTTTTTCCAATTCCTTGCTTTTTCTTCGGCGACATAATCTTTGTAACTCTTGCTGGGATTTATGACCTCGCCATCATCATCTGGGTTTGAAATTCTCTCTGCCCTATCCCCAACTTCTATGTGAAGTATTTTTGGTCTTTTCTTTTGTGTTCTAATTTGGGTAATTCCAGCTTTTTGGCAATGATATAATATCGTGGTATGGTCTTTCCCGAAGAATTTTCCGATTTCAATAGAAGAATACCCTTGTCGCCTCATTTCTATGGCTTCTTTAATACTTTCTTTATTCATCCTGTGTTGTCCTAGTTTCATAATCGCCAGTCATCGTTATCTTCAGCTTCCATTTCATCAAATTGCTTGTCAAACATTTTCTTGGGGTTGAAGTCCACCGTCTGGTCGGGGTTTATCTCGTAGCTGTTGGACTTTCTTTCGTCTGTCGGCTCTACAATCATTCCCATACCCGCGAAACGGCTCATACCAGCCCTCCAAGCGACCGATGCGAGAACCAAATGGTCGCGACCGCTTCTGACCCACTTATAGCCCTTTACTTGGTTAGTGTCGGGGTCTAGCACTTTCATTTTTGATAAATTGTTCCAATCAAGCCAATAGGAATACCAGTCTTCTTCAGTTCCGTGAACAGGTATTCGTTTGTTTCTAAATTCATCCACCACCAATTGTATGCCTCTGTTGCGTTCCACTTTGACTGTTCTATGGTCATCGCCTTTTCCGAATGTGAAGATTTCCTCTTGATTGCGGTCGCCTACGAAGTAAACAAGAAACACACGACCAACCCAGCGTTCAGCGAATGCCCGGGAGCCGATGAGATCGCCACCGGCGTCTATAAATGCAATACACTTTTTCCAACGTTCCATTATGTCATCAAGAGCTTTGTAATCGGTGCAATCGCCTTGAAAGAACAAGCCCTGTCTATTTCCCAGCACATAATCCAAGCGAAGTCCGGTGTCTATGCCCATTACGATACGCTCGTCAGTGTCAGGCGCCCATATCTTGCCCGTTAGGTTTTGGAAGAAGCTGTTGCGAAGCAGTTTTGAGGAGCCGTCAGCATATGGCAGTCCGAGTATTTTGGTATAAAAGAATTCAGGCGTGGTATCTTTGTTTTGGTATTTATCAACTATGTATTCGGCGGAAATCCATGGGGCAATGAGTAGTGGCACCCAGTATCCCGATATGGGTCTGTCGGGATATTTCGCCACCCATTGACCCTCTCGTCTTACATAATTTGGCAACTCTTTTCGGCACTTTTTGCATATAAATATTTTCTTTTCAAGGTCTATGGACATCTTCTTCGGTTCTTCCGTGTTCCATGAGAGGTATTGCCAATGGTTGCAGTGAGGACATTTGACAAACCAATGTTTTTGGTCTGACGCAAGCCACCAATTATGTACACCGGTTTCAGGAAGCGAGGGATGAGAGAAGACATGAGTTTGTTTCAACTTGGAGTGTTGCAAACGGGCTTGATAGTCAGCGATAATGTCCAACCTGCTTGCATCCAACTCATCATGAATTAACCTATCCGCAGGAGTCATCATCGCGCTTTTTTTTGTCCAACTTCCACGATAATATATCATCGCATCGCCAACCTGCTTTGATTCTACCGAGTCCTTATCTTTCACATCTTTGAGCATGCAAGGATTATTTGCAATGATACGATTAGTCTTTCCGCCAACCATTACTCTAACATCGCTATCTGTCGGAAGAGTGTAGACTTGGTCTATATTATATTTCTTGGCATCAAAATGACTCTTCAACATTTCGCAGGTTGTCATTCCAATCTGCGCCGCTTTCATCACGACAAGGTTCTGCGCTTGGTCGCCGTATATGTCAAAGAGAAAAGGGTGATTGTCAAATTCAATCGGCTCGCCTTTTTCGTTCTTTATCTTTTCGGTGATGAGCCAATCGTGTATGTCCAAAAAATTTTCTTCAGAATTTGCCAGCATTTTATTTGGTGTATTTAAGTATGTGTGCTATAACTTCCACATTAAACGCATTTCCAAGAACTTTATATCTCTGCGTATTGCTGACCCCTTCCGTATAATTATCGGGCAAGGACTGCAATCGCTCGCACTCCACTGGCGTTAATTTCCTGATAATTTCATTCTCTGAAAGTTTGTTGTTGTATTCCCAAGAAGAAGAAAGTGTAGGCACTTTCCCATTCAACGCTCTTTTGCCATCAGCGTTCTTTCCTCGAGGGGTTTGGACAATGTAAAGCCCTGTTTTAGGCCCCCTACCGCCACCGAGAGCGGAAAGTCCGACGGACTTTCCTTCAGGCGAGTATATCCTGTCTCCCTGACCGCCCTTGTTTATACTTCCGATACGGATTGTGTCCCAATTATGCTTATTGTATATTCCACTTCCTCTGCCAGAAGAACGAACAGTATTTGATTTCGGTCTGATTGTAAAAGTATCGTCCACGCTCGGCTCTAAAATATCTTTCAAGAAGATACCTCTATCGTCTGGCAATTTCACATTCGGGATATTCGTCCAAAACAAGCGTTTTCTATTTTGAGCAGACACCAATGCGGCGTTTATCATTATTGGCTCTACTCCAAGCTCTTTAGTGATAATGTCCTTCGCTTCTTTAGGCATTGAGGCGACATTCTCAAGAATAAACCACTTCGGTTTCACTTCTTTGAGAATACGGACATACTCCCAAAACAAACCACTTCGTTCGCCGTCTAATCCTTTCCTATTTTTTTGAGCAATGGAAAGGTCTTGGCAGGGACTTCCACCAATTAAAAGGTCAATTCTCGGACGACTTACTCCGTGGAAAGTTAGTCCATTTACTTCTTTCACATCCCCAAGCTGTATCGTATCGGGATAGTTCTTTTGGGCAATCTGGATAGCATACTTGTCCACTTCACTGGCATAGTAAAGTTCAACAGGAATACCCGCCCTTTCTAGGGCTACTCTGGCACAAGAAATTCCATCAAAAATACTTAAAATTTTCATATTCATTTATCGTTCTCCATCTTGTTTAGCTTTATTTTTGCTTCGCTCCAGCATTCGTTGTTTTAGTTTTTCTCGGAATTCTTGGACAAGTTCTTGGTCTTCTTGGTGGAGTTCTTCACTTGGCTCTCTTTTTACCATTACTCCCTCTGTGGGTTCACCAAGTTCCGCTTTTATCATATCCCAAGCTGTTTTTATTTCTTTATAAAAAGGCAGTTTTTCTACAATGACAGGATTTCCTTCTTCATCAAAGACCTGTGTGCCGCCTTTTCTAAACACAATTTGATATTGTGGCTCTAAAAGTTTCTGCGCCACTTGTAATGCTTTTATTTTAGAGTCTTCAAGTGATTCAATGACTTTTTCCGCTCTTTCTTTTCTAATTTTTGCTAATTTTTTCTGAAAATCATATTTATGCTTATAAAAACCAATCTGAACATTTGACTTAAATAGACATTCTCTATCTAAAATCATAGAGGAGACATTGCCACTGTGCTTATCATATATTGCAAAGAGCATTCCTTGTTCTTCTTCAGAAAGTTCTCTATAAACTGGCGCTTTTGGCTTTTCTTTTTTTTTAACTTCCTTCTTTGGCTCTATTAAGTTTTCTTGCGGTGTGTTCATACTTCATATTTTATAGTTCCCTTGTGAATTATAACACTTACCAATCCAGTAGCATAGAGTTTTCGGACTTGCCCGCACCAGCAACAGCCGATTACAACATGAGCGGAGTTATGAACCGGTCGGAATGAAACATCATTGTCTACATCTTGCTTTATTGGAAAGAAATTATGCTTACAATCGTTTTTTTGGGGGTTATTATTATGTTGTGGAGTATCTCCACCAGTAGTTTGATTATTCATTTGCTTTATCTTTTATCATTTTATAAGCCGCGTTTGACCCTATTATACTACCATATGTCGGACTTGACAATATCGTTGCCATATTGCGAAGCACTTTGTCTCTGCGGTTTCTGTCTTTTTGGATTTGGCATATAAATTTGTATTGGTTGGCGTAGGCTTCCACTTCTTGCTGAATGCGGAATAGTCCGTCATTTAGGTATCTGTCCCACCAGCCATCAGGGTCGTTGCCTTGCTGTATGCAGTGCGTTTCCTCGTGAATCATCAGGTCGGGTGTGATACTTCCACCACTTCGGTTGTAAATTGTGTCCCCGTAGGTGTATATGGCATTGTCAGTCGGTTGCATGCCAGCTTGTAGGATTTTGTCGTATATTGGCGGGCATTCGTTTGCTATAATTTTCATTTTTCTTTCTCGTTATATTCCACCAGTATTCCCGACGAAGTTAAGAGTATCGATGCAATTGAGACCGCACTCTCAACACCGGCAATAAGCACATCAACAGGGTCAACCACTCCGACTTCCATAAACTTGCCTATCTTATCGGTTACCACATTCAGGGCTTCGCCATCTTTCAGGTCAGGTTCTTCAATTCCCATATTTTCAAGCAACTGGCGGTTTGGATATTTAAGGGCTTCGTTGAGAATTGCACTTGTCGTTTTAATGTTGGCGAGAGCAAGACCGGAGCCGGGGACTACTCCGTGTTTATACGCGGACTTCACGGCATTGACAGCATCTTCCACCTTATATTTGAGAGTTTTCTGTTCGTTTTCGGTGGCGGCGCCTACTTTGATTACCGCAAGAGTATTGGTGAAAAATCCGAGACGGCGCTGATGTTCTTTCTTTTTGGCTTCAACTTTTTCGTTTTCAATCGCTTGGCGGAGTGAAGTTATTGCCATCGCCCGGTCGCCCTTTTTTCCTTTGGGGTCTATGACGATGGATTCTTTTTCCCTGCAGATAAACTTCTCGCATCTGCCAAGGTCTTTAATTTCTGCGTTTTCCAACTTGTCGCCTTTTGCTTGGGTGAATACTTTAGCGCCAGTTAAGAGCGCGAGGTCTTCAAGGATAACTGTTCTATTGTCTCCCGACGGTGCTACGATGGCCACGCCCCGGAAACTGCCATTTTTGCCGGTTTCTGCGTTGCGAACATGAGAAAGATTTACCATAAATGTTGCCAGCGCGCTTTGCTCAACATTGTCGGCAATGACTACGATGCTTCTTTTGTTTTCTTTCGCTAGTTTATCGATAATTGGGAATATATCGGCTATTTCCGTCAGCCGGTAGTCGGTGATGAGGATGTACGGTTTCTCCACGACTGTTTGCATACGACTCGGGTCGGTTACCATATAGGGGCTGATGTAGCCGTTGTCCAATTTAATGCCTTCAGTCGTTTCAACTGTGGTTTCCATAGTGGGAGATTTGTCTATGGTGATGATGCCGTCTCTGCCAAGTTTGTGATAAGTGTCGGCAAGCAGTTCGGCAATCTTTTCATTATCAAAAGCAACTAGAGCCACCTTTTTCAAGTCTTCCTTTGTTTTAATTTCTTTAGCGGATTTTGTAAGGGCTTTTTTGACTTCCTCAAGACCTTTCTTTAGTTCTTTTTCTATTTTGTGTCCGTCAAATTGACTTTTCTTGGCGACTTCGTTGATGATGGCTTGGAGTATGATAAGAGCGCCAGTGGTGCCGTCTCCAGCCCTGTCATTAGTTTTTATCGCCGTTTCGCGGATAAGGTTAACAATAGCGTTCTCCGCAGGGTTGTCAGTGATTTGAAAGTCCCTTGCGATTTGAACACCATCATCAAGTCCTCCGAGTTTATATGCAAATTTGTCTATAATTACCTTATTACTCGCGGGCCCGAAAGTGAGACGAACCATATTACACAATTTGTTGGTGGCTGATTTGATTACTTCAAAGACTTCTTTTTCATTTATGATTTTTATTTCTGACATACTAAATTTTAATTATTAAAGCTGATGGTTTATATATGCGGTGATAGACTCTTTTTGTTAAACCGCTTCTTTGGGCATATTGTCTCAAGTGGGCTTTCAAATACTCAGCATTATTCACTCTACCTCTGTATCCTTTATTAAATCTGAATTTCCTGTTACAGATGTGGCACACCTCAATTTTGATTTTCATATTTTGAAATATGATATGCAAGTCGTGAGGTATGCCTCTGTATTTACAGCCGAGATTTCCCGTGTAGCGAATCATTTTGACTTCTTGCCTTTCTTTGCGACCTTTTTGACTACTTTCACTGGCGCCTTTTTTGCCTTTGCCTTTGCCTTTGCCTTTGGAACTGCAGTTTCTTCATCATTGACATTATCAAGTATTTCTTCTGCTTGGACTTCGGGTGCTTTCACTTCTTCCACTGGTTCCTCCCAATTATCCCTTGCGCACTTGTTTCCAACATACACGTGTCCGTTTGGACATACTTTGTCTGCCATAAATTTTTTGGTTAATCTTTTAATGTTGCGATTACTTCATCGTTATGAAGCAACATATATTCGACCTTTTCTAACTCGATTTTGTCTCCCGCCAATAGCGCGAAAACGACTTTATCTCCTTTTTTGATGTCGTCTATTTCACTGCCGACTGCTATCACTTCCCCGTATGCTTTCGGTTCTTCCTCGGTGTTGTCGGGTTTGAATACTCCGTGTTCGCTCACTTGGGTTTTCTTATCGTCTGGTTTTACGAGTATATAGAGTTTTCTCGGAATTATTTTAGGTGTTTTTTTCATATTACTGCAATTCACTTATACGAGTATCTCGACCCTTTCGTCTATTTTCCGCAATAATTTGATTTCGGGCTTCGTCTGCTTCCTCTTCGGCTTCTATAATAAATCCTTTGGGTTTCGGGCCTTTGGCTTCAATCTGCTTGCTTGTAATTTCCACTTTGTGTTCTATCACTCTGCGGAAGTAAGTCAGGGTTGCTACTATGAGGATTGCAATGAGCAGTCCGAGTATAATTCCTATAATCATTTTTTATTTAATTCTAGCCACAATTCTGCTACCGCTTCTTCGGGGGTTGAGCCTGTAAATACTTCATTGCCATCATTATCAACATAAGTATCTTCATAACCAGTTTCACCTTTTGCGCAATGCCATCGCTTATCAAAATGACTTTTCCATAAGGAAATATAATCCCCACACGCTTCTATGAGTTCGGAAAGAGCGGGAAGCAGAATAGGTGTTCCGTCTATTAAAAAATCCCTAGGTTCTCCAATCTTTAGTGGAAATCCGGCATCTTTTAATTTTTTGACAAGGTCGTAGTTCATACTTGTGGAATAGTGTCATCGCTTTCTGATTCTTTATTATATGACGAAGATATTGGTTTTTCAGCGACCTTTTCTTTTGGTTTGTTATCGTCAAAGTATATCGCTCTGGCAAGGACTCTGCCGTCAGGTGTTATAAATGGAACTGCTCCTAGACCCAGCTTGTTTTTGGCAAGCGAAGGGATTGCGACTTCGTTGTGGGCTTTTACTCGCTTTTGGAAGTCTATTTCTTGCGCTTTAATTTCTTCGGATGTTGGTTTTTCTTCTTGTTGCATGGTTTTATTGTTAATTTTTAATCTTCTTTTTTGGCCAGCGAGCTTTCACGGCTAGTTTACTGATTCGTCTCATGTGTGCCCGGTCTTTAGACACAGCAAGACCACCTTTACGGCCAAGAGATACTGCGGCTGGATTTTTTTGAGGTTTTGATTTCATTGGTTAATTATAATCCAAGCGGTTGGTATTTGCAATATCTATATGTGGATAACTTATACCACGCACAAATTCTTAAATCAGGAACTACCCACGTCTTTTCCTTAAACTCTGAATATATTATATCGCTATCTTTGTTAAAGAAACGCATTTTAGGTTCGCTAGTGTTAAACCAGCCTGAATTGAAGTAGCCTGAATTGCGGTCGCCTGAATTGTTACAACCAGTATTTTCTTTTAAGTGTTCTTTTTCACAATACTCACATATTTTTTTATTCATAATTATTTATTTATTATTTGTAATAAATCTTTTTTTATTTGTTCATCTCTTTTTAAGGTTATTGATAATTACCACTCTTTCGTGAATACAATTTCTTCAAAGCCGAACGATTTGGCTTTTGCCTTCTCGCATTTGTCTTCCGCCGTGCCGATATACTTGTTTCATATTTTTTCTAGTTATGCTTGTAATTACGACATAAACTCTTGCTCTAAACCATTTAACCTTTCCTTTGCTTTTAATAATTTGAACCTAGCGGATTTTTTGGCTTCTTGGGCTTCAACTATGGCTCTGCCGGCTTTGATGTTCTCTAACATAGCCACTTCAATTTCGGCAATGGCTTCCCTTACTTGGTCTTCGGTTGGTTGTTCGTCTTTTAAATTATTCATATTTTATAATTCTAATGTTCATCTATCCTTTTGTAAAGCTGTAATTCCTTACGAAGTGCGACTATTTCCATAGACCAATCCATCTTATAAGTTTTGTGGGAACGCCTGTCCTGTTCGCATTTGTCCCAAAGTTGTAATGTCTTATGGTCTATGACATTGTGCCGAATTAGGTCGTTATATTCCGCTTCGTGATACTTTTTCCATAAATGGCAACCTTTACACAAACAGACAATTAAACGAGTATCGGCGAAGGTGGCGGAATTGGCGCGGGTTATCAAATGGTCGGCTTGGATTATACTATTACTGATAATTTTTCCATCTACCACCCCCGCCCCATCACTACAACCCCGCAATTTCCTTAAAACACAACCGCCGTCCCTATGACAAACTATCAGCCGGACTAAATCTTGTATCTCTTTTTTCTTGGTAGCCGTATCGTTATCGCCCACTACTCGCAACTTCCCTCTCTTTAATCCCTTTCTCGGCTTTATGAAACCTGATTTTCTTTTAAGCCACGACCTTTTTAACATATAAAACTTTTTATTTTATCGTGTTTGCGACAATTACACGATTTACATAATGGTTGTATATTCTCTATGTTGTCCGAACCACCTTTACTAACTGGGATTATATGGTCTTCAGTAAGTTTAATTTGTGGTTCTACTTTCTTACAACACGGACAAGTCCAGTTATATTGGGCTTTTAATGTTTCCCAATCACCGAGAGTATGCGAACCACCATTACCAGTTTTCATTATCCTTCTTTTTCGGTTATGCCATAACTTTTTTTCATAATTATTTTTTAACCATTCTTTGTTATACTTTTTCCTATCAAATCCTCCTTTCCAACTATGACTAAATTGTCCCATTTTCCCATAATTCCAATTTTTATCTCCTTGTAATCCTAAACTAATTTTATCTTTAGTTTCCTTTGACGGAGATTGTCTTTTATGAGGTCTGTGTGGGACTTTGAAAGCATTTCTATGATATTCTGTTCTTTTATAAACTCCTGATGGCATAAATGTATTATACTACCTTTTCATCAATATAATTCAGAACTTTTACTAATAAACTTCGGCTATCCTTGTCTTCAGTATTATCTAGCATTTCTACAGTCCTTTACAATTTCGGCAAGTATCTGGCACAAATCATAGCATTATTTTAGCAATTATCTCCATACGATTTTTTCTTTCTCTGAAGTAAGTGTTTATTTCCAATTCTCTTAAAATATCTTGTTTCATTTTAATTCGCTTGTAATTCTTTATCTACACTCCCTGCAAGTTTTTTGGATAGATTGACCATTTCATAAATAAGTTTTATAAATAGTTTTGCCTTAATCCATTCTTTATAAAATGAAGTGGCTTTTGCTTTTGTTTCACAATATGCTCCTGTAAGTTTTTTCTCACCGTCTTTTTCATCTATCAGTCCAGCTTCAAATTTTCTGTATTCACTTTCCTGTTCTACGGAGTAATTTATAAGTTTAGACATAAATTCCAATAATGCTTCAGCATTAACCATCAAAGTTAAATAATCATTACTCTGACGAGCTTTCTTTTGATGTTGAAGTATTAAATCTATTGTTTTATAAATCTGTTCCATAAAATTAAAATGGGATGTCTTCGGGAGCAATATCTCCATCTTCGTGAACTTCCGTGCTAGGTAATACAAAACCATTTTCTGTTAATTCGGCTTCGGGATGTGCAAAGTAATAAACATCTATAAATTTACCAGAAACATTTTGTTTTATCTTAACCACTTTAACTTTCTTTCCTATCCAATTAGTGGCTTCTTTTCCAAAAGCATCTACAAAACCATTTATAGAAGTTTGGTTGATACTTATATTTCCCTCTTTACCACTTGCGGTTTTAATTAAGAAAACATCCTGTGTTCCAAATTGACCCTCTACTTCTTTTCCCTCATTAGCAATCTCTACTAATTCTCCATCTTTAATATCAACACCTTTTTTAAGAAACTGACCAACTGTTATTCTTTTTTCGTATATTTTTGACATTTTATTTTCCAATTACATTATTAAATTTTTCTTGTAAACGATACACAGATACACAAGCCAAGAAGAAGTTTTTAGCGTCTTCTGTGCTTACCGACCTTTTTTCTTGAAATGTTCCGTCTTTTTTAAGATTAAGAATTATATGTCCTTTTATTTCTTTACCATAACCCATTTCTTTTAACATTAGTTCATATCCAGCACATTGTGCAAAGTGTTCGGGATAAATTCCACTACCAGTTTTTATGTCCCCAATATAAATTTCCCCGTCAATTTCAAAAACCAAGTCCACAATTCCACCTAAAAATAAAGATTTTGAATAAAGTCCTTTTTCAGTTTCTAGAAACTTAACTTTATTTTTAACTGCCCAATCTATAAAATACTGAACTTGCGGATATTCGGACTTAGTATCCTTGTCTATAATCCCCCCCCAAGCCCCTATAACGCCCGCCACAAGTTTTTCTATCTCGGAATGAATATCTGTGCCTTTTTGACCCGCTTCTTCCTTTTTGCGCCTGTGGGCAGTTTTAGCTCTCTCAAAAATTCCATCTAACATATTCTTTGGAGGCATTAAAGACTTGTCGTAAAGTTCACCTTTAATGTATTCTACCGCCATATTCGCAGACCACTGAATCAACATCGGCTTGGATAAAATTCCAAGTATAGTGGTGCAACCTGTAAGAGACTTCCATTTATTATCCACCAATAATTCGTGTAAGTGTTTTTCTTTATTAAATCGGTATTCTTTATCCATTTTATTTAATCGGCGTTAGCAAACTTAATAATAACATCCCAGCCAGAAATATCGTAGCACTTAAAAACTTTCGGTTCTCTGTTTTCTGGGCGGCCTCTTTCTCTATTCGCCAGCGTGATGGTGTATAGGTCATTTTAGTTTTGTTATTTCTTCCCAATCTTCCCGAAGGATTTTGTTAAACTCTTGGAAAGATTCAAAAAACATTTTTTCCATTTCCTCCCTATCACGAACAATACTATCCGCTATCTTTACTTGAAGGTCGCTTATGGCTTTGCTTAAAATTTGATATTCTTTAGTTGTCATTTTATTGTTCAGCATCTGCCTTTAATTCTTGCTCATGGTCAAACTTGATAAAATCAAAGTAATCCACTAAATGAGAAACTTGGTCTCGGACATACTCGCCCGTGCCGGTAATGTATATTCCTAATGGGCTTGTTCGTGTAATTGTGCGATTTGTTATTTCCATTTTATTTTATTCTAAAATTTCTATTTTAAGAGCCTTTAATAAATCTTCTTTTTGAGTAATTTTTATTTTGGCTTTGTAAAGGTCGGAATTGGAAAGGTCGGAATTGGAAAGGTCGGAATTGGAAAGGTCGGAATTGGAAAGGTTGGAATTGGAAAGGTCGGAATTGGAAAGGTTGGCTTCGGAAAGGTCGGTTTCGGAAAGGTTGGAATTGGAAAGGTCGGAATTGGAAAGGTTGGCTTCGGAAAGGTCGGTTTCGGAAAGGTTGGAATTGGAAAGGTCGGAATTGGAAAGGTCGGAATTGGAAAGGTCGGAATTGGAAAGGTTGGAATTGGAAAGGTCGGAATTGGAAAGGT
>Ga0208245_1000402_pt1 | contig 37590 bp, 52 predicted proteins | sample RifOxyC1_FD_184035 | JGI IMG/M metagenome (GOLD analysis project Ga0208245, IMG submission 184035) | Soil microbial communities from Rifle, Colorado - Rifle Oxygen_injection C1 (SPAdes) | ecosystem: Environmental > Terrestrial > Deep subsurface > Rock core/Sediment | place: Rifle, Colorado... | reverse complement strand
CTTCCTTTTTGCGCTTAGATTTTTTGTTATCTTGTGATTCTCCGTTTAATTCTGATTTAAGAATTTCTATATCGCTGATACTTTGTTCAAATATATGACCTAAAATATTTACATTAAGGTCAGTCTCAAAATCATAACCTGCCAATCGCATTAGTTCTGACCAAAAGTCATCTTTAATATGCAGATTATCTAGTATTGAATCGAAAGCAAACAGCCCACCATTATATGCGTTTATGGGTGGTTTTACCCGTTCATTTCCCTTGTCTATTGCTAAAAACAAACCTTTAAATTCCAACCATACTCTTTCTTCACTGGGGGATAATGAGTTAATCGCTCTCTCGTATGTATTTTTGACTAAGTTTAGTGGTAAAAGACTACTTGTATCTTCACAAAATAAAGTAAAGATAAATCTATCTAACAATTTTTGTGTCTTTTCCAGTAAAATATCTTTGGATGTTTCTAGATTATTTTTTATTAAATGGTCAAACAACTTCAATCGTATTTGTTTAAACTCTGAATAAAACTTCTTAGTAATATCTAATTCAGCCTCGGTGGTATCTTTTGCTAATAAATCAACAATACTTTCTCTATCTTTTGAAATTAAATTGTCTTTACAAAGCAGATAATAAAATCTCTTAAACTCTAGATCGCTATTTAAATCTAAAACATCAAACTTTTCGTAATATTCTTGAGTCTTTTGCTTGTTGAATAATCTTATTTCCTTAAAGTTTGAAACGATGATCCAGTTACAGCCACTATATTTAGTTGAATATAAGTAAGCCTGCTCGATTGGTGTATATTTACCAGCTCTACTAGACTGCTTCTTGTCTAGCGGTGTTTGAGCATCTTTGAGCTCGATTACGGCTCTTGTGAGCTTCTCGTCTTTAGTAAACCACCCAAGACTTCCATCAGGCTCTAAACTATCGTTTTCAATTCTGGGATGCTGTATCAAAGTCCATTCATTTTGTCCAGAAGTTTGGTCAACATAGCCAAGAATATCTTCAAAGAATGTATTTAAAAATTTACCTTGTATAGATTTTTCTTTTGTTTTGTCTAGATCACTATCTTTTAATGCTTTTTGCCAACCATCTATAAGTTTTTTAATTTTATCCTGTTTGCCGTCTATTGGAAATTCAAATTCTTGAATTTTTTGAGACAAGAGTCTTTTGTTTATTAAATTCATTTTGCTTTTGTAAATTTATCTAATTCTTGTTTACTAATTCTGTATTGTTTACCTGCTTTTAAAGCAGTTAACTTTTTTGTTTGAATCCATCTGTAAACAGTCAAATAGGCTACTTTGAGCATTTTTGCCACTTCTTCTATTGAATAATATTCTTCTTTTTTCATGCTTAGTTATTTATCATTATTTAACATTAACTTATCAAAATCAAGTGTCGAAATTGGTTTAAATTCATTTATCTTTTCTTTGATTATATTTAAAGGACTTAGTTGATTTGGCGTAACTATTTTCTTTGTACTTCTCATTAGTCTATACCAAATATGGTAATTTTTAGGATTAAAAATCCCTCTTAATTCTCTTTCCGTGTAGTGTTCTAGTGCCTGCCTTAATCCAAACAGCATTAGAATTTTTTGAGGTTTTAATCGTGGATTATTGATAATTAAGTCAGTAATTAGGTTTTTGGCGTTTGTTGCCGAGTAATTTAGAATCGTTGGTCTGTTGGTTTCTAACCCTTGAATGTAATGCAATAACACCTTTTTAGAATATTCCAAATTAAACATGTCTTTAAAAGTTTGGTCTGAACTGATGCCTATTGTTTTAAATAACCTCTTTGTCATTTGGCGATTATTAAGTCTTACTTCCATTCGCAATACTTCAAACTTTTCTTTCTTTTTTATAGCTTCAAACAATTTAAGTTGTATTTCATTGTCTTTTTCCTCTGCCCTCTTGGGGCTAGTCTTACTTTTAAGTAAGTCATGCAACTTGTCATAAAATGCAATCTCGTATGAGTTAGCATGCCACTTGTAGCAATACCCATCGTTTCTGAATTGTGATCTATCAACATCTAATGAAAGTCTTATGTTTGAATCCTGTATTTTGTTTATCAGGATGTAAGGTGTTAGGCCATCATTTAAAATAATGTTTTTTGAATAATGAATGCTGGAAACAGGAGCATTTATAAGCTTATCGGTATAAACAAGTATTCCCATTTCTTTTAATACATTTGATAACTTTTCAGCTACTACCTCAAAATCATTATCTACAAGTTCAACAAAGTTATTACCAAACATGAGTTTTGGTAAGGAGAGCTCAATTGTAAGAGTTGGACCAAAAGTCATTGAACAATTAAATCTTTTAGTCATGGTTATTCTTGGCTTATAAATCCCCCGTAAAAGCTCTCCCTTTGTTGGATTGTTTACATATTTGAAATAACCTCTTGTAGTATTATTTGTATCCTTTTGAAAATCTTCTTTTCTAAGAATTGCAAACATCGTACCATCAAGTGTTAATTTAATTGTATCTATCATTTTGATTTTGTTCCCCTTTTTTTAATCTTTGATCTATTTGAATAAGCAAAGTAAAAAGGTCAGCGATCTTTCCGTTTTTTTCATCTAACAAACAATCTTCTTCCCTTGACATGTTTGTTTTATTCAATACTGCTTGTTCCATAGAAAGTAGCTTATATGAAGTGTTTTAGAAGGTCGACAACACGGATAAAAGTAACATTGTTGAAAACAGAAATGTTACTTTTTGTCGAAGCGTTTTTTGTATCTGTTGTACATCATCATGCAACTCTTAGCGTTTATTATTCCCTGTTCTGAATCGGGATCGTTCGGATGCCTCATTGCGATTATGTCTGCAATTTTTTCCCATGTATATTTTGGATGTTTTTCCTTTAATTTTATGACTTCTACTATTCTTTCCGCTTTTGTTAATTTAGTTATACCTACGGCATAGTCAGCCAAATAATCATTGGCTTCAGTTGTAATTTGATCAGCATGTTTATCTATCCATGATTCTAAATCGCTTTTATTTATCTTTCTTTTTACAATAAATGAAACTTCAACCCCTGCAATATGAACAGTATTTTTACCTTCGAACCATTTTATAGAAGCAGGCTTTACAGTTACATGGGCAAATTTATTTGGCTTACGAAGCGTATGTTTACCTATTTGATATGAAGTTTCGCCAGATTCAATAAACAATTGCAAATCCTCGTCTAAACCTAATAAGTCATATTTGTACATGAGATTTTTAACATGTGTCACATATTTGTTTCTTAACTCATCAAATTTAATCATTTTGTGATCGAAGGTCATAACGTCTTCGATAGGGACTATTTCTTCTTCACCGTCATTCACGGTTTTTATTGAGAATCTTTTTCTTATTTTTTCAACATCTTTTTTGAAGGATTCGTCACAAATATATAGAAGTTCAATCGTTGGTATCTCTCGACCTTTGGCTATGATCATCAAATGCTATTTTATCATTGTTTTACATTTTGTCATTTTGGTAATACTATAAAATTCAAAGAGCATGGCTAAACATAATAATCAAAAAGTTGTTGGGGATTACTTTATTAAAAACTGGCAAAAGTATTACAAAAGTTCTGACATGGAAATGTCCAAAGTTAATATATTCTTTAATAATCTTTTGTATTCAAAGGAGCCTGTGACGAAGAATGATGATTTGACAACAGAGGAAGCTATCTGGGTATTTAAACGGCTTTCAGCTATGGCTTATTTTGGGCTTGGAAAACTATACCAAAAATTTATAACTTGGATTACTAGATACTACCCTTTCTCGCTTCTATATACAGATAAAATATATCACTCACGACATCAACATTTAAGACTGATAATAAATAAAATTGAAAAGCTTATTGCACAATTTGGTATTAAAGCATTGATAGTTAGCAATGAAGTTAATGAAAACTATACAGTATATAAAACACTTTTTAGTAAGAAACCTGATCCTAATCAACTGGCTCATCTAGAAACCAATTTACAAAACAAACTAGGAAGCGTATATATTAGAATTGATAGACAAAGTATGAATATCTTACTTCCAAATGAAGTATTAAATAATATTTAAATAAAATATGACAAACAAAACAAAGACAACCAATAAAGTTGATCAATTAGAAACTGAAATAATAGGATTAAAAGTGAGAATAGCTAGGCTCGAAAAATTTATCCTTGATATGCCTGATCCGAGCAGTTACATACAAGATTTAAACGAAAATGAAATTATAGAAGAAGCTAAAAAAGTTATTGATCAATATGATAGGGTCTCGGCCAGCCTGCTCCAACGAAGATTATCAATAGGTTATGCCAAAGCCAGCAGACTTATGGATATTCTTGAAAATAAAGGGTTAGTTGCTCCTTCAGATGGTTCTTCAAATCCACGTGAGGTATACAGACAAACAGATGAACAAAACAAAAAGGATTAAGGTAAGATTCAAAGTAATCAGAAACAAAGATTCTGAAAGTAGAATTGAAAATGCTTACAATGGGCTGTTTAGAATGGCAATTGAAAGAATAAAAAAACGATTACACTAAATAGCTTTACCTCTAAGAAGAACAGTTAACCTATCATCTTGTGTAAATTTCATCGCAATTCCCTCAAGTCTGACACCATCTTTTCTTAATTCTGCACCTAAATAATCTGTTAATGCTTGTGTTGGATCTGCAAGTGCTTTTCTAACTTGAGCCTCAACATTTATAGCCTTTAAAGCTATTTTCCCAGCTAATCCATCTGCTTTTGCATCAACTTTTAAATCGTCTAATACCAAGGCGTTTTTACCAGCAGGATGATTTGCCAATACAATATCAGCTGTAACAGTAGCACCAATGGGCCTATCTATTCTTATTGTTGCTTTAGCTTCACCTTTACCTTCTCGTATTCCTACACTCATAAATGGTACATTTGCTTCAACTGATGGATTACCTGATAAGATACCTCCCACAATACCCTTCATCATTCCTTCAATTTCTTGACCTGTAAGTCCTTTCTTAAATTCTCCGTTGGCTTTTATTTGGGCTGATGCCTCATGGACAATTGCAGGTGTTTCTATCCGTAATTCTTTTTGATCTGGCATGATCAGGAGTATATCAATGAAATTTTTTAAAATCAATAAATAGATATTTACACATTGCTATATAATGGCTGTATCTTGAAGCTTTCAAATACCGTTTGGATATTTTGAAAAGTAAAGCTAAACTCTACTTCCCTATTCATAAATGCGTTTATTAGTGGGAGCAAGGTAGTCCTTATTCTGACAGTCTTAGCCTCTATTAGGCTCTGAAATAACGGAGTGTAGATGACTTTAGCTATCTTTTTATCCTTCACTTCTATCTTTTCAAAAAATATTGATAGGTAATGTCTTTTAGCTTCAAAATTGGCATTGGTAAATGTTTCTTTAATATTGTTTACCAAATCTAAGATAGCTACCGTAGCATCAATATCAAACCCTCCTTGATTCTCTATGGTGGCTAGTTCACCATCTCTATTTTGAAGGTCGATAGTCAACTCGTTGTGTTTTCTCTTAAATGTTTCTGAATCTACTGTTTTCTCCAGCAATGCGTCCTCTAGAACACTACGTTTCATCTCAATAGCCTTAATTGCATTCTGAACAGCTTGTATGTCTGATTGTTTAGCTTCCCTTGAACGATTTACCAGAGCTTTAGCCTTATCAATTATTGCTTGAGTAAACTCTTCCGTGAATTGAATCTTTCCAAGCTCCTCCACAACCAGATTTTCTAAATCTCCAAGTGGAGTGTAATGACGACAGCCTTTTAAAACACTGCCGTGATAATAAGCCTTACTTTTCTTTCTACTCCAGTCCCCGCATAAACGAGCATCGTGCTCCTGACAAAATGCAAAACCATTTAAAAGCCAGCTATATTTTCTTCTCCTGCACGCATTTTGGTTGTGAAGTTTGGAAATTCTATCGCAAGAATCAAATATCTCTGGTGTGGTTAATGGATCGTGATTGCCCTTAATAATCACACCATTGTATAGAAACTTGCCAAGATAAAATGGATTTTTAAGTATGGCGTACAAAACACTACGATAGACTCGTTTATTGTTTTTTGACCGTAACCCCATCTCGTACAACATATCCACGAGTGTATCTACAGGATAGTTACCAGTAGAGTAGAGTCGGAACAATTCGGTTAGAAAATGTCCCTTTTCAGGATCTATTTCGACAACTTTATGAGGTTTTTCCTCAGAACCTTTGTATGTTCTATATTATCATAATATGTTCAAGTGTTTTTACTTTTTCTATTTCCTCTCTGATTTGAACTACAAGCCTAAAGTTTGAAAAAGCCTCGTAAATATGTGACAGTTGCGTGGTTATATTAGATTCACGATCCTCGAGCTAAGTTTGACGATCAGCAAAATCTAAGATAGATTTGTTGTATAATGAATATATGTTGACTTTGCTTCTGACTGTTGTTCTAGCAATAGTCTTTGCTGTTTTTGCTACTCAAAATACAGGGGTCTCTGCAATTTATTTTGCGGGTTATTCTTTACAAAACGTTCCTCTTTACTTGATTGTTTTGATTCCCCTACTAATGGGTTTGTCATTTTCTTTTGCTATTCATCTACTTAAATCATTGTCCAGCAAATTAACAATAAATAAAGGCAAAAGTGAAATCAAAACATTAAAAAATGAACTTGCAGAAGTTACAAAGGAAGCCCACAAGCTAGAGCTTGAAAATACCAAGCTAAAAGCAAAATCCGGTGAATTTGACGAAAACTCTATCTAACACTAAATGTACAACTTTCTATTAAAAGTTTGGAGAGCTTTGAAGCTTCCTACCAATTTACAGTTATTCTTCATGAGAAGACTTAATGATCAATTTTTAATCGGAGTAACCGGAATTATTTTTGACGATAAGAATAGAATTCTTTTGTTTAGGCATACTTACCGTGATACAGATTCATGGAGTCTTCCCGGAGGTTATATTAAAGCCAAAGAACATCCTAAAGAGGCTCTTGAGAGAGAAATCTTGGAAGAATCCGGCTTTATAGTCAGTGCAGACGAAAGATTAAAATTACGAACAGACAGGGAGACTCCCAGAATTGATATTACTTACGTTGGTAAATTTATTGGGGGAGAATTTAAAGAATCAGACGAAGTAAAGGAAGCTAAATTCTTTTCTTTTTCAAAACTTCCACTGCTCCAGCCAGACCAACTATATTTCATAGATATGGCCAAAAACATGAATTCAAGAAAAATTTAAAAAATGGATGAATTAACAATTACCAGTCAAATAAATAAACTAATATTCAAATTACTCAAAGAAAACCCCAAAGGATTACATTGGTCTGAGTTACTTAAAAAAATTAAGGAAGACAGTCCCAATTTCCATCCCAAAACGGTTAATGGCTGTGTTTGGAAACTTCTGGAGAGATTTCCTGATAAAGTCTATAAACCTTCAAGGGGACTTTTCCGCTTAAGAGATTAGGAAGAATAATTATAATGTCCCCAAATTGTTTTAAAAACTAAAGCAATTGGAACTGCAAACAAGGCTCCAATAATTCCAAAAAAGGTAATTCCTACAAAAAATGAGAAAAATATTAAAAATGGATTAATTTTTGTTTTTTTACCTAAAAAATATGGTGATATAAATAAATCCATTAGATTAGACAAGGCAAAATAACAAAAAACCACAATCAAAACTTCATAAATTGGATGTAAATCTGGAATAAGCGCCATTATCCCCCAAATAATAAGTATTACTAAAATAACTAATATAAATTGAGTCTTTAAATAATCAATTAATACTTTTTTTATTTTTAGACCTAAGCTTGTATTGGAATTTAATTTCATACTTCTTGTTTATCTGTATAATAATATCATGTCTAATAAATCAATTATTATGATAGGAATGACTGTAGGTTCAATTATCGGAGGCTACCTGCCAACTCTTTTTGGAGTTAGTATAATTTCATTCACTTCTGTCATAACTACTGCAATTGGAGGCTTTATTGGAATCGCAATTACCTATAAGTTAGTTAATTAAGAAAAAATTAGACCGACTCTTCTTTCTTGATTTTCTTAATAGTAGACTTTTTAACTTTTGGGGTTTTTACAACTTTTACTTTTTCTTCAATTAAAACTGGGGTCTCTTTAACTTCTTCAATTTTTGGTTCCAATAATTTCAAAATTCTATCTAATTTTGCGTTTACAGCCGCAAGGCTGGTTACCAATGCATCAAATTGAACCTTATTTGAGTCATTTCTAGGAGCTTGTGGTCTGTCAAAGCTTGGTCTTTCAGATCTACCACTATCAGAACTTCTTCCCCCTACTTTTTCAAAACATTCTGAGCAATAGACTGGTTTTCCTGTTGTTGGTCTAAAAGGAACTTCACAATCCTTGCCACAGTTGCTGCATACTGTTTTAAACATCTCTCTTGGCCTATCATCTCCTCTACCAAAGCCTCTTCCACCACCTCCGAAAGATCTTCCTCCACCACGATCTCCTCCAAACCTACTGCCACCGTTGTTGTCTCTTCTAAAATTTCCCATTGTGTACATAATAACACACTATTTGAACAAATGATACTTGACAACCTGTTGTAATACATGTAGTATGTGTACTATGGCAACTAATGATACCAAAAGAACTACTCTTTTCCTTAACCCTAATCTCCTAAAGCATGCAAAGGCACAGGCTGTAATTGAAGAAGTAACGTTAACCACGTTAATTGAAAAGTCATTAATAAAATATCTACCGGAACAGACAATCATTAAAAAGGCAGTAATAAATTGACCACAATAACAAAAGAAACAGTAACCTCAGACAATGGAAGTACCGATGTTGTTGTGAACGCCCCAGTAAAAAGACAGGCAACAAATAGAGAAACATATGAATACTTGGTTTATTATATTTTTGGAGCCTTGGAAATACTCCTTGCTTTCCGTTTAGTACTAAAGATAGCAGGTGCAAGTATGGCAAGTGCCTTTGTAAGATTAATTTATGGGATCAGTAGGTTTTTTGTAATGCCGTTTGAAGGAATTTTCAGAAGATTTTCCTCTCAAGGATTAGAAACAACTTCAGTTCTTGAACCTTCAACATTGGTTGCAATTATTGTATATGCTATTTTAGCTGTTGGAATTGTTAAATTAATTAGAATTTCGTCAGGAGAGGAACAACAAATTGATTAACAAATTGGAGGTGAATAAATAATGGGTATTATACTTTGGATAATTTTTGGAGCACTTGCAGGATGGATTGCCTCAATAATAATGAAGACTAATTCCAGTCAAGGAACAGTTATGGATATAGTTTTAGGAATTGTGGGTGCAATTGTAGGAGGTTTTCTCATGGGACTTGTTGGCCAATCAGGCGTAAACGGGTTCTCTTTGTATAGTTTAATAGTTGCAGTCATTGGAGCAGTCGTAGTGATATTTATTGGTCGCAAATTAAGAAATTAAAGAAATGAGGTGATTAATTATGACAACTATAATAAATACCCCTCAACCTAAAGAAGATTCAGGTGGAGGCTTAGGAACAATTATTGGTCTTGTTGTTTTAGTATTATTTGTATTTTTGTTTTTTGTGTACGGTCTTCCAGCGCTTAGACAGATAAAATTAGGCGGAACAGAAATAAATGTACCAGATAAAATTGACGTAACTGTTAATCAACCAGAATAAACAAGTTTGTATTACGTAATAAAAATGGTAACAATACAACAACAAAAGGATGCAATTGATAAAGCAGCTATTGATGCAAGGCAAGCTGTGGCGGACGCTGAGAGTGAAAGAATAAGACTAGAAGCTGAAGCTGAAATTGAAAAAGTGCAATATAACGCACAAAGATAAACAAGTTTGACACTGTGTGATTTTGACACTGTGTGATAAGGGGGTGATTAAAATATGGGAATCTCATTTACAAATTTAAGTCCTTTAGCCTCGTTAGTTTTTGGAGTGTTAATTTTACTTTTTCCAAAATTTCTTAACTATCTAATTGCCGCTTATCTTATTATCATAGGACTCTTAGGATTAGGTTTAATAAGCTAATTTTTAAAAAATTATTTAATAAGCGCCAGAAACTCTCTGTTCTTGCCTTTCTCCCCCACAATTGGAGATTCAATTAAATTGGGTGCCTTACCTCCTACTGCCGTTATGTTATTTTTTACTTGATCCAAAACCACATCCACATATTCATCTTTTAATTTCCCTTTTTCTAAATATTCTCTAGGTGCCTCATAATGAGGTTTAATTAATGAAATTATCATTCCATTTTCTTTTAAATTATTAAGTGCGTTAGGAACAGTTAAAATTTGTTTGGTCCATGAAGTATCAATTGTAATTAAATCCATCTTTTCAGGTAATTTAACATGCATAGCGTTTGTCCTTTCCATTACAACAACTTTTGGGTCATTTCTAAGTTTCCATGCAAGTTCACCATATGAAGTGTCTATTGAATATACTTTTTTTGCTCCGTTTTGAAGAAGACAGTCAACAAAGCCTCCAGTTGATGATCCAAAATCAGCAACAACCATGTCTTTAATATTAATTTTAAAATTGTCTAAGGCAAACTGTAATTTTTCTCCCGCCCTTGAAACATAGGTCTTCATAAAGGTATATTATATGTTATATGAATCCAAAACTTAAAAACTTATTTAAATATCAATTTTTAGTTCTTTTAGTGGGCACACTTTTTGCCTGGACAAATTTTTCAATTGAGCTTTACTCTTGGATTAAAGACATTAATTGTCCAGTTGGCTGCCCAGTAAATTCTCCTAACCCGTTTTTAACCCCCTGTTTTGGAGGAGCTGTATTTTTCTCTATTGCATTAGTCTTTAGCATTTTAATAAAGAAGGGTTCAAAATAAATATAAGTTTAAATAAATAATTATGAAGATTAAATCGTGGACAAAATTAATTTTGTCAATTTTACTAGCACAATCAGCTGGTGCAATTGGATCGTTTTTTACTATTTCAGCAATTCCAACATGGTATGCCCTTTTAAATAAGCCAGTGTTTTCTCCTCCAAATTGGCTGTTCGGTCCTGTTTGGACAATTCTTTATACAATGATTGGGATATCCTTTTATAAAATTTGGATTAATTATAAAAAAGAAAATTCTTGGGCAATTAAATTTTTTCTTTTTCATTTATTCTTGAATTCTATCTGGTCAATAATTTTTTTCGGAATAAAAAATTTAGGTCTAGCTTTCTTTGAAATCATTATTATGTGGTTAACCATTATTTACATGATTATCAAATTTAAAACTATTAACAAATGGGCATCATATCTCTTAATTCCATATCTTTTCTGGGTTAGTTTTGCCTCTATTCTCAATTTCTCTGTCTGGAGGTTAAATCTAAATCAAAATAACATTAATATTTTTGCCCAAGATTTAACATCCAAAAAAGCCTTTGATGATTATGTCTTCTCACAAGATAGTTACAAAGAAAGTTTAGGAGCATTTAACCTTAAAAGAGACTCATATCAAAAAAATCCTACATTATCATTAAAAGAAGAGGCAAGAGTTGCACTTTATGACTTTTTAATTAAACGAGATGATTACAAAAGAACTTATCTAACACTTATAAGAACAAAGATTTCAGAGTCATCTGGAATTACTAAGGATGAAAGAGAAACGGTTTACACAAAGATTGATCCTGAGGTCGTTTGGCTTGAAGGAAGAAAAAGTGAACTCAAGAAAGATGATTCGTTGGAAAATTTACTAAGTAAGTCTAAAGAGGAAGATTTAAAATATTTAAAAGATACTTTGCCAATTATCTATTTTACCCTAAGTAATATCAGCTTATCTTCAGTTATTGAACTTAAAAATAGCCACATTATTTTATACAACAAGTTAAAATCCGAGGCTAATGATTTAGTAAAACTAGGAAGGGTTGACGCAACACTATTTGACAGGTGGTTTAACGATATAGACGCCGAACTTACTAAGTTTACTGATATAGAAAACTTAGCAAGGATAGAAATACAAAAAATATTTTCAGGTGAGAGCTATGTAATCAAAAGGTCTTATGAAAAATCTCTTTCAACCCTATTACCTGCCAAGTCAAATTTATTGCAACTTAACCAATTTATTAGTGAATTAGAATTAACCATATCAGAAAAGAGATAATGCAAAAAATAATTTCAGTTTTTAATAATTTAAAACAAACTTTGGCTCCAAAACTAATCATTTTGGATTCAAAATTTCAAACTTTAATTCCTAATCCTAAATTGAGAAAAATTTTATATATCTCAGTTTTAGGTCTCTTTGGCTTCATGGTTTTCTTAATTCTTTTAGGATTAATTCTAATGCCTTTTAGAAAAACCGATGGAACGAGTGGAATATCTTTAACAAAACCAAAAATTACTGTTTCCTCTCCTGCCCCAGTCAAGGAACTAAATGAAACACAAAAAAAATTGTTGGATCTTGAAAATAAAATTAAAGATTTGAGATTCCCCGAAAGCGCTTTGACTATACCCATGATAGAATCAGACATTAAAATATAACCACTATTAAAAAATCTTTTTAATTAAAATTAATCAAGATAATCCTGAAGTTTTTTCCTTCTTGAAGGATGTTTTAATTTTCTTAAGGCTTTTGCTTCAATTTGTCTGATTCTTTCTCTGGTTACCCCAAAAACTCTTCCTACTTCTTCAAGTGTCATTTGTTTTGTACCCTCTAAACCAAATCTTAACTTTAAAACCTTAGCTTCTCTTTCCGTTAACGTTCCTAAAACTTCATCTAAATGATCTTTCAAAAGTTGTTTGCTGGCTTGATCGACAGGAGACAGCTGACTTTCATCAGGTATGAAATCTCCTAAAATACTTTCTTGATCTTCACCGACCGGTGCTTCTAAAGAGGTTGTCTCTTGTGCAATTTTAAATATTTCTCTGACCCTGTCTGGTTCAATTTCTACCTCTTCCCCAATTTCCTCAGGTGTTGGTTCCCTTCCTAATTCCTGCATTAATCTACGACTTGCTCGATAAAGTTTATTAATTGTTTCCACCATGTGGACAGGGATTCTTATAGTTCTTGCTTGGTCTGCAATCGCTCTGGTTATAGCTTGTCTGACCCACCATGTGGCATATGTTGAAAATTTAAAGCCTTTTCTCCAATCATATTTTTCTACAGCTCTAATTAGACCTTGATTACCTTCCTGAATCAAATCAAGAAGTGAGAGCCCTCTACCAATATACTTTTTGGCAATTGATACAACTAAACGAAGATTACTTTCTGTTAGTTTATCTTTTGCTCTTTTTTCTGCTTTCTCATAGCGCTTGGCATACTCTATTTCATCTTCAGCATTTAAAAGAGGTACTCTACCAATTTCCCTTAAGTATTGCCTAACAGGATCTGTTGATTCAATTCCTTCAAGTCTGGTTAAAAGTTCTATCTCTTTATCTAGTCTTTCTTTTGAAGCCTCAAGTGAAATTTCATCATCTGCTGCGACGGATTCAAAAACGTCAATTCCTTCTGAGAGTAATTGATCATATAAATCATCAAGTTCATTAATTCTATCTTCTGCATCCTGGAATATTTCTAGTATTTCATCTTGAGTTAAAAAGCCTTGATCTCTTGCTTTTTTAATTATTTCTGCAACTTGTTTACGTATCATATTTTCTAAAACGTCGTCTAACCGGCAATTATACCTAAATTTTGATTTTTCTTAAAGGGTGGAAAGTTTTTTGGTTAATTCATTAAATTCCTCTAAATAATTTTGATTATCTTCTGACTCTCTTATTTTAACACCAAGTTCCTCCAGCTTGTGACGTAAATTTAATACCATTAATTCTTTGATCAACGTATCGATATCTTCAAGATCTGAATTTTCAAGCACAATTTCAGAAAATCCATTTTGTAACTCTTTTGGTAAACTAGAGCCAAAAAGGTTTAGGTTGAAGTTGTTTTTTTCTTTAGAACCAGACAGAAAAGCTTTAAGTTCATTTAGTATTTTTTTAACAAAAGGTGTGGAAAAAAGTTTAATTATTTCGTTAGAAAATAAAATTTTTGGATTTTTGGAAATCGCATTAATCAAAAGTCTTTCTTCCAACAACTGTTTTCTCCCCTTTTCCGACTTTGTAACTAATGGGGTTTCCTCTTTCCTAATGTCTATATGTTTCCTAGTTACTTCGTCTGTAACCGCCTCAACCGGAACTGAAAGTTTTCTTGACAATACTTCTATGTAATGAGCTTGAACAATTTTATCATCAATACAAGCTAGAATTGGAGATATTTCAGCACTTATTTTTTTCTTGTCTTCTCCGTCTACTGTTCCATATTTTGCAATAGCACTTTCAATTAAAAAGTCCCAAATTGGAATTGCTTCATCAATTGCCTTTTTGTACTTTTCAGGTTCATGCCGTGCAATTTCGTCAGGATCTTTATACCCTTTAAGCTGAGCAACTCTTACTTCAAAACCTAAATTTTCGGCAAGTATTGCTCCCTTTTTTGCAGCCTCGTCACCAGCAAAATCTGAGTCAAGGCAAAGAACAATTTTTTTTGCAAATCTTCCTATCAATCTAATTTGATCTTCTGTTAAAGCGGATCCTTTAATGGCTATGACATTTTTAATGCCAGCAGAGTAAGAAGATATCATGTCAAGTTCTCCCTCAACGATAACTGCATATTTTAAATCTCTGATATGGGATTTTGTTATGTCTAATCCATATAATACTTTTGATTTGTGGTAGGCTGGAGTATCTGGAGAATTAATATATTTTGCCATATCCTGCTTCATCCATGGTAAAATCCTGCCTGCAAAGCCAATTGCATTTCCTCTGTGGTCAAAAAGTGGAAAAATAACTCTTCCCCTAAATCTATCAATCCCCCTACCAACTAATAGTCCTGTTAGCTTCAAGTCGTTTAGTTTAAATTTCTTTTTTTGATTTAAATATTTAAAAAGTGCACTAAAACTCTCCGGGGAATAACCAATTTTAAATAATTTAATCATGTCTAGGCTTAATCCCCTATCCTTCACTAGGTAATCAAGTATTTTTTTACCACTAGGGTGAGAATTTAAAACATAATCATAGAAATTAAGCGTACTTTTATTAATCTCAATTATTTTTTCTCTTTCAGAAGAAGCCTCTGGTTTAAAAGTGGTAAGTTTTACTCCAGCTTTATCAGCTAAATATTTTAATGCTTCACCAAATTCCATCCCTTCATGTTCCTCAAGAAAAGTAAAGCAATCGCCTGACTTTCCACATCCAAAACATTTGTACATTTGTAGTTCTGGAGAAATCATAAAAGATGGAGTTTTTTCTCCATGGAAAGGGCAGTTTGTCTTGTAATTTCTTCCTGCTTTTTTAAGTTCCAAGTATTCAGAAAGAAGAGAAACAATATCAGTTTTACTCTTTACCTCATCTATTTGGTTATTCATTAAGTTGGATTATACCTCAAACTCCAAAATTAAGGGGAAATATCCTTTTATTCTTTTTTCTTGTCCAGTTTATCGAGTTTTAGAAGTTTAACACCGAAGTACACTACAAATGAAATTACAATAAAATCTATAAAAACACTAATAAGATCACCGTACATTATTTTTGCTGATCCTATTCCAAAATATGATTCTTTGAGTCCCTCTACAGAACCTAGCGCAAGTCCTACAAGGGGATTAATTAAATCAGTAACAATTGCAGTAACTAGTTTTGAAACAGCTCCCCCTAAAATAAAGCCAACAGCAAGTCCGGTGACTCCCTGTTCTCTTATAAAATTAATAAATCCTTTCATTTTTTAATTATACAATTTATTTATATCCAATATTATTATCATCGTATGGCGGAGTATAAATTGTTACTACTGTTAAGTTTTTCGTAGAATTATTTTTAATGTTTATTTTTTGTCCCTCTTTAATTTTCAAAACATTACCGCTTTTAATTGGTTGATCCCCGCATAATCCACGTCCTTTTAACACATAATATATTCCATGACCTTTTTTCAAATAGGCACCTTCTTTGTCTGTTTCTTTTTGGGGAAAAATAACATCAATACCGACACTAAATTTTTTTGTTACCGCCACAATAGTTAATTTTCCCCAAGAAAATGATAAATTTTCCATAAATTAAAAACCTCCAATTATTTATTATCACTCATAGCCACAATTATAACTTGTTAAAAATGATGCGGAGAGGGAGGGATTTGAACCCTCGATAACCTTGCGGTTATACGTCATCTCCAATGACGCGCACTAGGCCACTATGCGACCTCTCCATTTGTTCTATGAGGCTATATTATAACAGGGAATTGGCTTTTTTGAGGATTTGTCTTTCTTGTGATTGAGAAAGTTTTTTGCAAGCTTCTTTTAATAGAAGCCAAACCACTTCTGAAGTCTCTCCATCAAAACCTTCTGGTGAGTCAGATTTCCACTCCATCAAGAAAAACGTGACAAATTTTAAAATATTTCCTCTTTCCGGATGCTTATAGAAATACTTAATTGTCTCTATTTTTTTAATAATTTTAGCCTCAACGCCACCTTCTTCTTTAACTTCGCGAATAGCAGTTTCTTCCAATGTTTCTCCAACGTCTATCCAACCTTTCGGAAGAGTCCAATAAATTTTAGGAAATATATCACTTGGGGTTGTTGACCTGACAAGCCATAAGGTCTCACCACTTTCTTTCTTGAATACTGCTCCACCTGAAGAAAACTCCCTAATTACTTTTTCTTTCTTTTTTTTTCCCATTCTTTAATCATTACATTTGCTGTTTTTAACATATCTTTTTCCCGTTTTAACTTAAGTTTTTTAGAAGCTTGAGAATAATCAAACCATGAATAGTCTCCAATACCCATTATTTCTGCTCCTGTTTTATAAAACATGAGATAGTAAATATATTTAAAAGTAATACTTTTATTTCCTACTATTCCGGCCCCTGTGCCCCTGCCAATCTCATCTAAAACTCTGGCGTTCATATTACCCTGTTCTGAAGTAAACCTAATTACGGCTCTGACTGAAGACTCTCCCCTTCTAACTGTGGATTTTAAAATTTCCCATTCCCCATCATTGTTTTTAGAAAGTAGAAAATGATTTTTTCCCCTACCTTCTTTAAAAATTACTGCTCCTCCAATTAAAATCTCACCATTATTATTTTTCATACTGGTATTCTACCATCTGAATAACAAATGACCAAGCACTATATCATTGTTGACTGCGGAGGGTGCAGGATTTGAACCTGCGTAGGGTGTAAACCCTCGAGTTTTCGAAACTCGTGCAATTGGCCGCTATGCGAACCCTCCTCTGTGTGCCCGACAAGAATCGAACTTGTATCTAAAGATCCGCAATCTTCAATTCTATCCGTTGAACTACGGGCACTTAGAAATCCAATGTAGGTATATTATACTTTACTGAGGTAACTTTTTACTAAACCAGTCCATGGCTTTATCTAATCTCGATGGGGAAATTTCTTCTTCCATTAAATATTCCTTTAAATTTTTTCTTATTTCTTCTTTAACTTCGGATTTTATAACAAGCTCCATTCTGTTTGGTAAAAATGCAGTTTCTAAAATTAAAAGTTCACTATCATGTCTTTTTCCAAACCAAAATCTACCTAAAAACTGCCAATCTGTTCTCTTTCCACCAACTTTTACTCCTTTATTTGTAATTTTGTATTCCATCTCATCTGGGGCGACAGTACTCATAACATAGTAAAGAAAAATCAAAGAAACAATTAAAATTACAGGCATTGCACCTTCTGCCAAAAACAAAATTAGACAAACTATTCCAGCAATTGAAACAGTTGTTAAGTAAAACTGTCTATCTCTTCTTTTAAATGGTCTAGAAGGAGCAATCCAAGTAACTAAATCTTTTTCCAATTCAGGCTTGTTTTCTTTTAAAGTACCTTCGTTTACAGAAGATTGTTCATTGGCAGCTTCCATGTCTAAAGTATACCCTAAATCTGATATAATTGCAGGATTGGAGGATATCCCGAACGGCTCAGGGGAAGGTTTGCTAAACCTTGACGTTTAATTGCGTCCGACAGGTTCGACTCCTGTATCCTCCGCCCCGGTGAGGTGCTGGAGTGGTCGATCAGGTTAGTCTTGAAAACTAATACAGTCATTTTTGGCTGTCGTGGGTTCGAATCCCACCCTCACCGCAAAATAAATGAAAAATAAACTGTCTGTTGATAGAACAAATTTAGCGGTTGATAGAACAATACTTGCTTATTTGAGAACTTCTCTAACAATTATTGTTGTGGGGATTTCTTTTATTAAACTTTTTGATGGTCCTTTTTTAAGTTTTATGGGTTGGGTTTTAATTGTTTTTTCGTTCTTGCTTTTTATCTTCGGAATTAAACGCTGTAATAAAATTAAAAAAGATTATTAGCGAGCAATTGTTAGACTATAAATCTTTGAAAAACCTGCATCTTTCAAAACCTTTTTAGCTTCATTTATAGTTGATCCTGTTGTATAAACATCATCAAATAAAATCAAATTATTAGTTAAGGGCAATTTATGGGTAGGATTAATTACAAAAACTCCAGAGAGATTTTTACGACGATCAATACCCTTTAAATTAACTTGTGGATCAGTTTTTTTATATTTAATTAGTAGGTTTGGATAATATTTCCATTTCATTTTTTTAGCTATCTTTTCACCCACAATTGCCAACTGATTAAAACCTCTCCAGTTTTCTCTTTGTACATGAAGTGGTATAGGAACAAGAATTATGTTTTTAAAAGGAAAATTAATATCTTTAAGTTTATTAATAATAACTAAAGACAATTCATCTGAAAGATCATATGCAAATTTATACTTTAAAGAAATAATTGCTTTTCTAATAACACCTTTGTACCTAAAAATTGAATAGTTGCTGTTGTACCAACCACCTACCGGAACTTTATCCAAACAACTTTTACAAATATACTTACCCCCTCTTTTGCATTCCAAACATTTCTTGGGAAAAAGTAGATCAAGAAGGTTCATTGATATTAATTTAGCACAAACACAAAAACAGCCAAAGTATCAACAGCTAAATTATGTAATACAAACGATAGATTTGGTTACTGACACAACCAGACCAGAGGAAAATTCAATTCTACCAACTCTGAATGGAAACCCGGGACCAATTTCAAGATAATCCAACCTTTTCTCTTAAACTGACAACAAAGAGTTTGTTTTCTTCCTCGTTGGTCTTATCTCCGTTGAACTTCAAGTAATATGCTTTGGAAAACGTTCCAGCACCAAAGATTTTATCAACCCTGTCCATTAAAATTCTCGTGTTTTTGGTATCAATTCTGGTTTTGAGTATATCTTTTCTCATTTCAACGGCTTCGTCTTCACCAATTTTTCGTGCTCCCTCAATCAATGTTTCGATTAATAATCTGGCAGTTGCATATCTAGGAAGAGAATGCTTTTCAAGCTCTTTTTTACACAACCATCTTATTGCATAATTATCCAAGCCTTCTACGTTTGCGCCAGTGTCTTTTACATAATTTTCTCTAGCTTTAACAATCAATTCATCGTCTGAGGTCAAAACAAAGTCTGTGGCAAAATATTCAACAACCCCTTCCTCAAGCATCAATCCTCTTTCATCATTTTCGCGTAAATAACTGGCTAAACCCAATTGCGTAGTGCTTGTTTCAGGATCTTTCCATTTGAAACCTAAAAGTTTCTTCTCAGTCATCCTAGAAACCACAACCTGCCTTCCTAAATGATGATTTGTTTCATGATGAAGCATTCTTATATCAAGAAGTAAGTTGCCTTCCCCGACTGGAAACAAGTCAACTCTATTACCAAAGCCGGCCCTCCCGGCCCCAAAGCCACCACAGGCCTTTACTACACGTTTTTCCCCTGTGTCATATATCGCAACAGAAGGGAAATCCTCTTCCTTTATTTCTAATCCAGCAACTGAATACGTCTTGCGTAAATTGTTCTTTATTGATTCGAAAGGCTCTTTAAAAACGGTTTCGGTTAAATCTAATCTATATTTTTCGAGGGGATTTAATTTTTGGGCATTTTCAAATGCTTTTTGTGTAGATGATATTTCTTTTTCCCTAGCTTTAGGGTTACGACCAAAAGCACTTGAAGCATGAATTTCAACATGCCCAACTCGACCACCCATACTAATCTCGCCAACTTCACTCATATCCAAATTATTGCACTTTTGTTTTTGAAAGGATATATTAAAAAGTGAACTCAACTTATACCAATTTATTTTTTAATGGTGCATTCAGACAGAAAGAAGCGATTTGATCTAATTCCACCAGATACACCATTTAAGTTTAGGGTACTAAAACAAAAAATTTGACTTTTCAATAAAAAGATAAGATACTATCGGATGTAATTTGAGGCTGTTGAATAAGCTCAATTTGCCCACAAACTACAAGCACTTTTAAATTGGTTGGTAAGCTTACAATTTCTAGTTTGGAAACAGAAAGATTTTACTCAACAACTGTTGAATGAATCAACTGTTTCCAAATTCATGTCCAAGGAGGACAAAATGAAACACAAGATCGGTTTCAAGTTAGCACTAGTAATACTCGTGTTGGTGATTGGGTTTTTTCTTCCCATTAGGATTACCATCGGTGGGTTGTGGGTACACAACCTGTATTCATGTCCGAATGCAAGCCATATGGTGGGAGTGGATACCCCCAATGGAAATTTCTATGGGATTGATATCACCCATCCATATGCTATTAAATGCCAGGACGAAATTTTCATCCGTATGAGGGGATATATAGCAGTTGCTTTGGGCAAGTATCCCTATCCCCAATGGGAAGTTCTAAATAAAGTAGTGAGAAATCACTAAGTAAACCAACCAAAAAAAATAAATAATGACACTGCTGACCGACGAGGTTAATAACAAAAAAACCACGATTCGATCAGCAGCACTTTCAAGTTAATAAAATAATTTGTTGATTTGAAAGTGAATTGCCTAAAATTATGATTTCATCAAGCTTTACCTCTCTGAAGACAAATTTACCCCGTGGAAAATTTATTGCTACGGCATTTATATCTGACGTTTCTGGAAAAGAATTACCAGAACAATTAGTCTTTTTCTGTATAAGAACTTTTCCTTGTATGGTGGAGATGGAGGGAATCGAACCCTCGTCCGAAAAACTTTATTATAAAACTTCTACAAGCTTAGTCAGTTTTTATTATTTCCCTTAAAAATTATCCAACTAACAGGAATTTTAAGGTAAGGCTTATTTATCTATAGTTAACTAGCTTTAAACCAGAAACTAATTAAAGCATCTCGAATTGGTTTACACCCAGTCGGTCCGATCGAGAATCAGACTTCAGGACGCCAGTTAAGAATACGCTAAAGCGTATTGATATCTAGGAGCAAAATTTTGTTTTGCTTTTAGTTTTTGATATCTTTTTACAAGTGTGTATCAAACTTGGCTTGCAGTTTTGTAAAAGAGCTCTCCGTCGAAACCGGTCATCCCCGTAATCATTTAATTTTAAATTCTCTTTCTAATTCTCTTTCTATATCTTTTTTCTTTATAGATTCCTTCTTTTCAAATTTTCTTTTAGACTTTCCGAGAATCAGTTGAATCTTAATTAAATGTCCCTTATTATACATCGCAACAGGCACAATTTGCAACTTTTTCTGCTTAATTTTAGTTAAGATTGAAAGTATTTGTTTTCTATGAAGTAGTAGTTTTCTCATGCGAGTAGGCTCATATTTTTGCATTCCTTCTGCTGGGATATTGGCATTAATTAAAAATATTTCATTATTCAAAACTCTGACATGGGATTGGGACAAATCAGCCCTACCCTCCCTAATAGATTTTGCTTCAATTCCTTTTAGAGAAATTCCCGCTTCTACCTTTTCAGGAGTCAATTCATACTCATATCTTGCTCTTTTATTAAAAATCCTCATGGAGTAATTATACCTTAAAGTTCAATATACATAAGCTTGGAGCCGGTTAGAAGTATTATTTTTGATTCATCCTCAGAAACAATTAGATCTTTTACCTCTTTAATCACATCCGATTTGTACTGTAATTTAAAATTACCATTTTTTTCCAGAGCTATTACTCTTCCGGTTTCTTTATCTAAAATATAGACATTCTTTATTTTTTCATTTGTATAAATTGCCGTTGGATTACTAACTTCTTCAACTATTCCTTTCATTAAAACCACCGATGGGTTTCCATTAGTAAACTTGGTGACTTTTCCACTACTACTTAAGACCCAAATTGAACCATCAATTGATATGTCTATAATTTTTGAAAAATCAACTTCAATTCCAGGGGCCAACCATTCAGTCTTATCTGAAAAAGAATCGTTATTTCCTGCAAATCTGTAAATCATATTTGCACTTTTGTCTAAAAGGTAAATATTTCCTGAATAGAGATAAAAATAAGAACTACCCCAATCTTTTTCTTTTTCATCATCGGATGTGGATATTTTTTCTCTTTTATTGGTAATTTCGTATACTCCATCCGTGTTCAAACTAAAGATCCTTTCCCCATATGATGCCAGTTGTTCAGCCCCCTCTAATATATCCTTACCTGCTACTTTCTTAGCATTCTTGCCATTAGTGTCAAGTTGAATCACATTCCTGTTAGTCTTGTCAAAAACAAAAACTTCCTCTCCTGTTGAAAAAATTTGATCACCATTAAATCCACTTGTTTGCAAAGTTAGATCTAAAAGTTCTTTTAATTCCGCTTTTACTTCTCCTAGAACTTCCGCCTCTTTTGAGGTTATATCTAAAATTAATTTATCTAATCTTTCACTTTTATAATTATCTTCTCTTAATTCAAAGGCAATTTCTTTTGCTGACACAAACAATTCTCTAGAAGACTCTCTATCTATTGTGTTTTCTGAAACAGATTTGTCATAATTCAAGAGGGCTAAATTTAATTTTTCTTCGGATATTTTTGTGAATTCATTTTTCTTTTTTTGACCTATACCAAAAACGACACTAATTATAAGTAAAATTAAAATTAAAACTCCTACTGTCAAAGTTGTTTTTCTTCTTGTTGAAGTTATATCAAAATTAGATGTGGCATCAAAATTCCGATCTTTATTTAAAAAAATATTATCCTCGTGTTTTATTTCCCCTTCTTCAACCTTAATTATTAATTTGTCTTCGTTATTTTCTAATATATAAACATCTCCCAATAAAATCTTTCCCCTAACTGTTTGTTTTTTATTGGCCTCTTTTAAGAGTGCTACTTTGTTCACATTGCGAAGAAGAGACGCTGATGTCCCCGATTCTACTGTTATAGTAATAAAATTATCTTGAAGTTCCGCTTTCCCAACGCTGGGCAAATTATTATTTGGAGTATTTGAAACTAGTTTTAAAGTTAAATAGTCTGTTGCTTTAGTTGTCACAAAATAATTATAGCAAAGGCAAAAACTGCAATAGCAAAAAGAAAATGTAAAAAGGATAGAAACTTAAGTTGACCTTCAAATCCAACTTCCAAAGTTGAGGTCATTAATTGCACTTGTCTAACTACAACAAAAGCAAAAATTATATAAATACCCAAAAAGAAAAGGATAAATATTTTAATAATTGGCCAGATTGAAAAAGAGAAAATCACCTTATTCTCCCTTCTACCGCTTCCTGTTGTTCTTCCATTCTCAAGTCTTGCAGTACTCTAGCAACTTTATCCGGTTTAGGAACTGCCAAAAAGTCAAAATTGGGTACTTCTGAAGCTGTTTGAATTGTCACATCACCATAATTAAAAAGTGTTCTAATAACTCCACCCATGTTATATGTGACATCTTGAATTTTATCAATATTAGCATCACTTACTTCTTTATAAACTAAATTGTAAAAATCAATGTCAATTATTCTCTCATCGGTTACTATGTAAACATTGAAAAACCAGGTTAGAAAACTTTCTAAAACGTAAGCCATTGTTAATAAATACCAAAGTAAAATAAAAACAAATTTAAAATTACCCGGAATTGAATCAAAAAGAGATAAACCAAAAACAAAAGATGGGGCAGTTATCATCAAAGTACTCATAAATATCCAGGGTATATTTGTAATCGCGTGTTTTCTTAAAAAGAGAACCACTTTTTCTTCAGCTTCTCTAGTTTCAAAATTAATTCCATCAGGACAAAACAAAAATGATGAGAGGGGTTTTTTTTCTTGCATTGGATGAAGTCCTTTGTATGCTTCTCTATCAATTATCTCTTCCACTGGAGGTTTGTTGAATCCTCTAATTTCTTCTTCCTTTTTTTTCTTTTCAGAAACAAAGATATCTGGCATGGGCTAATTATAACCCGAATATCACTGGCTATCAAATTTTTTCTACATTAAATAGACTTGATTTTAAACCAATATAACCAGGGGCTCTTAAGTTGAAGGCTTTTTTAAATTCTTCCCCTGTCATATTTACACTTCCTTTGTTTGTTCCAAAGCTTATAGATTGTGTTGATCCATTGTTGTTATAAATAACAGATACTGAAGACACGGAGCTAAAACCACCAATTCCAGCAAGCTCTGAAATTGAATATGGATTTCCTCCCCAACAGGATGTATCAATTGGGGAAATTCTTCCCACATCTCCTCCACCTGATGTTAACACCTTCCATGCATTTAGAATGTCGGCCAGTTCTTCGGATTTTAACCAAGGATTTGATTTTCCACAGGTTGAACCACTCCTACTTTTATACCAGGCTTTATAAAACCAAGGTGATCCTCCAACTTTTTCATAAGCAGTTGCTGGCCAATCCCCACTAGTGTCTTTGATTCCACTCCAGCCCCATTGAGAAATTGTAAATCCTCCAGTGCTTGCTGAAAAAAATGTTTTAGCTGGAGCTCCATCTTTAATTAAAACCCAGCCACGTGTAGCCCTGACAGCTTCTGCCCATTTACCAGTTTTAAGTTGTGGTTTATACACCTGACAACTTTCACTAGCACAAATTGTTCCCGCACCATTACTAGTTACTGAGAGAGCATAACTCCTTGCAGCAACCGCCTGAGCCTTAAGAGCTTCAAATCCTCCATTATCTCCCCAACTTTCAGGTACTTCATAAATTCCAAGCAAATAATTATCTTCAAAGGGAATTCTACCGTAACCTGTTACTCCAATTGTCGCTGGAGAGGCATAACCTTTATTAAGAGAAGATCCCTGATAATAAGCAGATAGTATGGTTTCAGCATTTTGTCCAGATTTACTTCTTCCATAGGCTCCATACTGGCTCATGCCTGTTCTATGGGGTGCCCCAAAAGAAAAAGCAGCAAAAGCTGGTCTAAAACCAGGATCACAAAAATTGGAAGATCCTGGAGGTCCGGAGCATGGTTCTAAAGTTGGTGGTGTATCACCAACTGATGTTGAAAAACCTCCAGCTTTTAGGGCCTGCAGTTCTGTTTGTTTTGAAGAAAGCGTTGTTAGATAGTTTTCTACCTTTCCTACCTCACTTGCCAAAAATTTTTCTTTTTCAGCTACTTGAGACTTCAAAGCGGTTAGGGAAGTTTTTGATTTTTCTAAAATTTCCTTATCACTTTTGAGTTTAATAAGATCATTGGCATATTCTTCCATTTGTTTTCTGTCTGAGTCTGCAGCTTTTTGTCTAAAGTTAACTTCACGAAATGCGGTTGATGCATCAGACGAAGAGAAAAATGGCATTATTGGATCATAAACTCTTAAAAAGAGGTAGTGACTTTTGGTTTTTTCTTCAAATAGTTTTCTGGCCAGTTCTAAATCCTTCTCCCTTTCTTTAATTTCACTTTCATTTTTAACAATTTGTTTTGAAAAGCTATCAATTTTTTTATTTAACGATGTAATTTGAGTTCTCAAATTATTAAGTTCTGTTTTATTTTTCTCATGTGCAGGAGACAGTGCATCTATTTCTCTTTGAATCTGATCTATTTGGCATTGGAGATCGCTCCCACAATCTTGACCTTTAACTGGAGATGTTAAATAAAACATCCCGATTATTAATGCCACTACTAAAACAATTTTTTTAATCATATTCTAATTATATCAGTTAAAAACTGTTTATAGTTTGTGTTAAAATAGATTTATGAAAATTATTTTTGTCACTGTCTTTTTATTTCTTCTCACTTTAACAAATTCTTATTCAATTACTTTCGCGACTACACCAGATCAATACAATCCGGCATGCAACGGGTCTGATGTTTCAAGCGGTATCGACACAGCCATAGGTTGTATTCCTGTCTCTAACAACAACGAATTTGTGGGTTGGATATTAGGATGGGCAGTTGGGATTGCCGGAGGAATTGCTTTTTTATTAATTGTTTATGCATCCTTTTTAATAATGACTTCGCAGGGTGATCCTACAAGATTGAAGTCTGGTCAGGAACTTTTGACATCAGCAATTTCAGGACTCATAATGCTAATCTTTTCTGTTTATATACTAAAGTTTATTGGAATTGATATACTTAAACTAGATTTATTTGGATTTGGCCAATTTTAAAATATAAAAAATATGGGAAGCAATACTACTTTTGATGCTATTCAGTTCAATTCTGGCTTACCTGCGTGGGTAACTTTTGTAACTCCAATGTTTTTTTTGCTTGCTGCGCTTCCATATTTATTTGGTATTGCAGGTATTGTGTTAATTTTCAATGTAATTTCAAGTGGCTATAAAATGATGACATCTGTAGGTGATCCTAAAGTTTTGCAGGCAGCTCAGGCAAAATTAAATTCATCATTGATAGGCCTTTTAATTATCTTTGCTTCGTTTTGGGTAGTAAACTTAATTTTAAAGTTTTTTGGAATTAGTTTTAGCGTTCCGATTATTATTAACTAATATGAATTATTTAGCACAAATCAACATTGGTGACGCGTTTACCGCCGCCAATACGAAACTTACAGAAATTACAAGTATAAATAAAATTGTTTCCGCGGTCATAACCGGATCAATATCTATTGCTGGAGTAATTTTACTTTTTCTTTTAATTAGTGGGGGGGTTGGAATAATTGCTGGCGCTGGAAAATCAGATCCACAATCTGTTGAAAAGGGTAAAAAAACAGCAACTTCTGCATTAATTGGCTTCATAGTTGTCTTTTGTGCATATTGGATAGTAAAATTGATAGAGTTGATAACGGGTTTAAGTTTATTGGGTTAAAAATTAAAAAATATGAATCCATTTGGAAGTATTACAGTACCAGCAGGTCTACAGAATTTTGGGACAGACCCTGCTGTTGCTATTGGTAAACTTATCCAGTTTGCCCTTAGGGGTTTAATTGTAGTTGCCGGCATTTATGCCTTATTTAATCTTGTCTTAGCAGGATTTTCTTTTCTTTCCGCTGGAGATGATACTAAAAAAGTTGCCAGTGCCTGGGCTCAAATTTATCAGACAATAATTGGACTTGCTGTAGCCGCAGGAAGTTTTGTCCTAGCAGCAATTTTTGGAGAATTATTATTTAATAATTGGTTATTCTTATTACAACCAACAATACCATTACCATAATGAAACTAACACAAGACTTACAATTTTATGATCCAGCACAGGGAAACTTAAAAGGTTTTGGGGCTCTTGGGTTAGAGATCCCAGCGGGTTCACCTATTCAGATTTTCGCAAAGTTTGTTTCTTCAGCAATTGGTATTATTTCTTTAATTAGCATAATTTGGTTTGTATTTGTTATTGTAACTGGATCATTAAGTATTATTACTTCAGGAGGCGACAAAAACTCACTAGAAAGTGCAAAGAAGAAAATTAGTACTGGTTTAATCGGTCTAATTATATCAATTTTTGCTTTATTTATTGTAAGATTTATTGGTTATATTTTGGGTCTTACAGATATTTTGAACGTTTCAAATGTTTTTCAAGACTTAATAATAAAATAATGAATAATTTATTAGCCGGTGGTGTGCCTGCATATCAATCAGACATAAAAAATCCTCTAATCAAAGGTGTGCTTCAAAATCTATTTGAGGCACCGGACGCCTCAATCCTGTTATCAGCAATATTGCCAAAAATAATTGGTTTATTAATGGTATTTGGAGTTGTTGCCTTTTTATTTATGCTTATTTGGGGAGCCGTTAGTTGGATCCTATCGGGCGGAGATAAAGCACATGTTGAAAGTGCAAGAGCAAGGATAACTAGTGCTTTGACTGGTCTAGTATTGATGTTTTCAACTTTTGCAATAATCAAACTAATTGAAACATTTTTCGGTATTGATATTTTGTCTATTGACATCGGTCCATTAGTTATTCAATAATACAAAGTAGCTATGTTAAACACTCTTTTGGCTGATACAGTGAATCTTAAGCCCACAGGTGGACTTGCAGGAAGTCTTACAGGTCTTACTCTTGATAATATTGTTGGAGGAGGGTTAAAGCTCATTTTGGTAATAGCTGCGTTAGTTTTCTTTTTTATTTTAGTCTTGGGTGGAATTAGCTGGATAATGTCAGGTGGAGACAAGGCCAAGACTGAAGGCGCTAGAAATCAAATTACAGCAGCTTTGGTTGGGTTGGTAATTGTTTTTTCAGCTTGGGCTATAGCGACATTAGTTGGCACATTCTTCGGAATTGATATATTTAATCTTGAACTTCCTTCTATACAATAATCTTCTCTTGCTCAAATTCTTTATATAGTTTAAACTAAGTTTGATATGCCACCAGCAACGTTTGATAATCTTATTGTAGTTTTTACTTCAGTTGTTTTATCTCTGATGTCTCTTGGAGGTATTACTTTATTTATTTTAATTTTTACTTCTGGATTTAAATATTTAACCTCGGGGGGAGATCCTAAAGCTTTGGAGGCGGCAAAAAAAACATTAACTTATGCTATTGGCGGGTTTGTACTTTTTATATTCTCTTATTTAATCTTAAAAATCATAGGAACAATAACGGGAGTTGAAACAAACGTCCTACATCTTATTACCAATTTCCAGATAGTACGCTAAAATGATGTTTAATGAAAAACCTGTTTAAATTTTTACTTGTCCTGGTTTTTATCTTTACACTATTCGTAATTCGATATTCGTCAATCACTGTTCGGGCATCTGAGGACAATCCCATCCCCCCCCGACCGATTATTCCCTGCGATCCAACATCTGTTGATGATCCTGAATTTGATTCACTTCGCCCCTATCAATCCCATCCTTGTGGTACAGCTCCACAATCAAAATTTTGTGGAAATAAAATAATCATCACGGAATCAAAAACCGAAAGCAAAACATTTCCAGCAACTCAAGGTTGTGATCCAACCAAACAGGTTAATTGGGTAAATGACAAAGATTATTGGATTGATATGACTGACCTAGAACTTCCAATCTTAGGAAATACCCAAGATGTTCAAAACAGTCAAAATGGAGATGATAAATTAGATAATTCTCAAAAGATGAATGAATATGCAAGTTGGTATTTAAACGGTGTAATTAATAGAGCTGAATATGGGGACACCAACAACACAGCAGCAGAACTTATTAACTTTTCAGGTCCAATAAATAAACTCATGCCATCAGTAATTTTAGAAGCACAAAGAATTGAAACAATTAAAAATCCAAAAGATGAAGAAAATGGTCCAAAAGAATCATCAAGCCATAACCAAATTGTTGTTTGTGGTAAAGAAACAACCTTTGGCTTAATAGGAAACCTGCTGGATCTTGGCAAGACCGTTCCTGTTGAGTGTTATTTGCAATCAGGAGATAAGTATAGATTGGTTGATGATAAAAAACCTCTTTCTAAAAATCGTTCTTGGGAAGGAGACCTTTCGTTTTGGAATAGCTATGTAGATAGCGTTGTTGGATTTATTGTTTCCTTTTTACCAGATATTGCTGAAGATGTTATTAGAAAATCCGTTTTAGAACATTGGAACTCTAGAATCCCCCCCCTACCATGGGAAAAGGATCCTCATACTGGTGAGGAGCCAATGACAAATTTAAAATACAGAAAGTATTACAACGAATGGAAAGGTAAAACATGTGTTGTTGTTCCTTTGATAAATTATTTAGCTTGTTTTGAAAATATTTTTGTACCAAACAGATATGCAGATCTTTACCCATATGTACCACTTGCTAATACATCTGACAAACATTACCCAATTCCAATAAACACAGTTACTATTCAAGGGTCTGGAAGTGTAGATATAACATCTAAAAGTTGGGATGTTCTCAAGGATGGCTTACCACTTCTTTATTATCCTCATGCTATAGAAGTTAAGGAATTATCTGATTTTTTAAATAAAACTTATTTGACAGGTGATCCTAGTGAAAATGTTGATACTAAAACATCTGAAATTAATTCATATAACCCAACAGATCCCGAGCAATGTAGAATAATTAATGTAAGGTCTAATGAAGGAGACAATCTTTTTCCAATAGGAGGAGATGGAGAACATGATATTGGGGTTCATGTTTATTTTGAAGTTGACGAACTGCCACTAGTTGCTTGTATACCATTTACTGATCCAATAAGCGGGGAGGATAAAGTAAGGGGAAAATATTATGGAGAAGTTGCAATTGAAATACACACTGATCCTGTACAGGTTCCAAATGCAGATCAAATTTGGAAAAGTACAGTGTCTTCTGAAACATCAACTTTCAGAAGAATATTTCCAAAAGTTGAAAAAGGGGCTCCTGTTGAATGTATTGCAGACATTCCCGGAGTCAGTAAGGTTGCCTATACTCCAATTGAAGGAACTGATGAAATTGGTGTTAAAAGTTTAACTAATCCAGAAGTAAAATATGACCCATTAGAAGCCAGGCTTCATTTTCCCCACCTAGGAACAGTGTATGAATATTTCTTAAAAGGAATTCAAACAGCACTAAGGCCTAAAGGATATGGCACCCCCATCATAAACGGGACATTGTGTGATTCTAATGATATTCCTTGTGGAGAACTTCCAGACCTACCTCAAGCTTCAGGATCATGTGCATTGGGCGGGGTTAGTTCAAAGGTTGGAAGTATTCCACCAACATTTAAGGAAATCTTAGAGGCTGCAGCTGAAACTTATAAAACACCTCCAAATTTAATCTTAGGTGTTATGTATGGAGAAGGAGCTTTTAACTCGGCTCACGGGAATTCAACCGGACAAGGATATGACTGGACAGAGGAAAATGTATTAAATTGGGCCACCTGCGAACCAATTCCTAATTGTTCAGGACCAGAAACAACTGTTGTTGGTTTTGTTAATACCACCGTTTGGGATGAAATAGCACAAAATATAAAGGATGATTTGCAAAATCTTGATCCAAACAAAACCGAACCAGATCCATGTAATCTCCTTGATGTAATTTATGGAATTTCTTGGACTTTAAGTAGAAGTGCAACAGGAGCAAGTGCCTTTACTGGGCATTCTTGTTTTGGAATACCACTTAACACAGGACAAAGCATAAATACCGCCGGAACATGTAGCTGGGATGCGAGAGACTATGAAACTGCAATCAGGTGGTGGGAATATGGACCAGAATACAACAGTACCTACATGTGTGCAACCTTTAAAAATAGTTGTTCTACCGGGGGAATGAGTTCAAACTGCCCAACAGGTGATGATTGTGAGACAATAAACAATAGGTATCCAGGTGAAGAAAGTCATAATGGATGTGTTTGGGATGTAGGACATGGACTATAAAATGTAGTAGAATAAATTAATGCTCAAAAAACTTTTACTAATTATTTTCTCTTTAGCTTTATTTTTAAATTCTTTTGCTTTACCAACTACTGTTTCTGCCGCAACCGCTGACGAAATAGAAAATTTGTGGAATCATGAATGGTATAGTGAACAAAATCCTTTTACTTGGTATTCAAAAGTGTATGACGAGGATGTTTCTCCAACCAGTGAGATATTTGGAGAAAGATACACAGCAGCTCAAGTCCAATGGATTTTATATTCCCTTTGGGCTCACGTTTGGAATTACATACCAGGTAATCCGGAATTAACTACTTGTTTGGCAAGTGGTAACACTACGGCGTGTTGGGATATTTTTGTAAAAGCCCTAGATATACTTAATCCTATTGCAGATGCTAACAATCCCACTCTTGCTTCAACAAATAATTCATTTTTATCCACTCTCGGACGAAGTCCAATATCAGGTATTGGATATACAAAAGAATTGATTAGTAAATTTAACCCTGTTAGTGATGTCCGTGCACAAGGGTTTGGATATAATTCTGCTGCAAATCCTGCAAAAAAATTGTGGCAAGCAACAAGAAATATGAGTTATGCTCTTATAGTTTTGGCGGTTATTGTTATTTCTTTTATGATAATGTTTAGAATGAAGATTTCTCCACAAGTTGTTATATCTGTTCAATCGGCACTTCCAAACATTATATTTACAACAATTTTGATTACTTTCTCTTATGCAATTGCGGGTTTTGTAATTGATTTAATGTATGTAGTAATAGCATTAATTGCAGGCCTAATAACAAGTAATGGCTTAAGTTCTTCGAGCTTTTCGTTTATGTTTGACACGCTTAATTCGACATATGATGCTTTTAGTTTAATGTATGCGTATTGGGTTGCATTTATGTATAATGCCTTACTAGCAATTTTTAGCAGTTTGAGTTCTGTTATCATGGGAGTGTTGGTTTTTTTGTTTGCGGTAATTTCAATATTAGCAATCATCTGGTGGTCAATTAAAATCATATACGTAATTCTCAAAAACTTTGCGATGATTATGATAACTATAGCAATTGGCCCATTACAAATCTTGGTAGGGGCATTTACCGGTAAATCTAGTTTTGGTGCATGGCTTAGAAAATTAATATCACTTTTGGCGGTTTATCCATTACTTGGTCTTATTTTTTTCTTTTCATTCTTTTTCCTTGTACAGGGATCTGATAGCCCATTGTCTGGTGTGGGAGCGGGGACTATTTTTGGAGATCCTGTACATGACGTTATTGGTGACAACAGCTGGAGGCCACCCTTTTCAGGTTTTGCATTAGGTGATAACATTTTATGGGTTGTTGTAAGTTTTGTAATTTTTAGCCAAGCAACTAAAGTGGTAGAAATTATCCAATCAATCATAGCTGGTAAACCATATGAATATGGTTTTGATATAGGACCTATTGCAAAGGGATATGGTAATTATGCTGCTGCCCAATGGGAACACCACGATACACCAGAACCTATAGGTAGAATTCCCATATTGGGTCCTTGGATAAATAGATGGAGTAATCCTGTTCAAGAAGGTGTAGGTAGAACACTCGAAGGCATGATAAAAGGTATTAGATAATTTTAATTTGTATTATATTATTTTTAACCGTTGTTTTGGAAATCTTCTAATTTCTTTTGGATCTAAAAATCCAAATCTAACAGCAAGTTGTTCAATATAATTTACAATAGTAATACTTTTACCAGCACCACTTTCAATATCTCTATAATCTAAAGTTTGACTAGACCATGTTGGATAATCAGGAAGAGCTCTTACTCCAGCATACCAAGCTTTTCTGCCTATTGCCCAAGCTTCTTTGGCCTGTTCTTTTATTAGAACTTTCACTTTTTTTCTTGCTAAATCTGCTTCAATACTTTTTTTTCTCCAATCCCCATAAACTAGTGCAGAATCATGCCAAACAATAGTTAAAAATTTATTTTTTGCAGTAAAACCAGAAGCTTTTATTAGCTTTTTTTGGTCAGGGCTTTCATCGTTAATAAATGCCCATGGTCTTTTATCGGGATTTCCGTCTCCAGCCAAGAAATTCATAAGCCAAAAATAACCCATGGCATTATCGGCAACTGCTCCGCTATTTAATCCAATTGACTTCTCCAGAGCCTGTCTTTGTTCAGGTGAAAGTTCATGACTTTCTCCAATTTTTACATCTTCCATTTCTGCGGGGGCTGAAATTTGGTCCCAACCAATTTCACCCATTTCTTTAGCATGTTCTTCTGGCAAACCATCGGTTGCTTTATGTCCCAAAAATTGCTCTCTTACCGATCGGGTCTCTACTAACTTTATCGGTATGGTTCTTCCGTTCTCATCAAGTTCGGGTTTACCATCTTCTTTTTTCTTAAATGCGGGTTTTCCCTCGTCATCTTTTTCATATCTTCCACACCAAACCTCATTTCGGGCTAATGTCATTAAACTTTGTGTAAATCTTTTAAATTTATCAACTGTTAAAGGTGAACCAGTAGGACGATCATTAAGTAAATCTTTTAATCTATAAAACTGAGGGTAGAATATTTTTGACAAATCAGAACCGATCGGTTCACCTGGAAGAGAAAAATATCTTAGATGCTCATCTGCTAATTTTCTCCATTTTTCATAATCTTCCGAAGCCAATCTATTAAAAGATTCTAAAAATTGCTCCCCTGTTGGAATATTTTCCGGTGAATATACTTCAAGACCTAATTCGTCTTTTTCTCCCCATGTCCAAAACAATCTGTCCGCAATTTTAACATCAATATTATCAGTATCACCTATAATTGAACCTATTCTGTTAAGTAACAAGTACATCGCATCTCTATTACCCCTTGTGTAGGGATTTCCAAACTCTGTTAAAAATCCTCTAACCTCTTTTTCCTCTTTAATTGCACCAGTTCCTCTTTTGTCTTTTTCTTTATCGGTGGTTGCTTTTGAAGGATCTCTCTGATTTTTATCTAGCCAATTAACTTTCCAACTTTTTTCTTTTTCGTCGTATGTTAGACCTTTTCCTATTAAAAATCTTGCTGCCTTGACTTGGTCTGTCATACCTTTAGCTTGTTCATCTACAAATCCGACAGTTTTCATAATTTCCAACGTTCTTTTTATTGTTGGTTGATCAAGAAACTTATCAAAATTAAAGGTGTTATTTAAATGATCTTCCATTTTCTCTTTAGTTTCACATTTTCCTAATAAATATAATGCTCTAGTTGCCTTGCTTCTTCTTAATCCAGATTCTTGATTATTAGGAGCTTCTGGAGTAATTTTTTTAATATCCGCCGCAGTAAATACCCATGTTATTTGTTCATTTGTAAGTCCAACTTGTCTTATATAAAAATACTTGACCATTTCTTCTAGAGAGGCTCTGTTCATATCGAAAGCTCCTGTCTGTTCATGAATTTTTTGACCAGTGATTAGAGCTCTCATTAACTGTTCATGAGCATTGGCTAAGGCTACTCTTTCTTTTTCTGTACCATAATAATATCTTTCTTTAACTTTTGTTTTACCATTAGGTTTTTCTTCAATATCTTTCTCCACTCTAATTGCATAACCATTTTGCAAAACTTGGGCACCTTCAACTAAATAGCCATCTACACCAATGGCATTTCCGTAAGTACCACCTCTTCTAAGGGGTCCCCTAACTATTCCCTCATCTGCTAATTGCTGATGTGTTTTACTAAAAGCTCTCGCACCATCTAATGCGGTTTTTGTATAATATCTAAAACTATATGGATCAGACGCTTCGGCTTTGCTCCAGTCCATAAAATCTTTAAGAACATCTAAAGTAGCTACAACATCTGCAACTGATTCTGCATTTGTTAATCTGCCTAAAATTCTATCTCTGCGAGCATACTGTTCTTCCCGTTGAACAGCATAAAAATTTGCTTCTTGAGACCTACGCTGCATCTCTTCATCATCAAGCAAATTAACCACATTTGCCTGGTCAATGACTGATTGTGGAATATTACCTGCTTCTATCTGTTCTTCCCATTTCTTTCGAGCAGAACCGTAAACTGTTCCTGGAATTGGATCGGGAAGAATTGTTTTGTTTTGGTTGTCCTCCATTTTCATTGATCCAGAGAAAGATACTTTTTGGGGTTCCATTCCCACAAGCTTTGATGGGCCACCCGCCTTCATTAAAATATCAATTGAGGACTTTGATTGACCACCCTCGTTAAAACCTGGTTCTGGCATAACAAGAATTATACCAAAATATAAAGTTAATTGAAAATGAAATTAAATCTTGTGAAAAACTGCACTTGTTGCACATAACCCTTCACGCACTATGCTTTATTATAGGCAACTGCTCATATGGAACAACATCCAATACCACAACAGATAAGTTCATATCAATTCAAATTAGTGGGAGATATGACTTTAAAGCAATTTTTTCAAGTTGCTGGTGGTATTGTTGTCAGTCTACTTTTCTATGCCACCCCCCTTCACCCAATAATAAAATGGCCAATAATTGTATTGTCTGCTGCTTTGGGTGCTGCAATGGCCTTCTTACCTTTTCAAGAAAGACCTTTGGAAAAATGGATTATTGCTTTTTTTAGATCAATCTACTCCCCCACATTGTATACATGGAAAAAGACAGAAAAACCGGCTGTTTTCTTTACTGAAAACGCTCAGGTGCCAGCAATTGGAAACGTTCCTGCTGGTCAAACAGCTATTGAACCTAACGCTAAAAAACTAGAAGAGGCTGAAAAATCGTTCTTAGCAAAACTAGGGTCACTATGGAGTATTTCCTCTCCATCCGCTAAGACCCAACAACCCCCTTCAACTACTGTCCAACCACCCGTACAGGTTGCTGTACTCCAAACAGATGTCACTAAACCAGTTGCACCAAAGCCACAACCAACTAAACCAAACTTGGTTGCAATTCCACAACAAATCCCAACTGTTATAACAAGATCTACTCCAAGGCTTGTTGTTGAAGAACATGGCCCTGCTGTTACTAACAATTTAACGGTTAGTAGTTTAGATGTTCCTAAACTGGAAGAAAAGAAAATTACTACCAATGAGGCAGAGTTTTCCATTGATGCCGCACCACCACAACCAGCAATTGTTGCTAATACGGTAGTTGGACAAGTAATGGATCAGGAAAGAAAAATAATCGAAGGGGCCATACTTGAAATTAAGGACTTAAATGGAAGACCTGTTAGAGCATTAAAGAGTAATAAAGCAGGTCACTTCATAATTGTTACTCCTCTTGCAAATGGTAAATATGAAATTTCAATTGAAAAAGAAGGATTTACCTTTGATCCTGTTAGTTTTGAAACAAACGGGGAAATAATTCCTCCAATTGCTATTAAAGGAAAGAAAATATAAATATGGATAACGTAAAAGTACAACAACCAAACCAAACAACAATTTACACCACACAGAGTAATACCTCTTCACAACCTGTTGTTAATAATTCACAAACTGAAAAAACAAAAGTTGAAAGTAAAAAAGGTTCTGATTTTAAACAAAAATTAAAAGAGTTAATCAGTAAAATTCCATATTTTGGAACACCAGACATGCCACTTAGGTCAACAACACAGGATCATCTACCTATCGCTGATATTGTTGATGATATTGTTCTGTTCAAAGATGGGGGAGCATCTGTTGTTTTGGAATCTTCCTCACTTAACTTTGGTTTACTTTCTGAAAAAGAACAACAGGCAGTAGTTGCTGCATTTGCAGCTCTAATTAATTCTCTTTCTTTTTCAATGCAAATTGTTGTTAGAACTCAGAAAAAGGATATATCTGGTTATATTAGATTTTTTGATGAATCTTCAAGTAAAATTACAAATCCTAAGTTGGCTAACATTACTGCTGATTACAGGCATTTTATAACAGACTCTATTAAGAAAAAAACAGTTTTGGGAAAAAGATTTTTCATAGCAATTCCTTTTAGTCCACTTGAACTTGGGGTTACAAAATCAGCCCAATCTGTTCTTAAAAAAGGCCCATTACCATTTCCAAAAGATTATGTACTTAAAAAGGCAAAGATTACACTTTTCCCCAAAAGAGATCATCTTATAAGACAGGCTGGAAGACTTGGTCTTAAACTAAAGCAATTAACAACTAACGATTTAATTGATCTTTATTATTGGATAAATAATCCTGAGCCACCAGCAGTAAAGAAAGATATATAAATTATGAATAATAACAGTTTAAATCAAGCAGGCGAACCGGTTGTAGTT
>Ga0208245_1000392_pt1 | contig 38230 bp, 45 predicted proteins | sample RifOxyC1_FD_184035 | JGI IMG/M metagenome (GOLD analysis project Ga0208245, IMG submission 184035) | Soil microbial communities from Rifle, Colorado - Rifle Oxygen_injection C1 (SPAdes) | ecosystem: Environmental > Terrestrial > Deep subsurface > Rock core/Sediment | place: Rifle, Colorado... | reverse complement strand
TGTTTTGTATACAGAGATGTTTTACAGAATAGTAATTTTCAAACAGTGAGAGAGGCTATGGATAGAATTTCAAACTATTTTGAAAAGGAGGGATGTATTATGACGTAGTGTACTTAACAGCCTCACCAGAGTATTTCTTCTTAATAGTAAACCAAATCCTATTTGATTCTTTATCAAAAAATGGAGTTGGATAAAAATCGGGCTTAACATAAAGGTCTTTGATTGTCCTATCTATTTTTCTTAGTCTCCTAATTAATCTAAGTGAATAAGATTTTAAACTTTCGATATTAAAATCATCTAATTTTATTTCCGAGAATTGTGGGTCTTTAATTTTTCTCTCAAGATGCTTTAGAAATATATCTAAGAAAAAAGACTTCTCTTTTAGAGATTTGTTTTTTAGAATACTAATTATTTTACTTTTATCTTTCGATGCTGATGGGATAGCCAAATTAATCTCTTTAGAGTATTTGCTATAGAAATTTTCGATATTTGCATCCAAATCATTAGAAGGTTTTATTCCCAACTCTTTCCAAAAGCCCTTGCCATTTAAGTCAATAATATCCATAACCAACCAATAAAACCCTCGTATAAAGAATTAACGCTTTATCTTAAAAACTCAAAAACATAATCTTGATTCTCAATTCGTTTAGCAAGTGATAAACCTAATCCTTTTAGAGCTACTTCAGTGCCTTCGCTACCACTTCTTCCAAATACAACACTGGCTAAACTATTGTCTTTCCCGAAGCAGAAGATATGAGAAAGTTGCGATTTATCTCCTAAACTATATGCATGATCCAAGCCCATTTCTATTAATTTGCTATATCTTTCTGAAGTGAGATCTTTAACATCATATCTCCTAAATGGAATTTTTTCTCCATTTTCGGTATATGTTCCTTCTCGATCTATCACAACAACATCTTTCCCACCAAATCTAACTACAATTAAATCATCTTTTCTGTATAATCTAACCTGTCCGATAGACTTACTTGTTTCTGGATCAACAATTTCTTCTTTAGTTATATCTCTAGTACCAGGTCTTAAAATAAAATCAGTGTAAATCAATCCAATTCTTTCTACAGGATTTCCTAACTTTAGGATTTGAGTTTTATTCTCTTCTCTATCAGTTCTGATTAAGTATCTGTTCATTTTTATTTTGCTATTCCATATGTTTTAAATAATCTAAACATTTCTCCAGGGAGTTCATGTAATTTGTCTCTTTCCACAATCACATAATGATCATTACCAATATCTCCAGTAAGATGTTTTGCGTATTTTTCAAACTCTTTACCTAACACAATTAAGAATGGATGAATTTTTCTTTTGTATAACTCTTGTATAACTGGTCTTGGATCTCCTCCAAGATTAGCATCACCATCGGTAATTATTGTTATTCCTTTTGGTTGTTCTAGTTGTCGATCCAATAAACCTGCAACAACCTCTAAGCTTGGAGCAAGAGCAGTTCCATCATGACTTCTTCTCACAGATAAGATTTTTCTAGCAACAGATTCACTATATTTCTCCGTAAAATCTTTTAGTACATATAAATCTCCTGAAAAAGCAAATAATCCAAAAGGATAATCTGAGTCACCCAAAGCTTCTCCTTGAATAAGCAGACTTGATTTAATTCCGTCTATAATATTAAAGTACTCAGGGTCTGTTGAAGGACTTATATCTGCCAATACTGCCCAAGCAGGTCTTTGTTGGTTTTGAGTGTCTTTGATAAAAACTCTTCTTTCTCTTCTTACGCCAGTAACTTTAGATTCTAGTTCTCCCTGCATAAATTCTTCATAATCTAATTCTGCCCCTTCAAAATCTCTTTTAACACCATAATGTCTTAATTTTAGTTGCCTAAATATTCTACGCGTACTTTCTATTTCTCCAGCATATTGCAATTTCCTTTTCTGTAAAAGTTCTTGTATTTTTTTATCGGTACAATTTGCAACTGGGCAAATATCTATTCCATGTTTTTCAGTGAGATCAGTGTAAAGAGCATTTCTGTCTCTTTTGTATAACTCTTCCTTTCCCCGTTCATCTAAAGTAGATTCTTCGTTTTCATCTTTCCCACTACCTTTTTTATCTTTAGAGTCTTTGTCTGGTTCATATAATTTTTTTCCATCACGAGCTTTTTCAGATAGTTGTTTTGGTTTTTTATCATTAGGATCTCTCCCTTCTCTTGGTTGAGTTTGACCTTGATAGCCTTGTTGTGGACTACCTTGAGTTCTTGAATTATCTCCCGTATTATATCTCGGAGGCAATCTACTTATTTTTTGAGTTATGTCGAAATTGTCCTTTAATCTTCTATATATTTGTTTAACTACTTCGGGGTCCATTTGTATTGAACCGGATGATTTAGCAAGTCTAACAGCTTCTTCTAGCAATTCTTTTTTCTCTTTAGGAACTGATTCCACAGTTTCGCCGATTAATGTTTGTTGTAAAAATTGTTCTCTGAAAGCATCTAGTTCAGACATTCTCACAATACTCGGTCTAAGATATTTTGTTGCAGGATTAAGAGTTTCCTTATAAAATCTGTCTACACCCGATAACTGTCTTCTTCGAGAATCAATTCTATGGTCTTTTACAACATTATCAATCCAGCCAGCCAAAGCAGGATTTTCTGTTAGCTCCGCGTAATTTCTTTGATGATATTCTTGAACAGCATTTGAACCAGTTTCTGCAAAAGAACTTGGATCTTTTTCAAAATACTCACCATATTCTACAATGTGATCAGACTCGTGAGCAGTAAAGTTAGCTAATGCTAATTCATTGTCTCTTTCAGAACCAAAAATACTTTCTTCTTCTGGTAAAAAAACTGAATGTCCATCTGTTGCAGGAGTCATTCCTTTTTTTGCAACTATCGGATGTCTGGTTAATGCTTCCTCACCAACACGAAAATCTATAATCTGTTCCAATTTTCTAGAAACAGATTCTGTTTTTACAGATGTCATTTACTTACCTCCTTCTTTGCCCCTTATATCAATTGACCACGGATCAATAAAATCTGTTGGTAAGTCTGGAACTTCTTGAGATTTTTCTTTTGGTTTTTCTTTTATGGATTTTTTTTCTTCCTCTGATGACTTCTCTTCAGTAGGATTATCCTTACTATAATCTCTCCTTCCAAATAACCATTGACCTGCTTCATAAATTGCAGGTAATCCTAACCTAACAGGATAGACAAGAGGATGCAAACTGTCAAGAATAATGAATCCTGGTAATGAATTCAAAAAAAATCTTCCTGCCATTGTAGCACCAACTGCATCTTCATCAATTTTCTTTCCTCTTTTATGTCGTCTTATAAGACTTGAAGCACCTAATAGTTGAGGAATTATAGCCCCCCCTAAAAGTCCTAACCAATAATTAAATTTAGTCTGTGTTGGAAACTCATCTGATAATTTTAAAACTTCAATTTTATGATTTGTCGGGTTAACATAAATTGATTTTCTAAATTCATCTTCTGGTGAATTAATTACATCATCTATGCCCAATTCATTTTCATCAACATTTCTATCCGCAGCCCCATTATTAGTTCTACCGCCATAAAAACCTAAACCAGTTCCATAATTCCAAAAATCCCCTTTAGCAGCATATCCTGATAACCATTCCTCTTTTAAACGAAGATGTTTTTGGAATAATTTTAAATCAGAATTCATAGATTCATAAGCCCGAAGAAATTTCACCATAGATTCGTCTATCGCAGGTTTTTTTAATTTTCCATTGTTATCCAATAACTTTGCATCAATTTCTTTGACTGTTTGTCCCAATATTTTTTCTAACTCTGCAACATCTTTACTATCTATTCTTCCATCACGAGCTAGGGTTATATAAGTTCTTTGATAAGCATTATATTCTTTTACTGCGTCTTTATAAAAATCATCTCCTTGTTGTGTTAGCTTTTCTGACATTGTCGCAACAGCTTCTGATTTTTTAAGAGGAGAAGTCATTTCTTGAGAATAAGCTGATTCAGTTAATCCAATACTACCTGCATAAATCGCAGTTGATACTAATCCCACAGCAATTCCTTTCTTAGCTTTTCTAACTAAATTCGATAAACTCATTATCTTTTCCCTCCCGAATTTAAATTATTAACGTTAATATCCCAAGGATTAATTATTTCTTGTTCAGGATCAGGTTCATTTATAACTTGTTTTGGTGCCTCATCTTTCTTTTTTTCCTGCTCCTTCTTTTTATCTGCCTTATCAACACGATACATAATGTATCCTATGCCAGAGCCAGCCACCGCCAGAATTGCAGCCATTGTTAATCCAATCTCCCATCCATCTCCAACTCCGGGATGGACAAATTCATCTATTCTCTCACCAAATCCAGACCAAGGAACATATCTTCTAGTCTTGAGTTCTTGCTGAACTTCTTTTTTTATTACATCATCTAATTCTTCAAGAGCTTTTGTTAATGGTTTTCCAACTTCTCCGTTATAAGGATTTGTGTTATATCCTGATTTCGACTCTCCTTCCAATTGGTTTTTTTTAGCAAATTCTGCAAAATCAGCAAACATTTTTCCTGGATAAGGTACTCTTTCTTTGGTATCTGTATCTACTAATTCTTCTCTTACATCTGAAGCAAAAAAATCAACATCTCTCTTAAATCTGGAGCCATTGTTATAATGCAAATTTCCGTACATTGCCTGCAAATATTCATAATCTTTTATTGCTTCAACTAAAGATGTTTTTGCTTCCTTAGCTCTCTCTGGAGATAAATATCCTCTTTGTAATTCAGACTCAAGAACAGAAACTCCCTTTACTATATTATCCTGACTACCTTTCATGTAATTAGCCATAGTTGAAACATACTCGGATAAATTTTTAACTTCTATAGAACCATATTTCGGATGAGTTATTACAAATGCTCCATTATTTTCCCTTCGGGTAAGAACTTTTCCTTGTTTTTTCGCTTCTTCTATGTCTGCCTTTAATCTCTCATTAGTATCATATTTTTGTGGGTTTGCTGCCCTATCTTGAGAGGGAGTATTACTTTCTTGAGCGTAAGATTGATTGATTCCTCCAAAAACAGATAATCCCAAAGCTCCAGCTACTAAAATATTTCTGACTGTTTTTCCAACTGAGTTTTTTTTTGATTTCATTTTAAACTCCATATTTGTCTAATATTTTCATAAGTTTACTATGAAGTCTCCCATTACCAGAGTCTACATCATTTTCATAAGTAGTTATCGGATTAACAACACTTTCCTCGAAAAGACTTCTTAATGGAATTTCCGTTCCACTCATTATTCTTTGTGCTACTTCTACAGGTCCCTTGAGACCCAAATCTTTTGAAAAACTTCTTGATTCATCCCTCATTTCAGCAGTAACTTTTGTAATCAATTCAGCAGTTTCATAATCTAAACCTGGTGCACGAGCAAGTAAAATATCTGTAGTATTTTCTCTTGTAGGATAACCCATTTTTATTTGAGAAAATCTTTGCAAAAGAGCATCATTGAGTTCATTAGTCGTATATGCACTATGGAAATTTCCAGTAGATACTAACCTAAAGTTAGGATGAGCAGTTAGAGTTTCGTGACCGAATTGAGTAATTAATGGTAGCTCTCCTGTTTCTAAAAACATATTTAATCCAGTAAGCTCATCTTGAGGAATCGGAGGCATTTCTTCTAAAACATATAAACCCCCATGAATCGCAGCTAATGTTAATGAGCCTGGTGAAAAAGTAGGTCCCTCTGCTGCTGGAACGAATTTACCAATCGCTGTGCTCAGTCTGAAAGATGAACTCCCAGTATCAAAGTAATATGGCAAACCTCTCGCATTTGCATAATCTCTTGCTAAAACAGTTTTACCATTACCTGTAGGTCCATTAAGAATGACTGGTCTTAAACCACTATCAAGATATTCAAATAATCTGTCTTTTTCTCCATTCTGATCTTGATAAGCAAAAACTTTTTGTAGCATTCTTGGTTTAAATCTTTCTTTAACAAATCTAGCAAATGCTCCTTGCTCTTCAACAACTTTTGTTGTGATTAAAGCTTCCCTTTGAGGTATAGCTTTTTTTACTGTTTTTCCTTCCAGATCCTTATTTATCTTATCAAAAAGAGCAACAGGAAGAAAAGGCATAAAAGGAGAATCGCCTGTTACCAGCACTGCTCTTTGACCTCCATCTCTTTCATAGAAACTTAATGAGCCTGTTTCTTCAGGACTTCTTAATTTGTATCCATGAGAGAATCCAGATTCTTTTTGTTTTTCAGCTTCTCCAACAGCCAAATCTTCTAATCCAACTCTTCCTATGTCATACTGTCTGGTTCCTGTTTTTAATCTAAGTCTGTTATTACCCTCTATAACTAAATTTACCGTTGAACCATTGTGCGATAACATAACTCTATTTCGTTCAGGTAAATATGAACTAATCATTCCAGCTAAACCATTTCCATCTGTAACAATTTTATAACGAATAGGAATTGTAACTTCATCTGCTAATTCAGGGTATTGTATTTCAGCTTGTGGTTTTCTGCTATCTAGGTCTATAACAACTGCTTTCTTATCCTGAAAGTCAACCATATATTTAGCCATTTTATTCAGCTTCCTCCAAAACCTTAATATTAATTTCTACAATCGTACTGGGTCTTAATTCGTCTCTTAATAGCTTTGGAATAACAATTATAGAATTCTCTCCATGTTTTGCAATTCTTTTTCTTATCGTATATTCTTTCTGTTTCATTTCAAGTTTATTACAATTTTTATCTAAGAAAATTGTGGAAATGGACTATTTAAACCTTTCTACTTGTAACTACTTAATAATTACACTAATAGCTGTAAACTTGTTCCGTCAGGATAAATTTTACATTTTCCTTCCCGTACTCCTTTGAGCTTTTTGTTAATCAAATCTCCAACCATTAAAACAGCATCAACAGTTTTATCAATTTCTTTCTTAGTAGAATTTAAACCTTTTTCTGTCTTAACTGTAATAATTATTTTCATAACAATAAAAATCAATTCTAATATTTAAAGATTGCACGAGTTTTACCAAATAGTCATTCCGTCTTCAATCTCTTCATTATTATTATTTTCTTCAGAGTTATCTTCTTCTTTGTCCCTATAGTCTTCCATTTCACATAACTGACCAACTCTCGGAGTATTAATTAAATAGGGACTAGGTCCGCGTCTATTTTGTGTTAATCCTTTCTCTCTGTCTTGTTCTTCGGCATAATTTAATTCCTGCTGATAAAACTTCCTATCTTCATCTGTTGTTGCTAATCTTAGATTCCTTAAAATGTTTTTATGAATCCTAGGAACAAACTTCCTTTTTCTTTTCTTGTAGCTGGTATAAGTTGGTTCTATTTTATAGTATCTATCATCACATATGAACTTTAGAAACAAAAAGAAATGAGGTGATGTTGGAGTTCTGCCAAGACACATGTAATGTCCTTGCCCAAAATTTTCATGAATAAAATATACAAATTCAGAGGTAGTTCTTATTGGTCCATTACCTACTGTTTCAAATATCTTTCTGCTGTCTTCTTTCTGAATCTCATGCAAGGTTTTCCAGTCTATTCTTATTTCATGATTTCTTTGATACTTAGTAGGGACCTCCGTCTTTCTTTTTATCTGAATCCATATTTCATTCATCTCTTACTCTCCCGAACTCTTTAGCTCTTTCGAATAATTCATTAGTCTTTCTTATCTTATTATCGTATCCTTTGATAGTTGCCAATTCCAACAACTCTTTAGCATATTGTTTTAGTTTTTCATTCTTAGACTTTTTGATTACATAGTCTATTATTAATAATCTAATAGAAGTAGAAAACCTTCCAAGATTATGTGTACAATGAATTTCTATGTCCCTGTCTTTTAGAATAAGCTGTTTGAATTCTTCGATTATTGGAAAGAACTTGTCGTTATATATTATGTGGTCTATTTCATGTCCTTGTGGCATTTTATTTAATTTTCTGTTTTATCGTCGGTTTAATTAAAATACTAACCTTACTATTCTTAATAAAGGTTGTCCGTCGAGAATTGTAATTAATAAGTTATCACAAGTAACCTATTACCTCCGATAGCTTTTTAACCACTTATTACATAATCTTATTATGAAAAAATCAGATAGGGCAGATAATTATGTTTCTGAACTTGACTTAGAGATTTTAAAAGCCTTAGATAAGAAAAGTGGTTATGGTGTAGTTGAAATAAGAGAAAAGCTTAAAGTTAATCCTCGTACAGCAAGAAGACATCTCATCAGATTACAAAAATTAAAACTAATAGAACGAAAAAGAGTTGATAAAACAAACAGAGCAGAACTTAGCATTACAGATTATGGTAAACAATTGTTAGAGCTATTTAATAAAATCTTAAAGAATTAATTTTTCTCAACTTTTACTATTTTAGCTATATCTTGCACCTGTTGCATTTCTATCATATTGGATTTTATAATATTCGCAAGTTCGGCTATCTTTTTCTCAAGCTCTTTATTTTTTATATCACTGGCAAGTTTTATAGTTTCAATTTCATGTTTCAGTCCGCCCATCTCATTCTGCTCCACTTCCTTATCTAACTCCTCACTTAAATCTCTACGCCTAGCATATCTCCGAATCATTGGACTTCCGAATTGCCAGCCGTAGCGATACGAAAATTGGTGGTCATTCTTTATGATGTAAATATAATGACTACAAGATGCATGCCTTAAAGCATGATAATGAATACTTCTTCCGATTGTTCTTTTTCCTAATCTGTGGAGAAACTTTCTCATAAGAGGATAACCTTTTGTAAATACAGGGTCAGTTGGTTTTGCTCCTTCTCTTAACCTTTCATTATAAAATTCTGTTATAATCTTGGTGCTATTTTTCCAGTAGCAGCTTATAATTCTTCCTTTAGTTTTTGAATACTCTTCTCGCACTCTCATCTTAATAAAATTTTCATCTTTCTTAGGAAAAATTACATCTTCCATTCTAATGTTATGAAATTCCTCAGCTCTACATCCGGTATCAAATAAAACATCAACAAAGTATCTTTCTTCGTTAGTTTTACAACCATCCAATATTTTTTCTACTTCATTTTCCTGAGGAGCATATACCTCTTTTACCTTCCCGCCCATTTTGATTTTTAATATCTTAATGAATTTGTATGCTTTCTCATCTAACTTCCAGTTCAAATAAAGTATCAAAGTATTCCTAATTGAGATTTTCTTGTTCTTAGCATAAGGTCTTTTGCACTTTACTGTGGTTATTATTTCTTCTCCATTAACTGTTTTTTCTTCCCTCTTTAGCCTAGAGTATCCAAGTTCATCTTTTACCATTGCTTCATGCAATCTCCTAATATCCTCTTCCTTTAGTTTTGACACTGGTTTTTTAAAAAATTCCAGAGCTATTTTCATATCGCTTAAATAAACTGATAAACCCCCATCCTGAACGACATTGCCTGTTAATTCTCCCATTTGTAATGCCCTCATCCAGTCTTCCTGTATATCTTTCTTGTCTTTTGCATCAATCTTCCATTTAGAAACCGCAGCTATCTTTTTCTTCATATTTATTATTCTAAGCGGTATTTTATCTGTTTCTGACATTTTAAGTAATAGGTATATTAGGTATCCTATTACTTAATGTACATTAAGGTATTTATAAGCTTTTCTACGTTAGAATAAATTATGGGACAGTTTTGGGCTCGAATTTATAAAATTTATTTTGAGCAAATATTATTAATGATTGATAAAATAGAAAGTTTCACTAACAACACTAGTTATGAAGATTTTTCAAAGGATGTGAATCTTATTGATGCAACTATAATGCGTTTGCAGGTTATTGGTGAAAATATGTCAAATATCCCTTACTCATTAAGAAAACAACATAAATCAATACGCTGGAAAACTTTTCTTAATATGCGAAACTTTTTTTCACACAAGTATTCGGCAATAAACCATGAATTGCTCTGGCAGATTGTTAAAAATAGAATACCTGTTTTAAAAGAAGAAATAACAAAGATTATGCAAACAATTTAAGATACTGAAAATCCTTTTGCTCGTCGAACCTTCAGGTTCAAATTCCTGAGACATTATTAAATGAATATTCGCTTTGGGAGAATATTTTAATAGCCCCGCCAGGATTCGAACCTGGGTTACAAGCTCCAGAAGCTCGTAGACTTGACCGCTATCTTACAGGGCTGTTTTTTCATCAATGAACTTACTATTTAATATATCAAAAATAACTTCAAATCATTTATAAAATTATCCTATTGTTGCTTAAACGCACATCATACAAATTCTTAAAAACCAGTTATTTTTATTTAAACTATGACCAGCATCATTGGAATTAAATGTGAAAAAGGTCTTGAAGGAGTGGTTGTTGTTTCAGATTTTAGTGGTACTCAAACTAGGCTAATTAATGATGGAATTGATACTGCTCACTATGAAAGAAGAAGAACAGCATCAAAAAAATTATATGTAGACCCAAAAAGAGAAGTTGTAATAGGAACTTCTGGACAGACTAATCTTCATGGATATTCTAATTTTTTATCAAAAATACTAAAAGATAGTTCTTTAATAAGAAAGGCAATAAGAAGAACTGTTAAAACTCATCATCTCAAAGAACTTAAGAAATTAAATATGCAAATAGCTCGATCAAACCAAGACTCTAATCCTCCGTTAATAAGAATTCTTATTGCAACAAGATACAATAATGATTCAAGATTATTTCAATCTGATGAAAATGGTTATCTTTTAGAAGTTCCTTATGTTCTTTTAGGCTCAGGTGCAGGTTTAATGTATGAGTATATGTCCAGAAATCACAAAGTAATTCCAAGTGAAACTTCAATAACTGAAGGAATAGATTTAGGATTTAGATGTTTGCACGAAGCTTTTAGAGATCCTTTTACAGGAGGCAGAGATTTAGTTGTTGTAACAAAAACAAGAATTGATGAATTAGGAAAAGAAATTAGGGGTGCTATAAATTATGCGAGAAGAATTGCAATTCAAGAAGCTATCAATCGTTATAAATAATTAAAATTACAAATATACAATCAATAACTTTATATATTTATAAGTTTTATATTATAAATGTTAAAATTCCCTTAATTGGGAAAGAATTTCAACATGGAAGGTAGAAAGAATTTTTATAAAATTCTTAGAACCATTCCATTTTAAACCAAAACAAAAAATGGAAGGCAAACAAATAGGTGTAATTTTTAATTTTTTTGAAAAAGTCGGTGTAATTGCAATTGAACTTACAGACAAATTAAAAGTCGGAGAGACTATAAGGATTGTTGGAGGAGACAAAGATTTTACAGAAATTGTTGACAGTATGCAGATTGATGGAAAAAACGTATCATCTGCAAAAAAAGGCGACCAAGTCGGAATAAAAATCAGCGACAAAGTTCATAAAGGATATAGAGTTTTTAAGGTAAAATAATTCTAAATGTTCAATTAAATTTTATGCCCTGACCGTGGGTGGAAATTCCCTTGATTTTATTCAAATCCCATGTTGGGCATGGATTTGTGTTCGATGCCCCCAAGAGGGGTTGTGCATTGAACTATTCTTCAAGCTTTTTTTTCTTGTTTTTCCTCTTTTTGTTATTGTTAATGAATGTGAGCTGTTAAAGTTTATTTAGTTTTCTGTTTTTAAGATGTTTAAAGCTATGAAAGATTTTATAAACTATAACCTCACGTCAATTATATGAGTAAGAAATTTGTCATATGTTTATCATTGATCGGTATCTTATTTTTTATTAATCTGGTAAACGCAGCAGAATTTGATGTTGAAATAGAATTGAATAATTTTTATTATGGGGATGAAATCGAAGGTCTTGTAGAAATAACTGGAGATATAAGCGATATAGACTATATATCTTATCAATGGAATGTATGGTATACTGAAAGAGATGAACCACATATTTTTTATTGTCATCCTGAAGGGGATGACCAATGTGATTATATTTCTGATAATAAACTAAAACACACATTCAAAATAAATTCAACTTATTTCACAGATTTAGGTGATGAAATTTTTGGAAGAGTTAAAATATTTACTAAATCTAGAAAGGAATTATTATTCTTAGGAGACTCAAGAACTCTTTCAAGTCGCCCATTAAAAATTGTTGAGTTAACTCTTGATGATAATAGTTACAAGCATGGAGCAACAATTAATCTTACTTCCGACAATTTTCAAAGGTATGGATATGTTGGAAGTTTAATAAAAAAGAAGAGTGTTCATCTACAATGCTGTGAGGGTCCTTACTGTTCTCCAGAGGATAATGATTTTTGTTCAGTTAGTAGTTTTGATAATGATAATCTTTCTTGTTCTGGAACTGCTTGGGGATACCTTGGAAAACAAATGATTGCTTGTAATCTTCGTGATTATAGTGGTTATTCCGAAACTAAAGAAATTTGGTTTGATATAGTTGAGGGAAAAATACCTTCTACCACTAATGAAGAAATCTCCCGTGAAGGAGTAAGATACGAAAAAGATTTGCTAAAAGCTCTTGAGGATAAAGATTTTGCAAAAAATCTTATGAAAGATGAAGACTTTATTGGTCTAGAAATTATAGATGGCAAAGTTTGGGCTAATGTTTTTATAAGATTGAGAGATAAATCAAATATAGAGGATAATTATGAGGAAAACAATCTTTCTGGAGATGAGTGGTTTAGCTTAAAATCTGATGAAATTCTCTCTTCTCTTTCTAATGACGAATTTCTTTTTGTAGATAAACTTTCTAATGGATTTTCTGGAAAAATTTCTCTTGATGGATTTTTGAAGTTAAGAAAAAATGATGATATTACTCTTATAAGTTGGCCCAAATGGAGATTAAAACTTCTTGATGGTTCGGGTCCCTTAGTAAGAAATGATTCTTATTATCTTGCTTACACTATTTCTATAATTTTTATTATTGGATTCTTAATACTTATGATCTTTCTATTAAAATCAAAAAAGAAAAGGCACAAGAAAAAATAAATTTTTCGCTTCTCCGTTGGGGATTTTCACATTCTCAAATTCACTGCTCCGCCCACGATTCGAATTTTTTATCTTCAAATCCCCAATGGGACATAGCACATTTTACGCATTTATGCCCCTACCGGGCAAGAATACATTCTGTCCACTTTGATGGAACTCTGCCTTTTTATTTGATTATTAAGATAATAAAGTGGTGCTTGTATTTATATTTTTCTGAAATTTTTATATGCCGTTTTTTATTGGTATATTATATAAAAAATCTTATAATTTAATAGATTTTTGGGAATCTATTATTAATCTTATAAATAAAAAAATCATCTTATTTGTCATCATTTTGGTTTGCTCTTTTCTCTTTTGTGAGTAAGCAGAATAAAACATCATCATAGACATATTCTTAAGCAGTTTTTCCACATAATTTTGAATTTCAGAGAAGGGAAAATAAATTCCTTCTAAAAATAGGAAGACTTTTCCATCTATTTCTCTAGAATTTTTCTTTAATGGAATTCCAATTCTTACCTCTGTTCTGTTATTATATTTTCCAATCCATTTAATTATGTTTTTTTGTTCTTCTTCTAATCTTTCTTTAGTTGCTCTAATTTTTCTCCTTCTTAATTGTTTTTTTATTTTATTTAGATTTAACATATAATTATATTCTCCGGTGGAATATACTTCTAATTCTTGGAACATAATCATGATATCTGTTAATAATTGCTTATATTTGCTTGCTTCTTTTTCATTTCTAATCAATTTTAATAAGTTATAATGCACTTTTTTACTTCTCGGAGTATAAATATAATATCCCCTTACTCTAGTATCATATTTTATACCAAAATTTTCTTTTATAAATCTTTTATTTTTAGGAGTTTTTCCTATAAAGAAAACTTTATAATTGTTTATTTTTTTTCTTAATTCTTTTTCAATTCCTTGCCATACAGTATTTTTTACCCCTACATTAATTAATTCTTTTTCTATCTCTTTTATTGTCCAAATATTCTGCATAAAAATAATCCCTTCTTTAAATTGTCCTCTTTTTTCCTTTTGTATTATTTCCTCAATTTGCCAATATTTGCCATTTTTAAGCCTAGATTCCTCATATTTTTTTATTATATCCATAAAATAGGTAACTATATGCAGTTTAAAAAAGTTATCTATTACAAACTATTTAACGAGTTATGGAATATCAAGATAATAAAGACATTGCCGAAGAAATAATCTCGAAACTCAAGGAACTTAATGAGATATTAGACAATTTAATCAGGAGGTCTAAAGAAAATGGGGATGACTAAGCAAGGACATTTTTATGCAACTGATAAAGAAAAGGAAATGCTCAAAAATAAAGCAAATGAAAGAAAAATGACTTTATCTGATTTTTGCAGAGAAAAGATATTTGAGGGCATAGAAATAGATAAGTTTTCTAAAGTAATGGATGTTATTGCTGATAAATTCGTAGATAAAATTTCTGAGAGAATAATAAAAGAATTGATTAGGCAGATTAAGAAAGAATCTAAAAAATAAGAAACATACAAGATTTTTACAGATTGTTTTTAATGTGATTTTTCAATAATGATTTATGATAAAAAGATTTCATAAATATTCTATATTGCAAATAAGAAAAATTATCGAGATTTTTCAATCAGTTCCTCTTCTTATTTTTTCAAATAAACAAATGAAAGGAGTCGCGGATTTTGGTAAGCGTAGCTCCAAAATCCGCGTGTCAACATGAGTTCTATGCAATATACAAAACAAATGCTTATCGAGGAATATCCTCTAATTCAGCGAGAAGTGGAAAAGCTAAAATCCAAACTCTCTTTTTGCGGAACTCCAATATTAATTAAAGTCGGATGCAGGAAATGTAAAAATGAGGGCATTGAGAACTTTCTTAAGACAATAAAAAAAGATTTTCATTGCTTAATTAGATTATGTTTTGAAACTAATTGTATCCTGGAAAGATTTGCCTCAACAATGGAACAATTAAGGAGTATTAAAAGGCTAAGTGGTCTAAGAAGGTTATGGCATTTTGCTATTGGTTTCTCATTACTTGATTTAGAAGAGTTTCAAAACAATTTTGCAATTCATAAAAAAAGATACGAGGTTACTATGAGAAATTATTTCTCTAAAGCAAGAAAAGAAAATGTTGTTGTAGAATACATTAGGGTTCTTGATTTTTCTTTTGATAAAATTGAACATGGAAAGATTTATCCACATTATCATTATGGGGCAATTCCATTAAAATCATCTGTTAGAAGAAGTTCAATGATTAAATTAAAGGCAATCGAGAAAAATATGAACAAAAGAATGAAACTTAATTATAACTTTCATTTACAATCATTCGGCTATAAATCTAAAGAAGCAATATTTAATTATTTAGCAAAGCGTGCCTGTGGTTTATATAAATTTAATGAAGATAAAAATAAGGATTGGGCTAGTGGAAAAGGCAAGTTAAAAGAGGATATAGAAAATGGAAAATATTTTGGATTAAAGGATGTGATTAATGAAGAACAATATATTAATCACTTTTACAAAAAAAGGCATTATGTCACCTCCGCAGGCATCCCCCATGGTTCCATTCCTACGGATAATGAACAACACAAAGAAGGATGTATTTGTGAAAAACATGGCAAATTAACACCGAAAGATGTTTTTATTGTCAGGGAAATAGATTATACTCCACCACCACCAGATCCTAGACTAAAAATGGTAGAAAATGACGAGCCTTTTATAGTGAAGGTTATAAAAATAAATTGAAAAATGAGAAAATGACAGAATTAAAATTTCCCTACGAGAGATGTGATAAATGTAAGAAGGTTGTTAATGTAGTTGAAGAAGGGTTATTTGATTTTATATCTCCAGAAAAAAATCATCTTAAAGGTGATTTTTGTGGGGATTGCATGCAAGAAATGGTTCCAGAATATAAAGAATTTGTTGAAGAATTTAGAGAATACAAAAGACAACAAAAAATTAATGGGAATAAAGCTTAGTTTTAGATTCTTATAATGCCCTTAAAAATAGAGTATAGAAGAATATATAAAAAAAGAAATTCATTAAATTAAATGCCACAATACTATTTAGATATTGAAACAACGGGTTTAAATCCTTTAGCAGATAAAATAGTTACTATTCAATATCAAGAATTAGATAGAACAACTGGAGAGGCTATAGGAGATTTAAATATCTTAAGAGCATGGGAATCTTCTGAGAAAGAAATTATTGAGCAATTTATTTTAGGCAGTAGGGTTTTGGATCCCTATCCTTTTAGTTTTGTTCCAATAGGATTTAACTTAAATTTTGAGCATAACTTCCTAAAAACTAGATCTGAAAAAAATGAATTACCTTCAATTGATATTCTTAGTCATCCATTCTTAGATTTAAGGATAATCGGTGTTATAATGAACAAAGGTGAATTCAAGGGATCTGGATTAGATAAGCTCACTGGAAAAGAAAGGAATGGAAGTCAAATTCCTACATGGTATCAAAATAAAGAATTTGATAAAATTATAGAATATATTAAAATGGAAACCAGAGAATTTATAAAATTTAATGCTTGGATATATAAGAGGCTTCCAAATCTATTAACGCAATTTAGAGAAGAAAACAATATAAATAAAAAAGAATTCTAAATAATATTATAGATGATGTTTAAGGATAAGTTTTTATATATACTTATTTTATAATTTTTATGCCTAATTCATTAATAGAAGAACTGCCAAAAATTATCGATAGAGGTAAGAAAGAAGCCCAAAAAATCTTAGATGGACTTTCTAAATCAAATAAAATAACTTTGCAGACTAATGAACTAGTTCTCCCAACAAAAGCTAAAGGTGGATTCTTTGGACAAGGGGTTAAAGAATTAGGAAAGAATGAATGGTTGAATAGAATGATTTATGGAGATAATCTTCTTACAATGCAGGCTCTTCTTGCAGGCGATCCTTTTTCAGGCCTGTCTTCAATGAGAGGAAAAATTGATTTGATTTATATTGATCCTCCATTTGATAGTAAGGCAGATTATAGAACAAAGATACATCTTCCAGGAGCAGATATTGAATCAAAACCAACAGTTATAGAGCAATTTGCATATTCAGACACTTGGAAAGATGGAACTGCATCATACTTACAGATGATTATTCCAAGATTAATTTTAATGAGAGAATTACTTTCAGAACAAGGCTCAATTTATGTTCATATTGATTGGCATGTTGGACATTATGTTAAAGTTATTCTTGATGAAATTTTTGGGAAAGAGAATTTTAGAAATGAAATTGTTTGGTGGTATTATAATAAAATGCAAGGAAATATTGGTAGATTTGCATCAAACCATGATGTAATTTTTTCATATAAAAAAGGAGAAAAGCCATTTTTCAAAATGATAAAAGAGCTAAGAGAAAATCCAAAAAAACAACAAGTACGTTTTTGGGATCCTAAAACACAAAGTTTAAAAAATAAAAGGGATGAACAAGGGAAACCAATGTATTATGATGATACTCACAGAACAATTGATGATGTTTGGAGAATGTCTTATTTAGTTCCTGCAGATAAAAAAGAAAATTTAAAATTTGCAACCCAAAAGCCCGAAAAACTTCTTAACAGAATAATTGAATCTTCCTGTCCAGAAAATGGAATAGTAGCAGACTTCTTTGCAGGCTCTGGAACAACAGGAGCAGTTGCAGAAAAATCAGGAAGAAAATGGATAATGTCAGATTTAGGAAAGCCTGCCTGCATGACCTCAAGAAAAAGATTAATTGATCAAGATGCAAAACCTTTTTTATATCAATCAATTGGAGATTATCAGAAAGAACAATTCGAAAAATCTCAATTTAGAACTATTGGAGATTTAGCTCATGTTGTAATAAATCTTTATGGAGCTTTACCTTTTCCAATGCAGGAAGGAGTCCCAAATAATCTTGGTTATATAAAACAAGGCAAAACACTAGTGATTGTTGACTCCCCTTCAAAATTAACTGGATATAATACTCTAAAAAAAGCTCAAGAATTAAGAGGCTCTTTTATGGGTGGATGGGATAAGGTAGTTATTCTAGGTTGGAATTTTGTAACAGACATAGGAAAAATAATTGAAAGCTTAAAAGATGATAAGTTAGAAGTTTTAGTTATTCCTCCGGATTTGCTTGATAAACTTAAAACAAAAGCAAGTTATGAACAATTGATTAAATCAGGCAAAATTAGATTTTCCTCACTTCAATATTTAACTGTAAAATCTATTTCAAAAAAAGAATATAACAAAGAACAAGATGAAATAACTATTGAATTAGATAATTATGTTCTGCTTTCTCCAGACGCCTTACCTTTAGATAAAGAAAATAAAGAAAAACTTGAGAAAGTCATAAAAGAACATCCTCTAAGTTTAATTGAATATTGGAGTATTGATCCTGAATATGATGGAGAAGTTTTTAGAAGCAAGTGGCAGGATTATCGAGAGAATCGTGATGGGGATGATACCAAAAAGTATAAGGTTCTGAAAACTGCAAAGTTGGTAGTTCCAAAAATAAAGGGAAAAAGAAATATTTGTATAAAAGCTGTTGATGTCTTTGGTTTTGAAAGTGCGGTAGTTAAAGAAATAAAATAAAATGGTAAATGCAAAATCTCTGGGAACAAGAAACATACCTCTTAAATTAGCTGAAATTATCACTAAAATGGTTAATAAAGAGTGGGAAGATGGGACATTTATGGAAAAAGTCTCTCTTATTACTAAAGACTTACTGCGATTTTGGGATCCAAATGGAAGTTTTGGAGATTTAAGAAATTTTAATTTTCATGAGGGACAATGGCAAGCAATTTTAAATACGATTTATATGCATGAAATATTAAAAGTAAAAAGTGTTCATGATATGTACATGGTCGCTCGCCCTGAATTGTTGCAAGAAATGGATTTGCTCGATTTAAAGAAAGATAAATATTCTCATCCAAAATATTGTATTAAAATGGCAACAGGAACAGGTAAGACTTGGGTTTTATCAGCTATACTAATCTGGCAATACTTAAACGCAAAACATGAAGAAGAGTCAAATGGAAGGTTTTCAAAAAATTTCTTATTAGTTGCACCTGGAATAATTGTTTATGAAAGGTTGCTTGATGCTTATTTAGGTAAGAGGAAAGAGGATGGAAATAGAGAGTTTGATACCTCTGATTTTAAAAAATTTGAAGGATTATTTCTTCCGCCCGCATATAAAGAGGAGATATTTGGATTTATCCAAAGTTCTGTTGCTCAAAAAGATGAGATTGGTAAAAAAATAACCGGGGAAGGTTTAATTGCTATAACTAATTGGCATTTATTGGCGAGTGAAGAAGTTGATGAAGATACTGAAACTGCTTTAGATAGTCCTGAAAAAACAATAAAAAAGCTTCTACCAATTACTCCCGGAACATCAGCAGGTCATTCATTAGAAGAATTAGATAGCAATTATTTTAAAGGCAAGGAATTAGATTATCTTGCTAACTTAAGCGATTTAGTAGTATTTAATGACGAGGCACATCATCTTGGAGAGTGGAAAACTTCAGAAGAAGTTTTAGATAAAAAGTGGCAAAAAGCATTAGATGATATTTCAGAAAAAAAGAAGGGTAAATTTATACAAGTTGATTTTTCAGCAACACCTTACACTGTAACCGGAAGTGGACAAAAAAGAACAAAGCATTTCTTTCCACATGTCATTATAAATTTTGAGTTACATACAGCAATAAAACTAGGTTTAGTTAAAATTGTAGCAATAGATCGGAGAAAAGAAATCGCTGCACTTCCCTTAAATCCACTAGAATTTAAGGCAGAAAGAGAAGGTAAAACAATTACAGATTTATCTGAAGGACAAAGAGTTATGCTTAGGGCAGGAATAACAAAATTAAGGATTTTAGAAGAAGGTTTTACAAACCTAGATAAAACAAAACTAGATAAAACAAAATATCCAAAAATGTTGGTTATTTGCGAAGATACTTTTGTTGTGCCACATGTTTTTAATTTCTTAAAAAGAGAAGGTTATTCAGAAGAAGAGATTATGGAGATACATTCAAATAAAAAGGGAGAGATAGGCGAAGAAGAATGGGGCAAAGTAAAACAAAAACTTTTTGATATGGATAAACATGATAAACCTAAAATTATTGTTTCTGTTTTAATGTTAAGAGAAGGATTTGATGTAAATAATATTTGTATTATAGTACCTCTTCGTTCAAGTTCTTCTCCGATCTTACTTGAACAAACAATAGGTAGAGGTTTAAGATTAATGTGGAGAGAACCCGAATACGAAGATAGCAAAAAAGAAAATCGTGAAAAATTGTTGATTAAGAAAGAAGAACCAAATAATTATATGGACATATTAAGCATAATTGAGCATCCAGCATTTATTGAATTTTATGATAGAGAACTAGGAGATGTAATGGCTCAAGTCAAAGAATTGCCTAAGAAAGATAGAGTTGTGGGGGACATCATAAGCATAGGCTTAAAGAGTAACTATAAAGATTATGATCTTTTCTGGCCATTAATAATTCATGATAAAGAAGAAGAATTAGCTCCAACAGAATTATCTATGGAGGGTTTAGAAAAATTTCCGATTTCTCTTGAAGAACTAAAGCCCTTAATCAGTCAAAGGGGGGATGTTTTCAAAAGTGAAGAATTAACTGTTAAAACCAAATTTGGAGAATATAATGTTACCGCAGATATTTTTACTGCTAAAAGTTACAACTCATTTATACAGAAAATAGTTAATGCAGTTTCAGAAGTTCGAGTTAAGGTTAGCAAAAAAACTGTTAAACCCTTTCCTTTAATGCAAATTAATTCATCGTTGATTGCCCGATTAATAGATGAATACATCCAACATAAACTATTTGGAGAAGATTTTGAACCTCTTAAGGATAATAATTGGAGGGTTTTATTATTAACTGAATCAAGAATTATTCAGCACATAGTGAAAAATGTTGCAAAAACAATTTATGACTTGCAGAACAGTTTAAAAATAAATGAAGCAAAAATATTTAAAAGATATTTCTCAGAAATAACCGAAATGAAAATAAGAGAAACTTATCCTATTGATGTCGCAAAGACAATTTATCTTAAAATAGCATTTCCTTCGAATAAAGGAGGATTTGAAAAAGCATTTATTGAATTTATAGATGCTGATTCTAAGGTTAAGTCTTTTGTTAAAATAAATGAGCATATTCATGACTTTTCCAATATAATCTATATAAGAGATGATGGACTTTTAGCTCATTATTATCCTGATTTTATGGTTAAAATTGGTAATAAAATATATCTTGTAGAAACAAAAGCTGAGAGAGATTTAAATAATCAGAATGTTAAATCTAAAAGATTAGCAACTATCGACTGGACTGATAAGATTAATGAATTAAAACCTGAAGATAGAATGAATTGTAATTGGAGTTATGTCTTACTTGGAGAAAAGACATTTTATGGGATGAGTAAGAAGGATGCTTCAACCGAAGAGATACTAGAATATGCTAAATTAACTAAAGCTAAAGTTAAAGGAACATTAGGGGATTATCTAGGAATAAAAGAATATTAACTTTAATGCATTACTTTCTCAAAGAAAACAACCTTTCATCTCGTTCAGTCTTATCACCTTTTCTTTCTTTAACAACACCTAAAGAAGTCATTGTTTCAAGTGCTTTTTCTATTGTTCTCCATTGAGATTTAATTTTAAGAGAAATTTGTCTTATAGAAAGCTCACCTTCTTTTTCAAGAAGCTTTTTTATTTCCTCAATAATCTGTGTTATTGGCTTTCTTACCATATATGCATAATTGTACAGATATATTTTTATAGCACGTCTGCATAATTGTGCATATACCTAAAATGAATGCAAATATTTGTCCAAAGTGCGGAAATCCTAAAAAACCATGGTTTGATATTTGTTTTAATTGTAATGAGAAAGAAAAACAAAAACCAATATGTGAAGTTTGTGGAATAGAAGTTCAAGAAGGGCATAATCTTTGTAAAATTCATTGGATTGAGAAACAAGAGGAAAAGAATAATCTTAAGAAAATTGAGTATGTTAAAGGCAAGAAACAGGAAGAATTTAAAGAGAAATTTGAAGGAAAGTATTATTATAATTCTCAAAAAATGAAATCCAAAAGTGAACTTTTAATATGCTATTTTCTTAGTGCAAATCAGGTTCAGTTCGCTTATGAACCTGCAATGACTATAAATGGCAAGGAAATAAGACCTGATTTTGTATTAGATGACGGAAGAGGAAATTCCATTATTATTGAGCATTTTGGTTTAGATGACGAGGAATATAAAAAAAAGAAAAAAACAAAGACTGAGGCTTATAAGGAGCTATGCAAAAATGATTCACAATTTTATTTTGTAGATACAACTGAAGAGGATATTTATAATCTAAAAGATAAGTTAGGAAAGAAACTTAACACTACCCCTTTAAAGAAAGTTATGTGGAAATAGGAAATAATAAAAAGCTTGAAATTACCTAAATTGACATGGTTGAACAAGATTTTAAAAAATTCTATGAATCATTAAATAAAGAACTTATTGCAGTAAAAGATAGAGTTAGGAGTCTGATAGGAAAAGCCCATTGGGGAGAAGATGGAAGGTATAGAGAAGCGGTATTAAAAAATGTTATCTCCAAATTTTTACCAAAAAGCTGTTCTATGGGTACTGGTTTTGTTATTAATAAAGACAAAGAGATTACCAAACAAATAGATATTATCATCTATGACAGCTCTTCACCCGTCTTGTTTGCTGAAGGAGATTTTGTTATTGTTTTAGCTAACACCGTAAAAGCGATAATTGAGGTTAAATCTTCCATTAAAAGTTGTAATGAACTTAAAAATATAATTAAAACTTGCGAAGAAAATGCCAAAAAAATTGAAACAGTTTTTTCAAGAAACCAAAGAATGTTTAACGGAGTTTTTTGTTATGAGTGCAAATTGTCTTTTGAAACATTAAAAGAAGCATTAGAGAATTATTTTAATATCACTGATTGTTCCCTATTTAGAAAAGTGAATAATATTTCATTAGGAAACAAAAAGTTTCTTCATTTGTGGGAGTACAAACCTTTTTCATTAAGAGGCTATGAACTAAGAGATTTAAGTTTTGCATATTTCATATCTAACCTTTTAGTTTCTCTTGATTCCTATCCTATAAAAACAGAGAATCAACATTTGTTTTTTCCCTTAGTATCCAAAGATCCATTTGAGAAGTTCAGAATAGATTCCGGTTCAGGTTTTGAAAGATATTTATAATAATCCTAAATAGAAAAATATAAATAATCTTGAAATATCTTTATTTCAATAAAAAGAGGGGTAATCGGGGAGATGGTACCTCTCTGGTTGCTTCTTAAAAATATTAAATATAATAAAATGATAAGAACATACATAAAAATTTTTTTATTTCTCAGTTCGTATAGCCCTTTATTTATAATTTTAGCAATAAAAAATTATTCATATTTATATTTAGTTTATTTTTTTATTGGTTTAGTTGCCATATCAAATCTTGTTTTATTTTTTATATTGTTTGAATCTAAAAAAATGAGTGGAGATTATTATAAAATAAATAAAATTGAAGATAAATCTGCTCAATTTTTGGAGTATATAATTGCATATATTATCCCCTTTTTAGGTTTTAACCTTTTACAAATAACGGACGTGCTTATATTAGGAATACTCTTTTTTATAATAGCATCAATATATATTAATTCAGATTTAGTTTATATGAATCCTCTCTTAAACTTATTCAGATATAAGTTATATAAGGTAACAACTGATAACAAGGAGTATATGATTATCTCAAAAGAATATATGGAAAAAATAAAAAATAAAAAAATTTTCATTTTTTCTAATGGGGTAGGAAGGACTTGTTAAGATGTTACAAGATAAAGTTAGTTATTGTAAAAATCTTATAAATTTTTTAGCTGAAAATGAGCTTTCAGTATGCATATTATTTATAACTAGAAATAAAGAAAACGATTCGTATAACGTTTTTAAGGGAAATCTATCTGATGAAGTAGGACAAACTCTCAAGGAGCTATGTTTTAAGTTATCTAATAAATCTTATAAAAAACCTGAGAAAAAAGTTTTTGAGAAATATGATCCTTCTAAAAAAGGCAATAAACACACGGAGTTTTTAGATGGAGTTGATTTAAAAGATATAAAACCTATACTAGACCTTTTTGAATCTGAAATAATTGATTTAAAAAGAATAGATAAAAGTTTTTTAGAGAATTTATGGTTTTATGTAATCAGATTAGAATCCCAAAATAATAAGGTACTATTTTTTAAGAAATATTCAAAAGGTATGGTTTTAACAAAAAGTTTTCCATTAGCCATGAGTTTTAAAGGTGGAGATTTTGATAAACTTAAACATGATATTTTTATGATTGCTAATAAAATCGATTGTATTTATTTTGGAGATAAATTAATAATAAGATGTAAAGGAAATTTTGAGAAAATATTTAATTTTTTTAAAAGAATAAAAAGTAATGCATTGTCAGCTATGAAAATTATTGAAGATTTACCTTTTAAAATTGATAATATTAACCAATTTAAAGAAACCTGTTTGAATCGTGAAATGATGATTCGTAAATTAAATAATATTTATTCAAGGGATACTATAGGGAAAATAAAACCAGACGGGATAGAGTCATTAATTAAAAAGGGAATTATAAAAAATATAAGTTTTAGCAGAGATCAAGATGGAAAATTTATATTAAGTTCTCCTGATCCTTGGAAGATATTAAACATTTTAGATGACGACTATGTAAAATCTTTGCTTACCGATATTCCTTATGAAGCATCTGAAAAAAAAGAGATTAAACAGAATTAATCTTACTTAATGTTTTTCCTTTCCCAAAAGCCATATCCACCAACTCCAAAATCTTTTTCATTTGTTTTTTTATCTTTAGCTTGATAAAATAGCCATTCAAAAAATTCTGCAGGATTTTCTTTTTTTGCTATAACTTCTGCGTTTTTTACTCCAAATTTTTGAGCATAGTAATCTTTTTCATCTTCATCTAATTCTATAAAGAACCACCCTATTAATTTGTTCTTTATCTTATCAAAATATTGTAAATATCCAAAATATTCTTCCTGATCCTCAGAAAGTTTTCCCATACAACATTTCTTATATTTTTCACCTGAATTACATGGACATTCTCTGTTTAGGCTAACTTTTATTTTATTCATCTTCATCAAAATCTTCGTATTGCTCCGGAGCTTTGCCAATTTGTTCTAAAATAACAGGATATTTAATCCCTTCTCTAGCTTGTGAAAAATCTTCAATTTTAATAGAGAACATATGATCATCTCCAAAATCAAACACAAAAAGAAATTTTTGTTTCTTTTTAAGGTTAAGTTCTTTTAATTTTGTATTTGTAGAGTTTGGTTTTCCTTCACCAAAAAAGTCCATTTCTCCTTCAGGGCTACAATGATATTCCATTTTTCTATTTTGAGAATAAGGCTTGTTATCCATATAGAAGGCATACATATGTGGATCATCCCATTTAAATGATTTGTAAATTATTGCTTCATGCAGATCATCAAGAGTTTGTTCTTCTAAAAGTTTAAGTTTTCTTGTTATTTTATCATCACTCCCTAAATATTCAACATTAAAAATAATTGTTTTTTTATTCATCTATATTTTCTCCTTCATGCCAGTCATATTCTACCTTAAAGAGATTAAATCCCATTTTTTAATAGCCACTTCCAAACAGGAATAACTTTTATTATCTTGTCTTCTATTTTAAATTCATCCTCTTGATTATAAGTTAGAATTAAGCCATGTTTAAGTTTAAATTCTTTTAAAGCTTCCAATAATCCATTTATCTCTCTGTCTTTTGTTTCTTCATTGAAATCAAAACAAATCTGAATAGCTTGGGTAATTTTTTCTTTTTCTTTGATTACAAAGTCGCATTCTTTTTTCTCTTGGAAGTAAAATATATCCTTATATTTTCTCCTCAATGCCAAAAATGCTAAATTTTCAAGCATTTTTCCGTTATCTTTTGAAAATGATGCAGAGTTAATATTTGAAAATCCATTATCTATTGAGTAAGCTTTCTTTGGATTTACCTGTTGTTGCTTAAAGGAATAGCTAAAACGAGGCACGCTAAAGATTAAATAAGCATCTTCAAAAAAAGAAACATAATCAATAACACTCTGAACTGATTTAATATCAAACATTTTTTTTATTGAGTTATAAGAAAACTCTTTTCCAACATTGCTAATCAAAAAAACCGCTATTTTGTTTAATATATTAGTATTTTTTATATTAAACCTAACTGCAATGTCTTTCATAACAATGTCTGATAACAATCTATTCAAAATTGTTGGATTTTCTTTTTTGAGAAACTCAGGAAATCCTCCCTTATAGAGATACTCTTTAAATGAATTTAAGGAGTCATTACTTTTTTTCATGCTAAGATACTCTTTAAAGGAAAATGGAAACATTTCTATTTGAATATATCTTCCAGTCAATTTTGTGCCCATCTCTCGACTTAATAACGAAGCATTTGAGCCAGTTATGACTACTTTCTCTTTCTTGTCAATAATATATCTTACAAATTTCTCCCATTTAGGTATGTTCTGTATTTCATCAAAAAAATAAATCCCGCCTTCACCATAAAGTTCTTTCATAATAACTTCAATTTTATTAAAGTCTGTTAGATCAAATCCTTCTAAACGAGGGTCTTCAAGATTAAGGTAATATGCTTTTTTCTGCTTTTTTATCAACTGATTCAAAAAAGTGCTTTTGCCACACCTTCTTACTCCAGTGATTATTAAAGCAAAAGAGTCTAAAATAGTTACTTCATTTTCTTCTTCTCTTGGAGTTCCAGTTTCTAATTTATTTAGAGCTTCCCTTTGTAAGAGTATAACCTCTTTGAGTGTTTCTTTAGTTATCATATAAATCAGGGGATATTCTGATATTTAAATCTTTCTATTCACAATAGAAGCTAGTTTCTATTAGAAATATAAACTGCCCCGCCAGGGCATCACACATTTACCGTGTTTATGCCCCTGCCGGGGGTGGAAATTCCCCTGATTTTATTCAAATCCCATGTTGGGCATGGATTTGTGTTCAATGCCCCAAGAGAGGGTTGTGCATTGAACTATTCTTCAAGCTTTTCTTGTTTTTCCTCTTTTTGTGTTTGTTAATGAATGTAAGTTATTGAAGTTTAATTAATTTTCTGTTTTGCAAATTAAATAAATACTTAAAGTTGTAATCTCTACTTTTCTAATGGATAAGAAAAAAGAGCGTGTTGTAATATTTGTTGATGGGAGAAATTTTTATCACAGTACGAAAAAGTTTAAGGAAGAGGGTTTTAAGATAAAGCTTCAAGACATTGTTTACGAATTGGTAGGAAACAGAGAACTCATTACTGTTTATTATTATAACGCTTTGTTGGATGAAAAGCAAAACCAAGAAACATATAAAATGCACAATGAGTTTCTCGATATTCTAGGAAAGATTCCAAAGTTCAAGGTTATACTGTGTGATGTTAGAAAAATGGAAAATGAAGATGGAAGTTTTTCATACGAGGTAAAAGGCGATGATATTTATTTAGCTCACGACCTTCTAATTGGAGCATTTGACAACCTATATGACACTGCAATTATCATTAGTGGCGATGCAGATTTTATTCCAGTAATTAACACAGTAAGAAATAGATTTAAGAAAAAAGTTGGGAATGGATTCTTTAGAAGAACATCATCATATAAGCTAAGGCAATCTTGTGATTTTTCTGTAAATCTTGGTAAAATGATCAGAAAGCTAAACGAAAGGCAGAAATAGGAAGCGTCAGTGCCATCCGAGGACGGCACCTCGCAAGTATTAATATGATATATCCCTGCTATTATTTAAACATTTCGATACTTGGATTTTTGAAATTTAGCAAAATTCTATCCAAAATTATCGATTAAGAATATGATGGCTCTGCATTGCCTAAGACCATACAGAGCATATATCAATGATGACAATAATAGGAAGTTTATAAAACTTTCGTGAGAGGGTTGTGCATTGAACTATTCTTCAAGCTTTTTTCTTGTTTTTCCTCTTTTTGTATTCGTTAATGAATGTAAGTCGTCGGAGTTTATTTAGTTTTCTGTTTTGTTTATGTTGTGTAGTTTATGTTGCTTACATATCATGCTTATTAAAAAAGCAATCATTACATAATCCTTCATGCCAATATAGGTTATGCTTTCCTATTGGTTTGTTACAATTTTTACAATTAAGGTTTTTAATTTCATTAGGTTTTTCTTCAAAATATTCCATTTTCTCTTGAAAATTGGGGTCATTAGTATTCAGTGTTTTTGCATATGCTCCTTCGTTCCATAAATTTTCTCCCATCTTTTCAGCAAAAGCCCTTTTAGTCAGCATTTGTTCAATTTTATCTTTGACCTTTTCTTGCATTTCTTCATCAAGTAAGGGTGTAATAATATCTAACCCAACTCTTATTCCATCAACAAACATATTATAACCGATGTTTTCTTTAGTATCTTTTTTAATAAACTCTTCACTTTCTCTTAAAACAGAATCATAATAAGCATCTCCTAATTCTTCTGCCAATCCTTCATTTTCTTTCCAAATTTCTTTAACCTTTGGGTCAAAATTATTAACTATCTTTCCATAATTTGCATTAATCATATCCCCCCATAAAAGATATATCTCTTGGTCTAAACTTCTCAATACAGTATTCAATTGTCTTTCTTCTTTTATCATTGACTGTTTTTCTTAAATTCAGTATTTTTTTGTATGTTTTTTCATAATCTACTTTAGAAAGATCACTTTTCAAGTAATGTAATGTATTTGCAGCTGCAAATCTCAGACTCCCATTTTGATCTGTTAAAAATTTCAGACATTTGTTTATTATATCCTTTAATTCGTCATAACTTACAGTTTCCTTATTCTTAACCTTTTTAGCACCAGACATTTTGAATATCTCTTCAAGTTGGTCTGATAAGGAAAAGCCACTTGTTCTGCTTATTACCTGTAAAGCGATTATCTTTTCTTTATCTGTTCCTTTTTCAAGGATTTCGGCTCCTTTTCTAATGATTTTTATGTTCTCTTTAGGCTCTCTCTTTTCATTTAACCAGAAATTTTCAAGTACCCTGGTCTTTTCTTTATTATTTTTAGAATTAATTAGCTTATAAAAAATATCTTTATCTTCTGATTCTGCGATATTATCTTTTGAGTTATCATTTACCATTTTAATTGAAAAGATGTTGATAATTTAACTAACTTTCTATTTGCCAATATGGAGTTGTAACAACATTTAAAAAGTTTCATTTGTTTGCATTTGTATTCATTTGAAAAAAGATGGCACAAAAAAATGTAACTTTGAGTTTAGATGAAAAGACCTATGAAGACTATAAAGACTTTTGCAAAAAAAATGCAATAGCTTTATCAAGGAGTATAGAAGTATTTATGGAAGCGAAAATGAAAAAGGAGGAGAAAAGATGACACAAGAATTATTTTCTGTAAATGAAGCCTCTCAATGGGCATCAAAGTTTTTAGGTAGAATTGTAACACCATCAAATATAACTTATTTAGTTCAATACGCTAAAATAAAGAGATATAATAATGGAAACGGAAATTTACAAGTTGATAAAGGCGAATTAAAAGATTATTATGACAAAAATGTATTAAGGAAACAAGAAGCCTGGAAGAGAAAGTTGGGAAACGACCTTAATTGGAGTTTATCTTTTGCTCATCTAAGAGAGTCAGACACTACAAAACATGTTCATAGATTGCACCCTTACAAAGGAAAATTTATTCCCCAACTTGTAGATTATTTCTTAAACTCGCATATTAACACTTTCAAAAAACAGATTTTCTTTAAGGAAGGGGATATAATTCTTGACCCTTTTATGGGAAGCGGAACAACATTAGTCCAATCATCAGAATTAGGGCTACATTCTATTGGAGTAGATGTTTCTGACTTTAATTGTTTGATATCGAAAGTTAAAATAGGGAAATATGACTTAATCAAATTGGATAGAATTGCCAGAGATATATGTTTTAAAACAAGAGAGTTTAGCCAAAAAGCATTTGATGATTCTTTTGATAACCAACTAAAAGAAAAACTAAATGAATTCAATAAGAGATACTTTCCAAATCCAGAATTTAAAAGAAATGTTTGGAAAGGAGTTATAAAAAATGAAAGACAATACGGAGAAGAAAAGCTTAAACAATTCTTAGATAAGAATAAAGAATTTTTTGAGAAAAATGGCACAAGAGATGCTTCTGAACTATTAAATGAAAAAACCATGAGCAGCTTTTTGTACAAGTGGTTTCCTAAAAGAGTGCGACAAGAACTTTTCTGTTATATTAAGCTTTTAGAAAAAGTTGAAGATGAAAAATTGAAAAATGCTTTAATGATTATTTTAAGCAGAACCGCTCGTTCGTGTAGGGCAACAAAACACTCGGATTTGGCAACATTGACAGAACCACAAATAGAGCCATATTATTGTCCAAAACATAAAAAAATATGTACCCCAATAAACTCCCTAGTTAAACATTTGATAAGATACACTTATGACACTATAAAGAGATTAAAAGAATTCTCCACACTTAAAAAAAATGTCGATGCCGAAGTGATACATGGAGATTCGAGAGATGTTAATATATTTGAAGAAATTAAAAAACAAAATCCTGAATTTAGTAAAATTCTCTTAAACAAAAAGATAGCTGGAGTTTTTACTTCCCCGCCATATGTTGGCCAAATAGATTATCATGAACAACATGCTTATTCCTATGAGTTATTTAATATCTCAAGAAAGGATGATAAAGAAATAGGGCCATTATACAAAGGACAGGGAAAACAAGCAAAAGATGAATATGTTGAAGGAATTAGCCAAGTTTTAAGAAATATCAGCAGATTTGTAAAAGATGAGGGACATTTTTTCATTGTTGCAAATGATAAATATAATCTTTACCCTTTAATTGCTGAAAAGAGTGGTTTAAAGATTATTGATAAATTTAAGAGACCTGTTTTAAATAGAACTGAAAAAGATAGACAACCTTATGCCGAGATTATTTTTCATATGAAAAGAGATGATTAAACTTCCATCTTCTCTTTTGCAACTTCTTTAATTTTAGCTTGTATCTTTTCCTTAAATTCTTTTCCAACTTCGTCAAAAATATCTAATACTTCTTTATATGTACCTTTGCCTCCTAAGAGTTCCCAGAATTTCTCTGCAGCATATAATTCTTTTTCTTTATCAAGATAACCTTGCATGGTAAATCTGCTGTAAGGTTCTGGATGATACGGATTATAAGGAATTGCCAATATTGTGTTCACTTTCTTTTTTCTTAATGCTATCCATTCAAGTAGTTTTTGTTTAGATTTTACAAAAACATCAATATTTGGTTTCGCAGTTTTTATCTCAATATAATATTCTTCATTTCCTCTTTTCAAAAATAAATCTGCTCTTACTGTTATTTTTCTCCCGCCTTCAGAATTTGACTTTAAGATTTCTTTGATCTCTTCTTCTTTATTTGCTTTTCTAGTCTTACTTTTTATTTCTTGTAATATCTGGGATATTATAGAGTTCTGTTCATTTGTGATTTCTCCTTTTACATCATAACCTGTTTCTACTTCATCAAAATGAGGTTGGGCAATAATTTTCGCAACTTTTTCATAAACTGACTGACCGAGAATGGTAGCCAAAGAATGTATAAAAGAATAAGAAGCAACTTTTTCAGAGTCTTGCATTAGTTTAACCAAGAAAGGCATAGATGTTGTTTCTCTTACATAATTTGTTAGTTTTTCATTTATCTTTAATCTCAACAAATCCTTTATCTCTTTTACTTGCTGCTGATTTAAAACCATATAATTGCTATGAATATGCCATTTAAAACCTTTATTGTTATTTTAAAAAATTAAAAGGAAAATTCTAAATAGCAGGCATTTATTGATTTTTTATGAATTATCCGAGTATCAAAAAATATTTAGGTGAAAACTGGTTAAAAAAGCAATTTGAAGAAATTGATAAAAAAGACTGGGTGAAAGAAGGCATTCCTAAAGATAAAGTTAGTAACGACATAGCATTCTCAGTCTTAGAAAAAATTGATGAAGTAATTGTTAAATTTGAAAATATCAAGAATTTTTCTAAATGGATAGAAGAAGCAAAAACAAGCAAAAATTTCGAGGATTGTTTATTTGAATTGATGGCATTGGAAAACTTATTATTAAAATCAGATTTAGTTGAATTAAAGCCAGATAATTCTGTTAGTGGGTTTGTTCTAGAAGCGTTGGTTAAGAAAGGTGAGGTTAATTTCTTTTTAGAGATGACTAAGTTGAAATCTATGGAAGGATCTACCCAAAACAAAGTTGAGAAACTATTTGGAAAAGCTAGAAATAAATTTAGAGGATTGCAAGGAGTTCATTTTATCGGAGTGTTTAATTTTTTTGAATTTGAGGATGATATTATGAAACCCTTACCTAAATTTAATTTACTAAAAAGAATGATAAATTCCCGTTTTGAAAGAGGTTCAAATTCATCTATCCTCGCATTTGTATTAGTAAATATTTATGTAGCTTATAATCCAAAGTTAAATAAAACCTTTGTCCAAAAAAGGTTTGATATAGTAAACAAACCTGAAAATAGAGGAGGTTTACCATTAAGTTTCTTTGAAAGCATCTTTGATGTTAATGAGTTTATTGAGGAATAAAAATGTTAGATGTTTATGATATAATTGATGAGGCAGTTGATTTTATGATAGATCATTGGAAGCCGATTTTAGTATTTGCATTTTTAGTTCTAACAGGGATTGCAGCAATATTATATCAAACTATTAATGAATTAGAAGAAACAGAGCAACAAGTAAAAGATGAATCAACTAGGGGAATTGTTGAAACTTTCGCTGATGCAGGAGAGCAAACTTCCGAGTCAATTAGTGATCCTGGTGCAAAAGCAACTTATAAATTTCTATGGATTTTATTAGGAGTTTTGTTAGTCTTGATAATAGTAATTATGATTGGTAAAGCATTTGAACCAATAATAACTACTCTAAATCCGGTAAATATAGCTAAAAGTTTTAGATAATTTCTTATTGACAGCAACCCCGCGTTGGGGATTTGAACACTCTCAAATTCACTGCCCCGCACGGGCTTAGCCCATTTTAGTACATCTATTTAGGGAGAGAATTAGTAATTAAATTCAATAACTTCAGAAAGATATTTATTTCTAATTGCTTCTTTAATATCATTTTCATCTGTGCATCTTATCTTTCCACGATTAGAACCAAATCCTCCACCACTACCCAAAATACTAATATTTCCTTGTTTGCCTTCAGAAACTACTTCACATTTACCATTAGTTTTAACTATTCTCCCCTTGATGTTTCTTTCGCATGTAAATTCACCAGTTTTATGATTTTTAATTTCACATTTCATTATAATATTAATAATATCAAACTATTTATGTTTTTCTATTTATAAGAAACAGAAATATATTTTTTAGTTTTTTCCTTTTTTCCCAAGAATCATGTTAATAGATCTCTCTATAGTTTCATCTAATAAATCTGGAAACAATTCTTTAATATTTTTCTCAATTTTATTAAAATCCTAAAAATATCTCCAGCTATTTAATCCTGTCTGTTCTTTACGAAGCATATTTCTTTCTACATCTTTTAAATTAATTACAAAAAAATATGGGATATAAGGATGTACAACAATTAATTTTGTTTCTTTCCAATATTTTAAATATTCGTTTAAAAAATCAAATTGGTATTCAGATCTCCCAGAAACTTGTTTATTTATGAATTTTCTATATTTAGCTTCTATAAAAAATGTTTCTCCCGTTTTTGTATTAAATGCTACAAAGTCAGGCATGGACTTGATTTTTCTTGTCACAGAATTTATTCTTTCCCTAACAGTTTTCTTTAAATCTTCTACATGATTTTCTACCCCAAATTTAATACATTCCCAATCAGGCATAGAATTAATCATGTACTCAACTATATTTTCTGCGGAATTTCCTATGACTTTATTTTCATTAAAAGAGTTATTTATTTCACGCATTTTGCTATCTCCATAAATACACAGATGTGCTATAAAAAACTATCTGTGTTTTTACACAGATGGGAAGAAGGAATATTCTTGATGTGATAGAAGACATTAAAAAAGTTCTTTCTAAAAATAAAGAACTATCTGTTAAAGCTATTTCTGAAGAAATCAAATCTCAATGGGAAACTACAATTAAGGCATTAGAATTTATGAAAAAACAAGGGCTAGTTAATGAACGAGAAGGAAAAAAGACACATAAGGTTGAGAGATTGTTTAGCTTGAAGTAGACTTTAAGATTTTCTATTTAGGACGAGCCTTTGAAAGAACCCTTAGGGCTTTAGCCCTTTGACTGAATTTCAAATTTAAAAAGGCGAGTCAATTGTTTGTAATCTTTGTCGCACAAGTGACAGCCAAAGATTTCTTTTTTCTTTGGTAAGTGTAATATTTATCAGCGAGTTATGTAGGTAAGTATTTATTTCTTTATTGAATATAAAACAGTGAGCTTGGCGTAGCTCACTGCACGAATTCAGTTAGCTATAGCTAGGCTTCTAATTAAACTTAACGGGAGGTGAATAAAATGGAGATGAAACTGGTGAAGTCTAGAAATGCTATAGGTGAAAGTAACTTTCATATACAACTGACTCCTGCATTTAGGCAAGATATATTTCGGGATAAAGAAATTGCTGAATTGACTTTTGCTTATATTTTGGAAAAATTGCAGAAACTGAAAGTGGCTATTCTTGGTTATGGTTTTGGACCTGACCATTTACATTTATTTGTTTCAAATGTAAGATTTGTAAGTGAGATAGAGCTGGTAAGACAAATAAAAGGTTATAGTTCTTTTATGATGCGAAAGAATTTTAGCTATCTTTTCAAGACAAAGTTATGGGGAAACAAATTTTGGAGTGGTGGACATTTTTACAGAAGTGTTGGTGCTGTTAATGCTGAAACAATGAAGCATTATGTTGAAGATAGTCAAGAAAAGCATTGGGAAATAATTTCTATAGAAGATGTCAAACCAATTTTACAGAAGAGAATAGGTGATTTTTAATTTGTTGTTAAAACCCGTTGGGCTTTAGCCCAACGTAGTTTAGATTTCTGAGCACCCAGAAAATTAAAAATTTTCTATGTTTCGCTGATTATATTATTAACAAAAAAGTATTAACTCAACATTGAAAATGGAGAGCAAGTGTTAAGTTGGTAAGTTGACATAACAAAAAGCATAATTTTTAAACTTCTATTTTATAAGGTTATTATGCGTGAAATTGATTTTGTTGCAATTGAGAATTTTTCAAATCCTCAAAAGTTAAAAATCTAAAAGAAAAATGGAAAATCAGGATTTTAAACATATTGAAAAAAAATGGCAGGAAAAATGGGAAAAAGCCAAGTGCTTTGAGGTTAAGAATGATTCTAAAAAAAAGAAGTATTATGTTTTAGAGCAGTTTCCTTATCCTTCTGGAACAGGGCTTCACATTGGGCATGCTTTTATTTACACTATTGGAGATATTTATGCAAGATTCAAAAGAATGAGTGGTTTTAATGTTTTATATCCAATGGGATATGATTCTTTGGGATTACCTGCTGAAAATGCTGCAATAAAAGAAAAAACACATCCAAAAGATTATACTGACAAAGCAATCAAGAATTTTATAAAACAGCAAAAAGCAATTGGATTAAGCTATGATTGGACAAGGGTTTTCTGGACTCATGACCCCAAATATTATAAATGGGACCAGTGGATTTTTTTAAAGATGCTTGAAAAAGGCTTGGTTTATCAGAAAAAATCTCCTGTAAACTGGTGCCCGAAATGCAATACTGTTCTTGCAAATGAACAGGTTCATGATGGAAAATGCTGGAGGCATGAAAATACAAATGTTGAGATAAAGCATTTGAATCAATGGTATTTTAAAATAACAAATTATGCAGAAGAATTAGCTGATTTTGAGAGTGTCAAAGAATGGCCGGATTTAATAAAAAAACTTCAGAAAAACTGGATTGGAAAAAGTCATGGAAGCGAGATTAATTTTGAGATTGAAAATAAAAATATTAATTGCGTGATAGTTCATGGATGTCCATCAAATGCTGAAAAAGCAATGAATCCTGAAACAAGAACTTATGACAAACATTGGATACCTTGGATAAAAAAGGAATTATCAAAAAGAGAAATTAAAGTATCAGTTCCTTTAATGCCAGAACCTTGGAAAGCTAATTATAATTCTTGGAAAAAGGAATTTGATAAGTTAGATATTAATGAAAATAGCATATTAATAGGCCATAGTTGCGGATGTTCATTTTTAGTCAAATGGTTAGGAGAGACGAAACAAAAGATTAAGGAATTAATTCTTATTGCCCCTTGGAAAATAGCTAAATCTGGAGGAGCAGAGAAGGGATTTTATGATTATAAAATAGATGATTCTATTAAATCTAGAGTTAAAGATATTATTATTTTTACTTCAAATAATGAAGAATTGGATGGTAGAAGAAGTGTAAAAATATTTGGAGAGGCATTAAACGCTAAAATAATTGAACTTAAGAATAAAGGTCATTTTACATTAAATGATATGGGTTCGGAAGAGTTTGAAGAGTTATTAAATGAAATTGTAGAAAAATGGCCAATTTTTACAACAAGAGCAGATACAATTTACGGAGTCACATTTATGGTTATATCAGCACAGCATCCTAGGTTAATGGAGCTTGCAATTCCTGGACAAAAGAAAGAAGTTGAAAAATTTGTGAAAAAATTAAGGTCAGTTTCACAGGAGGAAATTGAGCAATTGGATAAAGAAGGGGTTTTTACTGGAAGTTATGCAATCAATCCAATCAATAATGAAAAAATTCCTGTTTATGCTGGAAATTTTGTTTTAGCTGATTATGGATGCGGAATGGTTATGGCAGTGCCTGCCCATGACGAGAGGGATTTTCAGTTTGCAAAAAAATACAAAATTCCTATTAAAGTTGTGATTAATCCTGATAGTTTTGAGCTTAACGCTGAAAAGATGAGCCATGCCTATACTGGAGAGGGAAAATTGATTAATTCAGAAAAGTTCAATGAATTGAGCAGCAGAGAAGCTGTTTCTGAAATAACAAAATTTTTAGAAAAAAAAGAAAAAGGAAAGTTTGTTGTAAATTATAAATTAAGAGATTGGCTTATCTCAAGACAGAGATATTGGGGAACTCCTATTCCGATTATTCATTGTGAGAAATGCGGAGCTGTTCCTGTTTCTGAAAAAGAATTGCCTGTTGAACTTCCTTATAATGTTAAATTTGGAAAAGGAAATCCTTTGGAAACAGCTGAAAAATGGATAAAAATAAAATGTCCCAAATGCAAAGAAAATGCAAGAAGAGAAACAGATACAATGGACACTTTTGTAAATTCATCCTGGTATTATTTAAGGTATTGCGATTCAAAAAATAATAAAAAAATATTTGACAGGAAAAAGGCTGGTTATTGGACACCAATTGACATGTATATCGGAGGAAAGGAGCATGCCTGCATGCATGATATATATATCAGGTTTTATACAAAGTTTTTGAGAGATTTAGGATTAATTAAAATTAATGAGCCTGCTGTTAAATTATTTGTTCAGGGGATGGTGCATGGAGAAGATGGAAATAAAATGTCAAAGTCTTTAGGAAATGTAATTGATCCTCTTGATACAATAGAAAAATATTCTGCTGATGCTTTGAGATTCTTTTTAGTAAGTGTTGCTTCGCCTGATTCGGATTTTAATTGGAGTGATAAGGGAATACAAGGAACATTTAAGTTTGTGAATAAATTATTTGATTATTTTCAAAGGGCTAAAATTGGAAAATCTTCTAAGAAAGCTGAAAGTAAACTGAATAAAGCAATAAAAGAAATAAGTTTGGATATTGAAAATTTCAAATATAATTTTGCAGTGATTAAAATACGTGCTTTATTAGATGTTTTTGAAGAAGAAACAGAAATAGGAAAAAAAGATTTAGAAATTTTTTTGAAATTGATTTCTGTTTTTTGCCCTCATCTTGCAGAAGAGATTTGGAGTAAATTAGTGGGAAAGGGATTTATCAGCTTGGCTGATTGGCCTGTCTGCGATGAAAAGAAAATTGATTATAATCTGGAGAAACAAGAGCAGGCTGTTGAAAATCTTATTTCTGATATAAGAAATATATTGAAGATTTTAGAAAATAAAAATGAGAAAAAAGAAACAATAAAAATATTTGTCATTCCAAATGAACTTAATATTTATAAAAATGCTGACAAGAAGATTGAACAAATATTTAACATGAAAACTGAAATTCTTTCTATTTCAGAAGCTGCAAAAACCGGGAAAAATATAAAAGCAAAGCCTGGGAAGCCCGGGATATTGATGGAGTGAAATAATTATTTTA
>Ga0208245_1000390_pt1 | contig 38414 bp, 74 predicted proteins | sample RifOxyC1_FD_184035 | JGI IMG/M metagenome (GOLD analysis project Ga0208245, IMG submission 184035) | Soil microbial communities from Rifle, Colorado - Rifle Oxygen_injection C1 (SPAdes) | ecosystem: Environmental > Terrestrial > Deep subsurface > Rock core/Sediment | place: Rifle, Colorado... | reverse complement strand
AAAAAGGTTAAGACATTTCAAGTTAATGAAGCAATACATGATGAAATAGTTCGTCATTGTAATGAGCATTGCTTAAAGATTAATCAGTTTGTTGAAAAACTGTTAACCAATGCAATGAGGAATCTTAATGAAAAAAACAAAGAATGATTTCTCATTAAAAATGAGGAATTTATTTGAATTACCAAAAAATCTATGATGACCTTTGTAAAAGAGGTCAAGTTAGAGAATTACCAAAAGAAATCTACACAGAAAAACATCACATCATTCCAAAGTGTTTAGACGGAATTGATGAAGAATCAAACATTACAATTTTAACCGCAAGAGAACATTTCTTAGTTCATTATATTCTCGCTGAAAAACTATATCCTAATCATCATGGATTGTGGTTTGCCTTTTGGAGAATGTGTGGCCCAAGTAATCCACATCAATCAAGATATTCTCCAACATCAAAGATTTATGCGGATACGAAAAAGAAAATTTCTTTAATTAAATCGGAGAGAAATTCGGGAGAAGATAATCCAATGTTTGGAAAAGAATTCTCAGAAGAACATAGGGCAAAATTAAGAATTAGTCGAGCCCGAAATGTAGGCGAAAAGGCACCTAATTTTGGAAAGGATTTTAGTAAAGAATGGCGGCAATCATTAAGCCGAGCAACAACTGGATCAAAGAATCCATTCTTTGGTAAATCTCATTCAGATGAAACAAAGAAACTACTCAGTGAAAAGGCAAAATTAAGAACTTCATATCATAAATTGCCATTAATTGATGAAAATGGAGTAATTTATGAAAGTCGCAAAGATTTTATGAATAAGACTAAAATCAGCGAATCTAAAATGTATGAACTTTTCAAACAAAATAAATTGAAAAATTATGTCGAGGATTAATTCCGGAATTTCGCCCGAATTTCTTTCAGACCAGCATCTCATCGCAGAGTCCGTAGAGATTACGATGATAACTGGTTCTTTGAGGAAAGATGGATACAAAATCAAAGGTCAAGTTCCAGACCAATATTGCCTCGGAAAAGGTCACATTAATTTCTTCAAGCCAAAAATAATGTATTTGGCAAAACGATTGGTTGAAGTTAATAATGAAATGAAACTTCGTGGATTTAATCCCGGAACTTCAATTGATGTCTTTGAATTTAATTTCCTGTTTTTATTGAATAATTGGACTCCTTCTTTCCAAGATACTTGCATTGTTCGCTCAAGAATAATTGAACGGTTAAAAACACCACTCAAAGCCAAACCAGGATTTCACAAATATTACGGAAAATCCATTGAAGATATGGATGAATTTTGTCAAAAGTTAAAAAACTCAGAACTCTTTTATGTCTAAGAATTTCAACATTGCTGCAACGCAAATAACAGAATTGATTCGTGTTTCCTCTGCTGCAATTTATTACGAACATGAAAATAGATTTCAAGTTGAAACTTGGATTTTCAGTTCAGATCCGATTCAAAAATCTAGACAATTCATCCACGGATCATCTTATGAAGACGTTTCTTCGAAGTTGGTCGATTACGCACGAACCTTTCACAGAAGAATTGTATTTAAGTTAAATAAAGGATTGAATAATGTTTAATTATTACGAACCTCCTTACCTCCCATTGACTAAAACTCAGAAGAAAAATATCGGTGATTGGTCAAACTTTTATCAAGAAACTTATCACATTGCCACATTCAAAGCAGAACGCTTGGCGAGAAAGAAAATTAACAAAATCTTTTCAAAATGATTTACGTTATTGACTACGGATTGAACAATCTATTCGAGTTGTTCAAAAATGATTATGGAACTTTGAAATGTAAAATTGGAGATATTGAATTTGAAATCGGTCAAAATCCAATTACATTGACTTCTATTCCAGACAAAATTCTCAAGAAAGTTGAACTTCACAAAAGAATAGACCATTATGAATTCGATGGAAAAATTCTTTCAGTTAAAGATTATTCGGCTGCATGGGAAGATTATAGAAAGAATGGTTATTATGATGATGACGAAGATAGATTCATCTTTGATACGAGAGAAGATAAGGAAAATTTCAATGAATTTGAAAAGAATTGGAAACCAGTTTATCTCGAACCAGAAGTTCGATGGGACGAAGTCGAGTTTCAAGTCATTAAGAAGCAATTCATCGAAGAAAAATACCGACCATTCATTGAAAGTCAAATTGTAATTGAAACTCGACCAGATGTCGTTAAATCCATCTGTGAATATTCTCCTAACTTTGAAATGATGTTCAGGAAACAAGCGATTGAACTTGGATTTGTTGAAGTTGAAGATAAATCTTTCGCTGACAATACGAAGGGGAAGAAATTTAGTTTTCACTCGGGAATCAAATTTTCAAAATGCAATGCTGAATATGTTAGCAGGTTCTTTGAAAATAAAGGATGGTTTATTTCAAAGAAGGGGACTTATGAAGATTGCATCGCTTCGTTTGAACGTGATTACAATGCAATTGCAACTTATCTAAACCTTCAGGTTCAAGCAATTGACGGGAAAGCAATGGAACCTTTGATGGTTAAAACTGTTTATGATGCAATCATTAATATTAAATCTACTGCAAATAGAGTAGATTCAATGAAAGCAACTCGAACTGATTATAAATCGTTGTTGAACCAAATTTCAGCACTTGAAGTAAAATTACTTGGAAACAAATGATAGAGAGAAAAATATCTAAAATCCAGTTCAAGGATTTCATGAATCTTGAAGACTTGGTCAATTATTGCATTGAAAACGATATTGATGTTCTGGTTGATGACTTTTCTGAAGAACGAACTGAATATTCAATTTCTGATTTGCACTTAGTTTGGGCAAAATTCAGATATAAGTTTGATGAAAGTAAAAAATACAAATGACAAAAGAAGAAATTTTAGAAGCGTGTATCAACAAAGAACTCGAACCTTATCAAGTCACTTATCGACAAATTAAAGAAAATCCTTTAATTGAAGGAATTGAGTGGTATAGTCATTTCACCTTCAATTCCAAAGAACAATTTGAATCATGGAAATATTTCTGCATTTCCTTGTTCAGGAAAGAATTGAAACATAGTAAAAAACAAGCCGAGAGAGAATTTGATTGGCTCAATTTAATGTACGGTTTAAAACAAGAATATGAAAAATAAGAGAAATTTCGACGTAACTATTGAAGTCAGTCAGAATAAAGAAACTTCCGACTGGGATTTTAAACTATCACTTTCTTCAGTTTTTAAAGATTCTGAATTGCCACAATCATATAAAGATATTGAATTGGGTAGACGAGAATATTCAGAAGGAGATGAAAAACAAGCCTATATTCGAATGATTTATAATTTTCTAAAAAACAATTTAAATGTCGAAGAAAAAGACTAGAAGTTTTATTGAAGAAATATCTCACCTAAATTCCGAATGTCCTTCGTGCCAAACGACAAATACTCCTGACACTTATTTCAAAGATAAGAACAAACACAACCAAGCCTTATCTTGTTATGAAGCAAAGTTGAAGGAACTTGAGGCAAGGAAGGAAAAATTGAAAACTGCCAGAGATGCTGCTTATAATTCAATGTTAGTAAATGTCAAAGCAGTTAATATTGGATTCATTTCAGAACGTCTGTTTCCCGCATTAGAATCGTTCAGGTTCAATCATAATGATTGTAGGAGTACTGGAGGTGATCCAATCGACTACGTCGTTTTTGAAGGGCTTTCTGTGCGAAATACAGTTGATTTCATCCATTTTGTGGATGTGAAAACTGGCAATGCAAGGTTGAGTCCACGTCAAGAAGAAATAAAAACGGTAATCAAAGACAGAAATGTCAAATTTAGAACATATTGAATTATGAAAAAGATTAAATTGAATTCAGAATATCAAATTGATCCTTCATTAAATTTCCAATTATATGATCCTAAAGTTGGGAAAGAAATAACTGAAAAAGGTTCAGAGATCATTAAAGAATTATCTGAACGCGAAGAATTTCTAAAATTACTTGATGAACATGGATTGACTGAAGAAGAATTTGGACAATCGTGTAATGATTATTTTGATACAATGAAATCTGCAATGTAATGCAAGAACAAATACAATTTTTCAACAACCTCCGACAAACTTTCTGCCACTGTTCAAAATGTAGGGAAACCTATCGTTTATCCGATTCAGTCTTATTTGAAGACAAACGTCCAAACCTTGATTGGTTTGATAAAATAGAACGTGAACTGGTTAAGTTAGAAGCAGCAGAAAAGCAATTGAAAGATAAGATTACTAAGGCTAAACTTGAAGCAACCGTTGAAGGAAGAATTCAAGCAGATCTTCACATTGAACAATTTGACACTTTATTCAAGCCATTAGGTCTGAGTCCAAACGATGCAAAGGTTCACTTCCATCCAGTAGACTACATCGTCTTTAATGGAATGAATGGAATTGATCCAAAAATCAAGAATATCGTCTTGTTGGACAGAAAAGAAAACAAAGGTGAATTACAAGATTCCATTAGGGAATGTATTCACGATGAGCGATATGGATTTTTGACGATAAAGATTAAGAATGATGGAACGGTTGTCGAAGAATAAATTTGGAAATATCAATTATTTTATTTAACTTGTAAAGAAATAAAAAAGGAAAAGATGTATAAAATTGGAAAGGAATTTTCATTTTGCTATGGACATCGGGTTCACAATCAGCAATTGAATTCGGAATTGAGTTTAGATTCATGTCTTGCTTGTAGACACCAACATGGTCATCAAGGAACGATTATTGTTTATCTTGAAGCAAATGAATTAAGTAATGGAATGGTGACAGATTTCAAGCATTTAAATTGGTTCAAAAAATGGCTTGATGATGTTTTAGATCATAAAATGATTTTGGACTTCGATGATCCAAGTTTGTCTATTTTTTATCCATTGTTAAATAGAATTACTGAACGATCGTTTTCGATGCTTGATAAATTGACAGGATTTCCTGAAGGTCATCATGTGATATCTCCTGAAAATTATTTAGATTTATCTGATTGTGAACGTGAAATTTATGAAGGATTAGTTCTAGTTCCCTTTGTACCAACATCTGAAAACTTATCAAAATGGCTATTTGATATTATACAGAAGAAAATGGGCCATATTTGTAAAGTTCATTCAGTTCAATTCTTTGAAACTCCAAAAAGTCAATCAAATTACTTTGCTGAATGATAGAAATACTTGGATGGATTTGCACTGTTTTAGTCCTGCTTGGTTATTACTTCAATGCAATTAAACGTCATTATTTAGCATTGTTTATTTGGTGCATTGGAGACATTGGTTGGATTATATTTGATTTTCACATTCAGAATTGGAGTCACGCAACGCTCTCAACAATAATAATTTTAATTAATATTTACGGAATTTATAATGCCAAGAAAACTAATATTAAGTAACGGTAATTTACCTTTAACTCCTGAAGATCGAGAATTACGGATAATTGAAGCAACGAGACATTACGGTGAGTTTTTATCAGCATTGGGATTTGACTGGGAAAATGACCCGAATATGCAAGATACTCCAAAAAGAGTTTCAAAAGCGTACATCAATGAATTAATGGAAGGTTGTTTTACTGAACCACCAAAAATTACAACCTTTGCAGAAGCAAGCAGTGGTTATGACGGAATTGTGTTTCAAGGTAAAATTGATATAAAAAGTCTATGTTCACATCATTTGTTGGCCTTTATTGGTAAGGCTCATGTTGCTTATATTCCGGGTGAAACAGTTATCGGATTGTCAAAATTAAACCGAATTGTTGAATGGTTCAGCAGGCGCCCCCAGATACAAGAGGGTCTTACTATGCAGATTCATGATTTTATAAATAGAGTTTTACCTGATAACAAAGGAATTGCAGTCTTGATTGAAGCAGAACATACCTGCGCCTCATGCCGTGGTGTTAGACATGATTCTGTTATGAAAACGAGTAAATTATCAGGTGCATTTATGGACAATGCAAGTTGTAAGAATGAATTCTATCACTTTATAGAAACGTTAAAATGAAAACTCAGGCGAATATTATAATTAAATTTCAACTTGAAGGATTTCACAATTTTCCAAAAGCGAAGGAATTGTTTCCAGAAGTTTCCTTTTTATCAGAGCGACATCGGCACATTTTCCAATTTGAACTGGAAAAAAAAGTTAATCACGATGATCGAGATGTTGAATTTATTCTATTTAAGCGAGAAGTTCAATCTTGGTTAAATTCTAAATTTGGAACACCTTCTGAATTTGGATCAATGTCTTGTGAAGCAATTGGAAGATTGCTCTTGGAATCATTTGAATTAGAGTCAGCAATTGTCAGTGAAGATGGAGAAAATGGAGCAAAAATTTACAAAATAGCATGAAGATAATTTATTTTCCACTTGAACATATTGATTCAAGATACACATCACATTTGGATTGTGATATTGTTGATTATTTTGAGTCTGAAAACCTTGAATACATTAGAATCTATCCAGAAATTAGTTCTCCTGGACTTAAACCTGGAATGTTCCTAGACAGTAACTTCACGACAAAGTTTAAATGTCAACAATTGTCGTGCCTTTCTGATATGTATCAGGCCGGTTTGATAGAAACAGATGATGTTCTTTTTTTCAGTGATTTATGGTTTCCTGGAATTGAGTCAATCCCATACATGAATCACTTTAATCAAGTTTTTCCAAAAATTAGGGGAATTTTACACGCCGGTTCATTTACTGATACGGACGAAGTTCGGAATCTTGAAAGATGGGCTAAGAACTTTGAGGACATTGTTTTTGATATAACTGATCAAGTGTTTGTTGGTTCAAATTTCATCAAAAATGATGTTTGTAAAAAACGAATCATTAATCCAAATAAGGTAACAGTCACGAGATTCCCACTTGATTCAAATTTATCAAAATTTCAGTCACTTCAAAAGGAATCTATTGTAATTTTTAATGGTCGAAACCATCCAGAAAAGCAACCACATTTGTTTGTTGAATTAAAAAATAAACTTCAGCACAAATTTCCACAGACTCAATTTATTTGGACCCAAGAGCAAAATCTATCAAAGGACGAATATTATTCATTACTTGGTAGATCTGAAATTGTCGTTTCTTTTGCTTTGCAAGAAAACTTTGGGTTTGGAGTTTTGGAAGCGGTTAATTTAGGTTGCATTCCAATAGTACCAAATTCAGTTGTTTATCCGGAATTTATTAATGATGAATTTTTATATAAATCGTTTGATGAATGTATTGATTTAGTTGAGAAATATTTGACAGAAGGTTCAACTAATTTAATTATAAAAAATAATAGTATATTTAATTCACAAAATATTTTTAAAGAGTGGTTTAATTAATGAAAGATTTTATCTATTTCCCTTCTTTTTCTGCTGGGGTTTATGGCGCAGGAGCAAAGAATAATTGGTTGTTGAAAAACGGTTCAACTTGTAGATTTTACAGTTCAGATTTTCCAGAACAGTTTCGATATCCATATTTCCTTTGGCCAGCTGGACATTTTTACAAGAAAAAAAATATAGCTGAGGAATGGGGATTTGATAAAGAACCAGACGCTGTTTTATTTGGAGATTCAGGTGGTTATCAAATTGCTTCAGGTGCAATTAAATGGGATCAAAAATTTAAAGAAGTGATGTTGAATTGGCTTGAAGACAGTTCAACTATTGCAATGAATTTAGATATTCCGCCTCGATTGCAATATAATGGTAAATTTGATCATTGCTTAGAACTTTCACGGGAAAATATTAAATATTTCTATGAGAATCGAAAAGGGAAGGTTAAATTTTTAAATGTTATTCAAGGAAATGATGAATTATCATATAAAGAATGGTATAATCAAGTCAAGGAATTTGAATTTGAAGGCTGGTCAATTGGTGGTGCTGGAGGATCAATTTATAGATTTTTATCTGGAATTTTAGCATTTTTATCTGGTAAGGAACATCTAAATCCAAGAAATGAATATTTTCACGTCCTTGGAACGAGTAAGATTATTGATTTCTTGATAATTTCTCAATTGCAGAAATCATTAAATGATGTCGGATCAAACGTTCAAGTGACAACTGACAGTTCATCTCCAAACCGTTCAACTGTTTATGGTTTGATTTATTGTGGATATGATTTAAGAACTTGTAGTTTTAGATCTTTGCACTTTCCAAAAGATATTGAACATGGTTCTGACAGATCCAACCACACTGAGAAAAAATTGTTCAAAGATAATGATTTTAAATTGCCAGTTTACAATCAATTCCATGAATGGTTAAAGGATGGATATGAATATAATGATATTAAGACTTGGAATAATATTGGATACATGACATCAGTCCTTCATAATTTCTACTTATTTCAAGATGCGATTAAAGAGATAAATTATTATATTAATGGTGAACCTTATTTAATGGAGCAACTCTTATCAAAAGATACGTTCTTGTTATTGAAATTAATTGATGATTTAGTTAAGTCAGATAATCCTGAATTAGTCTTTGCAAAAAACAAGCCTTTTATATTAAAAGCCAACTCACTTTATACTGAAGTTGATCATTCCAAATCTAACGACTTCTTTTAATGTATAAAAATTTACATTTTGACCGTAATAATCAAATGGTTCATTTGTGGACCGATGGTCAACACAACGATAAACCATATTCATGTTTTCCTTTTGAGCGATATGCGTATCAAGTTGATCCAAAAGGAACGAACGTAACCTTGAACGGTTTGAAAGTTAAGAAAGTCAGTAATTGGAGCAAAGAAGCAGAAAAGCAAAACTTGATTTTTGAACATGACGTTAGAACTGAAACAAGAGTTTTAATTGATCGTTATTTTCAGAATGATGACGTTTCAGTTGGTCACAATATTTTATTCTTGGATATTGAGATTGCAAAGGAAGGAAAGTATTCAAAGCCAAATGAAGCGTTCAATACCGTAACTGCAATCGCCTATTATTCTTCAATTGAACAAAAGTATCATTGTCTCCTATTAGATCCAGATTGTAAGATTGAAGATAAAATAATTGATGGAACTCATTTAAAGAGATTTAGTCGAGAAGACCAACTTCTAGCATATTTCATCACTGAATATCAAAAGTTAAAAGTTGATATTATAACTGGCTGGAATACTGATCACTTTGATATGCCATATTTATTCAATCGTTTAATCAATGTTCTAGGAGAAAAAGTTGCAAGAAAACTTTCCCCAATTGGAATTGTCTACCAAAATGAATACGGAAGGGACTATTCAATTAAAATTGCTGGAGTAAGTCAATTAGATTACCTGAAACTCTACAAGAATTACAATTACAACGAAGAACCAAGATACACCTTGGACGCAATTTCAAAGAAGGAACTTGGCAGGGGAAAGGTTGAATATGAAGGAAGTTTAGATTCATTGTTTGAAAATGACATTCACAAGTTCATTCAATATAACGTTTCTGACGTTGAACTTTTAGTTGCAATGGACAAGAAATTGGATTTCATTTCAATTGCAATGGGTATTTGTCATAAAGGTCACGTTCCATACGAAGACTTTACAATGCCAAGTAGATTCTTGGATGGGGCAAGTTTAGTTTATTGTAAGAGGAACGGCTTCGTTGCTTCATCTGGGATTAAAGGAGATGAACAAGGTAAAGCAGAGGGTGCGTTTGTCAAACAACCGAAAACTGGATTTTATAAATGGGTTTATTCATTAGATCTTCAGAGTTTGTATCCATCAATAATCATGACTTGTAATATTTCTCCAGAAACCAAAATTGCAAAAATTCATAATTGGGAAGAAATTAACCGTTTAGTAAATTTAAAATAAAAATGAGGAAATTTTATTGAGAACGTTTGTTAAAGATGATGATGTTGAAGTGTCGGTGGGATCAATGAATTATAATCCATTATGTCAAGTTACTGGTTTGAAAAAGAAGAGGATTAGCGCAAACGAAGGAAGAGAAGACTATTATAAATTATTTCATGATTCTGTATATGATTATTTTGATGTTTTGTTTCCAGAAGGAATGTCTAAAAAGTGTGATAGAAAGTTTTCTTATTGCAAAAAGTGTTTTTTAAATTTATTGTATTTTAGAAAATATACAATTTACAATATTGACAGAAATATAATTGAGAAATTTTATAAATCATTTGTTCCAACTAATTATGAGTTCTTTTTAAGAAAATCAAATGGCGATGTTTTATTAGCAAATCAGAACTATTATAATAGACAATCAACAACATCATTAGAATCATTTAAAGCAAGGTATGGCGATAAGAAAGGTTCAGAAAAGTTTAAACAACATTTTGATAATATCCATCAACAAATTTCCGGAGATAACCATTGGATTAGACGATTAACTATTCCATTGAAGGAGCATTATTCAATTATTAAAAATATTCCAATTGAAGAAGTTAAACACTTTATTAGTGGAAGAAATTCGTTGATTAAACGCGGACTTACAGATGATGAAATTAAAAAATGGTTTAGTGATAAGGCTAAGAAAAACTACATTCCAAGAACTCCTGAACAAATTGAATCTTGGAGAATTTTAAACGATATTTTAATTCAAAAATTAAAAGATGAGGGAAGATTTTATAAGGAATATGGTTGTTGGAAAGCGTGCTACAAATATGCAATTGAACATAATATTGAGTATTCAGATGAAAATCGTAAAGATATTTGGAATATTTTATTTCAGTCACACGACATTAGATTTTGGTTAAACAAAGGATATTCAGAACGAGATGGAAAGTTACAAATTTCAAAATTATTCAAACATAAATCAAAAGTTAGTATTCAATGTTTTTTGGAACTAAAAGAAAAATTTAACATTGATATTATTCAAGAATTTGTAATTGGAAGATTTATTGTTGATGGGTTAATAGAAGATAAAAATATTGTTATTGAATTTTTTGGTGATTATTGGCACTTAAATCCTAAAATATATTTACCAACTGCTAAAAAACGCGGAAACGTTTCGGCAGAAGAAGTTTGGAAATTTGATGAAAGTAGAATTCAATATTTAACTGATTTAGGATATAAGGTTTTTGTTATTTGGGAAACTGATTGGAGAACTAATAAAAACGCTATTATCGAACAATTTAAAATATTTTTAAATGAATAATTTTAATTTTTTGCCAGATGATATTCAGATAACACTTGATTTGTTTGAACCTGGGATTTTGGCTTTTACTGAGGTTAGAACAGTAACTTTGAGCAAGACTGAATTCATCGATTTTATAGAGAAAAACAAAGCATCAATTGCAGGAAATGGCGTTGTTTATCATAATAAACAGGTTGGATTGATTCCATCAATATTAAACACTTGGTTTAATGAACGATTGGAGTATAAAACAAAATTGAAAGAATTTAAACCCGATTCGCCTGACTATGAATATTTTGACAGAAAGCAATTGATTACCAAAATTTTGTTGAATTCTTTTTATGGTGTTTTGTTACTTCCATCGTTTAGATTCTATGATAAGCAGAATGGAGAAGGTGTGACTCTTTCTGGTCAAGATATAATTAAATTTTCAGGTTCAGTTATAAATAAATATTATAAAAATAAATTAAATATAGAAAATTCCGCAGATTTTGTAACTTATTCTGACACAGATTCAACGTACATTGAAGCAATTCCATTGATTGATGATTATGAGACTTTAAATGATTCTGAAATTTACCCAAAAATCGTTGAAATTTCAAACAGTGTTTGTGAATATGCAAATCAATCATTAAAGTGGTTAGCAGAAAATCATTTCAATTCAAATAATTGTCGTCTAAAATTTGCACAAGAAAAGATTGCAAAAAGAGCATTTTGGGGAACTGCTAAGAAAAGATATGCTCAATTAACGTTAGATAAGAATTTGAATGAAAAAACTGATTTTAAGGGATTTGATATGGTTAGATCTTCATTTCCATTAACTTTCAGAAAAATTCAAAAAGAACTGATTATTGATATTTTACATGACGTAAATTCGACAGAATTAAATATCAAAATCAAGAATTTTAAAAAACAATTCAAATCTGAATCTATTCGTGATATCCTTCTTCCAACTTCAGTCAAAGAAATATCCAAGTTCAAATATGGACAGAAAGGAACTCCAATCCACGTCAAGTCTGCACAGAATTACAATAAATTACTAGAGTTGTTTAAAATTGAAAATCTACCAAAGATTGAAGATGGTGATAAGATATTGTGGGCATATTTGAAAGCAAATCCTTATGGTTTTGAAACATTGGCAATTAGGGGATATGATGATCCGAATCAGATAGTCGAATTCTTAGAGAGATTTATTGACAAGAATGAAATATTTAATCGTTCTTTAATGTCTAAACTTGAAACTATTTGGGAGGATTTAGGATGGGGCAAAATTAACTTGGATGCTGATTCAGATTTTTTTTAAAAAAGTTGAAAAGTTTTTCAACGAGAATTTGGATAATTCAGAAAATTCACTTAACTTGTAAGAAATAAAATTAGATATGAATATAGAAGAAATAAAGGATATTTTTGATAATTTTGAAAAAGAAGACGTCTTAGATTACATTGGAACATCTGAAATTATTGATTTCCTTCTCAAAGAGAATAGCGTCAATGAACTTTTATATCATTTTGATGAATCTGACTTGGTTGAATATTTATCCGATTCAAAGTTCATTACTGATGATACTGATGAAGCAATTGAAATTTTGAGAGATAGCGGAGACTTGCCAAAAAATGAATTTGATTTTGGCGATAACGGGAATAGAAAAGGTGACGCAGTTGAACTCATTCAAAGAATCGTTGAAAGGGAAGGTTGGAACAAATTATACGCAATCCTTGAAGGACAAAAAGTTAAAATGAATTTACCATGTTAAATATAAACTATTAAAGGAAAATATGCAAAAGTCAGATTTCAGTAATTTAATTAAAAAATACTACTTAGAAAAACAGTGTCCATCAGTAAAATGGACGATTAAAGACAAAAAGGTTCTGATCAACTTCACTTCAGAAGATATGTCAACAATCGGAACCTTGGATGCTAATTTGGACTTGGAAGACAGAGAAATTGGTATTTTTGACACCACGTCTTTGTTGACAATGTTGGGAGCGATGGACAGTGAAATTAATCTTTCATTCAATTACGAACGAAACACGCCAACAGGAATTCGTATAAGCGACAAATTTGTTGACGCAGTTTGCATCTTAGCAGATTTATCAGTCATCCCAGAGTCAAAGACATTGAAGACACTTCCGGATTGGGACTTTGAAATTCCACTTAAAAAGGAATTGGTTGACAGGTTCGTCAAATCAAGTAAAGCCTTAACAGATGTCAAAATCGTAGGTTTGGTTGCCGACACGAAGTCTGTTGATTTCGTCATCAATTATTCAGAAACTAATACTAATCGAATCACGGTTCAATTTCCAGCGGAAATAACTAATTCAGTGGTTGATGTTCTTGCATTTAATGTTGGAATCCTGACGACAATTCTTTCAAACAATACTGACTTCAGGGAAGGAACGATTTCAGTATCTAGTCGCAAATTGATGCAAGTTGCATTTAAAGGAGAAGATTACGAAGTCAAATATTACATTAAAGGAATTGATTTAACTTAATTGAAAGATGAAAATTGAAGTTGAAACTGGTGAAATAAAAGAACCATATCACGTTAAATCTTTGAAACCTCATTATTATAGAACAATTGGTGGTTTTGATTATTTAATTCCAATTGATGAAGTTTTAAATTTTGAAGATTGGATTATTGAACGATCACGGACTTGGGAAGATTTTAATTTTGATAAATACGATCAATATTTAATTAACAGTATCCATTCAATCAAATTATACATTGAATCATGAGTTCAGGTTTATTTAATTCAAAACCACTTCACATTTCACAAGTCGATTCGTTTGAAATTGAAATTGAGAAATTCTTCAATAATATAAATGTTGATAGAAACGATTGGGAATTCATCGGTTCTTTTGGAAAAAAAGAATTCAGTGGAGATGTTGACATTGCAGTTCTTGAAAAAACGATAAGTTTTGATTGGATGTCGAGATGGATTATTGGTAGATTGGAACATAAAATTTGTAAAGGTTTTAACCAAATCAGTTTTGGATTCCCTTTTGAAGGGCAGACAGTACAGGTAGATTTGATGCTAACGAATGATCTTACATGGAGTAAGTTCATTTACTACTCACCCAATTTAAGTGCAGGAGAAAGTGAATTTAAGGGTATTTACAGGAATCTACTTCTATCAAGTTTGATTATAACAGAGAGTAGAGTTGAAACGCCACAAGGTGATATCGGTCAATATATTCTCAGGTTGAACGAAGGTCTTGTTTGGGTCGTAAAATCTTTTTATGATGAAGATGATAAAGTGACAAAAAAGTCAAGGATAATTGAAGAGAGATTTGATACAAATGATCCGAGCAGAATTTGTGCAATATTTGAAATTGAAGAACCAATCATGACTTTTGAACAACTTTGGAATCAAGTCAAGGTTAGACCCAAAGTAGAAGAAATAAAAACGAGGTTTGAAATTTATTGTAAACAATCAAAAATAGAAATACCAAATTATGGAGAATGAAATTATGCACGACAGACAATTTGAATTAAACAATGAGCTAACAATTCAGCAACAAATTGAAATTGAAGAAATTTTGTGGGAAGCAGATAGATGGGGACTTAGAGGAGAAGTTGAGATGTTCGCACAAAAGAACTTAGAAGAAACTCCAACTATGGATATTCTTGACGCATACTATCACGCTTTTAATGATTGGATAAAATAAATTAACTTTAATTCTTTTTTATTATGCACAAACCAAAAATTTTTACAGAAGGAAATTCTAAATTCGTTAAATTAAAGGTTTATTTTGAACACGAATTTGAAATTAATGTCGATGATTACGACGAAGATGAAATTGATGTTGAAACTATTTGGGATGAATTTGAAGAACAAAATTCTTTAAAGTCACTAGGAGAATTGCTATATGACTATTGTGGAACTGATGATATAATTTTTGAAGAAAATGACTGAAATAATTCATAATTGTTCCCATGTCATTGGATTATGTGGAGAAAATCATCCAAACTTAATTACATTCCTGATTGGAAACGATTTCATTAACCTTATAAATTGGATTAAACGATGATTAATAAAATCCATCCACTTGCAATCGGAATTGGTTTGTTTTTAATTGGTCTTGGAATTCTTTACGCAAACAAAATAGGATTAATATGAATTTCACCGAACTTTTAAAGAAATTTAATTTCAAACCAACAATTCCAAAACCAGAATGGATTGATGACGACTTTATGTTCATTCAAATTTATAAGAATGGTTCATGTCAAAAAGTTGAAGTTACTTATTCGTATTCAGACGATTCATATTCAATTGATATATTTCATGAATCTGGAAAATCTGTCATTGGTGACTTTGAAACTATGATCGATTTTGAATTATGGAACAATTTATTCACTAAAAATCACGTTGAAATTTAATATGACAGAAGAACAAAAATTATCAAAAATTGCTTTAAAAGAAGCAGTTAAATTCATTAAAATAAAATCAGACGCTGGTGGAAACTATACACAAGAAGATGTCACCAGTGTTGCTAACCATTTCTATAAATTTTTAAAACAAAAGTAAAGTTATGAATTACATTGCAAAAGTAAAAGAAAAAATTGAAGACGACAAAGGTAAGATTAAAAAATCAACTGCCACTTATCTCATTGAAGATGCCGTAACTGTGACTGATGCCGAAGCAATTATCACGACCGAATATCGTGGAGTAAACTTTGAATGGGAATTGATTTCAGTCGTTGAAACTAAGATTTGTAAAGTTTTGAATGCGAGTGATCGGGCAGATGCTTAAATTTGAATGGATTTTGTTTATTTTTAACTTAGTGACTTTCGTTTACGGATTATTCGTTGTAATTGATATTGAAAAAACCAACTCTTCACATTCTGACTGATTACACTCCATTTGATAATCGAATCGAGACGTATTGGAGGGAATGCTTTAAAGACATAGACTTTGATCAATATGAAGTCAATATCATCGAAGGTTCAAGTTTAAGGCACGAATCGTATCTCTGGGCAGATACCAATTTCAAAACACATCAATTGAAGGTGATTTTGGACATGGTGACGAAGAACGAAATCAAGTCAGGTGATATTTTTATATTCACGAACGCTTGGAATTTTGTCGCTGTACCATTGTCGTTTTTTAGATATGAGTTTGGCTTGAAAATTAAGATGATTGGATTCTGGGGCAATTCACTGTTCAATCAACAGAGTCCAATGTGGAAAAGGTTCAAGAGAAAACATAAGAAATGGGGTAGGGATTTTGAATTAGCACTTTACAACGCTTACGATTTAAATTGCTTTTTATGTGATGAACATTTAAAGTTGTTTCAGAACAAATATTCAGGTCGGAACTTAAATAAAACGCAATTTGAAGTCACTGGTTATCCCTTTGAATATTTGACGAGAGATGTTGGTTTAGATGACAAAGAAAAAAAGATTGTTTTTCCTTATGATGTTGTCAATGAATATCAATCGCAGATATTCAAAGGTTTAGCCGCAGAATTAGATTATGAATTTGTCTTTGCTAGAAAGACGCATAATCACAGATGGCAATACAGGATTTTATTGAAGGAATCAATTGGAATGTTCTGTGGAGCATACCAAGAATATGATCCAGTGATGCTCTATGAAGGAATGGTCAATGGTTTGGTTCCGTTCGTCCCAAAAAGACTGATGTATCAATACACGTTTCCTGCGATTTATCAATATCCTTCAATGTTGTCAAAGCCGAAGAATAATAAATTCTTGTATATTGTCAGGAACAGATTGCAGTTGATGGATTTTATTTCGGAAAAGATTGATAATTATGAGAAATGGAAGGACGTGGTTTTAAGTGATGCGAAAGAGATGGGTGAAAAGTATTATTCAAATCAAATATTCAAAAAACTTTTATGTCAAATTTAGTCAATTCACTTTGGTACGAGAAATATCGACCTCAGACATTTGATGATTACGTTGGAAATGAAGATTTCGTCAGTAAGGTTCGTAAATGGATCGCCGAAGGAGATGTCCCATCACTGTTACTTCACTCGGTCTCGCCAGGTTCTGGTAAAACAACTGCTGCAAAAATAATTGGAAAGGAACTCGATGCTGATGTGATGTACATCAATGCAAGCGATGAAAATAACATTGAAACGGTTAGAGATAAAATCAAAACATTCGCCAGTTCAGTTGGATTTTCAAGGTGGAAGATTATTATTCTTGACGAATCCGATTTTCTTGTAGCACATTCCGCTCAACCTGCTCTCAGAAATATAATTGAAACGTTCAGTAAAAATACTAGATTTATTTTTACGGCGAATTACGCAGAACGTTTAATTCAGCCACTTAGAAGTCGACTTGTCGAATTCCATATTCAGCCTCCAGATAAAAAATCAGTTGCGCTTCGTTGTAAGACAATTCTTGACAATGAAAATGTCAAATACGACCCAAGAGATTTGATTTCTATTGTAACTCAATGCTATCCAGATCTCAGGAAAACAATTCAGACACTTCAGAGAAATTCAATCACTGGAGAATTAAAAATTGATTCTCAAGAAAGAATTGTCGCTGATTATTGTGATATGATTCTTGATGAATTGAAAAATCTAGGAGACGTCAAGTTAACTTTCAATGCAATTCGTCAAATAATCGCAGACAGTAAGGTCAGGCAATTTGACGACCTGTTTAGATATTTATTTGATAAACTTGAAGAATTTGTTCCAGATGGAAAAAGAGCAGGAATCATACTTCACATTGCAGAATTTCAATCAAAGAGCGGATTAGTTCTCGACAAAGAAATCCAAATTGCCGCAATGTTCATTAACATTTTAAGAGATTTAAAGTCATGAATGAAGAAGCCGCAAGTATTTTTTATAACATCAAGCAGGAAATTAATAATCTAGAATATTCTTTAGACGATGAAATAGAATCCGATGATGCGAAATGGATTATTTCAGATATTCACGGATTATTAGATGACTTACTAGAATCACTTGAAAACAATAAGAAATGAAAAAAGAAGATCTACAATTTAAATATGAAGAGTGGAAGGAAGGAGATGAATGCGTGGTTAATTATGGTCAATCTGGAGTTTTAAAGAATTGTAAATTTGTTAGGTCAACACGAAGTGAAGGTTGTACTTGGTTTGATGTGATATTATTTCCATTTGAAGATGAACCAGAACATTGGTCAGAATTGAATGGAATTAGATCATTATACGTTGAAAGACCGGAAGCAAGATTTATTGGAAAATCGCAGATTAAAAATTACCATCAATTTTTAAAATGATACAAGTTCAAGATAATTTACCAAAAAGAGTTTGTTCAAAATGTGGTTCAAGTCAATTCCACACTTGGGATGAATCAATTTCTGATTTGATTGAAAAAAGAACTGATACGATTTGGATTCAATGTAATTTGTGCAATCATAAATCTATCTTATCCGAAACTGTATCAACTTGGACGTCAAGGGCTTCTGGATTTGTAAGTTATCAAATGCCAGAAAAACCATTAATTGAAAAATTTTAAAAGGAAATATATATGCAAAATCAACCAATTCAAGGTCCACAATTGACCTTAGAACAAAGCACTGGATTTGAATGTGCTAACTGTGGAGGATTATTCTTCAAACAGTCACTTCTAATCAGAAAATGGAATAAGTTCTTAACAGGCCAACCTCAAGATCACATTGAACCAATTCCGGTATTTAGATGCGATGACTGTGGAGATTTATTGAAAGATTTCCTTCCAAGAGGAATGAAGGATGTTGAAGAGAAACTTGGACTTGAAGTCGTAGAAGAAGTCAATAGTTCGGAAAATAAGTCGGCGAAGTTAATTCAAATGTAAAATCGGCCTAAAATGGCCAAATAAAAGCCTACGGGCAAAAAGGAATGAAAAATGAGTGAAAAGTTATTTATTTGCAAGAAAGGTTGGAAACGCCATTCAAAAGGCGTGATTATCAATGAATGGGAATGGAAGCGTTTGGCAATTGAATCGCGGGAGCAATTCTTTGAACCGTATTTAGAAACTGAAAAAGTTGAAAAAGTTGTTTTTGGAAGTGGTTTCACTGAAGCGTCTGATTTTAGACCAATTGAAATACCTGAAACAACTTCATTTGAGAAGAACTTAGAAAAGGAATTGGAAGATAAGGGAATTAAGGCAAAGTTCAAGCACGTTGTGAAAGATGGCAAACCTGAACTTGATGCTACATTTACTTTTGACAAAGAATGAAGAATAGATTAAACGATTCCATTTTTGGAATTATTGTTCTAATTTTAACATTAATTCTTTGGAATTATGCAGTAGATTTCTTATTTTACCATTGTAAAGAATGGCCGACTGGAATCAAAGTTATAATTTCATTCTTTATTCCATTTATAATCCTTACAGGTATTTGGAATTTAACAGAATACATTGAAAATATAGTTTATGGCAGAGATAAAGGCAAAGACGATATTTGACATTTTGAACGATTTGACCTTTAACAAGGTTAAGTGGGAAGATCAATCTGAAACTGAACAGAAGAAAGTTCAGACTTGGATGATTAATCGTTGGTTTTCAATGCACTTGGATTATTTAGAAGTAATTGCAGAATGTCAACCAACCACTGATTTACTTGATACAAAGTTATATTACAAGTTCTATTTAGATTTACTTCCAAAGAAAAAGTTCTTCACGAAATATATTTCAAATAAATCTGAGAAGGATAAAAAGTTTGGAAAGGTAATTGATTTTTTAGCAGATAAAATGCAATTATCAAAAGATGAAGCAGAACAGTGCATGGATGTCTTGATGGAATTGCCGTCAGGCATGGTTGAAATTAAATCATTTATAAAATTGTATGGATACGATGACAAACGAGTTAAAAGTGAATTCGGAATTTGAAGTTAAAATATCACCAGTTACTTTATCTGATAATGGATGGACTTCACATATAACGGTTCCATTGAAACCAGTTCAGAATGACTTGGTTAATAGACAATATTGTTCTGAACCAGAACCATTAATTGACCAGATCAATAAAGAATTAGAAAAAAAGAAAGATATGATTGATGACTTTCAACTGGTTCAAGAATTTGTTGAAAAATACCCTAATGCATATAAATCATACATCGAACAACAACATAGGGATTTAATCGCTTTCATTAAAGGATGGAATAAAGAATGAATCACATTGCAAATGTCTTTATAATAATTGGTATTTTTTATCTATGTCTATTTATTTGGGCATTGATTGGACAAGGAGTTAATCAACTTAAAAAATAAATAACTTGAAAGTAACGAATATTCAGGACAAGTTTAATCAAAAGTTAGAAAAACCTGAAAACTGCAAGTTCATTTCTTACTCGCAATATTCAACGTTCCAAAAATGTGAACATCAATGGAAGTTGAAATATATTGATAAGATAAAAACCCAAGAACCATCAATCCACATGATTTTTGGAACTTCAATGCACACCGTCATTCAATCATGGCTTCACGTTCTTTTCAATAAAACAGTTAAAGAATCTGAAGCGATGGACTTTGATAAGATGTTATTGGATGAATTGAAGAAAAATTACGGCGGCGACGTAAAGAAACACGGCAAACAATTTTCAACCAAAGAACAATTGACTGAATTTTACTTGGATGGGCTTGAAACGTTGAAATATCTCCGCAAGAAGAGAACGAAGTATTTTGACAGGAGAAATCAAGAACTTGTCGGAACGGAGATTGAAATTCAAATATGTCCAATTCCAGAAAAACCAAACGTTATATTGACAGGGTTTTTAGACTTAGTTATAAAGGACAAGAAAGGTTCAAAATTTTACATCGGAGACTTTAAAACTTCAACAAAAGGTTGGAATCAATGGGATAAAAAAGATCAAACCAAGATTGATCAGTTGTTGATTTACAAGGTTTATTTCAGCAGACAATACAATATTCCAATTGATGAAATTGAAGTTGAGTTCATCATTTTAAAGCGAAAAATTGACCTTGATTCCGCTTATCCACAGAGAAGAGTCCAAACGTTTAAACCTTCCCAAGGTAAACCAAGTTACAATTCAACTTTGAAATCATTTGAATCCTTCATAAATTCATGCTTTTTGCCTAACGGAGAATACAATACATTATTCCCGTTCCAAGCCAAGACTGGTAAAAATGGGTTTAATTGCAGGTTCTGTGAATATAATTTGAGGGAAGATCTTTGTCCACGAAATAAAAGGATATGTTCAGAATAGGAATAATCGGATCAGAAACTTGCTTCAAGTCAAAGGAAGTAAAAGAGTTCTTGTTCAAAGTTAAAACAACCTTTGGTTCAACTGCAACAATTATATCTGGTGGAAATTCAACCGGAATTGAGAAGGAAGTTAAAAAGACAGCAATTGAATTTAGTTTGCCTTATCAAGAATTCAATCCATCATTTACAGGGAAGAACCTTTATTCCGCATTGAGTGATGATTATTACAAGAAAGGCTTTCATCCAACCCATTTCGCCCACAGATATGATTGCCTTTTATCTAAAATTGACAAACTCGTAATTGGTGAAAGTCCTGATTCTAAAGACTGGAAATTTTATCAGACAATCGCAAAAAAGGCAGAAAAAAAAGGTATAAAACCAGTGTTTATTTAATTCAAAAAGATATTTATAGAAAATGGAAGAAGTTAAAAAGACATCTCAAGAATGGCAGGAATTGAATCCTGATATCATCGTCTATGATCCCGATGGTTGGGACAGAAAGAACTATCAATTCAGTTGGTATGAAGAACTGATTACCGAAGATGAATATAATCGACGATTGATCGTTTCAACTTGTATTAGGTCCAGAAAAAGAGTTTCATTGAAACCAGAATAAAGTTGTATATTTATTTTTTCAAACTTTTTACACGATGAAAAACATTATAATTACAGCAATTTTAACCTTGTTTTCACTCAATCTTCAGGCTCAACACCGTTCAACTTGGATGAAACCTGAAAAATGCATGGAAAAGAGTCAAATGACAAATTGCTTCGTTCGTATTAATAGTTGCGACCGAAGGATTTATTTGATCAAAGGAGATCATTTCTACGTCAGTCAAAATAGGAAGAATAATCTACTATGGCGGAGAGAATACGTTAAAAATTTAACATTATTGAAGTGTAAATGAAGAGAATAATTTGTTGGTTATTTCATCGAAAATATTGGCATAAAGTTCGAGCGGTTGGATTTTTTGGATATTATTTTGATATAAAATGCCGCCGTTGTCACGAAGAATTTTTTCAAAGAATAAAAGAAAAAGGAATTTAAATCTTGCAGATACAATTACCAAAACTCCGCAAAATCGGAGTTGATCGCCCAAAGAAAAAGAAAATATTTTTAATATGTGATTCTATTCAATTTGCATCTGGAATTGCAACTGCGGCAAAAGAAATAGTGGTTGGGACGGCAGATAAATATGACTGGGTCCAACTTGGAGCAGCATTAAAACATCCAGATCACGGTAAGATAATTGATGCCAGTGCTGATATTGAAAAGGAAACTGGTTTGGAGAACGTTTATTGCAAAATTTATTGCCATGACGGATATGGCAATCAAGAAGTTATCAGAGAAATTATTCATTATGAAAAACCTGATATGCTCTTGCTCATTACGGATCCTAGATTTTTCGCCCATGTATTTGCCATGGAATATGAACTTAGGACGGTTCATAAAATCCCTATTGCATATCTCAATATTTGGGACGCATCAAGTCCATTTCCAGAATGGAATTCTTCTGCATACTCCAGTTGTGATTTGTTAATGTCAATCAATCGTCAGACTGTCATTGTAAATGAACAATGTTTGAAGCGTCATGGTACAGAGACTTTAAATTTAGACAAATAACTTTATTTGAATTTATTTTAAAAAAATAGTTTTTATTTTCTTTTTGGATACTTATGTAAACAAATAAAAAGGAGATAAAAATGAAAGAAGGAAACTGTTTAAATCCAAACAATAATTCAAAATGTACTGGAAAGATTTTTACTAAAAAAGGATTATGTCGTTCATGTATGCTTGCCGGTAGAACTTATGAAGACATTTATGGTCCAGAAAAGGCTCAAGAACAAATTGATATTAGAGGAGGTTCAGAAAGAATGAAGCAAATGCATGCTTCTGGATCATTGAATTTTAAGCCATTTACTGGAAACTTTGTATTTCAGCAAGGAAAAACATTACTTGAATATTGGACTGATAAATATGGAGTTGATATTGCAAACGAAAAACAAAAAGAGTTGGATGAAAAGCGTAAAGGAAACGCAGATCATTTAAATCATGGTGAAGATTCTGCAAGGTTTAGAAAGAAATCTCAAGAAACTAAAGATAACTGGGACGAAGAACGTAGAGAACAATATCATCAAAAAATGGTCGATTATGCGAATGAAAGAATGGGATCTTTAGAATGGAAAGAAGATCAATCCAAGAAAATAACAGATTTAATTGCATCTGGAAATTGGCAACCCTTTAATAATCATAAGAATGGTGATTTTATCTCAAAAGACGGAAGTTCTCAGAAATATTCAAGTTCATGGGAATTAGCAAGGATGATGCAACTTGATGATTTAGGTTGTTCTTGGTCAAAACATCATAAGATAAGAATTCCATATATTGATGAAGAAGGAGTTAATAGAAACTATGCTCCAGATATTTTAGTTGATAATCAATTTTTAGAAGAAATTAAACCAGATGGACTATTACAATATTCAAGAAATCAATTAAAAATTGCAGCAGGAATAGAATATTGTAAAAATAACAATTTAGAATTCAGAGTCATAAATGATACGGTTCTCGGTTCTTACATAGAAAAGGCACTTGAATATCATGAATCAACCAGAAATGAAACCTAATCACGTTGTCAACATTGAACATGATACTTTTTTAAAATTGAAAGAGTATTGTAATAGATATGGCTATAAAATGACAAAATGGTTAACGATAAAAATCAATGAATTCATTGAACAGGAATCAAAAAATGGCAAATAGACAACCAGTATTACTCAGCTACATTCCTCATGGTTCGAATCCAAAATATTACTTCAAAGAAACATCTGAATCTCACGATTGGAACGACTATCAAAGGTTCAAGGAAGATTTTTTAAAGAAGCATGACGTGGATTTCATCGTATTTTTCAACAGTAGAAATATTAGACGGAAGCAACCTGGTGATATCATCTTAAGTTATCGGAGATTTTGCGATCAATTACCTCCTGAAAAAGCAAAGCGTTGTTGCTTGATAATGAAGACGCAAATTGCGGACGAAAACGGAACAGATTTGATGGCAGTAAAAAAAGCCATTTGTCCAAAGTATAAAGTCTTATTCAATCAAGAAATGATTCCTGCTCAAGTGTTGAATTGGTTCTATAATCTATCTGATTGCACTTTCTTCATGTCCAGTGCTGAAGGATTTGGATTGGCCGCAAACGAATCAATTATGGCAGGAACGATGTTAATTGCACCAGTTACGGGGGGACTTCAAGATCAAATGAGATTTGAAGATGAAGAAGGAAAATGGATTGAATTTGATTCTGAATTTACCAGCAATCACAGGGGAAAATATAAGAAATGTGGAGAATGGGTTTATCCAATATTCCCTAGGGCTAGAGCACTTCAAGGTTCAATTCCAACACCATATATCTTTGATGACTTTTCAGATGCAGAAGATGCAGCAACTGGATTAAAATTCATCTATGACTTAGGAAAAGAAGAACGGGATAGAAGAGGATTGATTGGAAGGGATTGGGTCATGAGTGAAGAATCTGGAATGAATTCAATTGATGTTTGCAAACGATTCACGACTTCGGTTGAAACGCTGTTTGCAACATGGAAGAGTCCTAAGAAATATTCAATGATCGCCGTTGAAGAGAAATCGGAAATTCTAAATGATGGAATTGTATGGTAAATAAAAATAATATTTTAGAATTCATTCTTTATCACATTGATAATGATATGATCGATTTTGCCTTTGGTCCTGACAATTTTGATAAGGAGAGAAATGCTTATATTCTTACTTCACTTGGAATTGTTGTGACTAAAGATTTCTTAGATGATATCATTTCAGATCCAGAACATTATAGAAAATTTATATGAATAAGAACATTTTAGAAATCGAATTTTTCTGCGATGATTTCCATGAAAAGATAACCATTAAAGAATATTTCATCAGATTACTCCTTGAATTATGGCAAGATGGAGAATCTTTCAACGGAAGGAGACCGTTTGGTAATTCAGGTTGGGATTACCAAATATATCACGCATTGGTTAAGAATGAAATAATTGAAGGGATTTGTGACAGTGATGGATATTTGGAACATTTTGACCAAATTAAGGCAGATGAATTAATAGTAAAATCAATAAAAAGTTTATAAGATGAAATTAATTTTTGAAACAGAAGAAGATTTGTTGAAATATGCAAGTCGATTAGATTCTTACATTGAAATGGCTACCACAAGTCGTTTCCCGTTTATTCCAGGTGATTATGATAAATTCTTAGAAGAAGCCATTTCAATCTTGAAAGTTTGGGGAAGACAAAATTTTAAAAACTATGCTTCAAGTCATTTCCTCGAATATTTTGACAATAATCGAATTGTAGAGAATTTTGAAAATAAAGAAGCAATTAAAAAAGCATTAAATAAACTCACCAAGGAAGAAAAGAAATTACTTGGTTTAAATGCAGGAATCTAAGAACTTGAATATTCAATTGAAAGATAATACACCAAGACCTCTTTTGCTGTTCGAAGGAAGCGTCGGAACGAGATCAGGATATGGAACCCATTGTAGGATTCTCCTGAAATCCATCTTGAGTATGGATAAATTTGACGTCAAAGTCTTCCCTACCAGATGGGGAAATACTCCAATGACAGGACTTGATCCAAATATTCCTGAAGATAAGGAAATCTTAGATTTATTCGTTCAAGGTTTGGATCGCCAACCTGACCTACATATCCAAGTATCAATTCCAAATGAATTTCAACCTAAGGGAAAGAAGAATATTGGAATCACGGCAGGAACAGAATCATCAATTGCGCCTCTAAACTTCCTGGAAGGATGCAATCGCGTTGATTTAGTCATCGTCCCAAGTCAATTCACCAAGGACGTTCTGCTTCAGACTAAATATGATAAGAAAGAAAATGACAGAATTGTTGAAACGATCCAAGTCAACAAGCCTATTGAAGTTCTCTTTGAGGGTTTAGACTTAAATATTTTCCACAAAACGACTGAAATTTCAAGTGATGTAAATGAATTGTTCAAAGGTATTAAAGAAGATTTTTGTTATCTCTTTACTGGACATTTCTTAAACGGTAGATTAGGTCAAGACAGAAAAGATGTTGGAATGTTAATTAAAACTTTCTTAGATGTTTTCAAGAATAAAAAGAAACGTCCAGCATTGATTCTCAAGACATCTGGAGCAGGATTCAGTATTACGGAACGTGATCAGATTCTAGATAAAATCAACCAAATTCAAGAAATGATCCGTGAAGAAGGTTTCAAAGGTAAACTTCCGTCCATCTATGTCTTGAACGGTGATTTATCAGATACAGAGATGAATGAACTCTATAACCATCCGAAAGTTAAGGCGATGGTTAGTTTTCATAAGGGTGAAGGATTTGGACTTCCGTTACTTGAATTCACTGCTACTGGAAAACCTGTCATTTGTTCCGCTTATTCAGGTCCGTTAGACTTTTTGAATCCAGATTATTCAGTTTTACTTCCAGGAAAATTAACCAAGATTGACGGAAGTGCAGCAAATGAGTGGATTCCAAAGGAAGGAGAATGGTTCACAGTCAGTTACCAGTATGCTGGACAAGTTTTATCTGATGTTTTTGAAAATTATGAAAAATATCTCGTAAAGTCAAGAAAATCAACCAAATATACCAAAGAGAATTTCTCGATTGAAAAAATGTCATCTAGATTTTTGGAATTGTTAGAAAAAGAACTTACCTTTGTGAATAAAGAACCAAGTCAGGTTCGGATTAATCTTCCACAATTAAAGAAAATAACTTAGTGATTTTATTTCAATTTGATCCCAATTATAGATGTAGAATTTCATTTGAAATGTTTCAAACTCGATACTATATTGAAGAAAAAGTTTCTTTTTTGAAGATTTTTAAAAGATGGAGGATTGTCTTTATTTGTCAAGACATTGCTCCATTTATGTCATTGGAAAGTTATAAATTCAAATATACAAATGAAATGCGAGTTAGTCTGTTTGCTAATATGATTGATGAATTTAAAAATAGAATAACTTTTACAATTAAAAAATAACTTAGAAATGAAAAATTTACTCATGTGTTTGACATTATTTGGTATTATGATTGTCTCGTTTATAATCTCAATGCCAATAAGTGTTTTGATTTATAGAATCTTTTCAAATGATTTGGACACCGATCATGTGTTTTTGATTTCGTGCATTCTTTCATGCTTTATAGCAGCATATCCTGGACACTGGATATTTCTTAAATTATTTCCAAAATCATGAAACTAACCTATGATTATATCAATCCAATGACGGGGAAGAAAACCGTCCTCTTGGAAGGCGATAGGATGTTATGTGTTGAAACAGGATATCATACCTTTAAAGGTTGGAATGAACGGGATCAACTTCACATTCCATTTGAAAAATATTGTTCTGATCCGACTTATGTTTCAAAATTCATTGACGATTTGGGTCAAGTTTGGTATAAGATCACATTATTCACCGATTCAATTGTTCTACAACCAACTTTAAATGATGGTTGGGAAGTCAATGCGTTTCGTGATTTAGAAGAAGGCGAAAAACCTTTAGATAAATTACAACGGGTTCAAGGAGATAAAATTCAGGTTCTGGATCCAGAATGTTCTAAAAAGTTCAGCGATTTTTCAGATGCATTAAATGAATTTGATAAATTAAGATTAGAAAATGAATGATAATTTAGAAACAGATTGGTGTTTAGTTTGGGAAGATAAATACACAAATAAAATAGATGATAACTTTTCTATTTTCAGCGAATATAAAATCTTCTACTCTAAGATTAGAAATGAATATTTTTTAAGGATGATTGGTTTTAAACCTAAACTTCAAGCAAAATACCAAACAGCACTTGAAAAAATAAATGAATTCATCAAAAATGGACATGACTCAGAAAATTAGAGAAAAGAATATTCAGTCAATGACTTCTTTTCTAAAATCAATGCTCAAAACAGAAAAGATTGATTGTTCAAATTTGAAGTTTCTATATTATCATTCATATAAAAATGGTGACATTGAAAATTTTGGTTGGGAAACAATCGTTTCAATTTATCTCTTTGAAAATGATGGTATTTTGTATTTAATTGATCCCGAACAAATTGTTTCTCAAGAAGGTGTTCAGGTAAGTCAACTTGGTTATAAATCGTTTAAAATTAATGAATAAAATCTCAATCAGTTATTGCATATCGGTTTGGAATGAGGCAAAGGAACTTGATTTGCTCTTGAAGCGATTGATTCCTAACTTGGGAGACGTTGATGAAATTGTCATTCAGGGCGACCAAGGAAAAGTGACTGAAGAAGTCGTTTCAGTTGTTAGAACTGCAATGAAGAATCCAAAGGTTAAGTACATTGAATTTCCATTGAAGAAGAATTTCGCAGTCTTTAAAAACAATGCGATTAAGAATTGCAGTGGAGAATACATTTTTCTCCTCGATCCTGACGAGCAGGTTCATCCAAGAATGTTGGCAAACTTGAAATTGCTACTACTCGAAAATCAAGAAGTTGAAATGTTCAGAGTCCCTCGTGTAAACGTGGTGATTGGAGTAACTGAAGAATACATTCGTGAACAAAGATGGCATCAGACTCATTTTGTCGTTCCGAAGTTAGATTACGATTCAAAGAATATCCTTGCTCTTTATGGAATTAAGGAACAACGGCAAGATGAATTAATAATTTCATCAATTAATCTTCCAGATTATCAGGCTAGAATTTTTAAGCAAGGAATCAAATACAAAACTGATGTTAAAGTTCACGAGCAATTAGAAGGGTTTAAAATCTGGACTGATTTGCCTTTCAAGAAAGAACTTTTTAATGAACTAGATTTGAATTGGTCATTGTTCCACGTTAAGCAGTTTGAACGTCAGAAAAATCAAAATAAATTCTATGAAACTTTTTAACGCATTGCTATTTATTTTTCTTTTATCTTCTTGTAGTCATAGAACTATTCAAACATTGACTCTTGATGAAATTTCTAGAGTTTTTGAAACTGTTGACGTTGTATATTTTAACGATGAATTTCATGCTTTTATTGGAAAAGACGAATTTGTCATTTTGAATAATGGGAAAGGTAATGGAATTGTATATCAGAAAGTCATCGATCCTGATTTTGGAAAAAGTTGGACGTTTACAGATAAAACGAAAGAATTTCAAGCAAAATTGAACCAACGTTGAAACTTTCTAATCTAATCGCGAATTGTCTCTGGTTTTCAATCTTGATGTTAATGATTGGGAATTGCAGTCAACAAACGATTTATGATGTCCTTTGGTTCATGGTCTTTACTTTGTTAATCAATACTGAAGTTGAAGTGATAAAAGGTTAAATATGTTAAAAATTCTATTATATCAAACCTTCCGTCACAGGAACGAGACAACGTTCAGACCATATTTAATGGCAAGGAAGTTGTTCAGAGAAATCGGCGTTGAATTCGTCTTTGAAGGGAATGATTATGATATGGTCTGGGCTGCTCAAGCATCATATATTGACAGGGCTGCCAGTTATGAAAAATCATTGAAGTTTGCAAAATGGAACCTGAATCAATGTTCAACAGGTTGTGATTTGATTTTATTTGACGGTCAAGACAGTCCAAGTTTAATGGCAAGTTATGATGCATTCAAGTTAAGTCCTGCCAAATTGTTGTTGAAGAATTCACTCTACAAAGACAGGGAGAAATACAAGTATCTCCATCCATGTGGTAGGATTTATTGGAATAGTGAATTTCCGACTGAAGTTGATTATAAAATCACTGAAGAAATTGATTGGAGTAAAATTCAATTAACTGGCGCAAATTGGCTTTCAACCGTTCAGCCTCACTGGTATGATTGGACTAAATTTAAAAAAGACATTGACGTTTGTGCTTTGTTCGCTTACCCAGGAAAAGACAATTATGAGTTTGGACAAACGACCAATCAATTCTATGACGCTCATAGGAAAAAATGCATTGATGAATTGAAGAAACTTCCTCCTTCAATTAAAGTTGCGATGCTTGAGGATGGAAAAAGAATTCCAATTGAGGAATATTGGCAGATAATGATGCGAAGTAAAATAATCATTGCTCCATTTGGTTACGGAGAAATCGCCCCAAGGGATATTGAATCAGCGACTGTTGGATCCGTATTAGTCAAGCCTGATATGGATCACGTTGATACCGTTCCGTTCATTTATAACGCCTCTACGTTCGTTTCATGCGATTGGGAATACAATGCCATTAATGGAAAGATTGAAGCGATCCTAGGGGATTTTACAGCGAAACAGGCGTACTATGTCAACAATATGAAAGCAGCCTTCATCAAGGAATATGATCCGATGAAATTAGTCTATAGAACTTATGAATGGCTAAATCAACTTGAAGGATATGGAACGGAGTAATTTGGAAAAAATTTTATTGATTGTTGAATCACTTGAAAGGGTTGTTTCTAAAAAGTTTAATCCAAAAGATCTTTTAGCCGAGCATTTTGTGGAATCTGCTTTTAAAGATATTAAAGAAAAACTTCAAAATGAAATAAATAATGATAAAGTATCTTAAAAATCTTTTAACTTCATTTCTAATCTGGTTCAGGCCTCCGAAAATCGGCCAAATTCATCTTGAACCAACTCAATCAAGTTCACTCGAACAAGATGTTAGGATGAGTCAAGAAAAACTCGAAGTTAATCTTGAAGAATGGGAAGGAACGATGCAAATTGTTTTTGATTCAAATAATTTTGTCACTGAAGGAATTGAACGTGCAGTTAGACCATCTGATGAAGTTCTTAAAAAGCAAATTGCATTGTTCTACAAAGATTATAGAAATTTAAACAAAAGAGTGGATAGATTATATACGAAAAATTTAATTAATATAGAAATTACGGAGAATGAAAATTGAGAATTACAAATATTGATACCTTATCAGCATTTTGTGATAGATTAGTGACAGAGAGAATCAAGCATTATTTCTTTGAAAAAGACGGCAAAGATGATTTGGTTCAACATCAAGAAATAATCATCAAAGAAATCAAGTCCAAGTTAAGCCAACTGTTCATAGAATCATTCAGTGAAGATGAATATGAATACATGGGTGAAAAGAGAACCTTTACCTTAGATGGATTGATTCAACAATTGGATGAATTGGTTGTGAATGACATTCTTATAGGAGAAGGAGATCGCAGACGCTTAGATGAAATCAAAAAAGAACATCCAAGTCTTGAAGTCATTCTAGAAAATGAAAAATTGACGAGAATTTCTAACGAAAATCGTTCAAAAAATAAAAATTTAATTGATCAATACTTTTCAGATTTATGGTAGAATTTCAACAAAGTTGCAGATATTTGACTCCAGAACTCCTGAGATTAAATCCAGAAACTCAATGGACTCCCGATGAATTATGTTATCTTGCCACATCTGAAAGTTGGCAAACAGATGAATATTCAGACGAAGGTTATCTAGCATTGAAATATTTGTTTTATAGATTGATGATCCCAAAGGATAAATGGGAAGCAGTTGATTTCAATAAATTTTTATCAATAGTAAAATTAAAATACCAAGAAAGATTAAATGAAGATGCAGAATAAACCAAAATCGATACTCATCACTGGTGCAGCAGGTTGTCTAGGTTCAAATCTATGTAGATGGATCCTTGAAAATCGTCCAGAATTAAAAGTCATCGCCCTCGACGATTTATCTGGAAGTGATATTGAAGACTTCGTTCCTGGATGTGATTGCTTCATTCGGAATGCTGGAGATGATTTAACAGATATCTTTGAAGCGAATGAAGTTCTGATTGTCTTTCACGCGGCTGCTATTGCCGCTGAAAGTTGGTCTCCATTTATGAGACAGCACTATTATGCGAATAATATTGTTGTCAGTGCAAATGTAATAAATCATTGCATAAAGTTCAACGTTGGTCGATTGGTTTATTTTTCTAGCATGGCAGTTTACGGAAATCAACCAACTCCGTTCATTGAATCAATGACACCTTCACCCTGCGATCCTTACGGAATTGGTAAGTTCAGTGTGGAATTAGATTTACAATGTGCTAAGGAACAGCATGGATTGAAGTATGCGGTTGTGAGGCCACATTCAGTCTATGGTCCAGGTCAACAAATTTCAGATTCCAGAAGAAATGTCTTGGGAATTTGGATGCGTCAAATTTTAAACGATGAACCATGTTCAATTTATGGAGATGGACTTCAAAAACGAGCCTTTACCTACGTTGACGATATTTTAGAACCACTTTGGGCGTGTGCAATAGATCAAGAAGCAGAAGGTCAAGTTTTTAATCTTGGAAATGATGACGAAATGACCTTACTTGAAGCGTTGGAAACATTGGAAGAAGTGGTTGGTGAGAAAGTTGAGAGGAAATATTATCAAGGAATTCATGAAGTTCGCAATGCTTTCAGTGACCATCAAAAGGCTAGAGATATTTTGGGCTTGGAATGCAAAACTTCCCTGAAAGAAGGATTGACGAAAATGTGGAATTGGGCTCAGAAACAGCCGAAACGTGAATTGCAAACTTTTGATGAATTTGAACTTGAAGTTGGACTTCCAGAACAATTTAGAAAGAAATAAATTTGGAAGTCTGAATAATTCAACTTACCTTTGTAAAAATAGTTTTAAGATGAAAGAATTTTTAATTGCAGTCCTTCCATTCATTGGAGGTTGGTTAGTTGGATGGAATTCGGGACAACTGATGTTCTATCCAGTTCAGAACGTTAAATTAACCAATAAGCGGATGATCTTTTCAGTAATCGGTGTGTTATGCATCGTTTTGGACGGATTTTTGCTCGGAGTTTTTAAATTTTAAATGATTATGAAAATCAAAATAGAATTGTCCGAAAAGGACTTGAAGGAAATCATTACTGCAAAATTTACCAGTGACGGAAAAGTTGGTAAAGATGTCAAGTTCTATTATACAAATCAATATTATGATAGAATGGAAACATCTTCTTCACCTGCATTGTCACGGGTTGAAGTTGAATTGGAAGAAAAATGAAAAATGTTGCTAAAAACTTTATAGAATGAATTGGAAAGCAAATATGAGAAATAAATTATTCCAAGAAGCCTTGGCACAAATTCCAGAAGCAACCAATAAAAAAGTTGCAAAGATGACTGACGAACTTGACGTTGAATGGCTTCAATCTACTGAAAAAGTTATTGAAGATATTATTGAAAATGCATATAAATTGTATATGCCTCAAATTAAGTCTGAAATAACAGAATTGACTAACTTTATCTTTGAAAATACTTCTTTAAAATTTGGACTTCCAATCAAAGTTCTTGAAATTGGAACCAAGTTTGGCGGAACGTTCTATATTTGGAATAAATTAAATGAGTTATTAACAAGGGATCGTGAACATTGGTCACATTGGGACGTTTCAGATTTATGTATTTCAATCGACATGAGCGATGGTGGAATTCATGGTGGAATTGGCGATGAAGAAATGGACAAGAGAGATTTGTGGTTCTGTGAAAGATTTCCAAATTGCCATTTTATTAGAGGAAATAGTCACAGTAAAGAAACCTTTGCCGAATTGGCAAATGGACTCATGAGTTCAAACGATTATAAAAAAGAAATTGACCCATATAAGCACGGCTACTTTGATTTCCTTTTTATTGATGGAGACCACACTTACGAGGGTGTGAAGCAGGATTGGGAAGATTACAGTCCATTCCTTAAAAAAGGAGGAATTGCAGTTTTTCACGATACGGTGATCAGTGATAGACATCATGAAAGAAATGTCTATGTCGGTGAATTTTGGAGAGACTTAACGAGTCTTCGTTTATTTGATGGTCAGGAAATTGATAAGGATATTTGCAGTATTGATGGAAATTGGTGGGAAATTGTTGAATTCGTCGAACCTGGAAATGATTGGGCCGGAATCTCATGTTTAAAAAAAATTGTAATATGAAAGATTTAATTGGATTAAAATTCAAGCGAAATGTTTATGGGCTGACTAATTGGACTTCAACAGTTAAAGAAACCTTTGTTTCATGGGATATTGTTCAAGAAGGTTTTAAACCGAGAATTATGATCAAGTCGGACAAAGGAATCTTCTACAACATTGAAGAATTAATCTTTGTAGAAACTTAAAAATATGAAAAAGCGAAAAAGTAAATATTTTTTCATTGGCCTCTGGCTCTAATTTTCACAAAATGTCCAGAAGAATTGTAATTTGCCCATCATTTGCAGAATCGCATTTATTGAGATGTTGGATTCCGAATATGGTCGCAACCTTAAATCCTGATATCATCATCATTAACGAAGGACTTTTTTCCAAAGGTCCAGAAGATAAAACTGCGATAACCGATGAATTCCGATTAAAATGGATAGGTGATTTAGAATCAAATACTGGATTTGATTGGGATGAAACTGTTGAAATCGTTCAAGATGAAGATAAAAGTATTTGGGGTCATTTAATCAAACAACCGATTTCAATTAGACTTCATCCAATGAAATATGAAAATTTATCTGCCGATGAATGTTTCATTAAAGCAATGACTTATACGACAACTGACAACCCATTGAACTTTGATTTTTCTTACGGAGATTTAATTTTTAATTTGGAACCAGATGCGTTTTTGAGAGAAGATCAAAGTGATCTAATCAGTGAAATTGTTGATAAATTGAAACCTGGAGAAGGAGTTTCAGTTGAATGGATTGATTTCTTAGAAACTCAATTTTATCGGGAAAAAATCAATGTTAAAAACCCAAAGTTCAGACGTTTCTGTTATAGATTTGATACCAAAGAAAAGTATATTGAAGCGATAAATGGATTTATGAGTCAATCATATCCAAAATTGAAGAAAGTTACTGATTTTTTCATCTTCCATTATGCGTGGTTCCGTCCAGGAAAATTCAAAGAACTGCGATATGAATTGATCTATCGGGCAGATCCGGCCTACTGGCGCAACTTTGACATTGGACTTGAATGGATCAAACTCAAATCTAAAATATTCGTCAAACGTCAACAAAAAGGTGATTTGAAATACGAAGAACCTGAAGATATAATGATTCGTCCAAGTAGAAACGACGATGGAAAATATGCGACATTTGTCAATATGAGTCATCCAAAACACATTCAAACTCACGAAAACTGGATAAAATAATGGAAAAGTTTAAGTTAGTTTTATTGTCAGTTGACGATTGGGAAGTTCTTTATGTCAACGGAGTTTTATTTGATCAAGGACATTCAGTTGAACTTGAAAGATTCTTTAATTTCATCATTGGAAGAGAAGTTTTTATTGAAAGTTTTGAAGATTATTTTCTTGATGATTTTGATGAGGATGAATTTCCAGAAAAACTAGAAGAAGTCGTCGAATACCAAAAAATAAAAAAATAAGGAGAATGTTAAAATGAAATTGTTGATGAGTTTAATCAAATTCTTCATCATTATTGCCTTAATTTTAGGCATTTTATCAACATTTTTAATCATTTTAATCATTGGAACTCCTGTGTGCATTCTAAATGGAATGACGTTCAGGGAACTGTTTATTGAACTAAATCAAAATTTATCTGATGAAATTGACAAGAAACGAAAATTACAGACCTTATGATGCCAGTTATCACGATGACTGGTCAGAAGTTTGGATTCAATATGACATTTACAAGCGGAAATATTGGCTCTTTGGAGAATGGGTCAAAGAGGAAGAATCTCATATTATGCTTGGACCAATGATGTCCGATGGTTGTTATCCGATTGAATTTGAATCAATTGAAGAAGCAGAAAAATACATTAATTTAATGACTACTCCTAGATAAAAATTTGTTATAATGCACTACGGAGATTCTGAACAAAGTAAATCCAATATTCTTGAAGTAGTTGTCTATCTTCATGCAAACAATTGGGACGTTGATAAAAATAAACAGTTGAAAGATGAGTTACGAGTTTGTTCAATTCAAGAATGTAAATTTATCAGACCTCATCTTTTGATGAAATTTCTCAGAAATCCGAGAAAATATATTTCTGGATTACTTCTTCCAGAAGAATGGTATCGAGTCCGTTTGAAAGAAATTGACTGGCTTGAACTTGAAGTTCTTGAAATTGAAAATGTTTCAGAATCAGATAACGAATTTTATAGACTGCATTAAAATGATTCCTAATTTAAACCTCGTTGAAAAAATGATATGGGGTGCAATTTTTGCATCTGCAATCGTTGTATGCGTTTATTCATGTAGTGGTTGCAAGCAAAATTCAGGGAAAAATAGTATTTATTACTATGAAAATAAAGCCTAAACCAGATTCGTATTATTCAGACCAGAACGCTCGTTCTGGAACAGGCGCAAATGTAAACACTTTGTGGAAGGATTTGCAATTGGCAAAGGTTCAGTTTGATAAAAATTGGTGTGTTTTAGACATTGGGTGTAGAACTGGAATAACCTTGCACGATCTTTGGAAACGAGGATTCAAAAATGTGTACGGAGTTGACATCGGAGAACTTGCACAGCAACATTGGATCAAATCAAAGTATGTATTTATTAAAAATTTAATCCGCGACGACGTTCATAAATTGGATTTTGTCGATGAATCCTTTGATTTGATCACCATTTCCCATGCCTTAGAACATTTATACGATCCACATTTAGTTCTTAGAAAGATGATTTCTTCGTTGAAGCATGGCGGAATGATTCACAGCATTGTTCCACTTGACCCTGAAGCAGATTTTGATAAATATAATCCACATTTGGTCAGGTTTGAATCGCATGAAGATCATTTGAAATTTTACACTGACTCTGGTTTAGTTAAAGTTTTTGATGAACTAAGACATGGAAATTCAATCGCAATTGTTAAAAAATAATTCAATGTTCAATTCAATTAAAAATTTATTTACTTCTGGTTATAAAAATAATTCGGATGCGATTATCATTGCTTGTTATTTCAATCCACAAAGAAATGAATATCGAAAGAAAGCGTTTGATAAGTGGTATGATTCTATTAAACATTTGAATCACTTCGTTCTTGAAGCAGTTCCGAATGGTTCAAATGCCGAATTGCCTGATCTCGCTGGTAAAATTGAACACGTTCAAGTTGAGCAAATGCTATGGCACAAAGAAACTCTGTTGAATAAAATCATTCAAAGAGTAATTTCTGAAGGAAAATTCAAATACATCTTTTGGTTAGATACTGATGTTATTTTTGATAATAAGAGTTGGTTAATCGATGCGTGTAAAGAACTCGAAAGTTATAATGTAATTCAGCCTTTTGAATATTGCTTTCATTTGAATAGAGATCAAGAACCTGAATCTACATTTTATTTTAAGTCGAAAAATTTGATTTTGATTGATGAATGGAAAGAATGGGCTAAAGACAAAGTTTGGAGATCATTTGGAGCAAATATAAAAGATAATCCAAAAAATGCAAAATCAGAAGATTATGATATTCATGGTCACGTTGGATTTGCTTGGGGAGCAAGGACTGAATATCTCAAAGAAATTGGTGGATTGTTTGACAAAGCATTGATTGGAGGTGCAGACCACATTATGGCTCACGCCTTCGTTGGACAGATTCCTTGTTCATGCATTTCAAAGAGTTTTGGAGATTTGGAAGAAATTAAATCTTGGAGTTATTTAGTAGAAGGTGAAAATTTACGAATGCTGAAATATCCAGATAGAAATAAACCATTAATTTCATACGCCAAAGGGAATTTATTTCACATTTGGCATGGAGATATTCAAAAGCGTGAATATTACAAGCGAATTAAAGAATTCACTCCACTTTCAACTGGAAAGGTGAAACGAAATGAATCTGGATTCTATCAAACTCAGGATTCAAATGTGAGTAATTATTTTACAGATTATTTGACAAAGAGAGAAAATATTGAACTTTTCACTTCAATAATGACAAGTCAAACTCCAATTGTTGAAGATTCGCATTTTGAAGGTGGTCAGTTTGGTGGCAGCGGAGCCGGCGTAGATTGGGTAGGAAATATTCCAAGTTCAGAACAAATAGAAACAAATTATAATCCAACCTTTTCATAATATAATAAAATGAATAAATGGTACACTGATATTGGTATTGTTTTAATGGTTGAGAAGATGGCAAATTGCAAAATCTTCATTCCATTTGAAGGAAGAAAATATAGATTGAAAGAAATTTTAAAATTAAAAGATTCTTTTAACAAATCATTAACAATAAAAACAAGTAAAATCAAATAGGTTTTTGTAAAAATTAGGATACTTATGGTTGATATGAAAAACAGCAAAAAGGTTAAGACATTTCAAGTTAATGAAGCAATACATGAT
>Ga0208245_1000389_pt1 | contig 38637 bp, 55 predicted proteins | sample RifOxyC1_FD_184035 | JGI IMG/M metagenome (GOLD analysis project Ga0208245, IMG submission 184035) | Soil microbial communities from Rifle, Colorado - Rifle Oxygen_injection C1 (SPAdes) | ecosystem: Environmental > Terrestrial > Deep subsurface > Rock core/Sediment | place: Rifle, Colorado... | reverse complement strand
TATTCCAAAATCTCTCGTAGACAAATACCGCCCAGCAACTAAATACACTGTAAAAGAAGCAGAAGACAAATTAACGAAACTAGAAGGTAAGAATGTTAAAATTGTATGAATAGAGAAATAAAATTTGACAAAGAATAATAAAATTACTATACTAATTTCATATAACAATTAAAATATAATTTATGAAATCAGTAAAATGCAAACAATGCTCAAAAATAACTAAAAAGTATGATAGAGAAGGTTCGTTATTCTGTAATCAAGAATGTTATTTTAGGTGGAAGCGAAAACATCCCAATAAACGAGCTTACAAAGAAAAGATATTTGTGAATGGTTACTTTTATCTATACTTGCCAACACATCCAAACGCAATAAAAAAGGGTCGGTACATAGCGGAACATCGTTTTGTTGCGGAGAAGAATATTGGTCGCTATTTAACAAAACTAGAGATTGCTCACCATAAAAATGGAAATAAACAAGATAATAGACCAGAAAATATTGAGGTTTTAACAATAAGTGAACACAACAAATTAACTTATAAAGAACGTAAAAAAAACAAATATGGGAAACTTAAATAATCGTTACAAATTTAGAGCGTGGACTGATAATTTAAAAGACGGCGGTGAAATGTATTATCAATTTCCGAGTGAACATTTATCTCCGTTATTTTCACCAGCTGGATATGGGTTACTCAACCCATCGTTAAAATTAATGCAGTACACAGGACTAAAAGACAAAAATGGTGTTGAAATTTATGAGGGGGACATATTACAAGTTCCTGTGAAAGACGGAAATAAATACAAGATTGTTTTTAATGACGGTGGTTTTACAGTAGTTAATCTTGACAGTGCATCTGCACGCCCTGCCTCGAATGATTATTTGAAAGTCTATGCCGCCCAAGAAGAAGTCATCGGCAATATTTATCAAAATCCTGAACTGCTTAAATAATATGCCGAAACCATCAGAACTATTTGAAGAAGAAAACTCATCATTAAGAAAAACATTTAATAATTGTATGTCAAACAAACAGCCAAAGAAATGGGACTACGAAACCGATGATAAAGAAATAGGCCGAGCAATGACTAAAATGGAGCAAGTGTTAATTAAAAAAGTTGGTATGCCTTGCAAGCGACAAGCAGTAGGCTGTTGGACTTGCAGAATGTGGGCAAACTTTGATGCCTTTAAAATGAATTTCTTTTAATATGACAAACAAACAACCTTTGAATTGGGAGGAAAAATTTAATAAATTAGAATTAGAGTTATTTGGTTTATTTTTAGCAAGATTTGCACAAGGAGAAAGGGATTTTATTTTAAGAGATTTGGAGAAGCTCAAAGCCTTCATCCGCACAGTAAGAGAAGAAGCAATCGAGCAAGGAAAGAAAGAATGGGTTAAAAGATATGGTCAGGGTGCAGGTTGGAAAAGTGAATGTTTAGAAAAATGTATTAAAGCGAATTATAAAAATATAGAGATAGCCTTTGCCGTTGATTATGCTTTTGCTAAAGGAAGAGAAGAAACTATGGAGAAAGTTATAACAATGATTGAAAATATTGATGATAGTGGTGGTGGAAGTGGGAGGAGAATAAAAGCACAATTGTTGAATAGTTTAAATCACAAGAATTAATCTAAGTTAATATGAATATTGTTGAAATAATAAGTGTAAGTATTGCGTTAGCTTTTGGAATCACAGTTGTTTTTATAATTTTGAGTATTTTCTCGGTAGTAATAAAAACAGCAATAAAAGAATTGTTTAAATAATCATCAACCCAATATGAAAATAACTACCACTAAAAAAGATGAACTATATATCAAAAACAAAATGAGCAGCATCTGTGCAATATTATCTGGTGTATATTTAAAAGGTTATGTTCAGGGTAAAAATAATGACCAAATGGATTCCGCATCAAGAGATATGGCGTTGGGTAAAATTCAGCATATTGTTTATCAGATTTACAAAAGAGGAAGTGTTAAATAATCATCAACCCAATTAACTTAAAACTATATGAAACTAGAAAATCAAGTAGTAAACCTAGAGCTTGCCAAACGGTTAAAGGAGTTGGGATTTGAGCAGGAGAGTTTATTTGCGTGGACTGAATTAAATGGAGATTGGTTTATTTATTATATTGATAGAGATGGTGGTTTCTCAATTCCAAAATCTAGTGAAGAAAAATTTATTTCCGCCTACACAGTAGCAGAGTTAGAAGAAAAGCTAAGAAAAACTGATTATGAAATAATTTGGGATAGGGTAGCCCAGTGCTATATGACTTATAAAACAACAGATAAAAGCTCTGATTTTAGTATGTTGTGTGGTAGAGGAATGGCTCACGGGGAGAACAAAGCAGATGCAATGGCCAAAATGCTTATTTATTTAAAGGAAAACAAACAAATCTAACCCAATTAACTTTAATCAAATAATATGAATACTTATCAAATAAAAGTAGGCAGATACACTCGTAAACAAGTATTTGAAAAACTATACGAATTTGTTATAAATTCTGAAAATATGAGTCACGAAATAGAAAAAGCGTATAGTAATAAATATCAAGGTTTTAGAGTAGATGTTTTACAGGTGGAGAACATAGAAGTAATTACTATCGACCAAGGCGAAACTAAAAAACAAGAAATTAAAGAAATTCCGAAAACAGTTATTAGAAAATCAGGTTCAGAGTATGACCACAATAAATTTGTTGCTGAAATTCCAAGTAGTGATATAAAAGGTTGGGATGAATTAGTTGCACCAATCATAAAAATCCACAAAGAAATTGCAAAAGAAGAGGAAATTTTAAAAGATAAAATCAAAGAGATGTTCGGACTAAAAAACATTGAATATTTCAATAGAAATAGCAATGGAGTATCTTTTACTTATTATAATAGTTGGTTTGACTTTAAAGGAACAACAAAAAAAGAAGTTTAACTTTAATCAAACAGCTCTCGGGCTGGAGAAAATAAATATATGAATAGTGAAAAAATAGTAAGAGTTTGGAGATTAGCATATTTAAAACTTTTTGATGATTGTGGAAATATATCTTTTAAAGAATATGAATGTTTTGGTGATAAAAAAAATACCTACGACTGTAAAAGAATATTCTGGAGATTTTATTGGATAATTTAATCCCCACCCCCGTTCTATCTTTTAACTTAATGTATGCGACTATGAAAATAAAGAAAACAATATTCTGGCAAAATTTTGGCACTTTCCCTGGTATGATGATGATTTGCTCGGGTTGGAAAGATTATGCAGACGTATTAGTTTTTCTCAAAAAGAAAAAATATACTGAGTGGGAACGAGCTTTGAGATTAAAGCCAGAAGAATTTGATAGCCCACATTGTTCTAAATGGGAACTAGAAAAGAATTTAGATGGAAAATTAGAAAAATGCGTGACTTATTATTTACTTTGGCTACCAAATTGGAAAGAAGACACTGGACATCTTACAGTTCTAGCCCACGAATTAGTTCACTGTGTTTCGTTTCATCTCAAAGATTTTCTTAATCCAATTGAAGAGAATGAAGCGATGGCATACCAACATACTTATTTAATGCAAAAAATTGTTAGTCAACTTAAATAATCCTTTATCTAATACGATATGAAAATAAAATGTTTAGTAGGTCGCCATCTTAAGAGTGGATTAACAATTCTAAAGACAGACGATACAATGTCCGCCACTTATGCAAATGGCTTGGAAACTAAAATTAAACTACCTGATATTAAAATTGAAGTTTGTGTTTTCTGCCACACTTTATTTTACAAAGAAACTAAATAACCATTTACCTAATATAATATGAATGAAGAAGAATTTGCAGTAGTAGAAAATATGGCTTGTTTTGGTGGTAGTTTTGTAAAAGCTCTTGCCGAATGTTTCCACAAAGCCGACAGGGAGAATTTTGAAAAATTAAAAACTGCTTTCCCTAATTATTGGAAACAGTATGAAGATTTTGGAAATAAAATGCGTTAAATAATCACACCTAATATAATATGAAAAAAGAAATAAAACAAATTTTGTCTGTGTTGGGTATTTTAAGTAGTATGCTTTTGATGATGTTTTGTTATGGAGTGTTGTTAATTTTACCATATAAACTTTGGGGAAATTCGGTTAATAGTTGGGCAAATAATCACAAAATATTATCCAGCATTCTAGGTTACTGTTCATTGTTTTTTATGTTTATTTGTTTTTATGTATGCAATAAAATAAGTGGTTACCACGGATTAAATAGAAGAATGTCAGTTTTAGAAGACAAAGATTCCGACATCACTTCATCTGAATTATAATTACACCTAATATAATATGCCAGAAAAAGATTGTTGCTTAGAAAACATAGAGAAAGCAGTTAGAGTAGGCAGAGCAAGCTATACCTGTCCAGTCTGCCAAGGAGATGTGTCACTATTGTGGTTTACTTTTCAAGAGGCTTTAACTAAATAATCATTCACCTAATATAATATGAAAGAAATAAATTGGATAGGTAACTACGAATTTACGCATTCTAGTGATAATCACGCAGGTGAAGGAATTGAAAAAACTTTGGATTATTTTATGCAAGATGGTTGGCTTTTAGTAACAAAAGTATTTCTTCAGAATCAAACACTTTTAATCTGGGCTAGACCTAGGAAATAATCACACCTAATATAATAATCCTTAATGCTACATTAGTAGCAGGGAATATATAAAAATATGAAATGGAAAAAGTTTTTAATTATACCGACCATATTAGTATCTGTAATGTTGTTGGGGGCTGGATGTTCAGACGCCGATGTCGCTTCGTATAATCTGTCAAAAGCCGCAGACCAATTCCAAATTAACAGACGTATTGTATTCTATAATGGAATTTCTGGAGAATATATGCTGACAATAGAGGGGTTATGTTCTTTGGGAAATTCAGATATGGCAGGGCAACTTAGCGTAACTTGCAAAACAGGACAAACTGAATTTAAAAAACACTTCCTTGGTCTTTCAGATAATGTAACCTATTTTGTCGAGCAAATAAAAAGTGCTGGTGTTGATGTTTATCATTATAAAGTTATCTTCAAACCATCAGTTATTATCCCAGATATTGATATTAAATAATCCCATCTAGCCTCAATCTTTGGGGCTTTCTGTCAGGTGGAAAATATTATTAAAAGATACTGGTTAGTATCGCCTCGAAAGAGTGTTCGAAAAGAGAGTGGTTCAAATCCACAGCTATAATATTTTTCCACCTAACAGAGAGTAACAGGAGGGTCAGAATGGCAAAAATCGTGGTTTACATCTACGCAAAAATTCCCCACTTCTTCGCTAGTGGTTGGCGTAGAAAAGTTCTTTACAAGGCAAAAAGCAGTATGTCGGGGGTCGACTACTGCTACATCCTCACCAAACGGAGGACAGGGTGATTCATCTCAAGTGTCTGAACTGCAAGCAGAAAGCACTTCATCTGCTTATCAGTTGGTCCAGCACCAGCGGAGAGAAGCACGTTGAAGCTGTCTACTACTGCAGGGTCTGCGGCACGGCCAAGTTGGTCAAAGTGAAGAAGGAAATCTTTCTTCAGAAGTGGAGGGTTTAGTAGTTTGCCAGCACTACTATAAAAAACTGGCACAACTACATTGACAGTACCTTTACAATTTGATAGAATAATAGTGTTCAAGGCGATAGAAATTTTATATAAGCACAAAAAGCCGACGACACGCCTTGAACAAGTTGTTTTCGGCTTTTGTGTTTTTAATAAGGTTTGTATGTGTATAAAATGTAGGTGTGGACAAATACAAAATTGTCCAGTATGTAAAAAAGAAATTTATATTATTCCAGCACAAAGGAGAAGAAGTAAACAACAGTTTTGCTCAAAAATATGTTTCGGAAAATATAATTCTGGAGAAAATAGTTTACTTTGGAAAGGTGGTAGAACACAAGACAAAAGAGGATATGTTTGTTTAATAAATAAAACACACCCAAGAAATATGAGTGGTTATGTATATGAACATATTTTAAAAATGGAGAAAAAAATAGGTAGATATTTATTACCGAATGAACAAATACATCATATAAATGGAAACAAGAGCGACAATAGATTAAGTAATTTAAAACTTTGTAAAGATAATCAAGAGCATGCTAGATACGAATTTGGTTGGTGGAAAAGAGAAGATAAATGGTTTAAAAAATGCACAATTTGTAAAAAAGAACTTGAAGTAAACAAAGAAAATTTCTATTTTAGAAAAAATGGAACCACAATACCACATTGCAAAAAATGTAATATAATAAAAAGTCAAATTCGTAGTTCTTTAAAGGAGGAAGAATGAAGTGTCGTTTCAAAGTTGTCGGGCGTAGTCATTTGCCTGGCGACTGTGCCAACTCTTTCACCGTTCGCTGTACTGATTGTGGAAAATATTCACATCGGTACCTGAGCTGGTGGGATAGGTTGTGGAGGAAGTATGAGTAAACAACCAAAACCTTTTCCGATGAATTATCCTTGCAAAAAATGCGAGGGTTTCCATACCCACGACCCTCTTGAAATCTTCGAGGAGAGCGAGGGCTATATCATTGGCAGGTTATGGTGTTGCCGTCAGTGCAAAAACCGACTTCTCGTTTTGCAAGACGCAACAAAGAAGTAGTTCGGGCGGACTACACAAAACCGCCTACCCCCATTTACATTTTTAACAATTTTTATGTTATGAAATATTTATCAACATTTAGTGGTATAGGAGGTTTTGAATTAGGAATAAATAAAGCGTATGAACAACTATGTGATGATGACAGAAGTGAGGACGGAGGAGAGCAAGAGAATCAGACGTATGACGAAAGACAAGGATTTCTCGCCAAGGAGGGGGAAAAAATTAGTGCCAAGAACAGACCAGTTAGTGAACGCCCTACAAACTTCCTTGACGAAAGACCACTATGTATTGGTTACTACGAAGTCAACAAATATGCGATCCAAATTTATCAAAAACATTTCCCTAACCACAAAAACTATGGTGACATCACAAAAATCAACGCTAAAGAACTCCCAGACTTCGACCTATTCGTTGGAGGATTCCCTTGTCAAGCATTTTCTATTGCTGGAAAAAGAGGGGGATTTGACGACACCAGAGGAACTCTCTTCTTTGACTGTGCAAGGATTCTCAAAGAAAAACAACCTAGAAACTTCATACTGGAAAACGTCAAAGGATTGCTTTCTCACGACAACGGAAGAACTTTCAAAACCATCATCAATACGCTTATTGAATTGGGGTATTGTGTGGAATGGCAAGTGCTTAACGCAAAGAATTTCGGAGTCCCACAGAATCGGGAAAGAGTGTTCATTGTCGGACATCTTGGAGGAATCCCCGAACGAAAAGTATTTCCTATCACAAGAGCAGACAGAGAAGTTGATGAAACAAGTGGGCTTCAATCGGTTTCCAATCCAAGAGAATTAAGTAGAACTTTACTAGCACGAGATTATAAAGACCCTAAAGTAGTTATTCAACAATTAAATAATCCAACTCATTCAAACGATAGAGTGTATGGAACAGATGGAATATCTCCAACATTAAATACAATGCAAGGAGGAAATAGGCAGCCGTTTATAAAAATACCAGAAGCTACAAAACTAGGATATGCAATAGCAGAGGAGGGAGATAGTATAAATTTATCAGTTCCAGACAGTAAAACTCGTAGAGGTAGAGTAGGTCATGGAATAGCTCAAACTATAGATACTGGGATGCAACAACATACATTATCTAGTGATATGAGAATCCGTAGACTTACCCCACTCGAATGTGAAAGACTGATGGGCTACCCAGACGGATGGACTGAGGGACTCAGTGACACTCAAAGATATAAAACACTAGGAAATGGAGTTGTGAGCAATGTAGTTCAAATAATAGTTGAGAAATTATTCTCCTTTCCACGTCATTAAAGTTGTAGACTATTTCCCCTCAACCAATCTGTCGGATCCTACCTTTAGAAAGTAGACCACAGAGTGTTCTTTCAAGCGGATAATACTGAAAAGTATTACCTATCTTTCGTCCGCTTTGCACAATAATCTGTTGGGCAGGTCGGTTGGGTGGAAAATAAAAACCACCGTTTAAGGTGGAGATTAAAATGTGTATGGTACTTTTTATACTCGGAGTTTTTGTGGGGATAGCACTTACTAAATCGTAAAAAATCTCTAGGATTAGCCACTTTAATAGGTGGCTTTTTTTATTCACAGTTATACTTGACAGACGAAGCGGTTCGTGGTATACTATAAATGTTGGAGAGAGAGCAACAACAAAAGTCGTAAGCAAGAAAGTAAAAAACAATATGAAAAGATTCTTTAAAAAATTCATCTTCAGATTAATGAGCAAGATTCTGGAGTTAGCGACACTGTTCGCAATAGGTTATGCTCTTGGACTTAAATTAATAAGATATTAAATATGAACATTCAAAATGCAATTAAAAAAATAGAGAAATTTACAGGTTTAAAAGTTCAAAAGAATGACAATAATATGTACTGGGTAACGGGCAAAGAAAGAGAAATCAGTTTTATTAAAAATGGTGGTGAAAGTCAAGAAGCAATTTGTATCAAAGTAAGACGAAAGAATGATTATAATGATTCACAATCTGATTATTTCGCTGGATTCTTCGTTGATAATATTACTCAAGCATTAAAACATTTTAACTAAAAACTATATGATTTATAAATACTACACAAAAGACGTTTACGGAGAACAAAAATATTACATCGTAGAAAAAGGTTTTTAACAGATTCACAAAGATTTAACAGGTTGCACAACTTTGAGAGAAAAAGATTTTCACCTTTATAAATTACTCGGCTTACAATTTAAACAAGTTTTACCTCCTAAACAATAAATGTATGAACAACAACCAACCAATAAATTTAGTTTGTAATTGCTGCGGTGATATGAAAAAACTAATATTTGCAGCACAATTAGGCAGTCTAGGTGGTGATAAATCAGTTAAATCAAGATTTAACGGTAAAACCAAAGAAGAAATTAGTGAGGCAATGAAAAAAGTTCGCAAAGGTAAAGTTGTTTGTATTGATTTAGACGGCACATTGTGTAAACAACAACCTTTTGGTGATGGATTCGTTGAAGGTGAACCAAAGTTAGCTGCTAAAGAAGCATTGATTGGGTTTAAAAAAACAGGTTATAAGATTATTATTCTTACAACCCGTTTGAATCCTGATTTTGGTGGTGATTTGGTATGGAAGAAAGACAGAGTGATTGCTTGGTTAAATAAATACGAGATTCCATTTGACGAAGTAACAAATAATAAACCTTCTGCTGATATGTACATTGACAATAAAGCAGTTAAGTTTATGGATTGGGAAGAGGTTATTCGGACTTGGAAACTTCAATAACTCCATCACCTAATCTTGGTAATGCGGTGGTATTTATGTTCCATTTTTTGCCCTGAAGTTCTTCAACTTTCAAGCCACCGCTGGAAGTTCCAGAAACTCTAATTTCTCTATCTTCATCTTCTCCGTTTATTTTAAAATATCTTACTTCATTTGGCTCTGTTTTGTAGATACTTCTCATTTCACCGTCTATATTGTTTAATAGTGTATGCAATGGAATACGCATATTATAATTTTTTAGCTGAATGAATACGAGGTAAAATATTTTGTCCGATTAATGATTCCCCAGTTCCTCCAGTATTAATTTCTTTTAAAGACATCAAATCAAAAACAGATTTCTGATTAAACTTTTTACCTAAAGAAACGGCTTTAGTTTTATCTTTAACAGCGATAGAAACGTCCAAATAAATTTTACCAGATTCTGTATCATACCAACCACCTAAAAAATGGTTTGGTTTATCTAGCATCTTACGATTCTTTCTTATAAATTCGTAAACATCTTTGGTGGTAAAATTTTTCCTATCTAATATAACAGAATTTTCAGGATAGATCGAAACGGCAAATAAAGGTTCATTTGAACGAGGCGACTTCTTAATCATATCAAAAGTAATGCCTCCTTCTTTTATTTTAGATACTATCTCCCCAAGTTCTTTCCCAGTTATTTGTCCAAAAGTTTCCCCTACTGGGGCATTCTTTCCTTTGCCAATATCAACTAGGCTTTGTTTATTAGATTCATAACTTTGTTTGTATGGTTCCCATGCTTTATTGTAAACTTTTTGCTGTTTAATTTCAAGAGTAAGTTTTCGATTTTTTTCTTCTTGGGATAGTAATCTTAATTTGGATTGACTTTCAAGTGTCCTAGATTCTTCATAAAGAATATGTGTAGCGTCTTTAGCCTTTGCCATCTCTTTAGGTATAATTTGGATCTCACCAATTGTTCCATTAGGTAATTCAACTTTAATTAGGAAATCTCTATATCCAAGAGTTTGGTTAATAAATCTATCATTTACTTTCTTAACTACAAAAGTATTTTCAATATCTTTAATCAAACTAGAAACGTTATCAAGATTATCAACTATGTAAGCACCACGATTCATATCTGATACTTTGCTGAAATTACGTCCATAATCTTCTATGGATTTCTCCACCGCACGTCCGTCTGATTTGAACTGAGGAGAAAAAGTTTCAAGATTGTATTTCTCATTAATCTTATTAAATCTATCAGCAAATGGTTGGTGATCATTATACGCAGTTTTTTTAAAGTTCAAGTAACTTTCTTTTTCTGCAGTTGTCATTTCATCTAAATATTTAATCTGTCGTTTTACTAATTTGTTAGTCGCACTAGGTTCAATAATTATATTATTTATATCAACCTCACTACTCTTTACAGGGATCATTTTTTGTTTCTCTGCATCAAACTTTTTATTTACTTCTTTTTTTTTTACTTCTAATGTCCTCGGCATTTTAGGGACTTTTTGCTCTAAAGATCTACCAACATTTTCTTTTACTCCTTCAAACGCTTTAACTACTTTTTCAACGGCAGTTCCCTCGGCTCCAATCATCTTTCCATATCCTCTTAATATTTTAGTAGCTATGCGAGGCTCTGACATGATTGATAAAACGATAGCTGGCAAGTTACCAGTTAAAACAGCACCGCCAGCAATAGTACCTCTTACATAAGTACCTACTTTTTGTCCAGCAGCTCGTTCAATGTCTTCTACCGCTTTCAATGTCTTAACAGTCTCACCAATACCAGGACTTACTTGCTCTAGTCTTTTTAAAACAGAGTCTCTACCCTCATTAGAAAGATTAGCTATTTTACTAATAGCGTTATCCTTCATCGATCCATCAGCATTGAAATAATCCTTTTTAACTTTCTTTAATATCTTTACTTCTGGTGCATATTTTGCATCTAAGGATGCTAAACCATCAATCTGGGCCTTACCTTCTTTATCATAAACACCACGGAGATCTCTAGCAATTCTTGAGGAAATATCACTACCAGTTGCTCTATCATAGTTGGACATGTTATCTAAAGCCTTTCGAGCATTCAGGAAACTGTTACTGTCATAATAAGAATCGGCACCATATATTTTAAAGAAATCTTCCATAGCAGAAACATCTCCGCCTTTTAATGGTACAGTATCTTTAGATCTTATAATTTTACCAGCTTCATCAAACTTGATTCCATATTTATCAAAAACTGTTGTGAGATTTTTTGGATCAACAATTACCGTCTGTTTACTATCTCTAATTCCCTGATATTCGCTACCTGTTTCACTTAAATTCTTTAATCTTGTGTTAATATCACCGATTGCTTTTTGTGCCACACCCTCTCTTGTGTATGTTTTCATTACTTCTGGAGCAAAATCGTCTGGGTTTGAAATGATTCTTTTAATTGTGTCTGGGGATAAACCTGTGGACTGACTTGTGCCATAAGACGCTAGTTTCTCTGCTAGAGGTTTTGCACCCTTTGCTACAGTCTCAACAGCTCCGCCAGCGAACTCCTTGGCCACCTGTCCTGCTTCCACAATAGGTTTGGCTACTTTACCAGCCACTTCTCCTACTTTTGATACTCCGCTTGCTATAGCGGCTTCTGCAGGCTTTACAATAGATTGTCCAACTACTTCGCTCGCACCCTTTGCTGCTGGTGCTCCTGGATATAGTAGAGCGACATTAACAAAATCCTTTACTTGCTGAGCCTCAGTAGGATTTTCTGTTTCCCATTCTTTGTATTTATCTATATTATTGTTAAGAAAATTTAAACCAGTATAAATAGTTTCGTTATTTACCATGGCATTTGATAAATTTTTGATTGCATCACCTACTGGTTTTCTAATTAATTGTGGAATTGCTTGTACTCCTAGATTAAAAACAGACCCAATAACATCATTAATGGCCCCCGCCCCTGCCCCAGCGACGTTTACAGCAAGCTGACCGACGTTCTGTTGATCATTTCCTGTTCTAGTTAGCCCTTGCTCCAGCTGGCCAGCTCTTTTTGGTATTACTCCCATTAAATCTTTACCAGTTTCAACAGCCGCAGTACCTAAATTAGATAAATAACTATCCTCTTTTGGTGCCTTTAATAAATAATCAAATTTACCGACAGTATTTTGTGTTGTACCACCTAAAGATGCAATTGGAGCAAGCGGTGGCAGCTTACTTTTTGCTCTGATTTCTGTTATTTGCTCTGGTGTTAACATATTATGGTTGGTTAAATCCTAGTAATTGATTTATATCATCTTCTGACAAACCTGGATTATCGGCAACTAACGCATTATATTCTTCAACTTTTTCAGGGTTACTAGCAAGATTTTGTTCTAAAGTATTTATAATCCCAGTTGTACCACCTGCATTTTTGATAGCGAGCTCAGTGTATTTTTTAAGTGTTTCAAGTTCTTTGGTAAAATCATCTTCAGAAATAGCCCACTGTCCTTTACCATTACCATTTTCATCCCTAACTTCCCAACCATTAATCTTCGAAGCAGCACCTTGCAACATTTTAAGTTCCTCTACATTAAGAGCACCTAAAGTACCACCAGCTTTTTTAAGATCAGTAAGAGTTTTTAGAGTTTCAGCTGAGACGATTTGTTTTATACTACCAACAAAATTTTGTTCAGAACCAGTAAGATGAGATACACCTGAAAATCTAGCCATAACTGTCGGACCTACTACACCAGTTCCAGCACCAACCTTACCTTTTAAATCTTCAATTAAACCATCAAGAGTGATGAGTTTGTCTTGAAGTTTCATGTTTGTCTGAACATCGATATTTGATATGTTACCGTCCTTTGCTTGGAGTGCCAAAACTTCATTCTTAAGTCTTGCAGTATCTTTTGTACTACTCCCTTGAATATCAGATAGTTTTTGTTTTCCTTGTTTTATTTGTAAATACCAATTTTGTGCTTCTATGCTTGGTCCAGCTTGTTTAGGTGCAGTAAAACCTTCACGTTTTTTCATGTCTTCCATCAAAGTAGAAAGTTGTGTAGGAGAGAGTGTACTCATCTTAGCATTCGCTGGGAGTGTAGGAGAGACGCTTGCACCATAACCGTTATTACTCCAACGCTTCATTGCAGCGTCTAAGGTTAGGTTTGCGTAACCAGAACCAGTGAGCAATTGTTTTTGGGCATTAGTTCCAGCTTCAAGAGTAGGGAACTTAGCAAATGAACCACCGTCTGTTGCTTTAATACCAGAATCCACACCACCAAGAGCAGTTTGCCAAGGAGCACCAGTCCATTTAATGTTTCCAGGGTTATTTGTACGGAAACTAATCGAACCACCATCGCTTGTAGGGCCAGGGGTTGGGGAACTAGGTGTAAAATTACCAGTTTTAGGATCGAAAGCACCACCAGGTTGATTTTCGGTAGTAGGAACAAACTGAAATTTATTATCTTCTTGTTTAGCTGAATCTTGTGCAGTCTTAAGTTTAACCTGCATTTCAGGACTAAACTGTAAGTTCTTAAATTGGTCAAACTCTTCGCCAGTGAGAGATGAGATAAATCCAGGAGCACTCTTAAAAATGTCTTGAGCGACAGTATTAAATTTCTCTTGCTTAGATTTTTCAACCTCTTGCATTGCTGTCATTGTAGATTGGTAAATATCTCCAATAGGACGAGCGTACAAATCAGATTGTTGTTTATAAGCATTCTCAATAGCACCAGGATTAACAAGAGATAATCCTTTGTCGGTATACTGATTAATAACATCAGCCACAGATGGTTTGTTTTGTTGCAATGTGCTGTATGAAATATTTTTTAGCACATCTTGAAATGCTGCCATTGAACCTTGTCCAGAAGCAGGAAGTTGTCTATCTCCACTTGGAAGTTGAGGATTAGCAAGTGCAGGATTTGGTAAAGCTTGAGCTACAGGTTTTTCTGGTGGTAGAGTTCCACCAAGACTAGCACCTGCTTTTGGTTTCCCGTAAAGAAAAGAACCTTTTGCACCAGAGACTCCAGATTGTCCTGCGATGTCAAAGTTTTTTATCTGACTTGGATCTGTCAATATAGTATATCCTTGTGCTTTTATTTGTGCTACGGTTAGAGCCATATTATTTTAATAACTGATTTAAAGGATTATTTAATAATGAACCAGCTAAGTTAGTGACATATTGACCTTGTTGACCAGGAATTGTTCCAGATAATCCACCAAGTTGTGGCACTCCAGCAAATATTGGAGTTGTATTACTGCCTAATTGTTTTTCTGCACCACGTTGTATAGTAGTAAGACTTTCTTGACGTTGTCGCTCTAAATCAGCAGCACCTTGCTTAAGAGTTGCTAGGTTGCGTTGAGCAGTCATTTCCTGTTCTCTTAATGCTCTACCATATTTCTGTTGAGTACTTTGTACTATATCTTGATTTGCTGCACCTAAATTAGATTCAGCGGTAGTGCGAGGTGAAGAAAAAGCAAGTCCTGCTTCAGCGGCAGATTGTTGGATATTAAATAAATCTCCTTTATATTTTCTTAATTGTGATGATAGTTCAGTTTGTTGGTCGAGTGTCAAATTCTCTTTGTTGTAAGCTAAATCTTCTTGAATGCTTTTAACTCTATTTTGTAAATCATTACTCTTACTTTGATAATCACCTTGGATTGAACCAGCTCCTCTATTTAATTCGTCTTTAACAATATTTACTTGTTCTTTTAACCAAGGATCAGCTACTTTGATTGCTTCATTTAAAGCTAAATCTATTCTAGCTTTCTGTTCCGCTGTACCTGCTTGTGAACCAGAGTAGTATAGTTTAATAAGTGCTTGTTGGTCTGGAGAAAGTTGAGACCATTGAGGAGAAGATGTAATGTTTGAAGGAAGTTGTGACATGTCCTGGAACTGTTGAGACTGTTGTTCTTGGTTTTGTTGAGGTTGAGTTATTTGAGGCACAAAATCCTTTGGAGCGTTTGGATTAGCAGCTTTAAAAACTTGCAGTGCCGTAGTTGGGTCGTTTGGATATTGAGCGGCAATACGGTCGTATTCAGTTTGATATAATTGATTTTGTACAGGTTGTTGTGTAGGTTGTGGTTGAACAGTTGGATTATTACTTCCAGTAGAACTTATTTGTGTTACAAAATCCTTTGGAGCATTAGGGTTAGCTGCTTTAAACACTTGTAAAGCTTGTTGTGGGTCATTAGGATATTGAGCTTTAATCCTATCATATTCGGTTTGGTAGAGTTGATTTTGATTAGTAGGAGCAGCAATTTCATAAGAAGGCCAAGAAGAACCTATATCAGACCCATTTTTAAGTGTATAACCAGCTGCTTTGGCAGCAGCTATTGCCTCTGGTCCATTAACTCTTTGCCCAACATTAAAACTATTTTGTGGTGAAACATTTTTTGGAACATCAGGAACAAACATCCCTTGAGCATTAAAAGTTCCAGTTTTACTTTGGTGTGTTTCAGCTACAACTGGTTGTTTTATGAAATTTGGAACTATATTTTGAAACTGACTAGCAAATAAATCTAAATTACCAGTTGCACCCCCTGATTTTAGTTCATTTAATTTGTTGATATATTCTTGTGGTGTATTAAAAATATATTGTTGTCCATTAATTGTAAGAACAGGTTGTTTTGTCCAATTAGAACCAGAACTTGTCCAAGAAGAAAGATTCCACGTTATATTTGAATTAGATTGTGGCTGCGTTGGCTGTTGTGGTTGATAAGGTTGTGTTTGATATTGTTGTTGTTGTTGTGGTTGAGATGGTTGAGAAGTAACTAAATTATTTTTTACAGCATAAGCGTCAGTCAATTGTTTTGCTTGGTCTGTTTCATAACCGTAATGTAACAATTGGTCATAGTATGTTTGTAATTTTGTGTTTTGATATAATGCCATATTATTCTAGTGGTGTATTATCTGTGATTAAAAACATAAGTAAAATTATTATATATATCATTAGGTTATAATATTTATTCAAAAAACAAAAATCCTGCTCTTCTAACTGGGGAAACAACAACAACATCTTGGAAAATAGTGCCTGAAGTACCAGTTGTTACAGTAATACCAGTTGATGTCCCTGCTACAACCTCTCCATTTGAATCCACAACAGCAAACAACGTTCCATCTCCACCAATTGCTGTCCCAGCAGTAACAGTTTGATTAAAACTTGCCTTAGAAAATCCTAACATGAAACCAGCTGTTGTCGTGGTAGTAATAAGTACAGATGACGTAGTCGCATTTAATGTTGTAACCTTATCTGCACGGCTAATTCTTATACCAGTATCTGTATCACTTTCAAGTGCGACAATTGCCCTATATACACCACCAATATTACCACCAATAGATTTATAAATAATATCTTGTGCACCAGTTGGTGGATTAATTATATACCAAATTGAATGAGTTCCAAAACCATTATTAATAAGACCTCCAACAGCTAAATGCATTGGGTTTCCGCCATAAGTGATACCCCCACCGTTAATAGTTGCAATCGCAGCACCACCGCCCATACCATTCCAAATTAGTATTACTATTATTCGACATTTTTCTGTTCCACCATAACCAGGATCATAAGCAACATCAGTAAACGTTGTCGCAGCGACAGTACTATTAGTTGGTCCTGTAAGAGATTGTCTTGAAATAGTCATACTAAATATTTAAACCTAAGATAAAAGCATCATAAGTGTTACTTCCAGTGCAAATAAAACCAAAAGTATCTCTTTTATTTGGTGTTGTTGTAAGAAGAGGAGCTGAACCATCTGACCAGCGAATTGTTGTAAACCATGTAACTGTCCTGCTACCAGTACTATCTTGAGTTAGTGATACTAAAAATTTTTGGCCAACAGTTACATTGCTTAGTGCAATAGTAATATTGCCAGCTGGCATTGTTATTCTATGATCATTGCCAGTTTTTAAATCTAAAGTTGCTGTACCAGCGGCTGAAGGTGAATAATTTTGGATTGGAACTGTTGTAGAAAAAATTACACCAGATTCATATATTCTAAGTGGGGCTGTTTGCCTATTTTCATAAGTCGAACCAGCCCAAAAACGCACGTCATCTCCTCCAGTTACAGTAGACGCTAGACCAAAAGAATTAGCAACGTCACGAAGATAATCCGCTCCGATGGTAAATCCAGCGATTGTTGACCCTACACTAACATTTAATACTCCTGTTATCGTAAGAGTAGATGGTGTTGTTATCGCCCAATCAATTGAACTTGAACTTCCACCGATTAACCATTTATAAATATTATCTGTGTCCATTCCTTGAATCCAACCCTCAGTTGTATCTAAGAAATTCTTTTTCTTAAAAGCTAATATTGATCCAATTTCACCAGAAGTTACGTTGTTTGGATTAACTGAATTTACAGCACCGCTAGGAGAAGATTGTGTAGAAGATCCGATCACCCCACCTTGAATTGAACTTAAAGAATTAAAATCTCCAGTACCTTGGGAGATACCTTGTAAATCTTCACTACCCTTGTTAAGCCATTTGTTTAGGCCAATTTCTGGGCTGTAGATATTGTAATCCATATTTATTCTGAATAACCTAACGCCATTATATTAGGAATTTCTAAACCTTTTATCTCAGCTCTATTTTTTGAAATACCGACTACTCTAAACTTCATTTTATTGCCTTTTAAACTTTCTTTGATTTGCATGTTTTCAACTTCTTTTTGGATAGTACCAATCATCTTCCAATCTCCATCATCAATCTTGACCTGTACAATACCTTGAGCATTTTTACTATAACCCATTATTCTCTCGCTTATTTCTTTGACAATACCACGACTGCCAAATATTTGGTCTTGACTTTGTAAATCAAACTTAATATCTGTGCCGTTATCACTTAATGAAGAGCTTTCTATTGTTAAAACTTTTGAGATAGAATCACCACCAACAATCTTATAACTTGTATCTAAATATTCTGCAAATACTTTAAATTTATTAGCATAGGAGAAGACCGCCCATTCTTTTGTATTTACTGAATAACGTAAAACGATATTTGAATAAGCTAAACTATCTACTGTACAATCTCCAATTGAGACATAGAGATATTTTTCATCACCGATTGCAGCTACTTCATTAAAATACGATGAGGACATACCGTCGATCCATTTTTGTACTGGACGAGAAATTAGAATTGGGTAACCTCCATTTGCCAGCCACACACCTTTGCTATTAAAGAAAGCTAAGGCGTTACCACAAGCTGCCACACTCTCTTGAGAAGAGCAACCAACACGAACAATCTCATCAGCTTCTGTGCTTCTGTTATTCCAAGTATACATTGATCTGTCTTTCCAAATTATCAAAGTTCCGTTTACTTCTCCTAGAGCGGTAATATTTTGGCCATCTTCTGGATTAATTGTAATAGTGCGACTGTTTGTCAACCACGAGATAACACCAGAAGAAGGGACTGACGAGATATATAAAGTATCTGGGTCTGAGTTTACTCCAGCAATTATTACCTGATCCTTATAAACTGTCCCAAATTTACCAAGAGGAAAATTTGCGGTGTCTAAAGCAACAGAAGAACCCCAAGTAGTACCGTTAGAAGAGGCAACTGCTGCGTCAGTACCATTGATTCTCACTACGGTGTCCAGAAATGATAGGAAACGATGTTTAATGTTAGAAGTACCAGTCTGACTAGAAGTAACCCATACGGAGCCATTAAATGAGTAAATCGTGCCTGCTACGACTGATAAAAGCTTAGAAACAGTCCCAGCACTGTTTAGATACTGAAAAAGTCCTAATACTTCGTTACTACCGTTAATTTGGCTACCTATGATTGTGCTTCCTTTTCTTACTTTCGCTACCCCGTAAATTTCATCAAATATAAGATTAATGCCCATTTCAACACTATTTGGAGGTGCAATTTCACTTTTAACGTTAGTGATAACGCCAGCAGAGCAATCTTGGAATATAATAGGGGTAACTTCTGGCATATTAATATGTAATTCCGTTATGTCTAAATTTCATTTTAAATTTCTGAGACGTAGTCTCTTTGCGAATATTATCAGTTAGAATTGAATTGAACATCACCCAGTCACCATCTTGAAGATCTAATTTACCAGAGGCATTATCAAGTGAGTGTAATTTAAAGCATAACCAGTGTTTAACCATATCATATCTAGCTGTCTCTACTGTGTCACCAGCTGAATTTACCAAAGTGCGAGAAGTAAAGTAATCAAGATAAACATTTAATTTATCATAAGTAGCGTCTGGCATTGGCTCTAACTGCAACACACCATCAAAGATAGTGTAGTAAAGAGGTAAACCCTCGTTTTCTCCATACCAAACATAAGTATCTACTGGAATAGTAACAGTAATTGATCCAGTACCAGTTGCAGGTATACCAGTTAGCACGCCAGCGGTCGCAGAACGAGTTACCCCAGTATAAGTTAATGTGTATTTAGTTCCAGACACAAAAACGTCTACTGAACCAGAATCTGCGAAGTCATATGAGTTGTCAATCGCTAAAGTTGTATCCGTTGCAATAGCTTGGGTTGTAACTTGTGTTTTTATTACACCTTCTTGTTTGGTTTCTAATTCTCTTTTATCAATATAAGTAAGATCTTCACCACTACCAACTCTCACTCCTAAAATAGATTTGTTTGAATTTGGATCGTCAATATCCGTTGGCATGGTATAAGAAAAAGTACCACGAACAGTTTGACCTAATACATAATCAAAACTTTCAAGTGTAGACCAGTGTTTCAACTTACCAGCGACAAAACGTAAGCAATTATTTATCTCGCTCATAAACCACTCATCAGTGATCACACCACCTTTTTCTTTCTTAGTGCTATCCAAGGCGGATTTTATCAATGAGCCGACGTTACTTGGATTGTAACCAGTCGTCTTTGCAACACCATCACTATAAGAATCGCTTGTAACTGCATTTATTGAGTCATAAGGTAAAACAAAATAATAATTATATTCTGTTCCTGCATTTACATAAGTTGTATGAGGAGCGTTTACTTGAATGTCAATTGTAGCGATTAAAGTAGCTCCTGAACTTGTATTTGTTGAATTTCCGTATACTTTTAACTGATTAAACACTAATTTACGGATAGGTGATCCTGCTGGATGGGCAAAAACTGTAGTAGTAGAAGTCATCGAACTACCAGAGGTAATTGCTCCGTTTACACTTCTAATTTCAGTCTGTTCTCTTCCTAGTTCGCCGATTAAAATTAGATTTGTATCTGCAAAACCCACATTATCTATAACAGTTAAGGCGGTGTCCCCAGCACTTGAAGCAGTCAAAAGATATGTCAGTGGTTGACTTGGCAGATCAAGATGTGCAATTTGAATTGTGCGTCCTGAAATGCTTACTATGCGAGGAATTTCGTAACTCATACTTTAAGATTTTTATTTATATGCTCTCCAAGGCATTTATTAGAGCAAAACTTTCCTGATGGGATTAATTTGTTTCCAAAATTTTGTTCTTTATATTCAAAAACTAATTTTAAATCTTCACCACAATGATCACATTTATTTACCATATTTTTGTTTTAAGTAAATATTTAATTTTAATATATATACCCAAAATGTTTCCCACGTAGCTTTAAATACACTCCGAATAACCACACCTCCTAAAGCGATTAAACTTGTCATATTTAAAGTGTCTATATTTATATTATCTTTCACAACTAACAACATTGGAACAAGAATTGAAAGAAAAGTAATTAAAGAACTATGTAAATACCTGCTATAATTTTTTTTAATATAAAATTTCATATTATTTTATTAAATCTAACATTGCTTCTACTTCATTTAATCTAATTACAATTTGTTTTTTTATTGTTTCATTTGGGTCGATTGTAGAAACTGGTGTTGCAGGAACAACTGGTTGCACAACTGGTTCCAATAACTTTGCAACATCATCAGTAAATTGTTCCCAATTTTTACCAATATATTTAAAAGCATTCAGTGGATCAGTTCTGCGAGTCGGATCTAATAAATAGTGTCCAACTATATTTGTCTTTGGATTAATGTTATATTTTTTACAAAAGTGAGCATGTAATTCTACATAATTTTGATAAGCCTTTAAATTATCAACTAAAATATTTTTAGAATGAAAACAAAGTTCTATACCAATAGACCAGTCATTCGAATCTTTTCCAAATAATTCATTATCTTTTGTTACTAAGTATCTAACATGCCAAGCTTTTTCTATTTCTGGAATAACACAAATAATTTGTTTATCATCAACAAAATAATGAGCAGAGGCCTGTTCTTTTTGTGCAGAATTAAAGTAATATGAAGCATTTTGGTTGGCTGTTGAGCCATCATTACCAGTGTCGTGAGAAACAATATGATTAATTCCCAAAATCTTTTGACCAGAACGTCTTTGCGAAGAGATTGGTAATAATTTTTGAGTAATTTCTATCATATTAAACTTCTTCATTATTAATAGTTTGTTCTTTTGAATTTACTTTTTCAGAAAAACGATCAATCGTGCGAATGCTAACAAAACCACCTGTAATACTTGTTATAGCAACCATAATGGATTGTGAAATAATATGGTCTTGATACAACGCTAAAGAAATAGATCCTAATACTAAAGCCCAAAATCTTGGTGCTTTCAAAAAATCCCATTGATTCATATTTTTATATTATTTAAATTTTATGTACGTCATTATAGCAATAACCGCAGTAAATGCTCCAATAATAGCTCTTTTGACTAAATCCCAGACTAAACCTTGCCAATTACTTTCTACTTTACGAATGCTATCTAAAACAGTTTCAGAGCGTTCTTTCCACGTTGTCAAAACATTTACTTGCTCCTGAAGTTTGGTGAACCCATTATAAAGCCCGCCAAACTTTTGCCACTCCAATGTTAAAGCATCTAATTTTTTAGATATTTCAATACGTTCTTTTTTGCTATCTTCTTTAAATTCAGAAAAATTGCTAGACAAATTTTTAAGGTCTGTTTGGATTATTGCAATTGATATTGATTCTTCATCGGCCATACTGTTCAAGTTTAGTTCTTAATTCTTTAAGATAAATAGTATTTTGAAACGAGTCTTCTAGGCGGATAATCTCTCTATCTACTAGGCCGATAAGATTAATGATGTCTCTAATTAACATATAAATAGATTAGTCTGCCATTAATGTTCCACTTGTGGCAGTTATTATTGATCCTGCATTGTCACAAGTAACATAAAACTCTATATAATCATTTGTGGCTAATGAAACTTCCCAATTACACGGAATAGCTCTTGTATCTGTTCCTGTTGTTTTTGTCATACTCTTTTCAGAACCAGCCTCCGTTATCCCATTTTTAGCAATCCTAATCTTAACAACAATATTATTTGCACTAGATGTAATGCATATATCTCCATGAACCGTGAATCCTCTTGTGACCGTGCCTGTGTATGTCAATCTACCTGGAGAAGAATGTGTAAAACCGTTTAATCCAAGTTGGGCAGTAGACACTCCTTGCAAAAGGTAGAAAGTTCCAGCATTAGTTATGGTGGTGGCCCCAGGAGTGCTGATGTACAACGCTCCTCTAGATATATAACTTCCTGTAATTTTATTATCATCATCCAATAAGGCATTTCCTTTTGCTGTCATATATTTTTAGTTAGCACTTCTTGATACCTCTCTCCAAGCCTGTCCTCCTGCAGTAGTTGAGGTAAGTTTAAGAGTAAGAGTGTCGTCGGCTGTCATTGCAAAATTAGCTGCTCCAGCAAGCTTAATGGTTATATCATTTCCACTAGTTGCTGTCCCGTTAGTGATAGTTACATTTTCATTGGCAGTTAAGGTAATTTCGTGACCGTCTTGATAACCTGTTTTAGTAATCAAAGTTACCGCTGTTGTTCCTGTCAATTCAAAAGTATTACCATTTGTCGGTATAACAATGGTAGTAGCAGAAGCAATATCCGTCCCTTGATTTTCGATTATTGCTCCATCAAATCTTGAAGCTCCGTCATCAACAAAAAGAGCATAATTGTTCGTAAGCGTTACACTTGCACCTGCTGTAAATGCACCTGCGATGTAAACGGTTGCTGTGTTATCAACTGTGACTGCTCCTCCTGACTGGTTTACAGTCATTGTTCCGAATGTCGCACCTGCAACACCAATGGCGTTTGTGATTTGAGTGGCAGCGGTCAATGTGAATGACTGATTACCTGTTTCTAATAATGAAAGGTGAGTACCTGCTATGTTAGCAACCGTGACGGCAGCCGCAGGTGAACCTAAGAATAATGCGGAATTGGCTGTGATAAGTGCACTTCCTGCTACCGAAGCCATCTCTATATTAACGTTCGCTACGTTTGTTAATGTAAGACCAGAAGCAGCAGAAACGATTGGAGCTGCAAAGCTTGAGAAAATCTGGCTAGCATACCCACCTGTGATAGTCATCGTATGAGCTGCAACTTTGAAATCTGTCACATTTGCAGTGACGGCAGTATGAGCACCAGGAGTATAGGTGAAACCAGCGACACCACCTGCGGTCGCTAGTGTATTAAATGTTGCCGCACCAGAAGTTGCCGCAATGGCGAAGTGTCTAGTGGTATTACTGTCTGTTGAAATATGAAAATCTCTTGCTGCTGTATAAAAATATGCTTTTGATGGTTGAACAGGAGCCGAAGAATTTGCATATCCAAAACCAGCAACAAGTGCATTAGCACTATTATATATATCAAGTTGCGACCATCCTGTTACGGCCGTGTTTTGTATAGAAATTGGTTCGTAGGATCCTGAATCACTAATAAAATTAGATACAGAGTTTGCACCAATCACAGCCGTACCACCAACTACAAATTTATTGGTGGCTGGAGTTGGGATATATGTAACACCTGATTTGTTTACGACTAATCTCAGAACGTCAGCACCAGTTGTAAATCTTATTTCACCTTCACCAGTCGCTGCAGCACTTGGATTTCCTGCTCCGAAGAACAAATTACCTCTTTGTGTTATTACAGCTGAATAAGTGTTTCCTCTTAGTCCAATAAATGGACCATTTGCAGCGGCATAACTTGGACTTGAACCTGCTATTATACCCATCGTCATCGCCGTGCTAGAAACGTAAAGAAGGTTTGTATCATAACCGTTGCTTGCTGCACTCTGGAATTGGATAAGACCTTTTCCACTAGCTACACCACCACTCAATATTAAATTAGATCCATTAATAAGAGTAACATCTTGTGCAAAAGTTGAATCACCATTAAAAACATTGTGACCATTAAAAGCGGTTGCACCCATTACTGTCACGTTGGTATTAAACAAAGAAGCGGTGGAAGAGTCATTTAGAGTACCAAAAGTTGAAGCACCAGAAATTGTACTTGTTCCAACAACACTAAAAACACCAGTAATTGTGGTTGTATCAGTTGCAGAATTGCCTAAAATTGTATTTCCATTAACTGTTAAATTACCAGTTATTGTCTGATCAACAACTACTATCCCAGAACCTGAAAAACTTAAATTACCTGCATAATCAACTGAAAATACAGAAGTACCAGCGTAATTTTTAACTTGCAAAGCATAATCTGTTGAAAGAGATGATGCGATCGCTTGTAAAGTAAGTGGTACTTCTGTATTTGTACGAGGGTACAAAATATAAGGACCTCTGCCTTTACCACCAGATCTCCATGAATCATTAAAATCTGTCATATATTTTTATTTATCTAATAAAATTTCCACACCTTCACCAGATACTGTGGAATCAATCCATAATTCTTTCAGATTTTTAACTTGAGTTCCAATCGACTGGTTGGCTTCAAAGCGAGAGTGTCTTTTATACCCACTAACAGTATTTACTGCACGAGCAGAAGTTGGAGCAAGACAAATAACACCAGTATTAGTTGCACGAGAGCGAATAGTAACTTTTACACCATCTTCAATTTTATAACCGTGTAATGTTTCTAAAGTTATAGAAGAGCCAGCAGCTTCAGTAGTCAAAACACCAATTTTTTCTAGTGTAATTGTTCCTGATGTTAAAGAAGCTATTTTTAGATTAAGACCTGTTGTTGTGTTGTTATTTGCTGTTCCTGCGACCAAAATAACATCACCAACAGCAAAACCAGCGGTTTCGAAGCCATTAGCACTATCTGTAATTGTATCAGCTAAACCTGTACTAGAATTGTTGTTGAAAGCGATTGTTGAAGCTACTTGATAAGGAGAAAGACGAACTGGAGTGCCAGAAGTTGTTACTAAACGAACCAAAGGCTCAAAATTAGAGAGATTTGTATGACGTGACATAAATATAAGTTATGTCTTTTGTCCCAAACCCCTGTGTAGCGTGAGCAACAGAGGGGCGGGCAAAAGACTTAAATAAAGACTATGCAGTAACTGCTTTAATCACAGCAAAGTTGATAACGATTGCACCAGTTTCAGCTGTAGTAGTAGATTGATTATTTACCGAAACGATAAATGAACCAGCGGCTACAGTTACAACTTCAACTACAGTAACACCAGCTACACCAGCAACGTTAGAAGAACCAGAGCGTTGAGAAACTACCACAACGTCACCAATAGCGACGGTTGAGTTAGTAACTGTAAACTCGGCACTTGCACCAGCTGCCAAAGAAGTTGTATCAGTCTGAATTTTTCCACAAAGAGTGTTAATTGTAACACCAGTGGATCTATTAGTAAGTTGAGTAACAGTTGAACCAGCACCAGTTGCGTAACCGATACCTGAACCAGTAGGAGCAGAGGATAAGATACCTCCAACAACTGTGATTTTACCAGAAGATAAAACCAAATCACCAGCAGATACTGTCAAAGCGGCAGTACCAAGAGCGACACCAGCAATTACTGTTGCACCACTAACTGAGATAGAGAACATTGACGCACCAGCTGCACCTAAAACATTAAAGTGTTTACCAGATGTAATAGAAGCGTTGCTGATTTGGAAACCTGTACCATCAGTCACTGCAGCACCTGTAACTGTCATTACTGTACCGCCAGTTGTGGCAGAAGCACTAACATTTACAAAACCGACAGTAGTAGAGGTATAAACTCCAGAATGTTGGAATGAAACTAAACCATCAGAAGAAACTGCACCAGTACCACCAGCGGTTACTTTCAATAATGAGCCAGTAGTTGTAGCGGCTGTTCCGTTAGTAATTACCAAACCATCACCAGTTGTAAGAGCGGCTACTGAGATGTTCATTGCGACACCACCAGAAGTAATACCATCTGCAATCAAGTCAACGACTTTACAAGCACCAGTAGTAGTAGGTGATTTAATACGCAACATTGAACCAGTATATCCAGTAGTGAAACCAGAGTTTTCTACATTTAAAACAGTAGAAGTTAGCTGAGAAGCTGCGGTACTCATAAAGTTTACCACAGTGCCATCACCAACCACAGCTGAAGCTCTTACATCAAGAACACCAGCGTTTGCTGTTGAAGTGTAAATACCAGCATGAGTAATAGAAACGATTCCATTAGTTGCAATAATTCCAGTACCGCTTGTTGTAACACGTAGTAATGAACCACTTGTCATTGCAGAAGTACCGTTTGAAAGTTGCATGCCAATACCAGTTGTAAGACCAGAGCCAACCAAGTTAAAGATAGTACCAGCAGTTGTTGAATTAGCTTTTACTTCAACAAAACCACCATTTACAGCAGAGGTACTTGTAAAGTTACCAGTAGAAGTAAATGAGATTGCACCGTTAGTAGCGTAAGCACCAGCAGAAGAAGAAGCAACACGCACCAAACTACCTGTAGTCATACCTGTAGTACTTGAAACATCAAGAACAACACCAGTAACCAAAGCGGCAGCTGTCAATTTAAGCAAAGTTGTTACGTTAACAGCATCGGTAGCGGCAGTCTTAAATTCAACGATAGTACCAGTAGAACTTGTTGTACCAGTGTGATCAACAGAAAGTAAACGACCAGCACCAGTGATAGCTGTAGCAGAAGAAGCGATAGCTAGACCTAAACCAGAAGTAAGAGCATCAAGATTTATCATCTTGATACCGTTACCAGTTGTGATACCAACACCTTTAACGTCTAAAACAGCACCAACACCAGTTAAGGCAGCAGAAGCTGTTAAACGCATCAAGATTGTTTCATCAGCGGCAGCTGTAGCAAATTCTGCAATAATACCTGAAACTGTAGCGTTTCCAGTATGAGCAACATTTAATAGTCTTCCAGTTGAAGACATTGTTACACAACTTGAACCGATATTTACACCAAAACCATCTGTCAAAGCATCCAAGGCAGCCATATCAAGAGCTGTACCAGTTGTCAATGAAGAAGCACTAAAGTGCAACATCTTGCCAGCTGCAAGCACATCAGAAGCGGTTAAGCGTAAAAGAACAGTTTCATCATTTGCTGCGGTAGCAAATTCATTTAATACAGCACTTGTGTTTGTTGCGGCTGTTGAAGCTACATTTAACAAACGACCAGTTGCAGTATGAACTGTCGAAGATGAAGTGATATTTAATACCAAACCATCAGTCACTGCGTTTGCTACCAACGAAATACCTTTACCAGTAGTAAGAGCAGCCATTGGAGCATACAACAATGTACCTGTAGTCACACCAGAGGTAAGAGTTACAAGAGCATTAGTAGTATTTCCTGTATGAGCACCAGAACTTGCTAATACAACCATCGGGGCTGTGGTTGCAGAATTGTTGGTGACAGAGAAGGAAGCAGCGTCGTCAGCATCTGTGATAGCTAGAGAACCATCAGAATAAACAACATCACCAGCGGTAATTGTTTGAACTGTTGATCCTGCTGTACCACTTAATGTTACAGATAAGAAAGTAGCTGCACCAGTACCAAGAACTTTCCAAGTATCAGATGTGCCTTTAATATCTGGGTTGCTTGTAGTATCATTTGTAATTTGAATTGCAGCACCTGTTGAGCCTGCAATATTTGTTACTGTAAATACATTAACACCGTCTGAGGCATTACCAGCAAAGGTAAGTGTACCACTACCGATTGTTAGTGTTTTATCTGCTGAATAGATTCCGTCCCAAGTACCAGAGGAAACTGAACCAGCTGCTCCGATAGTTGTGATTGTAGAACCATTGTTAAAACGTAGAGAACCGTCAGAAGCAACATACAAGAAATATTTTCCTGTTGCTGTGACTGGGGTTGTGTTTACGACATCAAATGCGACAACCGCATCTGAAATCATATCTTTCGCCTTGATATAAATACCAGGGAAAGCTGTGACTTTTTTACCACCAAAATTTACAGACATAATTTTATGAAGCTAGCTCTGCTATTCCCCTTTAGCCAATTTAGCTTGTTTAGTTTGAATAAGATGAATTAAATCCCAACGAGTAACCTCTTGGGTGCACTCTATTTGAAGAGTTTTAGCCACCACCAATAATTCTTCCTTCTTCATATAACGCAACGGCTTTACATCGGAGTTTTCTACCTCAGATTTCTCTGAAGTATATTCCTCTAATGTTAGAATACCGTTTCGTACATACTCAGCAGGAATTTTTAAACTGTAAATAGCGTTTAATTCTTCTTCGCTCCAAGATACTCCGATTGCTTTGCAGCGATCGTGTTCTAGTAGCATACCCCAATTAGGTGCACCCATAAGATTATATTAGATTAACTTAATGTAGCGTTAGAACCGAAAATGTAAGCTGGGTAACCACGTCCTAATGTGTAGTAAAAATCAATGGAGTAGTCCCAATTTTTGTTCTTATAAACCTGTTCTGGAGCATCCAAAGAAGGACGTTCACGGAATAGAGCTTTAACAGATTCTTTGACTTTCTTAGAATCACACATGAACCAGTATGCAGAAGTATCAGTACCATCTGAACGTGTTTCAAGTTTTTCCCAAGCAACAACTTTGATTTTGCCTTTCAATGGGTTAATATCGTTTTCAGCAGAACCAGAGATTTGACTAGATTCAATAATACGCAATGCTTCATCTTCTTTAGAAGGAGCAACGTACAATGTATCTAAATTTACTGGACGAGATTTACCAGCTGGATCTTTGTGAATGCGTCCCATAACACGAGCTGCTACGATAGCTTCACGACTCAAAATTGGATTAGTAATACTATTGTAAACAATCAAATTACTAAATACTGTTGCATTTAGGTTGTTTGTATGAGAAGCGGAGAAGACAGCTAAGCCATCTGGACCAACTGCACTTACAGATTGACCATAAACATCAGTATAGTTAGAAGATGAAAAGCCATATAACAATACATCAGCCATAGCTTGGTCAATATCGTTAAATGAAGCATCAGTTACTGAGCGAACCAAACTTTCAATCTGGTCATACAAATCAAAGAGACGCATATCTTTAGTAACAGATACCAAAGCACCGTATCTTCCTTGTGTCCAAGTGATAGAATCACCTTCTACCAAACTCAAAGCTGGTAAATCAGCTCCTTGAGCTACTTTCTGAGCACCACCAATACCATGTAGGATTAAGTGATCAAAGGTGCGACGATCAGTATCTTTAACTTCAAAAAGTTGATAACCTTTTAAGTCAGCAATACTATTCTTTGCAACCTCATTAAATATTTCCTGCAAATCATCTGTCAATGCAGGGAAATCTGTCGTCATTATTGCCATATAATAAAATTAATATTAAGCGATTGCTGGTTTATTAAAGCGTCCAACTACGATTTTGTCTGCTGCACTTTTAATGTAGTCGATATGGAATACTTTGTCTGTTGTAGCACCCAAATCAACATCGTTAGCATCAGTTGCAAGGTCATAGTCGTTACCAACATGAGTTGCTTGTACTGGAGTTGTAGAACAAAGAGCTTCAAATTGCATATCACCACTAATTGGCAACACATTTGCACTTGCTGCACCTGCTACTGAATTTGATTTTGTTTCGTTAGACATATACTCGACTTCGTTGTCGCCAGCAGCTGCAATCTGTAGATAACCTGAAGTCATCTTTGCAAGTGCTCCTTTGACTAAAGCGGAAGAACCGCCCATTAGAAGTTCCATATTTTTGCCTTCGAAATCTCGAACTGGAACGAATGACATAAATTTTTATTATTTTAAATTAATACCAAGTACCTGCACCACGGCCAGTCTTCAAAATCTTTCTACCTTGAGGTTTTTTAACCTCTACGTTTCCAGAACTTGAAGCAACGGCTTTAGATGTATGTAAATCTACCTGTTTTTTAACTGGTTTATCAACAATTCCTCTTTCTTCTTTCCATAGTTTAGTTGCTAGCTTTAATCCCTTAACTATAGATTCGTAAGAAGTTTTATCAACATTCCTAGGTAAATAACCAATAATTTCGTTATACTGATTGTCATCAATTAATTCTTGAATATAATCAGCATGTTTTGGGTTGATTGTGTTCTTTAAAGCAGATTTTTCAGTCTGTTTAGATAAAACACCAACCACAATTTCCTCATTCACGTCAACCTGCTCAGCTTCTTCAGCTTTAGGCTCGACTAGAGAACGTTTCGCTGCCTTGGCGGACAACATACCTTGTTTGTAGTTATCACGATCCGAGACCATCTGTTCGTATTCAGATTTTGAAAGAGTTACTTTCTCTTCTTTCTGGCTTTCAGCTTCTTCAGCTTCGTTTGTAGAGGTGTCTCCCTCGTTACCAGATTCGTTTTCTTCTGTCGGACCAGCGGCAGATGAGGTGTCTTCCTCTGAATTAAAGTCTTTTTTAATATCCTCGACTGAATTTGCTTCAGTACTTGCTTTTGTTTTTTCAAACATAATTTTAAAACGCTTATTTCAACTGGGTTCGTTCTCCCAGCTTATGATTTGAATTAATATTTGATGAACCCACAACCCTTGAACATTTAATGACTATGGGGACAATCACTATTTGATCAAGGTGGGTAGGGCCACCAAAGGTGAACCTATTTTCTTTTAGCTGCTTTAGCTTTTGTTTTCTTCATTGCACTTTTCTTGAAAGGCATATCATATCCCTTCATCTTTTTCTCCATCTTTTCCATTTTCTTTGATTCTTTCATACTATTTTATAAAGTTTTTTAATCCCTGAGTTTGTTTCTCAGCATAACACATGAAGCAGACTTTTATTTTCTCGACATCAAAGACCTTATAGACCATTGATGGAGTTTCTCCATGTTTTTTACAATTTACATTATCTGGTTTGTTGTCATACAAAGAAGGTTTTATCATCTTTTGCATGATTGCTACTTTCTTCTTTTGTTCTGCTGTAAGTTTTTTTCCCATATTATTTCTTTTTAGGTTTTTCACTTTTTAATAAATCTGATGCTGTTTGATTAAGATGTTTGAGCTCTTCCAGCCTGCCGATAAATTTCCAATAATCTTTTTGCTCCAACCCATTGGCCATAGCGTCTTGGATTGTCTTCTTACGAAGTGTGTACCAAGCTTTATATTGACTGTTCTCAGCTGCTAGAGATTTGAGCCAGTCTTGTAGTTCTTTTTCATTAATCATATTAAGCTAATTGAGGTAAGGCTGGCATTTGTTGTCCTGCCGCTGCCATCATTGGATTAACAGCTTCTTGACCTTGTTCACCTGGAGCTCCTGGCATACCTGGAACTTGAGGTTGTGGCATATTCTGCATGTTCTCTAAGTATTTGTCTGGACTGTCTCCGTACCCATCTATAAAGCTTTTAAAGAACTCTTCTTTGTTAGCCATAAATATTTCGGGGAATAATGTAGCTACACCATTTATTTTCTCTTGGTTCATTGCCATCTTTAAAGCTTTCGACTTCTGGTACATTGAATCTGATTGAACTACAACTGGATAATCGTGATCATCTAAATATGTATTTGTAATCTGTGTGATCTCAGTTGGTTTACCTTGCAAGCTCATCTCGGCTTCCCTTACATCTAAGGCGTATGGTCTTGAACGATTCTCACGTCCATTTACAACCTCAATCTGTTTAGTTCCCATCTGACCAGTAGATAGTTGTTGATTAGCTAGACTATAAGTTCTTAAGATTGGGTGCATTATCTTCTCGCCATCTTCTCCAACCTCGTCAATAAACATCGAGGTGCTATATGTCATTAAGACATCTAAGGATCTAAGTCTGTATTTCTGAATCCACAAGTCTTTCATGAAAGTAAAGAACAAACCTTTAATCTCTTCAGCTCTCTCATTTGCGATAACAATTTCACGTGCTGTTGATCCTGAACCGCCAGTACCATTCTGAACTGAATCTGTGGTGCTCTGGTCCATTCCTGCTTTGATAATCTTAAGCATTGTTATCTCTGAGTTTGTAACACCCTCAAAAGGCAATGGAGTGACTTGAGATACATCATTTACATAGATGCGAGTGTCAAGTGTGACGTTCTCGTCTTCTAAATCAAAATCATCTTTGTTTACTTGACCGATGATAAGTGGTTTAACGAGTGAGCGATATGTCTTATCTGTCAATGACATCACAAAAGCATTCTCTACATCCTGTTCACCCATCAATATATTAGGGATATTATTTCCCCAAAAGAATTTAGTATTAGCGAAAGATTCACAAATCGTCTTAGCAAAAGGATATTTCTTACGCTTCCTGCCCCACAATAAAGGTGTGTCTAAGATTAAAACTCCATTAATTACAATGCGATAGAAGTCATTAATCTTGTCATACATTCTTACGAGCTCATAAGTCTTTGAACCATTAACCGATACACGATCCTTCCAATTCTGTAGGAAGAATGAGTCTTGTAAATCTTTGGCCATTTCTTGAGTTCCGTCTTGAACTAAATTAAAGTCTTTAAACTGTCCGAACTCAAATTCAATCTCTTCTAATGTTTTATATTCAACCCAAGCAACACGAGGTTGATCTTGGACATCTTTAATATAAGGATTTTTGATTAAGAAATTAGTCAACGAAATATCTAAATCAAGGCACTCATCTCTGATTACCTCTTCGCTTTCATCAAATTCTACCTCTCCTGTCTCGTAATTATAGTCAGTGACTACCTTTACTTTACCTTTAATCTTAAGGTGTCCCATGTATTTGACAACCGTTCCGTTGATAGCATTATTCCAGCCATCAAAATACATTTCAATTTCTGGGTTGTTATCTCCTTCAAAGAATGTAGCTTCAGTAACAGTTTTCATTACCTCAGCTCTCTGAACAGACATCTGGTCTTTATCATTGCGAGCTGTCATTGCAATCTCTGGTGGGTTCTTGGCTATACCAGCGATAAGAGCTTTTACTTTGTTTCTTGTAGTAGGAGAGAAGAAATTAGCCTGCCAATCTTCCTTGCCTTGGTCTTCACGAGTAGGGACATAGGAATTAGCACGCTTTTGGCTGTCATCTAAAAACTCTTTGAGACTTCTGTCATTAAACTCTGGGTATTTAGCAGTAGAAACATCAATCATGTCTCTCAGTTCATCATACACAAATTTAACCTTCTCCTGCTTTGCTTCGCTTTGAGGTTTTATTCTATTGGTAATTTTTTGTTCTTTCTTCATAAATCAATATCTTCCCCATATTGATTTAATTTATTTTGATATAATTAGGCCTGTATTAAGAAGTCACTTGCATAACATAAGACAACTATTTGCATCTACTACTTCTCTTTAGGGTTGTTTAAGGGTTCACACCCGCCCAGAATTAATTTTCGTAGAGTCTTAATACAATCTCTAATTATACCAATTTTTACATTCACCTCTCGGTGTTTTTAATTCTATTTCGTCCTTGTGTTTTTTGTTAAGTTTTTTAATTCTTCTCGTCCAATGTTTATTAATATCTAATCCAATTCTTTTTAAATAAAATATGTTTAGCTGGTTAGTTCTTTGTGCTTCTTTTATAGCTTTTGCGTATCTCATATCCCCATATTAATTTTTAACCTTTTCTTAATTTGTCTTCCAATTTTATTAATATTTTAATAGCTCCTTTTGTTTCATCTGATAACTCATCTATCTTTGTTGCATAACTTCCATGTCTTATAAGTGCTATACCAGTTTTAAAAAGTTCTTTTGTAACTTTATTCATATTAAGCCATCCTCATATATTTAACTGTCTTTTTTCTTTTAACAACATCCCTATCTCTAACTGGTCGTTCTAGTCCTTTAATTGCACCGAAAGCGTATCTGATAGCGTCCATACTGTGCGAGTAAGCATGGTCTGGTTCATTCAATATCTTTCCGTCTCTATCAGTGATCCAGAAGTAGTTGCGGTATTCTTTTATGATATTTACACTTCTTTTAGTGACACTGATCTTCTGTGCTTGAACGTATTGAATGCCTTGCAAGATACTTCCTGGACCTTTGACAGCTCCCATTATTGAGATACCATATCCTCTAATCTCATCTATGCTCTTAGGCTCTGCACTATCTGCTATGATAATTGATTTGGACTGTAGTTTTAAAATGTCTACTATGTTTCTGTTTGTTAAACCTTTTTCAAAAGTAATTTCATCTAATAAATATGCTCCGTTAAAATAATATATTGCTACTATAGTAGTTGGATCGTTTGTATATCCGAAGTCCAGTCCATATTTAACCAATCTTGCTTCGTGTGGTATTTCATCAATGATCTTCCAGTCTTTATAAATCTTACCATCAACCTCACCTAACTGTCCTTCACCATAAACCTTCCACCACGCTTTGTTGTCTTTACGCTGCTCGATACTCTTAATAATCTCTGGTGATAAAGCTTCGTTGTCTAAGTATGTTAAGATAATATGCTCGACATCGTCTTTCTTTAAGCGTTCTTCGGTATAGAACCAGAACTCGTTTGTTGGATTCCAATCAAGATAAATAGAATCTTTAGTACGGACCTCTAGTTGATCAAACGCTTCGTAAGGAATGTTATTACACTCATTTAAGAATAGTCTGTCACGTCTAGGACCTCGCACTTTACTGGGTTGATCTGCTGAAAAGAACTCTATCTTACTACCTGTTTCAAACGAATAGATTGAATCTGTCTTGTTCCATCTTCCTTCTTTGAAATATCCATGATCTTGCATGATGTTGAGAAAGTCTCTCATCACACCACGTTTCAAGTGTGGGAATGACTCTGAAACGACACTTGTCAATGTTGCAACCTTATCGCTTTGGGCTAAGTGTATCAAGTATAGAAGCACCGAGATTGTTTTCGACGCACTCGTTCCCCCCTGAATCGCCTTGATCCGTTTCGTCATCAACATTATCTTTCTCGTTGCTGTGGTTATTTTGTACATTTGATAAGATTGGTTGTGGGAGTATGAGTTCTAACTTGTTCTCTACTCGCTTCTTCAGTGCATTATATTCTTTAATCGCTCCTAGTTTAGATTTCAGATCAGCGTGTTGGTTGATTAGGAACAGGTGTTGCTTGTCTACGTTCTGATCATTAAATCCTCCAGTTTCTAACAGTTCGTTGATGCGGTTGCAAATCTTAACGTTCCTTAACAGCCGAGAAGCTGCTGCCATAGCGGAAACATAGCTAACCGCTTTGCCATTCTCATCTTCATAACCATACACTTCCAAGTAGCTTTGAGTACCATTTCCGTATAACTCACGATCGTCTCCAGTATATATTTTACAAAATAGTTCTTGCTTCTCATTTAGTGTTCCCTTTGTTGTTTGTTCTTCCATACGCTTTGAAACCAGCTACTGGTGTTGGTGGTTGGTTCTTTACCCACTCTTCATCTAACCACACACTTTCTGGTTTATGTTTCTTCTCTTGGTTTAGAGCATCTTGAATACTCTCGGCCATAAAGATTTTTCTTAAAATATATTGTTTCATAAATGGTCTTATCCTGAAGCTTACAAGCCTAGCTCCAGGTAAAACTACTTACTTTTAACTAATTTTGTACTCTCTGGGACATCTTCAAGTTTAAGCTTAAAGTGTTTCATGAGAGCTTCTACCTTTTCAACAACACTTAGTGTTTTGTCTTTTTTAACTGGTATATTACCTCCCAAACTAAGGCCAGGATATTCTGAAGCAATCAAATACCAACAATTCTTTTCTTTTTCCTTATCTCTTAAACCTAGTTCTTGCTCTAAGAATGAGATTCGCTGATATAATTTATCAATCTCCTGTTTGTCTTCGTATCTATATTTTAGAAACTTATCAAGTGCTCTTTCTAGTTCTTCTCTTGTTACAAGTTTTTTACCCCACATATATTTATTATTCAATATTTAAAGCGTCACAAACTTCCAAGAATGCTTTTTTGTTTGAGAATTTAGCTACACCAAATTTCTCTACCCATTCTTTAAGCTTAGCAAATTTGTCATCTGAAAGTTCAAACTCTACAACTTCTTTACTTGCAGCTTCGATAGCTTCTTGAGCTGGTTTTGTTGCTAGTAATACTTCTTTCTGTTCCTCATTCATCTTTTTGTCTAATTCAGCAGAAAGTGCTTTTGCTTCTTCTTCTTCTAAACCTTGAGACTTCTCTACATATTCCTGTTGGTATGGTTTTAGAATAGCGTCTCGCTTTACGTTGAAATCTTCTACCATTGTAGTTAGAGCTTGGTTTGCTTTTCTTAGATCCTCTACTAAGTTGACATTCAAACGAACGTCTTTAACTGTTGAGAGATCCTTTGAAGAGATCGCATCTACTACATTAGTTAACTCTACTATACGAATTGATTGCAGTTTAATTTTCTGCATACGTTTTTGTTTAATTCCCCATATCTAAACGAGTGTTCGTCTGATAGGTTTTTAATAATTATTTCACACAGCCAAACGACTACCTTCGAGGATAAGTCGTTGAGCTATTATGACAATCTACTACCTAAAGACCAAGGCAATAAAACTGGCGTGCTTGGTCTATCACTTAATTCTAGGTTATAACAGGTTATTGGAGGCTCACCCCACAATAGCGTCATAACGAAGTAATCGAAGTGTCTTGTTGCCAGTCTTTAAATAAGATTGTCTAGTTGCAAGGGTCAGAATCGAACTGACGTCTTCGGATTATGAGCCCGACGAGTTGCCTTTACTCCACCAAGCGATATAAAAAAAAGCGTTAACAAAAAATTAACACTTACTACCTTTTTTCTTTTTAGTTGTTTTTTTACCAGCCATAGTTACAAGCTAAATGACGGTTAAAATCCGCTAGGTTCTCTCAACACTCGGTTTTCAAAACTACCATACCCCAACTTCGCCTTGTCAGCTAATCGTAATATGATGGTGTTCTTCGGTAAGGAATTGAGATAACTCAGAGGATTAAACTAATCGTAGCATATTAAATATATTTTGTCAAGTTATTCACTTTTAAATGACAACATTCCTGATTTTAATACGGTTTTTTCACCTTCACATCTTTCTGAAATCTCTTTTGAAATCTGATCAAGTTCCCTATACAATTCATTTATCTCAATTTGTTGGTTACAACAGTATTGACTGTCAGAAATATAAGCACTATCATTTAAAAATGTCCGACGTTTAGATTCGTCAAAATTGTGGCACCGATTAATAAAAATCTTTTTTAATTCTTCTTTTCTTCTAAACTTCTGGTCAAACTTGATCTTTAAACCACTTAATGTAATCATATTGTTACCTACAAAAATAACATATATAATATACCACATATTTGGGGATAAATCAATATTGACATTATCTTGTAAGTGTGTTATATTTGTTATGCACAACGTGTGCCGAAGTAACTAAAATTTAAAGGTTGGATACTAAAAACTATTTACGAAAGTACTCTAGCCTGCCCCTAAAAAGGTAAATTAGAGTTACTTCGCAAGTAGTTTTTTTATATTGTCCTCACTCGGGGTTATTATCACCTCTTATAAGCGGACACTAAATGGCTTATAACAAGATATTCCTTGGGCTTGCAGTTCGGCTCAAATTGACTGCCTTATGCTGTTACGTTCTTTAAACAACCTAAAAGACACAAGTTACTTCTAAAGTTAAATAAAACCACCAGAGAGACTTGTTACTAATTACTGTTAAACAGACAAGGTTGTAAGGGCGGGAGTGTTAATGTCATACAATAAGGTATTACAATTATGAGTACAGAGAAGATAAGTTACAAAACATACTGTTTTAGATTAAATAGCAAAACAGTTGAAAGACTAAACAATTTAAAGAAAAAAGAACAAGTAAGTTTTAATTACCTATTTATTAACATACTAGATAAATATGAAAATATACACGGACGGATATACGATAGGAAAAAACCCAAGCCAAAAGGGGGGAGGGTATGTTCTGACAACAGAACTGGGGGAGAGATTACATAGAGAACATATTTTACAAGAAAACTTTACAAACAACGAAGCCGAGCTACTCGGAATAAACAAAGCTAGTCAATTTGCAAGTATGGGAGATGAAATTGTTACTGATAGCCAAGTTGCTAAAGATTGGGCAAAAAATGGTTTTTGTAAAGCTAGACCAGATTTATCGCCAAGAGCCAAAGAAGCAAAAGAAAATATTATATTTAAGAAACTAACCGTTACACAAGTACCACGAGAACAAAACCAAGCTGGTATTTATATTGAGAACAATTTTAAAACAGAAGATGGGGATTTGTTTGGTAGAAGGAACTAATAAAGAAATTAAAAACTTTATTTTAGAAATATTTAAATATAATTAATATATATGGACTACTCACAAAAAACAGCCGATTTAAT